>Ga0070731_10000514_pt1 | contig 50814 bp, 36 predicted proteins | sample Coa_R1_2_FD_66448 | JGI IMG/M metagenome (GOLD analysis project Ga0070731, IMG submission 66448) | Surface soil microbial communities from Centralia Pennsylvania, which are recovering from an underground coalmine fire - Coalmine... | ecosystem: Environmental > Terrestrial > Soil > Unclassified ... | reverse complement strand
ACTATTTCTATAACGCGCCGAGCATTCCATCGGCCACACGCGAAGGCGGCAGCGCCGGGTTCGAAGCGCCGCGCTCGCGGCTTGCAGTCAAAGTCGATGCGCTCGGTGACACAACGTACTACGCGTACGACGCCAACGCCAACCCCGTGGCCAAACTGCTCCCGCGCTGGGTGGAGAACGCGGCCTCGTTTGCCTGGTATTATCGCTACGATGCGGTGGACCGCCAGAGCGCGGTGCTTGATCCGCGCGGCGGAACGATGTACTACCGCTACGATGCCAATGGCAACCAGGATGCCGTGCAGGATCAGAACCTGAACACGACTTACTTTGGCTTCGATGCGGTCAGCCGCCGTGCGGCGCAGTTGGATGCGTTGAACGGCGCGAGCTATTTTGGTTACGATGCCGCGGGCAATCAAATCCGCTCGGAAGACGAGCTTCAGCACACCAGTTATTTTGGCTTCGACCGCGTCAACCGGCGCATCCGCACGCTCGATCCCATCGGTGCTTCGACCTACTTCGGCTACAACGAGGCCGGCGACCTGCTCCGTTCTGTTGCACCGCGCTGGCCGGAAAGTTCGGCCGCGAACTTCACCAGCTATTTCGCGTATGACCCGCTGTCGCGGCAGACGGCCACGCTCGATCCGCTGGGCTTCTCGGCGTACTACGCTTACGACGCCAATGGCAATCTTTTGGCCTCGATCCAGGCAAACTGGCCAGATTGGATCACGGATACGCCGGGCATCAGCACGTATTATTGTTACGACGCGCTCAACCGGACGACCCGCTATATGCCGCCGATCAGCCGGGCGGTAGTGGCGCCCGCGGCGTGGTACTATGCGTACGATGCAGCGGGGAACCGGACAGTGGCGCTGTCACCGCGCTATGCTGAGTTTGCGCAGACGCCGCCGCAGCACACGTCGTATTACGCCTACGATGCGCTCAACCGGCTGAGCATCACGCTCGACCCGTTGACCTATTCCACGTATTTTGGCTACGATGCCAACGGCAACCAGACGCGAGTCGTGGGCAAACGCTGGCTGGAATCGAGCCCGGCGACATTCACGAGCTATTTCGGCTACGACAACCTCGACCGGCGCGTGGCTTCGCGCACGCCGCTCGGCAACTCCAGTTACTTTGGGTACGATCCAGTCGGCAACCAAATCGCCGTCGTTGGTCCGCGCTGGGGTGAGAGTACGCCGCTGGACTTCACGACCTACTACGGCTACGACGCGCTCAACCGACGCATCCGTTCGCGCGACGACATCGGCGAAGGGAGCTACTTCGCCTATGATGCAGTCGGCAACCTGCTGCGCACGCAGGACCACATCGAGGGCAGTTCTTCGGCGGTCAGTTATTACGGCTACGACGCCAACAACCGCATGACTGCCAGCGAAGACGCGCTGCTGCGTGCAGCGTACTTTGCCTACGATCTCGGCGGAAATACCGTCGCGCAACTCCTGCCCGGCGATCTTGTCCGGGCCAGTTACTTCGCCTACGACGCCAACAACCAGCTGCTGGCGCAGCTCTCGCCAGTGTTTTCGGCGACGTATTACACTTACGATGGCGCGGGCAATCGCACCAGCGTCGTCTCGCCGCGCTGGGTGGAGAGCAACGCAGCGGCGTTCACGACCTACCTGAACCGCGACAACGCCAACAATCTCGCCGCCATCACCGATCCGCTCGGCGGGGTGCGGCTCTTCTCCTACAACTATGAAAACCAGTTGTACGCCGTTACCGACGAGCGCTCGAATGTCACATTCTATACGCGCGATGCCGACAACCGGGTGTACGCCGTCACCGACGCGCTGACCAATGCGTGGATCCATTACCTGGACGGCGATGGCAACACGGTGCTGCTGCAATTGCCAGTGGGCAACTCGCCGCTCTTCAGCTACGACGCCGACAACCGTCTGATCCAATCGCAAAACGCCGCGGGCGTGGGCATGTACTACGCCTACGATGCGGGCAACAACCGCACGCGCGCGATGCTGGTAAGCGCCGGGCACACCACGTACTTCGGCTACGACAACCTCGACCGGTTATCAAAAGTGCAGGACCCGGTGGGCAGCAACAGCTATTTCGCCTACGATGTCGGCGGGAACTTGAACCGCTCGATGGACCCGAATCTGCACACGACCTACTTCGGCTACGACCTGCTCGACCGCATCTTGCGTGTCGAAGACCCGCTGCTCAACACGAGCTATTTTGGCTACGACCTGGCCGGCAACCGCTGCCGCGAAGAAGACGCCAACCAGCACACCGTCTACTACGCCTACGACGCCGGCAACCGCGTCACCGGCATCATGGACGCGCTCCAGGTGAGCAGCTACTACGCCTACGATGCAGCCTCGAACTTGAAAGTCCAGCGCGACAACATCGGCAACTCGATTTACTTTGCGTATGACGCGCTGGATAGAAAAACGGCGCAGCTCTTCGACATGACTTCCGAAGCGCAGTACTTCGCCTACGATCCGACGAGCAACCTCACAACCACACTGGACAACTGGGGCGCGAGTTACTACGCCTACGATCCCATCAACCGCGTCAGCCAGCGCGTCGATCCGGCGGCGCACGCGCTCTACTACGCCTACGATGGCGTCTCGGACCTCTTGGCGCTGCAATATCCGGGCACGAGCGGAAGCTGCTATTACGCCTACGACAGCGGCAACAGAATGGCCCGCGCCAACCTCGTGACCGATGCGCCCAGTAACGGCACCTGCTATTACGCTTACGACGGCTTTCGCAACATGGCGCGCAAACGCTACTTCAACAACGTCACCTGTTATTACAGCTACGACGCCGCGCAGCGCGTGGCGGGCATGGATTACCGCACGGGCGCCAACGCGCAGGTGGGCCTCTTCACGTTCGCGCGGGACGCGGCGGGAAATATCACGACGCTCGGCCGCGAAGGCACGCTCGCGGTGTATTACGCATATGACAGCGCCAACCGGCTCCTGAGCGAAGTCTGGCGCACTAGCGGAAGCACCCAGGTCTACGGCTTCAGCTACGATTACGATGCAGTGGGCAATCGCATGAAGATGCGGCGGGAATCGACAGCGGGCACCGAAGTCCAGAGCGCGTACTACGCCTACGACAAGGACAACTCGCTCACGCGCCGAATCACGCTGCAGACCCCCGGCGGCGAGTTGAGCCAGGTCACAACCTACTATTACTACGACGCCAATGGCTCGGAAATCTGCGAAGTCGATACTGTCTCCGGCGACCCGGCGTTGTACCCCACGTACTTCACCTACGGGCCGCAGAACATGGTCACCAGCATCACGCCGCCGCCGCCGTACGTGGGCGACGAGAACTGGAGTTGCGCGTACGATGCACAGTTGAATCGCTACCAGATGAGTTTCGAGAACGGGGGAACCGTACAGCTCAATGTGATGGAGGGTCTAAAGGCACTGGAGTTTTACGACGCCTCAGACCCGGCCGATCCGACCGCGCGATTTGCGCACGGCGCTTCGCCGGTGCCGGACATCGGCACGCTCGTGGAAATCCAGAACGATCTCAACGGAACGCCGGTGAGCTACGCGCCGATCATGGACCACCGCGGCAGCGTGTTCGCGCTGGTGGATGCTTCGGGCAACGTGGTTGCCAACCGGGAGTACAGCGCGTATGGGGAGTTGCTCTACTCAACCGGCAATTGGGGCACAACGGCGAATCCAGTGACGGCGGGGTATCAGACCAATTGGCAAGATATCACGGTCGGGGGCAAACGGTACGGGATCAATGCGGCGGGGCGGGTTTATGACTATGAGACAGGGAGGTTTTTGGGGAGAGATCCGGTGCCCAATGCAATTACAATTTCAGAGACAGGGAAAATTCCCGCGTTGTATAGTAAAACGGTAATAGGACGATCTATTGTCTTCGGCCGTCATGCAAAACGGTATAATCTAAATAGATTTGCGAGGTGGTTTTTAAATGAATATCGTACTTGGTCTAATAGTCCATTAAATCAAGTTGATCCGATAGGAACATTCGACCAAGAGACGCAGCATGCTTTTGGACTTGATGTCGCGATTGAAAGAGGAACGTTGAAGCCCCAAAAAGAAATGCATGGTTCAACATTTCGTGGCTCAACCAGCTGCTACTGTGATCCAACCCAATTATATTTTACATTTTCAAAATGTTATGAAGGGTCTTATAACTATATTCCGCTCGGCCAAAATCTCACGTTGTATGGACTTTATGTAGAATTGCAAATAGCAATGAAGACATTTGGCGGGACACCAGCTTGTACGGATTTTGGTATCATTCAAATTGTCACTCACACGGCTGAGGATGACGCAACCGGCATGGATGTACCAAGTGATCCTTTTCCCAATGGACCGCAGACCCCACCTGCCGATCCCTTTGATATGGTAGCAAATGCAGCATATGAACAAGTAGAAGCCCGCCGGCAAGCAGCGGGGTGGTCCGATCCGAGTGCACCTTCGCGTGGCTGGCGAGTCGATTCGGAGTCCAAGTCTGCTTTCTTCGAGAATTCTACTTCGGGAACTCCTACTGTACCCGCCACCCTCAGTGATGCGCCAGGTGCGCCGTTCCCGAAACAAGACTCGGGGACTTTTTTCTATACTTGTGTAATTTGTACAAAGGGGAACGCCAAAAACACCGTTCTTGGATGTATAAAGTGGGGCTACCACTATAGAGGCCCGGGCGTTCCCGAAGTTGAGCCGATAGAACCTTCGGTAACTAATCAGATTCCACAAGAATTCATTGACGCACTCAGTCGATTCGAAAGTATTCCAGGTAATTCAAAAACGGGCCTCAATCTAAAAAGTGGTAATACTGGCAACTAGTTGGGAGAATAAAATGTTCAAGAAAATATTGATTTTTTCATTTTTTTTAATATTTGATAGCATCGCTGCTGACAAGCGAGAACAGGATTTGACCAAAAAACTCGAATCATTGTGCGCTCAAGATATTAATTTTGTTGATCTTGAAAAGATAATCGGAGAAAGGCCGAAAATAAATACGGTTAATGCGGAAGAGAAGGCGGCTTTTAAAGTTATGCGCTATAAAATTGAAAGTGGTATTGATTTAAAGGAACAACAAGAAGTTGCTTTTTGGTTTACGGCTGAGCCTAAGCAAGGATTCGTTGCAATCGTTGGAATTGCCAAAATGATAAACGGTAAGCAAATAGTCTTCAGGGGAGCTATATTAGGTCCGTAGTAAAGTAAGGGCAGATGTACCGGCCCAAGCGGAGATGTTCGTCCTGTACCGAGATGATCGTCAGTCAGATATGCCCTGAAGACCGTATTTTTCGAGTTTTTTTATCGCCAATGACGGCCGTCAGGGCAGAGTATCTCCTGGTAGAACAATGAAGGATTCGGGCCGTAAAGTTGTCAAAGAGTCGGAAAGTGCGGTCATGCAAATTTCTTGACGGGCCGCATGTGTTGGATGTTGAAAATGGCCAGATTGGGGTCGTTACAACATGGCACGCAAACGCTTCTTCAACAACGTCACCTGCTACTACACCTACGATGCCGCGCAGCGCGTCAGCAGCGCAAAGGCGACAACACCCAGGTCAGCCTCTTCACTTTTGCGCGCGTGCAGATGCGCGAAAAGAATCCGGAATCGCAGAGGCGCTTTTAGAACTGGGCACGGGCACGAAATTATCGGTATGCAGAATGGCTTGTTGCGGAACAGACGGCGCATTGATTTGTGGCCGCGCGACGGTTCGAACATGCAGGCCGGCCTCTTCCGGTTCGCACTCGACCCGGGGGGAAATATCACCTCGCTTTCGCGGGACAACGGCATTACGATTGCCTACACGTATGACGCGGCGGACTGGCTCCTCGGCGAAGTCTGGGATGCGCCGAGCCAGATTTATGCGTTCAGCTACGATTACGACCCCGCGGGCAACCGTTTGAAGATGCGCCGGGAAACGACCTCCACCACCGAGTACCTCTCGGCGTACTATGCGTACGACAAGGACAACTCGCTCACGCGCCGGCTCAAACAGATACCGGGGGCGGATCGAACGTCTCCACGTATTATGTATTATTGTTCCGCTTCAGTCGAAATTGGACACTGACCACGTCTCCACAAGACCTTTCACGTGGGTCTCGACACTCGTCCTGATGTGCTGCGCCCGCCTCATTTTTGCCCGGTGCACCCGCGCGTTTTCCAATTGCTCGTCACGCCTTTTCCAGATCGCTAGGTCCCGTCCTTCCAACTTGTCCTTCGGCGCCACATACCCAATCGCGCTGTGCAGCCGCTCCTCGTTGTAGTGCCGCACGCACTTGTCTGTCAATCCCCAACCTTGCTCCACCGTCTGCGCCAGCCCCGGCCGCCAGCCTTCCACCTTGAAACTTCGGTTCCACCGCTCCAGCTTCCCGTTGCTCTGCGGATAATACGGACTGGTCCTCACGTGCGTCATCCCAGCCAGCCGGATGAATTCCTTGAAATCCTTCGCCGCGAATTGCGGCCCGTTGTCCGACACGATCCGCGGCCTGGCTTGCGGATACTTCTCCCTCGCCTTCTGCAACACCAGTTCCACGTCCTTCTCCGTCATCGACGCCATCAGTTCCCAGTGAACGATGTACCGGCTGTACCCGTCCACCACGCTGCACAGATAATAAAACGTCCGGATACCTCATCATGTGCGCCATCATAAAAATAGGTATTGATTTCTTCGCCGCCGGTCAGGGTTTTTGCACCCAGCAATCGTCCCCAATGAATATAAGCTTCTCTCGTAAGTCTCGCAAAAGGCAGGACATGTTGCGCAATAACTGCGGCTTGACCGACCCAAACTCAGAGAAATTATCGATTGCAAAGGCGCAATCGATGAAGCATTCGTTTCCGTAAAGTGCCGAAATCAAAGTCGACCCTTTCCATGTGCCAATTTCAAGATAGCGACAATTTCGCCGCTTGCACAACTGGTTCAAAAAAAAACGCGTGTTTTGCCACTGCTCATTCCATCGAGTGCGAAAATCGCTCTGGCAAAAGTGCATTTCCGCATTCGGCAGCGGAGATCGCACTGTCAACGTGCTTAGTAATCCAGTCTGGACCAATCATTTCGACGCCCTTATGACGCCATTCGTTCCCGCGCGCCGCACTTGTGAAAATCTTTCAGCGCCGTATTATGGCGATTTCGGCAAACAATCAGTCGATGTGAATCACTGTGCCGTTTGACAGCCCTGTCGCAAGGTCGCTCAGATTTGCGCAATTTTTCAGCAGGTACGAGCACCTGGAGAACATGACCATCATCGTTACCGCGTCGCGTGCCTTTTCAAAACCGGATTTAGGATTTGTTATATCGGCCATCAAGCCCGGGTCAGTTGTTGTATAGAATTCAGAAATGATCTTTGTCTTGGGATACCGCCACTTAAGGGCTTGGAAGACGGTTGCTTCTTCGGGTTGCGCCCAAATCTGTAACGATGGTTGATCCAGCAGCAGACGATCGATAACAGAAAAGTAACGCTCGATTGGAGAAATTATCGCCTCGCGGTGCTTATCCGTCCCTCGATGAGCAATGGCAATCGTTGTCTCCGGGTTGATCTCGTATTTTCGAAACAGGCTTGCCGCATGTTGTTTCCATTCTTCCTTGACGAGCAGATGTTTGGAAACGATTCGCCTCAATTCAGCGAAAGTCCTTTCGGTCGTCGCGTTCCATGGCAGATCCCAGCCTGGTTGACAATGCGCCTGCCATGAGGTCTCCTCCCAGATCCAAATTTGATGTTCAGAAGTGGTAATTTCGTTCAAAGAGACTTGTGGTTGCAGAAAGAACCAATCCCACATATTGCTCATCTGTGAGGCTGAATCACGGTAAAGGTCTGGACCGGAATGCAAATCGACGTAGCCTTTGAAGCCGTTTAAATCGCACGCGTTAAGCATTGATACGGCGGTCGAGAGGTAGGAAGCAAAGGACGCAGGGCTACGCCGGCGACACAAACGCACATAGCGCATATTAAGCCTCCAGCTGCGGCGACGCAGCGGTTCTAACGGCGATCGCATCAAAATTACGCGCTAGTGAGCCTGTTAGCAAGCGAAAACCTGTGCAATTGGCTCGACGCCGGTGCTCACGATCCACTGCAAGTCGAACTTTGAATCCGGCAACACAACAGGAGGGCAGATCCATTATGCGCGGTTTTCGGCTTGAAACGGAATCGCCGAACTGGCAATATAGTTGAAGCCATCATTGCAAAATGAACCCTCCCTGGAGCGGTTTTGTGAAGATGCTTTTCATTTCGGCTGCTAGAGGGCCGGATTACCAATGCGATGCGCTCTTTCATGGGCTACGCAGTCTTTTGGACAAAGACGTCGTGGACTGTGAGCGCATGTGGTGCATGTACCGAAAAGACGTGTCTCCTTCCATAAAGCAGCGACTCTATGGTCGCGGATTCACATTATACGGGCTACTGGATGAGAATCCAGCCATTGACCGCGACGACGTTAGAGACAAACTTAAATACCGGTACTTCGATTATGTCGTCTACGGATCCATAAGGCGTTCGCAGGCTTTTCTTGAGGACGTACTTCAGTTCTATCCTGCGAATAGGATTGTTTTCGTGGATGGCGAAGATGAGCAGAGGGTCATCGGTGATCTTGTGGGAAAAGGCTGGTACTTCAAGCGCGAATTAGTCTTGCAGGATCAAAGATTAACGCCAATCCAATTTGCAATACCGGCTGAGAAAATCCGAAAAGAAGTAAGCGCCAAGAGTCAATTACTGGCGACAGTGATTCCAGGCGACTTGAGCACCTATATATTCGACGACGAACAGAAATACTACGATGATTATGGGAAGAGCTATTTCGGCATGACAAAAAAGAAATGCGGTTGGGATTGCCTGCGGCACTATGAGATTATGGCGAACGCTTGCATACCTTGGTTCACTGACCTTAGCGAATGTCCTTCACAGACCATGACTACACTCCCGAAGAGAGAACTGCTCGAGTGGGCTGCTCGGAAAGTAGAGGGGCAGACAGACGGTGCGATTGAGGCTTGTGAGTGGTTTCGCAAATATGCAGAGGATAAACTGAGCACATTGACTCTTGCAAAGTATGTAATCGATACCGTTCGAGAATCGTCCATGTCAACGGTGCTTATGTCAGCTAGTGGTCGGGGGCAATCCAGTCCTACAGCAGCGGAAGGTTTGAGTTTAATCGAAACACGATTCGCAAAACTCAAGTCGACTCCCGGCGATATTAATGAGCATTTGGACACTTTGAGGCGCATTTCCAGCCAGTGTAAGCACGTAACCGAGTTTGGTACACGCATGGGCGTAAGTACATGGGCGCTTCTAGCTGGACGGCCCGGCCGACTGATTTCAATTGACATTCGGTCTTGCCCGGTCGAAGAGATAGCGGGTGTGGCTAAAGGCGTAGATACTAGCTTTGAGTTTATTATCGCGGATACGGCCTCAGAGACTTTGCAAACTGAAGAAACTGATTTTCTATTTATCGACACAATGCACACATATCGGCAATTGAGTGCGGAACTGCGCCTGCACGGCCATAAAGTTCGGCATTTCCTTGCTTTTCATGGCACGGTTACGTTTGGAAAGAAGGGGGAAATGACAAAAGATGAGCCCGGTTTGATTCCTGCAATTCCAATTTCCGCGGCGGTGTGGCGAGCCTGGGAATCAAGTACGTGGTTGAAATCAGCCGTCGCATTCATGGCTGGACAAAACGGCCTCATTTTGAAATCCCGCAAGCCACGCGCCGGGGCGGCCGGCCGCGCACGAAGCCCCAGCTCGCGCCGGGGTCACGCCCGCACCGGCGTGTCGAGGCACTTTGGGAGCGCGGAGGTCCATCCTGGCTGGGCTATCATGTTAAAGACAGCGAGAAAGGCCCGGTCGTTTGGGAGGCGCGCGCAACGCGCTTCTGGCCTTTGTGCAAAGGAGGGTGTCTGGAAGAATGCTGGCTGTTGGTGGCCCGCAATGTCATGAGCGGCGAACTGAAATATTTTTTATCGAACGCGTCCGCCGATACGCCGCTCGAAACGTTGCTGCATGTGGCATTCACGCGGGCGGAGATTGAACAGCTTTTTGAAGCAGCAAAGGGAGAAATTGGACTGGATCATTTTGAAGTACGCCAGTACGTGTCGCTGCTGCGCCACCTGATCGTGAGCCTGGCAAGCTTGTTGTTTCTGATGGAGCAAACCACGCGCTTGAGAAAAAAACTGTTGGTGGAGCATCTGCCAGGTCAAGGCAGCCGCCGAGGCGCAGCTTGACGAAGAACAAAGCCGGAGTGAGCGCAAGCGCGCGAAGCAGCGCGTCGTAGAGAAAATCAACTACCGTCAGGAGCAGCGCCAAAAAGCGGCCCGCTCTCACCGGCGCCGCACACTCCGGAAGTTGCATGCAAAAGGAATCTGTCTGTGGACGCTGCGTAAGTGTTTTGGGTGTCAACTAGCGTTGTAGTGCTAAGCAATAGTAGAGTAGGTGGCCTCCTGGCACTTAAATATACAATGAACCTTTGAACAATTTAAGGTACGATTGATAGCAATGATCTTTATAAATGGTAAGTATTTCCGATACTGTGACTACTTTCAATCGTGATTGTTGGCTAAAAAGAAGCCAGAAATGTGTTAATATATATGGATATGTACCATACTTTCGTATGAGACATATCTTATTATATATGTCTGAGCGAAGACTTACATATCAATAAGCATGATGGTCCGAGGCCAGAACAAAGGCGCTAATGCCTCAAAATGTAGCATTTTTCCAAATTGGTCTTTTGGACACTCACGCTGTGGACCTTGACGATTCCGGGCTTTAGTGCTGTGCAGCGCGTCGCCAGCGGCCAATTGATCATCGCCGGGAATCTGCGATATTTCCAAACTGAGATATCAGCCGATGCCTCGTAGGTACCGTCTTTTTCACCTCGCTTAGCCGTTAAATCTATCGAACTTCAAAGCCTATTCATCAGAGAGCGGTTTTGATCGACTGCATATTCGCCTACCAAATCACCCACTTTTTCGGCAATCGACGACATACTGAGTCTTTTTCTTTGGGGCGAACCCCCTCTTTTACCGGCCAAGGCACCCAAAAACAATCTGCTTAGCCTATCGTTTCATGGATTCGCCGATCATTCTTACGAGATAATTCCGCGCAACGCCCATAGATTTCGCAAAAACCAGACCCTTTTTCCTAATCTTTATCTGCCCAACCCGCAAATCATAGCCAAGGGCCGTGCCTTTGGACTCATTCAAACCCCTTTTTTAGGAGGTCGTTATGATCAAACTCGCAGCGAACATCAGTAAAAAGGTGCCTCTCCCTGGCATCGATTACTCCAGCCAGAGCTACGGCGCTTCGATGGAAGTCGAGGTCTCCGACAGCGATAAGCCGGAGATCATCAAGGAACGCATCAGCGAACTGTACAGCCTGCTCAGCCAGACCATTGACGAGCAGATCGCAGCCGGTTGCAGCGCCAGCGGCGTGGCCAATGGCAATGGTGGTCGGCCACAGCCCGCCCTAGCTGCACCAAGCCGCCAGAACGGTACGCCCGTCAACCGCATCGCAGGCCAAGTGACTCAAAAGCCGGCCGCCGGGACTTACCGCAGCAACGGTAATGGCAATGGCAACGGCAATGGCGGCACCAAATCATTGACCGCTACACCGGCACTGACAACGAACAACGCAGCACGGGGATTCTTCCGCAGTTGTTGAATCCCGTGGAAGAGGCCGACGTGGAGAGACTGCTCACCGACCCAAATCATTGGATGCAGCAAAAATTCGACGGCAAGCGCGTGCTGGTGCAATGTCAGGACGGCAAGATCTTGTAGATGTTTCATGATCACAATGGTATCCAAAAGTGCCTTCAGGCAGAGGGATTACTCCATTTAACTGTACTGCCTGCAAAACATACCGATTGGCACGCTTGAGATTGCGTTTTGCAATCACATTATTTGCTCTAACAACCACGGAGTAGACGCCAATGCCGTGTTGCGGTTTAACCTGCTGCATCAGACGGTCGAGATCATCAAAAACAGCATCCGTCAACTTTTGGCGTCGATCCAAAAGCGCAATTTGAGCCGCGCGTAATGCTAATCGCAGATCGAGGTCAATTTCCCTCGGCAGCTCTGGCATCTCATCAAACATCCTGCCCATGCGGTCGAATTTCAACTGTTTGATCTCGCAATCAAAGACGCTCATGAGGAGCACAGCGCCTCGATTGAATTCCATTGCGTTCCAAAAATAAAGTACAGCATGCTCAGCGTCCAAAATGTCAATCTTCTTTTTCGACACAATTCTAACTGCAAAAGTATGGTTACATTTTTTTTCTGTCTCCGGCAACAGCAGCTTCGCTTTAATCGCGCAAATTAACGGCGATAGCGAAAACCGCTCTCCGCGTTCGCGTTGAACCCACAGACCCAATAACTGAATTATTCGCTCCGCTGGCCGCTCTATGGCCGGATCAACGGCGGCGACAGCATTGACATCATCCACTGAGAATGTTCTGATCGCGAGTTTAAGTCGGTATAATAATTCTCGCGATTTATCGTCGCTTACGGTCTCCAAAAGAGACCGAATCTCGATAAGCCGTGGGGTTGGTCACCGATCATGGCACCGGCCTACGATGAAGACGGTCAGCGCTGCGGTATTACGAGCACCGCGTTGATGTCGTCATTGAGGCGCTGGGGTCGGCTATTTCTGGTTGTCAGGAGCTTGTGTTGTTCCTTCAGGAGCAACAAGGCACTCAATGGGAGAATCAATTCGGGAGAACGGTCAAGGCGTCAAAGGAACTTCGGACGGCTTGCGCGTGGCTCAAAGGGGTGGAGCGATATGATTGGCCTGGAGGAATTAAGGGCGGCAGGGCTGTGAAGGGTTAGTCTGGTTTATTATCCAGAACGGGTTAATTGGTTCAGAGCTGCTAAGTCTCAAAGTGACTTTGTTACTTGGGAGGCTCTGCACATGGCAGGGCCTCCTTTAGCCGTTCATTTAGCTATCCGCATTGCCATTTGTTGCGCTTTATCTCCTTCGTCAGTAGATTGTGCATCAGAATTTACGGCGCGTGCGGATCGTCTGATCGAAGGTCGATTCCACCCATAATTTGATAATGTCCTTTTCCCTTCCGATTCACATGCTCACCATTAGTCGTGAGCGTCTTTAATCCTTCTATCTCTGAGAGTCCTTCACGCGTATTGATTTCAATCATATTCGCGTGAATGTGCACGACGTATTCCTTGCCGTCAGTGCCGGTTGCCACAAATGACCCTTTGTGCTTTGTCATGCTTTTTCTCCTGTTCTTTATTTCGGCCATAAGCAGGCTTCAATGCAATGGTTTCGACAAGTGTTATATTCTATCCCTTAGAGCATCTCGGTTCAAAAAAGGTCGCGCCGAGCTGATGCCCTTGGCTATCCCAATTTTTTTTTGTTTCACTCAGGTAGAAAGAAGCGGGCCTTGGCAGATGAACCAAGGCCCGCTCACGTAGCTTTCCGCTCAGCCTGAATCGTTAAGCACTCCGGTGGAGGCGCACCTTTTGGAAGCTTCTATAGGCCCCCCCATTCACTTTTTTCGTGGACTCGTGGACTGGCCCTGTGAGGGCAATAGCAGTTAAGTCAACCCCCATGGCGGGGCGGGCCGTACTGGTTTTTGAAGCCTTCCCCCCTGAGACGGCCTTAGAGCCCTGGACGGAACTCAGTCCACCAGTCCACGGATTTGTAGCCATCAGGGGTACTTCTTTCGACGCCGCAGGCTGAGGACCTTGAATCGCAAGGTACTTCTTCTTCTCCAGATAAAACAGCGACCGATTCAATCCCGTCATCTTACGCCATGCTTGTACCTGCTCGCGCCCTGCGGCGTGCGAGTTCAAAATACTCGCGATGACCGGCAGATATGGGTTCTCATCTTTATCGGCCCACTGCGTCAGGAGCCACTTGCGCCAGTCGGCGTTGGAGCGTTTTTCGTCCAAAGCCTTCGTGTACCAGCGGCAATGAGGGTGCGTGACTCGGAACAGATTATTTCCGATGAAATCGTAAACGTCCTTTTCAGCGAACCAAGTCCCAACATATTTGTGCACTTCTTGGACGGTCGGCTCGAAAACGACCAACTTCGCGCGGTCTAACACCGCCTTATTATTCAGGTCGGTAATACGAGGCAGCTCATTCACGATGATGCAAAGCCGGCTTTTCGTTTCGAATTGCTTCGGGATACCCGCCTTTTCGAGCGCCGAATTCTGCTTCGCCCAGTCCAATTTCTTCTTTTCACGATCGTTCATAAACACCTTCAGCAGATTTACGACCTTATCGTCGGTCAAAATATTGTCAGCATCGTCAATGATGAGCGGCTCATCTTTGTGACGAAAAGCTAATTCATAAAGACCTACTGGAGAGACTTCGCCCCTGAAGTAAGCGCACCCTGCTGCCTTTTCAAAGTACGTGGACTTGCCAATCCCTGGAGCGCCAATGATGATTAAAAAATGAGTGAAGTGCCCATTATGGCCTATCGTAAACACGTCACAAATCCGCCACAATTCCGCATAGGTGCAGACGTAGTCAACGGTGATTCCATGCTTTCTCAGAACCTCGATGTTGTACATGCTGTCATTCCCCCTAATCGCCTGTTCATAATTCACTTCTATATGTGCCTGCAACCGGCTCGCCGCTTCCAGCGAAATGTCTCCTTAACATTTTCTCTCATGAACTACACTTCCCAATGCTAAATCGGAAACTCACGCACGCGAACGTGTTCTGGCCATTCAGTCATTTCGCCGCCCTTGTGAGATTTCAACTTCATTAAAGTACCTTTGTAAAACGGGTTTGTACCGAGCTGTTTAACAAACGGAGTAATACCAAGTTCTCGACATTCATTAAGTCCCTCTTCAATCCATTCGACGTGGCAAGGGCGCGCCTTCTCCTTAGATTCGGATTCCCCCCCAAAGATGACCCAACGAAGTGGATATTCTGCGCCTGCACACGCCTCCTTCAAGCTATATGGATTCAGCATCGGCTCGTTTGAAATCCAGTGCAACCGTGCTGGCACCTGCAAGAGCCGCTGAATCCGCCAACAGGTTTCGCGCATCCCGACCGAAGTTCCCAGCCATACGTTTTTATATCCTCCATTCCAGTCCGCTGGCAATCGATCGAGAATCATGTTCGGCCGTTTTGTCAGCACAAGCCAGTCAACGTGAGGTGTTTCTCGAATTACCTGCCACGCGTCATCGCGCCAACCGGCGTCATCCACCTCTCGATCAAAAAAGTCCATCAGCGATCCGAGGAAGACAGTGTGCCTGAATCCACCCTCGGCAGCATGTCTATTCCAGTTGTAAGGCGCCTTCCAGATCGAATCCCCTGTCTTAGACCTCGGCGCCCCCGGACCCCAATTCATTCCACCGCGCCGCTGTTTATTTTCCTTGTCCGCGTAACAGAAATCGCATTCAGGACCAACCTTCGTGCAGCCAATCCAAGGATTGAAGGTATTGCCGACCCATTGAATTTTTGTATCTTCCACTTTCCTGCTCCTTTCAAACATTGTGTGTGTGCCACTAATCGTCATACGACGGCCAGATTCACGATGCCGATATTGCCCCAGCATTTGTTCAGGTATTCCAAAATCAGCGGGCCATAAGAGTGCTGAGGATTGGGCTCGGTACAGAGGATCGCCGTTGGCACCTGGAAGAACTCGCGCGAGTACAGCTCTTCAATTTTGTGCTGCTCAAGTTGGGCAAAATACTTTACCTTAAATTCTTCAGCGTTGGATTTTTGTAGTGTGAAAAGTTGCTTCAAAGGGACGAGTTTATCGTCCGGCATGCATTCAGCGCCACACAGCTCGCGCAGAAAATACGTGAGGTCGTCTTTTTTCGTGAAGCCTATGACCTGCGTCGAATTTTGAATGCGCACGTCAACGACGCGGCGTATCTCCGCGTCACGGAGCAATTCAAAAAACTGTTCGGCTGTCTTTCCGGCGGAGCCAATCGTGAAAATTGTCAAACGGGCGCGAGGCGTTTCGCTAACTTTATCCGTAGAGTCTTGTGTTCCGGGCGCCTTCACCCTCGGTCCTGTTTTCACAAACGCCCGTTCGATCTTTTCTCTTTGCTTTTTGCCGATATTCCTAACGTCCATTTTAATCTGTTTGCCGCCGCGATTGAATGTTCGTATCTGCGAACCGTTCGGAGTTGTCCTTTGCAATTGCGCGCGCAACTTGGCGACGAACCGATCGCTGCACCCGGCCAAATCCGCGATGCGTCGATCACTCCAAGTCTTTGCATCAGTGTCAGACAGCAGGAATTGCACCGCCTTACCTTTATCCTTGTTTGTTAGCCGCAACCCCGTTTTGGCGTTGGCCTTGAGGGAGGCGATCATTGTTTCGCATCGATCACCAGTGGTTACAATCGCGGGAAAGTGAGTCATGCCCGCCCCCTTTGCGGCTTCCAGCCGGTGCTGCCCATCACCAACAAACAAGGTCTGCTTATTTTTCACCAGCAACACGGGAGGAAAAACGACTCCCTCCGCCATGAGTTGTTTGTATTCGTTAATGATTATTTCGTTCAGATCCTGACGGCAGTTCGCGGACCGGTCCTGACAAATCTCGTCAAGCGCGACCAATTTAACGGTGGGTCCAAACGAGCTCTCGTTGTCGGACGCTTCGTGGGTGCTATTGACCTCTTCCTTTCCGCCATTGACGTACTCGGCCTCAGGATCACCGTAAATGAGTTGCCGCTCCTTCGGGTCCGGGGATTTTGATAATGTCCCAGTTATGCGCTCGTCCGCGTCATTTGAGATTCGGCGGGGTTGGCTGGGAGGTGTCCGGCGTATCAAACAGGTGCGCGAGCGTGCTTGTTTGCGGCGCTGAATTTTTACGACCTTGCCGGGCGCCGTTGGCCGCGCGACTTTTATTTTACCCTTGACTGGGCGCCGCAAGTGGGGAGATGCGCGCCGGCCCAATGCTGCTACGGCCTTGGGTGTAGCGGTGGGTAAACACTGCGACAAGATAGGTTCGAGCATGACGCCTCCGACGCTGTTATTGTTTCTTGGCGGCTTCAATGAGCGCCAGAATCGCGGCCTTGATGTGCACTGGTAACCTTGGCCAGATTGTGACCAGCGCGGCCAAATCGCGGGGAATTTCGACGGGCAGCGGCGCGGTTTCATTCGTAGCGCGGCCGGTTTCTTGTGGCGTTTGTGTGGCGGATATGTGGCGGGAAATCTTGCGGTTTAGGTCTGAATTATGCGCTTCGTTGCGTTGTAACGACGCAACGCCAGCAGCACCGTTATCGTTCGAAGTGCTTGGCGTTTCAACGGTTTGCGCTTGGTTGCGCGGCGTTTCTTGAATGCGTCCTGGAGGACTCGAACCTCCGACCCGGTGATTAAGAGTCACCTGCTCTACCAACTGAGCTAAGGACGCTCCTTGAAAAAGGAGGTGCTAACGTACTCAAAAAGACTGCGTTGTCAAGCTGCCTGATCGGATTTTCGAAGAGTTCAAAGCGCAGTGGCGCAAGCGAAAGTGAGTGCTAAAACACTGGGCATGCGCGATCCCATTTCCAGCGATGGAGCGCCGGCTCCCAGCCGGCTGGAAGCCGGCGCTCCGCTCGGTGACGGCGAGACCACGGCGTGGCTGCTTGATTTGCTCAAGCGCTACTTTGGCTACGATTCGTTTCGCCCGCTGCAGGAAGAAATTATTCGCGACACGCTCAATGGGCGCGATGTGTTTGCGCTGCTGCCGACGGGCGGCGGGAAATCGCTGTGCTATCAACTTCCCGCCGTCGCGCGCAATGGACTGACCCTTGTCGTATCGCCGCTGATTGCGCTGATGAAGGATCAGGTGGACGCGCTGCAGGAAGCGGGGATCGCGGCGACGTTTTTGAATTCGTCGCTGGATGAGAAAGGCGCGCGCGCGCGTTTTCGCGGGCTGCATCAAAACGAGTATCGCCTCCTTTATGTGTCGCCGGAGCGGCTGGCGCTGCCGGGATTTATTGAGACGCTCAAGGGCTGGCCGGTCGAGCAATTCGCGATTGACGAGGCCCACTGCATCAGCGAATGGGGACACGATTTTCGGCCGGAGTACAGGCAGCTTGAAAATGTGCGCGCGCAATTTCCGGGCGTGCCGTTCATGGCGCTCACGGCCACGGCGACGGATCGCGTGCGCGCGGATATCGTCAAACATCTCAAGCTGAAAGATCCGGGTGTGTACGTTGCGAGTTTCAATCGCCCGAATTTGACGTACCGCGTGTGGCCGAAGAACGGGCCGTATGAACAGTTGCTCACGTTCATCAAAAAGCGCCCGAACGATTGCGGGATTGTGTATTGCCTCAGCCGGCGCGGCGCGGAGGACAACGCGGAACGGCTGCGCGAGGACGGAATCAAAGCGGTGGCGTATCACGCGGGCCTGGACGGCGCGGAGCGTGTGCGCAATCAGGAGTTGTTTTTGCGCGACGAGGCGCGCGTGGTCTGCGCGACGATTGCGTTCGGCATGGGCATCAACAAGCCGAACGTGCGCTTCGTCGTTCATTACGATCTGCCAAAACACATCGAAGGCTACTATCAGGAGACGGGGCGCGCCGGGCGCGACGGGCTGCCGAGCGAATGCGTGCTGCTGTACAGTGCGGGCGACGTGATGAAGCTGACGCGCTTCATCGATGACGTCACCGATCCGCAGGAACAGGAGATCGCGCGCAAGCAGCTCAATCAGATGGTTCATTACGCCGAGTGTTCATCGTGCCGGCGCGCGGAACTGCTGAAATATTTTTCAGAGATTTATCCTGAAGCGGATTGTGCGTCGTGCGACAACTGTCTGGCGCCGCGGCCGTCGTACGATGGGACGGTGGATGCGCAGAAATTTTTGTCGTGCATTTACCGGATCAATCAGTGCGGGGTTCCGATGGGCATGAAACACACAGTGGACGTGCTGCTTGGGGCGAACACCGAAGGTATTCGTTCGCGCGGTCACGACAAGATCTCCACCTACGGAGTTGGCAAAGAGCACGACGCACAGGAGTGGCAGAGAATAGGACGTGAATTGATGCGGCTTGGGTTGTGCAAGCAGGCATCGGGCAAGTACACAACACTCGATTTGACGTCGGAAGGCCGTGCGGTGCTGACGCAGCGAAAAACAGTGACGCTGACCAAGCCGCCGCCGGAGAAGGAAGTGAAGGAGGCGCGGCACGCGGGGGAGATTTTGTGCGACGAGGCGCTGTTTGAGCGGCTGCGCGTGCTGCGCAAAAGGCTCGCGGATGCGCGGAATATTCCCGCATACGTGGTGTTCAACGATTCGACGCTGCGGTTGATGGCACAGCGGTACCCAGTGACGGCACATGAATTTTCTCGCGTGAGCGGCGTGGGCGAGAAGAAATTGGCGGATTTCGGCGAGGCGTTCATCAACGAGATTTTGGATTATCTGACGACGCATCCGAAGCAGGTTTTCGCTCAAAGCAAGGACCTCGCGTTGCCGCTGGAAGAACGCGCAGATCTAACCTCTAGCGAGCCGACATTGCCGGGACTCAACGAGAGCACATCGGAGTCGGTGCGGCGATTCAACCGCGGGCAAAGCGTTGAGCAAATTGCGCGCGCGCGCGGCGTGACGCAGAGCACGATTTACAGCCACTTGGTTGACGCGACCAAAGCGGGGATGTCGTTTCCGATGGAGCGAGTCGCGCCGCCCGCGGAATTGGAGCGTATCCGCGCGGCGTTGGCGCAGCACGGCCAGGCCGGGTTAAAGCCAGCCTTCGAGGCGCTCGGCGGAACGGTGAACTACGATGTGCTGCGGATGGTTCGGGCGCTCTCGCCCGGCGGCGCGGACGCCGCGCGCGTAGCCAGCGAGAATCTAGCGCTGCGGAAAGAGGAATTGCGCACGGTTTTTCCGAATGCATATGCGCCGTGGACGGAGGATGAAGACAAGCGGCTGTTGGTACTTTTCGCGCAGAAGAAGACTGTCGAGACGATATCCGCGGAATTGGGCCGTCAGCCGGCGGCCATCAACGCGCGCTATTTGAAGCTAACCGATCCGCAAGCGGCTGGGGCGCAAAAACAGGCAGCACCTGCTACGAAGCCGAAATGGACGAGCGACGATGAGATGCTGCTGCGCGCGTTGGTGAAGGCGGGGAAGAAGATGGAGCAGTTGGCGCTGATTATGCAGCGGCCGGCGGAGGAGATTGACGGCAAGTTGCGGGAGATGGGACTGTAGGTGGGATAGGAATTATGGGAATTATGGGAGTTATAGGAACTATGAAGAATCGACGCCGAATGCGCACGAACGTCAATCGGCTGGAATTTCGCATGCTAAAGAACGAGCGCTTTCTGGCGCGCATTGCCGAGGCGCGCGCGGACATCAAAGCCGGCCGATTTACGCTGTTGGAAGACTTGCCACATTGACCAAGCCGCCGGTGTACGCTGAAGGAAGATTTCAGCTTGCCGGCGGAACTCTATACATACACATGCGCTGCCTTCTTTTTGCTCTGATCCTTGGCGTCTGCGGTTCTTGCTTGAGCGCCGATGCGCTTGCGGACTTTCGCGCTCACACGAAACCCCTGCTAACGAAATATTGCTACGGCTGCCACGGCGATGGCGCTAATAAAGGGGGGCTGGCGTTTGATGGGTTTGCGTCGGACGACGCGCTGATTCAGAATCGCGAGTTGTGGTTCAAGGTGTTGAAGAATGTGCGCGCGCGCATCATGCCGCCGGCGAAAGAAGAGCAGCCTTCTTCCGACGAGAAACGCGCGCTGGGCGAGTGGATCAAGTATGGCTCGTTTGGGCTGGATCCGAAGAATCCCGATCCGGGGCGCGTGACGCTGCGGCGCTTGAATCGCATCGAGTATGCGAACACGATTCACGATTTGATGGGCGTGGATTTCAAAGCGGACGAAGAATTTCCGCCGGACGACACGGGCTACGGCTTCGACAATATCGGCGACGCGTTGAATGTCTCGCCGCTGCTGCTTGAAAAATACATGCAGGCGGCGGAGACGATCGTCGCCCGCGCGGTGCCGGTCACTGAACACTCGATGGGCGAAACGAACATTGCGGGCGCGGCGTTTAAGTCCGAGGAAAGCCGGCAGGATGCCGGCGCTCCGGGGCGCGGACGGGGACGGGGCCAGCAGAACAAGGGCGAATCGAAAGCGTATTCCTTTGATGATGCGATGACGGTGTCGCACGACTTCACCGCGAAAGAAGCGGGCACGTATCGCATCACGGTCGATTTGAAGGTCAATGGGTCGTTCGATTTCGACACGGCGAAATGCAGCTTCAATTTTAAGATCGGTGACAAGGAGTTGATGAAGAACGAATTCGTCTGGCAGGACGGGAAAAAATATCATTATGAGTACGACGAGAAATGGGAGCCGGGCGAGCGGACGCTGACGTTTCATCTGGAGCCGCTCAACCCGCGCGGAAAACGCAACACGCGCGTGGAGATGAAAATCGTCTCGGTGCAAATCCGCGGGCCGGTTGAGCCGGAGAAGTGGGGACGGCCGTTTAATTGGGAACGTTTTTTCACGAAAGATGCGCCGGCGGATTTGAAAGAGCGCAGTGCGTACGCCGCCGAAGTCCTTTCGCGTTTTGCCGCGCGCGCATTCCGCCGGCCCAGTGTGGATCAGCGCACCATCGATCGGCTCGTGACGATTGCGGAAGCGGGATACACGACGCCGGGGAAATCGTTTGAGCAGGGCGTGGCGCAGGCAATGGTCGCGGTGCTGGCGTCGCCGCGGTTTTTGTTTCGGACAGAGGAGACTGTACCGCCCCTCACCCCTAACCCCTCTCCCCAAAGGGGCGAGGGGGACGTGGCGGCCTCTGGCAATGCAGGTGCGAAAGGTGAATCCAGCCGGCAGGATGCCGGCGCTCCATTTTCGCTAATCGACGAGTATTCGCTCGCATCGCGACTCAGCTATTTTTTGTGGTCCACGATGCCGGATGACGAATTGTTGAAGCTCGCGAAGACCGGCGCGCTGCGCTCGAATTTATCGGCGCAAATTAAGCGCATGCTCGACGATGCTCGCTCCGAAGCGCTCGTCTCGAATTTCGTCGGGCAGTGGCTGCAAGCGCGCGACGTGGATGCGATCAGCATCGACGGGCGCGTGGTGCTGGCGCGCGACGCGGGCAACGCGAAAGAGATCGAGCAGATGGTGGCGCGCTTGCAGGAATTGCGCGCCAAGCGCGAAGAGGAATTGAAGAAATTGATTGCCGAAGGAAAAGCGGTGACCGAGCGCGTGCGTTCGCCGGAGGAAGAACAAATCCGCAGCAAATTGCAGGACTTGCGCAAAGGGCCGGGCGTGGATTTCGACGGGCCGCTGCGCACCGCCATGCGGCGCGAGACGGAGATGACCTTCGATTACATTTTGCGCGAAGACCGCAGCGCGCTGGAGTTGCTCGACAGCGACTACACGTTTCTCAATGAGAAGCTCGCCAAGCATTACGGCATCCCGAATGTGTTCGGCGATCAAATGCGCCGCGTCACGCTGCCGAAGGACAGCGCGCGCGGCGGCGTGCTGACTCAGGGGACGGTGCTGACGGTCACGTCGAATCCGACGCGCACGTCGCCGGTCAAGCGCGGGCTGTTTATTCTCGATAATATTCTCGGCACGCCGACGCGCCCCGCGCCGCCGGAAGTGCCGCCGCTGGAGGCATCGGAGAAGCATTTCGAAGGAGGAAAGGAACCGTCGTTGCGCGAGGTACTGGCTGTTCATCGCGAGAAGCCATTGTGCAGTTCGTGCCACAACCAGATGGACCCGCTCGGGCTGGCGTTCGAGAATTTCAATGCGCTCGGGATGTGGCGCGAGAGCGAGCATAAAGTGCCGATCGACGCATCGGGGACGCTGGCGACGGGGCAGACGTTCAACGGCGCGCACGAATTGAAGAAGCTGCTGACGGCAAAATTCCGCCGCGAATTTTATCGCTGCCTGACCGAAAAACTGTTAACTTACGCACTTGGCCGCGGATTGGAGTATTACGATACAGAGAGTGTGGATCAGATTGTGGATCGGCTGGAGAAGAACGGCGGGAAGTTCTCGGCGCTGATGAATGGGATCGTGGAATCGGCGCCGTTTCAGAAACGGCGGGTTAAATAGTTCTCACGCGGTGGCGCAAAGGCGCAGAGGAAGGCGCGGAGAAAACAGGGATTGGGACACGCGGAGACTCTCATGTCTAACAAGATTTCGACGGACGCCAATCGCAATTCGTCAGTAAACCGCCGCCGGTTTCTCAAGGGGCTTGGCGCCTGTCTGGCCGTGCCAGCGTTTGAGTCGTTGATTCCACCCGTGCGCGCGTTTGCGGATGGCGCTTTGGCCTCGACGGCGACGGGCGCGCCGCTGCGCATGGCGTTTGTGTATTTTCCGAATGGGGCGCATCAGTTGAATTGGTGGCCGACGGGTCAAGCCGCGGAGTTTCAGTTCGCGAAGACGATGCTGCCGCTGCAATTTGTGAAGCATGAAATTCAAGTGCTCGGCGGATTGGACCACAAAGAAGCCACGCCGGGACCCGACGGCGCGGGCGACCATGCGCGCGCGAGCGGCACGTTCCTCACGGGCGTGCGCGTGAAGAAAACGGCGGGCGCGGACATCAAGGCCGGGCCGTCGATCGATCAACTGACGGCGTCGCAGGTCGGGCATCTCACTCGTTTTCCGTCGCTGGAATTGACCTGCGATTCGATCCGCAAGAGCGGCAATTGCGATTCGGGTTATTCGTGCGCGTATCAATACAATCTCGCGTGGAAGTCGCCGAATTCGCCGGTGGCGCCGGAACCGAATCCGCGCGCGGTGTTCGAACGCTTGTTCGGATCGGGAAAGCCGGGCGAACGCGCCGCCAGTCTGGAACGGCGCAAGCAGCAGCAGCGCTCGATTCTGGATTTTGTGCTCGACGACGCGGCGGAGATGGATCGCAACCTCGCATCGAAGGACAAGCAGAAGCTCGATCAATATTTGACTAGCGTGCGCGAAATTGAAAAGCGCATTTCGCAGTCGGAGCAATTCAGCCATCCGCTCGATCCGGCAATGGACGCGCCCGCGGGAATTCCGCAAAGTTTTCAGGACCACGTCCAGATCATGTACGACATGATGCATCTGGCGTTTTACACGGATTCGACGCGCATTTCGACGTTCCTGCTTGCAAATGAAGGCAGCAACCGCGCGTTTCCGGAGATCGGCATTCCCGAAGGGCATCACTCCTTGTCGCACCATCAGGGACGCAAAGAGATGATGGACAAGATCGCGCAGATCGATGCGTTTTACATGAAGCAGTTCGCGCGCTTCCTCGAGAAGATGGATCAGACTCCGGATGTGGACGGCAAATCGCTGCTGCATAATTCGATGATTGTGTACGGTTGCGGCAACGCCGACGGCAACCGGCACACGCACACGAATTTGCCGGTGGTGCTGGCGGGCAGCGGCGGCGGTTCGCTGACCGCCGGGCGCTACACGCGCTGCAACAACGTGCCGATGAGCAACATGCTGCTGAGTCTGGCGGACCGGATGGGCGTAAAGGAGCTGGCGCGGCTGGGCGATTCGACGGGGCGCGCGACGATGATTTAGCCGGCGCCTTTTTTTGAACAACGAATTTCACGAATCTTCACGAAATTAATTGGGGAATGTCGATGCCTTCGCGCTCACGCAACTGGCGGCTAATCGCGCTGTGTTTCGTCGTATCATTTACAATCGTAAATAACTCAATTCACGCTGCTGACACGCCGGTCGAGCCGACGTGGATTCCGGGCTATGTGATTATTCACGGTGGAAGCGATTTGCCGGCGCCGATGTTGGATACGTTTGTCAAGTTGTCCGGCGGGACGGCGGCGAAGATTGTGTACGTTGTGGCCGAAAGCAACAGCGCCGACGACGCAATGCTGCTGGGGCCGTTTCAAAAACTCGGCGCGGCATCCCTTAACGTGCTGCGGCTAAGCGACAAGAAGGAAACGACGTCGGCGAAAGCAGAATTTCCGGCTCTGAAAGAAGCGACAGGCGTATGGCTGGGGGAAAGCACGCCGGCAACGCCAAAAGAGTTTGCAAACGAACTTCGGGAAATTATCGCGCGAAAAGGCGTCGTGGCAGGGTCTGGCGTGGGCGCTGCGTTTCTCGCCGAATATGGCGTTCGCCTCGGCGAGAAAACAGGCATGCAATGTAAAGGAATCTGCCTGTTGCCGAGTTCAATTGTTGAATTGAAAGCATCCAAAGGGAACGATAACGACGATTTGCTCTCGATGTTGAAGACTTACCCGAGCCGCGTCGGGTTTGGGATTGGTGAAAACGCCACGCTCATGGTTCACGAGCGCAGCGTCTTCGCGTCCGGCGCTGAGGTCAACATTTGCTTGGCCGCCGGCAACGGACGGCCCGCGCGCGAAGAACGACTCGCCCCCGGCGCGCGCGCCGATTTGATCGCGTTGCAACGTTCCGCAATCGCGCGGACACTGCCTGCGTTTCCGCCCGCGAAACCGAATGCGCCGGAATTAAGCGCGGGAACGCTGGTCATCGACGGCGGCGGATTCCCGCGCGTGGCGGCGGAGCGTTTTGTTCAAGCCTCGGGCGGGCCGGATGCGCTGATCCTCGTGATTCCGACGGCGATCGGCGACGAGCCACCGCCGGGTTTAGGCGAGGGCCGGCGCTTGCAAGCGGCGGGCGCGAAGAATCTCAAAATCTTTCATCTCGCCACGCGCGCTGAAGCGTTCGACGAGGAGAAGATTAAAATCATTCGCGAAGCAAAGGGAATCTGGTTTTGCGGCGGGCGGCAGTGGCGCTATGTCGATCGCTATCTCGACACGCCCGCGGAGAAATTGATGCATGAACTGCTCGCGCGCGGCGGCGCGATCGGCGGTTCGTCGGCGGGCGCGACGATTCAAGGCGATTACCTCGTGCGCGGAAGTCCGCTGGGCAACACGCAGATGATGGCCGAAGGTTACGAGCGCGGGATGGGTTTTTTGAAAGGAGTCGCGATCGATCAGCATTTTGTAAAACGCAACCGTTTCGCGGACATGACCGAGTTGAAAGCAGCATTTCCGCAATTGCTTGGGCTGGGCATCGATGAAGGCGCGGCGCTCGTGGTCACGGGACACACGCTCGAAGTCATCGGCGTCGGACAGGTTTGCATTTACGACAAGGCAACGGCCGTTGCGAAAGGCGAGACTGATTATGTGCCGGTGAAAGCGGGGGAGAAGTATGACTTGAAAGCGCTGGCGAAAGTGGAGAAATAATCGAGGATTCGTCCCGCTTGGATCCTTCTTCGCCTGCTGTTGCAATTTCAGATTCTCAATTCATGATAAGTGCCGGCCATCGCGGAGAGCGCCCATGAAACTCGGCAAAAATCTTGGCATGAAACTGCTGGCGATTTTTTTGATTGCATTTGGCGCCTCGCCGTGGCTTTCGACTTCAATTCCGCACTACACGATAGCCGTGCAAATCCTGGCCATTATCGCAGGCGTTTTGCTTTTGATGGGCCGCTAGGCCGTTTTCGACGGACAACGTGTATTACAGGAGAGTCGCTTCAATGCGTGCAAGGGGTTGCGTCGTTTTCTCGCTGTTCGTTTGCGCTGCCTCATCTTTCGCCGCGGATTGGGCTGAACCGAAAGACGGGAAGTTCACGGAGACTGAACTCACCAATTACATTGGCGCACAAAAAGATTTGGTGGCGTACCTCAAAGCCGCGGGGAAAGCGGTCGAAGGCAGCAGCGCGGCAGCGCTCGCGGTGTTGGCGGGCGTGGACGAAAAGGCGAGCGGCATCCTTTCAAGAAATGGATTGCAACGCGCGGAATACGATTGGCTCAACGCCAAAGTATGGGAGTCGATAGGCATAATTTACGTCGATGCTGCATTTGAAAAAGGCAATGCCGAACTTGCCGAGCGCAAGAAGAAACACGCCGACGATATCGCCGCGGCGAAGGCGAAGCTGGCTGCGTTTGAAGCGGCGCAAAGAAATGGAACGCACGTGCTGACGAAGGACCAGCGCGGCGATCTGATCAAGCAGGCGAAAGAGGCGCAGGCCTCGGCGCTGGAGGAAGCCAAGACGCACGCCGACGAAGCGTTGGCGGCAGCCGAAGAGGCGGCGAAAGCCGAAGCGGACGCGAAGGCATCGGACGCGCTTGCGGCGAAGCCGCCGGCGGATGTGGATGCGGACGGAAAGGCCGATTACATCAAAGGAAAACAAGAGGAGGCCGAAAATTTCCGCACGGCCGCGAAGGAAGTGCGCGAAAAGGAGAAGGAAGCGCGCAAAGCCGACGCGGAGAGCAAAGCAAAGGCAGCGGGCTTCGGACAGCAGGCGGCGCATCCGGAAGTTCCCATCACGCCCGAAGAGCAGGAGCAAGTCAAGAACGACAACGCGCAGGGCGTCAACGACGCGAAGGGCGAACTCGATACGCTCAAGCAGGCCGGTAATTTGATTGCCGAAGGCGAAGCGACGGTGAAAAAGCAAACCGACGAGATGCACAAAAACGTCAACGCCGAGAATCTTGCGCTGGTGAAAAAGCATTTGAAAGAAATTCAAGACGCCATGGGCATGAAGGATTCGAAGTGAGATCTTCGGTGAGAGGTTTCATGAAAATATTTTTGTTAATCGCGATAGCATGGAGCTTCTTCAAGATACTCGCAGGCGAGCCGCCTGCGCCACAACGGGAATTCGATGCGGTCTACATGGACAATGCCGCCGCGCCGATTGCCGATGCCATCGCCGCGAAAAAAATTCCTGGCGCGGTGCTGCTCTGCGGACGCCACGACAAAATCTTGTTCGAAAAAGCATACGGCAACCGCTCGGTGAATCCGGAGGCGGTGCCGATGACGACCGATACGATCTTCGACATGGCGTCGGTGACGAAGACCGTCGCTTGCGCCACCTCTATTATGATCCTCGTCGATCGCGGCAAGCTAAAGGTGAGCGACCTGGTTTCGAAGTACATTCCCGAATTCACTCAAAATGGAAAAGAGAGCATCACAATCGAACAGCTTTTGCTGCACCGCAGCGGCTTGATTCCGGACAATCCGATTTCCGATTATCGCGGCACGCGCGACGAAATGCTTGCGAATGTTTACAAACTCAAGCCGGACCACGAACCGAACACGCATTTCGCGTATAGCGACGTGAATTACATCGTGCTGGGGGAACTGGTGCGCATCGTCAGCGGGAAACCGTTGAACGAATTCGCGAAGACCGAAATTTTCGAGCCGCTGGGCATGAAAGACACTGCGTATCTTCCACCCGAAAGCTGGAAGCCTCGCATCGCGGTGACTGAAAAGCGCGACGGGAAATGGACGCCCGGCGACGTGCACGATCCGCGCTCGTTTGCGCTGGGAAAGGTCGCGGGGCACGCGGGCGTCTTCAGCACGGCGGAGGATATGGCGCGCTTTTGCCGGATGATTCTCAACGGCGGTGAATTGGATGGAAAACGCATTCTGTCGAAGGCCACGCTCGATGAGATGACCAAGCCGCGGGCCATGCCGGACAAAACGAACAGCCGCGGATACGGCTTCGACATCGACACGCCGTATTCGCCGTCCGCGCGCGGGAAACGATTCGCGGTGGGGACCACGTTTGGCCACACGGGATTCACTGGAACGATGTTTTGGATCGATCCGGAGCACGATTGTTTCGTCGTGTTTCTGACCAACCGAATCAACCTCGGCGCGGACGGCAACGATCTGGCCGTGCGCGGAAAAGTATCGACGATTGCGGCGGAGGCATTTTTGGGACCGAAACAATGATTTGCAAACGCAATATTTTGAGTAGGAATTTAGGCGCCTCAATCGTCTGTATTTCCAAATTGTCGCGTATTCCCGCTGCAGAGGAGCCGCCCTTGTCCAGCTATCGAAATCGCCGCCTTCCCGTCATCCAATTCTTTTTTCTCGCGTTGATTGCCTCCGCGGCTTTCGCGGAGGATGCGCCGCCGCCGCGCCCGCCGCAGTACACGCATACGCGAGTGCTGTTGGGCAAGGGCCAGGCGTGGAAACTGTCGGCGCCACAGGCCAAACCGCGCGCGACGGGCTTGACGATCGTGCCGAACTTCGACAGTTCGATCACGAATGACCCGCGCGCGTCGGACATCATGGCAACAATCAACTCGGCGATTGCGGTCTATAAGGCCGACTACTCGGACCCGGTCACGGTGCAGATCACGTTTGTGAATTCGAGTTCCGGATTGGGTGCGAGCCAGACGAATACATTCGATTTTGCGTATTCGGATTATCGCGCGGCGCTGGCATCTCATGCCACGACGGCCGATGACACCACGGCTCTGGCGCATCTTCCCAATACGTCGAGCAATCCCGTGAATGGCGATCCAAACGTGACGCTCGCCACGTCGCTCGCGCGCGCGCTAGGATTCAGTGCGGACCCGCCGCCGGGACAGCCGGATAGCACCATCACGGTTAATGTCAGCGCGTCGAACATTACATCCTCCGACACCGATCCGAACAAATATTCGCTCTTCGCCACTGTTTCGCACGAGATCGACGAAGCGCTCGGCTTCGGTTCGCAATTAGATAGCGGGACAACCGGGCCGATTTATCCGGAAGATTTGTATCGGTACGACAACGCGGGGAATCGAAGTTTTACGCGAAGCGCGAATGCGTCGTCTTTTTTCTCGCTGGATGGAACGACGCTGCTGGCACAATTCAATCAGGACAAGAGCGGCGATTTTGGGGATTGGTACAGCGTTAATGGCGGCCAGACGCCGCAAGTGCAGGATGCCTTTGGTACGCCGGGCGATCATGAAGTGCTGGGCGTTGAATTGCGCGTGCTGGACGCGATCGGCTGGACGCGCGGACAAAGCGGCGGCGGCGGTCCGAATCTGCCGCCGGTGATCACGTCCGCGGCGAATTGTTCACCGAATCCAGCGTTCGTGGACGTGCCGGCCACGTTCACGGTCGGCGCATCGGATCCGGACAATGACACGTTGAGCGTGGCGTGGGATTTTGGCGACGGCGAAACGGGATCGGGCGCGTCCACGACGCACACTTACAACACGCAGGGAAATTTCACGGCGACGGCGACAGTCACGGACGGGCGCGGCGGTTCGGTGACGAGCAGCGTGTCGGTGCAGACGGTACTGCAGATTGTTAAATCGCCGGCGGTCAAAAAGAAATTTTCGCTGAATTTCAAAACGAGCCGCGATGGCATCGACGTGACGATTGGCAGCGGCGATTTTAGCAATCCCGCGGATGGCACGACGATCAATTTCATCATCGGCGACGTGACGGGAAACAACAGCGTGGTTTTCGACAGCGGAACTCTGTCGCGCGGAAAAGCGACAGGCAACTTTGGAAAATTCACCGTAAACACGCGGCTGGGAACGGCGCGGTATTTCACCACAAATGCGTCGCTGCAGGATCTGCTTGCGAATTACGGCGCAATTAACGGCACTACTTCAACGACAGTGGCGATTCCGATTTATATTTTTTACAACGGCGGCTTTTATGGCGACACGTATGACTTCAGCTACACAGCAGTCGCGGGCAGGAGCGGCCGCGGCAAATAACGCTGCGGCGTCTTTTCTTTAAAGCGAGTTGATGTATTCCACGAGCGCGTCCAAATCCTCTTGTGAAAGATCGGAGGTTTGGCCGTGTTTGTTTTTGGGATTGAATTTTGTAAAAATCTCCTTGAGCGTCGCGGCGGAGCCGTCGTGCAGGTAGGGGGCGGTGCGCCAGGCTTCGATCAGCGACGGCACGTCGAACTTGGCCGTGTTGTCAAAGCTGCGGCGCGTGCCAACGTCGTAAAGTTCCATATCCGTGAACAACGTACCCGAGTGGCAATCGGTGCAGCCTTGCGTGGCGAAAACTTTTTTGCCGCGCTTGGCAGTTTCGGTGAGTTCGCCGTTTGGCGCAAGGTGTGGACTCTTTTCAGGCTTGAGCGAACGCAGGTAGGCGCGCACGGCATCGAGTTCGCCGGCGGCGGGTTCGCGGAATTTGATGTGGCGGAAGCCGGCTTCGACGGAGATTTCCATGTTCTCGCGCACGGCCTGCCAAGTGGTGGGCGGCGTGAGGTGGGAATAGACGAGCGACTTGGTGTTCTTCGGATTGCCGATGCCGTCGTTGAGGTTGTCCCAATTCAACGCATCCATGCGCTGATCGGCGGGGTGGCAGGTCGCGCAGCTCAGCCAATGCTGAAAGGTCGTGGTCGCGTCGTGAAACAACATCTCGCCGCGGCGAATCGTGTCCGCCGCCGGATTGTCGGGGAGCGAAACTTCGGCGATCGTCGAGCGGCTGGCTGTGTCGAGCACTTGTATTTTTCCGGAGAAATAGAGGCACACCGCGAGCATATTGCCGTCGGGCGAAAGCGCGATGCCGCGCGGGCCGTCGCCCGCGACGGGAATTTTTTCAAGCAAACCTGCGGCGTAGAGCGCGGCAAGGTCGTTGACAAGCTGCGCGCGGCGCGACGGGTCTTTGCGAATTTCCTGCCAGATGCCGGGATGTTTGTCGGTGATTTCACCGGCGAGCAGTTTGTGCAAAGCGCCGACGTCCACGCGCGCGATTTCGCGCGTGCCGGCGAGCGAAATCCAAAGCGTTTTTCCGTCCGGTTCCAGCGCTGCGCCCCACGGATCGGCGGAACCTTCGTAAATGCGATCGAGCAGCAACGTGGCGCTGAGCGCGCGCGCGTTCAGATCGATGATGCTGAGCGCGTTGGTGTTGACCCAGCCCCGGTCAAGTTGCGTAATCGGCACGTTCGTTCGGCCGACGGTGTGCACGGCGTACGCCCAGCGGCCATCGGGCGAGAGGGCAATTTTTCGGACGGACGTTGAACCGGCGGGCAGCCGCACGGCAGCGGCGCAGGAGAGTTTTTCAAGATCGAGCAGGCTGATTTCAGCGGCGTGGCCGGGCTGATCGGCGGCGCCGGCGGGCAACAGATTTCCCACGACGGCAAGTTTATTGCCGGGCGCGACAGCGAGAAAATATGGATCGCGTGTCGCTGGAATCGAAGCGATAGTGCGCCCGGTGTTCAAGTCGATTGCGGAGACTTTCGGCACAACCGAATTGCAGGCGAGGAGCAGATTGCGTTCTGGAATAAAGGCAATGCCCACGGGCCTGATGCCGGCGCTTACATGACGAACGACGTGCCCGGTGGCGGCATCGATTTCCGCCACTGTGTTTGCATCGCGTTCGGCAGCGAACAGCCGGGAGTTGTCGGGGCTCCACGTTACCCCCGTGCCTTCGCCGGCGAGCGGGATTTCGTTCGCGATTTTCCAAGTGCGCGTATCGATCAAGATCACGCGCTTTGCCGTGCGGTCTGAAACGGCCAGCGTTTGGCCGTCTGGCGCAAATGCTGCGTCGAAGGGGGAGCGATACGGCTTTTCAGCGGCTGATAAGAAGCACGCCCAAAGCAACACAACGCTCGATAGAATATGCGAACTGCAGGCGATTGGCGTCGATTTCAATTTTGAAACTCCTGTCCTGGCCGAAATCCTAAATCTATTTACAACAATAATGATAAAAGTGTCGTTATATCTTGAGATGTATTGTATTCTCTCGTTAGGGAAGACGGAGAGAGCCGATGAAGCGAATTTGGACTCTGATTTTAACCGCCGCTATTTTGGGTTTGCTTGACCTATCGCAAGCGGGCGAGGCAGCGCGGGCGCCAAAACTGTTGGATTCATTTCTGAGCGGACCGATGGCGGGCATCGATGAGGTCGTTTTCTGCGCGCGGCAGAACGGAAAAGACCCGCACTGGTACGCGAATTTCGGACATTACGGTCCGTTTCCCGATCGCAAGCCATACGGCGACGGCGGCCGATTGTATAAGTTGAATCTGCATACGCTCAAGACGACCACGCTGCTCAACGATCCGCGCGGCGGCGTGCGCGACGCGCAAGTGCATTACGACGGCAGGACGATTGTGTTTTCATATCGCACGGGCGGCGAGTTGTATTACCACCTCTATGAAATCGACGCGGACGGCAGGAACCTCAAGCAGTTGACCGACGGAGAATTCGACGACATCGAACCGACGTACATGCCGGATGGCGGGATCGTGTTTGTGTCGAGCCGCTGCAAGCGCTTCGTGAATTGCTGGCTGACGCCTGTCGCGACGCTGCACCGCTGCGACCGCGAGGGACGAAACATCCGCGCGATTTCGAGCAACAACGAGCACGACAACACGCCGTGGGTTCTGGCAGACGGGCGGCTGCTGTACACGCGATGGGAATACGTGGATCGCAGCCAGGTGCATTTTCATCATTTATGGAGCGCCAACCCGGACGGGACGAACCAGACCACATTTTTTGGAAACATGATTCCGGGAACCACGATGATCGACGCGAAGCCGGTTTTAAATTCGCAGAAGATCGTCGTTTCATTTTCGCCCGGGCATGGGCGGACCGAGCACGATGGCTTTGTGACCGTCGTCGATCCGTACGCCGGGCCGGACGAACCGTCATTTGCGCGACAAATTACAAAAAGCGCCGATTATCGTGATCCGTGGGCGTTCTCGGAAAATGCGTTTATGGCTGCGCATGGAACGACGATCGTGCTGATTGACGGAAAAGGGAAAGTCGAGGAACTATTCAAGCTTTCCGCAGACGACATTCAGGCCGGCTTGCAATGCCACGAACCGCGCCCAATCCTGGCACATGCGCGCGAGCGCGTCATTCCTGAGCGAGTGGATGAAAGCGCCACAACAGGGCAACTCGTGCTTGGCGACATTTACGACGGGCGGAACATGACGGGCGTGGAGCGCGGGCAGATCAAGAAATTGCTGGTGCTCGAATCGCTGCCGATGCCGGTGCATTACACCGGCGGCATGGAGCCGATCAGTTATGGCGGGACGTTTACATTGGAACGAATCGCCGGCACCGTGCCAGTCGAGGCGGACGGCTCGGCTTACGTGGAACTTCCAGCGTTGCGCAGTTTCTTTTTTGTGGCGTTGGATGAGAACGATCTATCGGTCAAGCGCATGCAAAGTTTTCTGACGGTGCAGCCGGGCGAGGTCAGCAGTTGCGTGGGCTGTCACGAGCAGCGCACGCGCACGCCGCAGTACATGCCGTCGTCCACGGTGCAGGCGGCAACGCGGGCGCCGAGCAAGGTCGAGCCAATTTTAGACGTTCCGGACGTGCTCGATTTTCCGCGCGACATTCAGCCGATTTTAGACCGGCATTGTTTGAAGTGCCACGATTACGACAAGCGCGACGGCGACGTGATCTTGTCGGGCGATCACGGACCAATGTTTTCGCACAGTTATTTCACGCTCACAATTCGCAATCAAGTTGCCGACGGGCGCAACCGGCCGAAGAGCAACTACGCGCCGCGAATGCTGGGCAGTTCGGCCAGCCCGCTGATGAAAAAACTCGACCCGTCGCATTACGGCGTGCAGGTCAGCGCGCTGGAACGCAAGACGATTCGCTTGTGGATCGATTCGGCGGGCGCGTATCCGGGAACGTACGCGGCGCTTGGGACTGGATCGATTGGGATGCACACCGAAAACAAAATGGATCGCGACGATTTGAAATGGCCGAGCACTCTAGCGGGCGCCGAATCGCTGAAGCAGCGCTGCGGCGCGTGCCACACCGACCAGCGCGCGCTGCCGCTGACGGTGACGCACGACCAGTTCCGCGCGCCGTGGGAGGATTTGTCGGCGAACGATCCGCGGCGGCATTATTCGCGGCATTTGATTTACAATCTGTCGCGGCCGGAGAAATCGCTGCTGCTGCTGGCGCCGTTATCGGCGCAATCAGGCGGATACGGCATCTGTAACAAAAAGAGCGGCGCGGCGCCGGTGTTCGCGTCCGCAAACGATGCGGATTATTTGAAAATTCTGGCTGCAATCTCCGAAGCAAAGAAACATCTCGATGAGATCAAGCGCTTTGACATGCCGGATTTCAAACCGCGCGTGGATTGGGTTCGCGAGATGAAACAATATGGCGTGCTTCCGCGCGATCTGCCCGCGGACGCGCCGTTGGACGTTTACGCAGTGGAGCGGAAATACTGGCAATCGCTATGGTATGTGCCGATTCGCGCGGACGAAAAGCACAAGCCGCTGAGCCAGGCTGGCGCGAACGAGTGACGCTGAATTTTGCGAGCGTTCACTTGGCTTGAAATAATGTCCGCCACGTCGCGCGAAGTTCAATCAGTTCGCGTTCTTGCTGCGCGCTGAAGACGCCCTGCTTTTGCGCGTAAGTGTCCATCCACGTGATGAGCGACTCGAATTCTTTGGCGCTGAGTTTCACGTCGCGGTGGCCGCCATTTTCTTTGAGCAAATGCAGCAGGACGCTGGCGCTGGATTGGCATTCGCCAGGCAAAGACTGGCCGCGCGCATAGGCTCGTTTGATTTGATCGCGCAGCGTTGCGCCTTTGGGGCCGAAGTTAATCAATGAATCGTAGGCCTTTTCGGCGCTGAGATCGAATTTCGCAGCAAGCTTGTCTTGCGCGCCGGTCGTGTGACACGCAACGCAATGTTGATTGAGTAAGGGCTGGACGAGGCGATCGAAACGCAACGGCCATGAACCATCGGGGCCGGGAAGGATGCGCGACGCTTCGCGTGCGGCGGCAAGAACCGGTTCACTGCGCGGCGCCTGCGCTTTCGGTTCGTGGCAACCGACGCAGGAAATCGTCTGGCCCGGCGGCACGTACGTCAAACTGCGCATGGTTTGCAGCGCCTGGCCGTTGGCGTCGAGCGCCTGGAAAAAAACGCTGACGTTGGACGGCACGCGAAAATAAGCGGAGCCGTCTGCTTCGACGGGCACGGTGCCGAGAATGGCTTTGCCCGGATCGTCGGCAGTCACGCCGAGACGGGGCGTGTTCATGTTCGGCTGCGTTTTGACGGGCATGGCAACGATGCGGAGTTTTTTAATGGCGCCGCTCGGAATTCCGGTGAGGCCTTCGTAAATATTTTGAATCAGGAAGCAGCCTTCCTGCGGCCCGCTCCAATCGGTTTGCGGCGCGAGTTCGGGCGGTTTTGCGCGCGCGACAAGCGGGATCGGGCAGGCACAGGAAATTTCAGCGTCGCGATAGAGCGGTTCGAGATTTCCAAACGCATCGTAAAGACAAATCGCCAGACCTTTGCCGGCGTTGACGCGGCCTTCGCGCTGCAGCGGCAGATTGCTCCAGCAGGCCAGATAATAATTTTCAGAGAGTGGATACGGGCTGTTGTAGAAGGTGGCGGGCCAGCCTTCGGATTCGGGGAAGCAGACCTCGGGCGTGAGCCGTTTTAGCGGAGCAGGACCATCCGAGCCGGCGGACGGATCGACGAGCACGAGACAGCCGCCGGTGACGGAATGATGCGCCGACGCGGTCACGACAATTCTCCCGCTGCGGCCGGCGGAGCGCGGCTCGAAAGTCGAATAAGGATTGCGCGTGTAATTGCCGTAGATGATTTGCGGGTTGCGTCCGTCGGGGTTGCAGGACCAGAGTTTCATGTAGGGCATGTTGTCGCGATCGACGTAGTCCCAGCGCGCGTAAAGAATGCGACCGTCGCTCGTGACGGACGGCGTCCACTCGAAACTTTCGAACGGCGAGAGCGGACGCAAGTCGCCGCCGTCCGAATTCATCGCATGCAATGTGTAGACTGCGACCGGGCGCTCCTGACCGCCGCCGCAGCGCACGTAACTGTCGGGAAGATTTCCGGCGAGCGTCGCGGCGGCGGTGACTTTGTTGCATTGCAGCGCAGTGCCGCGGCGAGTCGATAAAAAGGCGATGTCGTTGGAGGGAAGATAACGCGCGTCGAAATCGTCGTAACGCCCGTGCGTCAACTGGCGCAGGCTCGAACCGTCGGCGTTCATTTCGAAAACATGATAAAACGCATCTTCGGGCACATTTTCCTTGTCCATTTTGTCGCGAATGCCGCTGACGCCGGGATGGTATTTTGCGTAGGAAAAAAGAATTTTCGATCCGTCGAACGAAACCTCGGGACGCAGGAAGCTGCCGTTGGCAAAAGCGGATGTCAGGCAGCTCGCGTGCGGCGCGTCACTTTTGAAATCATCGAGCACAAAAATGCCGCCGCCGGGGCGCGACCACCAGCCGTAGTATTGATCGGACATGTGGCTGTATTGTCCGGGCGCGTGCTTGGCGAAGACGATGCGGTCGAAGGAAATCAGCGGATTCGAGAGCGCAATTTTCCGGCGCACGGCGCAGATTTCATTGAAAAACGAAAAGCGCTTTTCCAAATCCGACGCGCTGATTTTTGGATTCCGCGATTCGAGCTCGGAAAGGCGAGCTTCTTCTGAAGAAAGTGCGAGGCTCGGATATTGAGCATTGAGATCGCGCCATAATGCGCGCGTGCGGCGCAGGACGATGTCCGCGGGATCGCGATCAGCCGGAAGGATGAGAGCCTGGTCGTTAAGGACCTGAGATGACAGGAGAGCGATTTTATCGCGCGCGCCCAGTTGGCGGTTCAACTCGTCGAACAATATTTTGCGTTCGGATTCCAGATTGAATTGAGCATCGGGCAAGGCAGACTTTTCCGACGCGCGCGAGGTCGTCAGAAAGGCCGCGACAGCCGCGCAAATCACGAGCTTTCCTGCGTGCGCTAATCCCCTCATAAAGTCTCCTCCGAACCGGTCGAATCAGGTTCCATAGAGGAGTATACAACTCAAGCCGCCTAAAAGACGATCAAATGATCTGTTTATCGTGATACTGCATGCCGCTTAATCGCCGACGTAATTGCCGGCCGCGGGATCACGCTTTTTGGGCGCGGGCATGAGTTGGAGGTCGATGGCCCAATCGAGGAAACGATAGTGCCACGTGCCGAAGGGAATGCCTTTGCGCGAGGAGATGGCGCCGGCGTGCTGGCCGGAGCCGTAAATATGCATCTCGATGTTGAGCGGTTTTGGTTTCATGTTTCTGCCGGCTTCGAAGAGCGCGTTGTAGAACTCGACGGTTTCCTTTGCGTGGAACACATCGCCAGTGCCGGCGCAGACAAGGAACGTCGGCGGAATGTTGGGCGGAATTTTGCTCGTATTGAGCGTGCCGGGTTTCCAGCCTGCGTAAACGAGGACAGCCCAGTCGGGGCGCGAACTGACGCGGTCGATGGGGTCGGGCGCGTCGGGATTGCCGGCGTCAAAAGTGAGTTCGAGGCGCGCGGTTTGTTCGCCGCCCGCGGAGAAGCCCATGTGGCCGATTTTGTTGGGATCGATGTTCCATTCCTTGGCGTGCGCACGGACGACACGCATGGCGCGCTGCGTGTCAAGGAGCGCGTCGGTCGCGGAGCCGTACGGCTGCAAGCGGTAGCGGTGAACGAAGCACGAAATGCCGAAGGAGTTGAACCATGCGGCGAGATCGGTGCCTTCGTAGCCGCAATTGCAAGTCTGATTGCCGCCGCCGGCAGAGAGAATCACGGACATGCCGTTGGCCTTCTCGGGCGGCGCGAGGTAAAGCTCGATCGACGGATTGTGGATGTTGACGACGGAGCCGACGCGCCCGCCGCTCATGTTGAACTTCTCCTCCTGATCGAATCCGGGAAGGGCTTTGAGCGCGGGATGGCCGGGCGGGAAAAGCGTGACGACTTTGTGGCCGGCCACGAGCGGTTTGGGTTCGAGGAGTTTGACGGGCTGTGCGGGGTCTGGCTCGGCGGCGCGCACGGCAGAGTATAAGAACGCGAGGAGCGCGAGGAAAGCAAGCGGTTTCATGGAAATCTCTCATTGAGGAATTGTGTGATTGATTACACCGTTTGTAGCACCGCCTTTAGGCGGAAAGGGCGTTGCTAACGTAATAGGCGCCGAGAAAATCGAGCGTCTTACCGCCTAAAGGCGGGACTACGAACAAAGACAGGACTACGAGCGAATCGGCACGCTCGTGAGATAGCCCTTGGTGGCGAGCTTTTCGCCGATCTTTTCGTACATCGCGGCGTCGTGCGGGGACCACGTGGCGAGGCCATCGACGTAGCGGTTATACATGCAGAACGCGGCTGCGATGAGAACGGTGTCATGGACGGCTTTGTCGTCGGCGCCGGCGGCGCGGGCGCAGGCGATGTCCTCGGGCGTGACGCTTCGGCCATCCACGCGGACTTTCGCGGCGATGTCGAGCAGTGCACGCAGTTTCTCCGACACCGGCGCAGTGGCAACATCCTTGATCACGGCATCGACAACGGCGCGCTGATCGCCGAGCAAATGGCGCGCGGCAGCGGCGTGGCAATTCGTGCAGAAGTAGCATTCATTTTCAGCGGAGACAGACGAGGCGATGGTTTCGCGTTCGGCAATCGTCAGTGACGACGGGCCGCGCAGAAGCGCCTCGGCGAGGCCGTTGAGGTGCTTCGCGGTTTCAGGATAGGCCATCATCGGGCCGACGATGCCGGCGACGCCATCGGGCAGAGAGATGTGGGGCATGATGACCAAGTCCTCCATGGCCGCTTACTGACGTGCGCGGCTCTACGCCTTCGGTTTCACGACGTAGATGATGCCGCTGGCTTTTTCGAGCCAGCATTTGAAGAATTCGCGACGCTTGTACGTGCGGCGGACTCCGCCAGGTTTTGCGGCGGGATCGTTGACGACCGCGTCGCCGTCGGCGTTGAAGCCGACGACGCAGATCAAATGGCCGTTGGTGGAATTGATCGAACTGTCGGTGAGGTCTCCTTTGTCCCAGCGCATACCGGTGACGGCGGGGCGGCCGGCCGCGATTTCGGATTCGATTTCTTCGAGGCCGCTGGCGTGGACGACGTAGGATTCCATGCCGCTGACGCGATGCGCGTAAGCAGTATTGAAGGGCCAGTTGCCGTACATTTTTTCGCCGTGATCGTAGACGCCGTCGGCCACTTCGCGCGTGGTTTTTTTGAAGCCGTGAAATTCGAGCGCCATCGAAAGCGACGTCGGGCTGCAAATCGAACCGGGATCTTTCTGCTCGATGCCTTGCGAGCGCGGCGGAACGTCGAGAACTTTGCCCCACGCGGGCGAGCGTTTGTCGGAGTAGGTGCCGTGATCGGAATTCATCCAATGCGTGACGGCGACGAGCGTGACCGCGGAATCGGCGCCGGGTTTGACGTGGAATTTAAAACTCGCCGCCGGTTTTTTCAGCACGAGCGTATCGACATCGACTGCGTCGGTTTTTTTGCTCTCCGGTTTGTCGGACCAATTGCCCATCAGGTAGCGCTCGCCGTTGACTTCGAGTTCGAAACTCGCGGACCCCTTGCAATTCCACGAGAGCACGGCGCGGTCGAACTCGGCGACTTTGTATTCGTTCGACGAAAAGGGCTTTGTTTCTTCGCCGCGCCAGATGTTCAGACAGGGCGTGGGCGATTCGTCGGAAGCGGAAAGAGTGAGCATGATGATGGGGAGTAGAATGAGCCAGCGGAGCATGGCCGCGCCTTTCCTTGTTTGGTGCATTGGAGGGGCGGCACTCTTGCCGCACTGAAATTCGGCGGCAGGAGTGCCGCCGCTCCTATTCTCCGGCGTCCCAATCGGGCTGGCGATTCGAGCCTTCTGTCGTGAGCTGCACGGACGCATCTTCATCGTCGAGTTTTTGAATGCAGATTTGCCATTGGCCGTCCTGCGTTTCGGCGCGGGCGAAAATAATCATATCACCGTCGGGCGAGTAGCGGGCGTCGTGTTCGAAGGCGAAGCCGGTGGTCATCTGCTCCCAATTCTTGCCGTCAGCATCGAGCTGATAGACGTGGCCTTTGGTGGTTTGACAGAGGAGATGTTTACCGTCTTTGGAAAACGCGGGCGTGCAGGACGGGTCGCCGGTTTTGAGCCGCGCGGTTTCCTTGCCGTCGAGGCTCAGCAGAAAGATGCCGATGTTTTCGAGGTGGCGGCTGGCAAGCGCGATCTGTTTGCCGTCGGGACTCCACGCCGGCACGCCGCAGCGCTGCCAATTCTCGGGCGTCAGGCGGTGCTCGCTGCCGGATGCGATTTCGCGAATCCAGGTTTGGTCGTCGCGGATGAAGACGATTGCGGAGGCGTCGGGCGACCAGGCGGCTTGCGAGCCTTTCGTGATTGCTTGCGGCTGCGAGCCGTCGTGGTTCATCGCCCAGACTTGCGGGAAGCCGTCGATGACAGTCGTGTAGAGGATGCGATTCCCATCGGGCGAGAAGCGCGGGTCGGCGTCGAGGTTGGGGCCTTGCGTGAGCGGCTTTGCATTTTTTCCGCTGGCGTCCATCGACCAGATTTTGAATGTGCCGCTGCGGTCGCTGGTGAAGATGATCGTGCCTTTTAGCGTCGCGGCATCGAGTTTGCCGGCGGGCGCGGGCTGCGTTGGTTTGGTTGCGGGTTTTGAATCGGGCGTTGCCGGTTTTTCGACGGTGGCGTTGAATGAAGTCGAGGGCGTTGGGTTCGCTGATTTGGCGGCGGCCTTTTCGCGGCGGACGCGGCGCAGTCCGTATGGATCGTCGCCAAAACATGCGTCGGCGAACGAGGGCGTTTCGCTGAAGCGATACGCGGCGCGGCATTTTTCGGGCGGTGATGTCCACGCGCCGCCGCGCAGGATGCGTTTGTCACCGGTGTCGGGGCCGCGCGGATTTTCTTTGGGCGAGTTGGCGTAATAATTTTCGCCATAGAAATCGTTGCACCATTGCCAGACGGCGCCGTTCATGTCGTACAGGCCCCACGCGTTGGGTTCTTTCTGGCCGACGGGATGCGTGACCGTGCCGGAACACCACGCGTAGTTTTTGAGCTTCGAGAGATCGTCACCAAAGGAATACGGGCCGGAATTTCCCGCGCGGCAGGCGTATTCCCATTCGGCTTCGGTGGGCAGGCGGTAGCCGTCGGCGTCGAAATTGCACGCGCCGGAGGTCAGATCGTAGCACGGCGTGAGGCTGTCGAGTTCGGAGCATTTGTTGCAGAAGCGAATCGCGCCGAACCAGGTGATTTGTTCGACGGGGTTTTGCGGGCCTTTTTTCTTGGTGGGATTTTTGCCCATCACGCGTTCGTAAAGTTCCTGCGTGACGAGGAACTTGTCGATGTAGAACGCGCTGACGGAGACCGTATGCGGCGATTCGTCGGGGCGTAGCGCACTGCCCATCTGGAATTCGCCGGAGTTGAGCAGAACGAGTTCGCCGCCGGAGGCGGGGTGGATGGTCAATTGCGCGGGGAGGTTGAGCGGCGCGGGGGCGGAGCCTAGTTTGAGCCAGAGGAGGGCGATGGCGATGATGGCTAAAATGAGGACGGGGAACAGGAATTTCATTTTTAGACAAGTGCGTGGCTATGAACGGGTATGAGCCCGCGAAGTCGCCCGCCCTCTCCGTGGAACCTTTTGTTTTTTTGCCTCAATTCGTGCCCAAAATTCCTCGTGCGGAATGCCCTCGCCCCTCTTCATTCTCGCGAGAGCCGCGTCGAGAATTTCGTTTAAGCGTGGGGAATATGCCATGCTAAGCCGTTCCAACTCGTCGTCATCTGGTTCGCCGACTAGCACGGCGACCGGCTTTCCGTCCTGAGTGACGACGATGGGGCCTTTCTTGCTTGCCTTTAAGTACTCGCCGAAACGCGAATCGATTTGATCGACTGTTGCCGTCTTCATAGGATAATTTCCTCTCCGCCGATATAAAGCCTTTCGCGTTCTTTTTCACCGAACGCCGACACGTACACCTCTCTTATAGCCTCATCGAACGAATAAAAAACTCGAAATCGGTTCGCCGGCCCAAATCTAATCTCCCATTTTGCGGCAAGCACAGTCTGCGGCCGGAGCAATTTGCGGTTTTTAGTTTCAACGTTTGGCTCGAACTGAAGTTGTTCCACAATTTTCGAACGAATCAGAGAATGATACTTTGAATCAACAAAACTCAAGTGTTCCTCAAACATGCTGTCGTATTTTATATTAAATTTCAATGTGTTAGCCATAAGGTCATCTTTGCGAGCTACGCTTTTGAGGACAGGGACAGCATTAGTGCTGCGCCCCCTCGTGATTCGCGGGATTCTTCAGCGCTTCGTGCGTGCGGGCGCGGATTTCGTTGGCGATGGGCGCGACTTTGGGGTCCATCGCTAACGCCAAACCGGCACGCTGGCGCAGGGCTTTGACGGCCCAGCGGCATTCGGCGGAGAGTTCATCCTGGTTGTCGCCGACTTCGACGAGATCATGGCCATATTTTTTGCATTTGTCGAGCGCTTGCGGGCTGTCGTCGTTGAGCACGTTTTTGCGGAATTCGTCGTTGAGCTGCGCGACGTATTCCAGCGTGCGGATCTTTTCCTTGCGCGCGGCGTAACGCTTGTCGATTTCGCTGTCGAATTTATCCATTTCGTCGATGAACGCGCTCAATTCCGGATGCGCTTTTTTCTGTTCGGCGAGGTACTCGTGCATCTTCGTGCCGAATTCGACGTAGCGGTTGATGCGGCCGCGGATGTGGGTGCAGAAGGCCATCGCTTCGTCGAGGATTTTCGAAACTTCGGCGCGCTTGTCTTTCTGCTGATTCTTTTCGTAGATGCCGCGGAGCGTGTCTCGCGTGTTGCAGGTCGCGCGGCCTTTGTACGAGCCTTTTTGGCCTTCGAGATCGAGAATGTACTCGCAGGGGCCGACGCCGAGGCTGAAGCGGACGACATCCATGACCGTGTAAGCGTCCTTGGGCGTTTGTTTCTGGCGGGCGATAGGATAGATGAGCACGGGGCCTTCGAAGCTCAATTCCCTATTTTTAATCGGCTGCAGAAACGCACGGCGTTCGGAATCGGAATAGGCGGGGTAGGAGTAGGTGCCGAGGACGGTGTTCCAGCGCTTGCGGTTCGCGGGGACGCTTTCGTCGTCGCGGCCGAGCCATGAGGGCTTGGCATAGCCTTCCTTGTCCTGCAGGAGCAGGGTCCAACTGTCGGTGAGTTCGTTGGGGCGGGTGAAATCGACGCGCCAGCCGGCAACGATCGGCATTTTCCAATCGAGCGGGACGACTTTGCCGGTCTGATCTTTTTTCACTTCAGTCGTGTACCAGACGTTGGGGCCTTCCATGACTGTCACCCAAACCTTGTTTGCGGATTTTCCATCGGCGGCGGGCTTGTCGGAACCGAAGGCGATTTCAGAAGCGCTAATCGTGCGCGCGTCGCCCTCGCCGGAGAGCAGAAGTTTGGCGTCCTGCGTTTTGTTTTCAAAGACGCTCATGACGATCGCGTCGCCGCTGCCGACGAGTTGGAGCAGGAAATTTTCGCTGGGAATTTCGGTCGTAGCTGAGGGAATTTTGTGCGGGTTGATGACGATGTCGTCGGCGAAGAGATCGGGGAGCACAGCGAATTTGCTTTCGGCGTTGACACGCAGAGCCGCTGCGCCGGCGCCGGGTTCGGCTTGCAGGACGATGTCGCCTTTCTTCAATTGGAATTTCGCGGAGAGCGTAGCGCCTTGGTCCGATTTGAAAACGGCTTCGAGGCTGGCTTGGCCTTTGGCATTTTCAGCGACGTTGACGTGGTCGAGCGCGTTCGCAGCGGAACCGTCGGCGGCGATGAGTTGAAGTTTGGCGCGCTGGAACCAGCCGTCGGCACGCGGGGAATAAAGTTCGATGGCCCCTCCGCCCTGCTTGCGCACGACGGCGGTGAGTTTGCCGTTGGACAGAACGGCGTCGCCTTTGAAGGGCCAGGCGGCTTGTTCAAGTGGAACTTGGGCCCAGCCTTCTTTGGAGTCGAGAGCTGCGGGAGCGAGTGCGTCGGCGGAGTTTGTGCCGGTGTCCCAGATGCCGAGGGCGGCGCGCGGTTTGGGATCGGAGTCCGCGGCGGCGAAGAGGAGCGTCGGCGCGAGGGCGATGAGGACGACGGTTGAAAATTGAGCAAAGGTTTTTGTCATGGAGTTGCTCCTAAAAAAAATTCGGTGCCGGCGAAGAGTTTTTGACATGCGCGGACGCAACGCCGATGCGAGCCGGCTGGAAGCCGGCGCTCCACTCCGGTACGGCACTGGCGGGGCCAGTGGCAAACGAACGGCGAACAAGCTGTCGGTGGGCGGTTGGTTTTGGGCTACGCATTTTTTCCGCATGGGACATTTTTTGAATGCAATTACTTCAGCTTTTCGAACAGTTCGGACGCGAGACGTTTGTAGCCGGTGCTGAGCGGGTGGCTGGCGTCGGCGTATTCTTCGCTGGGCAACAACTCCGGCACAATGCATTCGACCTGCATCGCACGCAGATCGGAATTGATAGAGCCTTTAAGTTTAGCATACACCTCGCGGCTCTTTCCAGTGAGCATGTGTTCGTTTAAAGGATTGATGACGACCACGACATGGTTCCCGCGTGCGCGCAGCACATCGACGGCGCGTTTGAAGGCGCTCCATTGAAGCGAGGTGTTGAGATCGACGAAGGGGAAGTCGGTGGGTTTGATGCCTCTCTTTGTCCATGGAATTGGATCCTCATGCAATTCGTTATCTCGAGGATTTTTCATCGGCCGGCTAAGCGAGCATTCATAGGGGTGCTCGAGCGTCCATGACGGGACGTCCTTTTGGTCGAAGTACGATTGTTGCAGGTGGCCGGTCCAACTGTTGAATTCGACGTTGCGTTCCACGACGATGCCGAGGCGAGTCGATGCGTCGGCGCGGTAACAGGGGATCTTCGGGGTGAATTGCGGAACGAGACGCGAATGTTGAAAGTTCAATTCGTCGGTGCTTTGCAAATCGTGCTTCAGGGAGCTCATCCAGAGCGCGTTGCAGAGAATCACGACGTTTTTGTTGGAAATCGCTTTGCCGTAGTACTCAAGCAGGCCGGCGAGGGCCATGGGGTGCGAGCCGTCGAGGCCGAGGTTGCCAAAGCGTTCGCGGGTGGCGAGTTCGTTGAGATAATGCGTGAGCGTTTGATCGGGCGTGACGTATTCGCCCCAAATTACAGAATCGCCGACGACGAGCGTGTCGTAGCGTTCAGCCGCGCGTGCGGCGCAATTCGAATAGAGCCAGTAATCGTTGCTCAGATCTTTGTTCATGCGGAAGTCGCCGCTGACGTCGAGTTTTTCGGCGCGGCGCCATAGCGATGGTGCGAGCGCGAAGAGCGGGGCGACGATCAGCAGAACGAACAGCCATTGCTTCACGCTGAGGCGGAAGGCGTTCGAGCCGTAGGCAATGAAGGCGTGGCCTTGGTCGGTGAGGTGGTCGTGAGTGGCTTCGGGCATTTGTTTGCTCAAAACTGAAAATAGATGAACGCTTTGCTTCCGGGTTGCGCGACAACTAAGAGGTATACAATCATCAACACAGCAATGCCGACGTTGAACGCGGGAATTTCTAGGAGGCGCTTGAGGCGCGACTGGCCGGCGGCGCCGGTTCCTGAAGCAAAGAGCATTTGATAGAGCCAGACGGCAGCGATCATGAGGAGCATCAGAATCGGGAATTGCGGGTCGGCGAATTTTCCGTCGGGTGTTTTGAATCCGGACATAAAGACGCGCGAGATGACCAACCAAGCGTCGCTCATGTTTTGAGCGCGGAAGAAAACCCAGGCGAGATTGACGAAGGCGAAGACGGCGCATTGCTTGACGAATGTGGGGATGCGCTCCTTATAGGTGGGGTTGCGTTCCAGATTGAAAGTAAGCACGCGGCCGATTGCGTGGATCGCACCCCAGACGATGTAGCGCCAGGCGGCGCCGTGCCATAGGCCGGAGACAACCATGGTGATAAATACATTGCGATACGTTTCCCATTTCAATCCGCGGCTGCCGCCGAGCGGGAAATAGACGTAATCTTTGAACCACGTGGAGAGGCTGATGTGCCAGCGGTTCCAGAAATCGCCGAGGCCGGTGGCGACGTAGGGGTTGTTGAAATTGAGCATCATGCGGAAGCCCATCACGCGCGCTAGGCCGCGGGCCATGTCGGTGTAGCCGCTGAAATCGAAATAGATTTGCCACGCGAAGGCGACGGTGGCAAGAATCAAAGCGGGCGCCTGGTAATGCGCGGGCATGCCCAATTCGCCTTGGACGCCATAGACTTTATCGACGTACGTGGCGAGGTAATCGGCAAGCGCGACTTTTTTGAAGAAGCCGACGAGGAAGAGCGAGAGGCCATCGCCGATGTCTTCGCTCGTGATTTTGGGCGTGTGCTGCAATTGTGGGAGGAGATTCTTGGCGCGTTCGATGGGGCCGGCGACGAGCTGCGGGAAAAAGGAGACGAACGTCAGAAAACGGATGAAACTGCGTTCGGTTTGGATGGTGCCTTTGTAGGCGTCGATGGTGTAGCTCATGGATTGGAACGTGTGGAAGGAAATGCCGATGGGCAGAACGACTTCGGTGAAGAGTTTGTCGGCAGGCGCGCCGAAGAGCGTCAGGATTTTATTGGGATACCAGACTGGATTGGGCAGGTGAAAACCGGCGTGAGCGTAGTCGAGAAGCCAATTGATGTTTTCGGTGAAGAAGCCGGAGTATTTGAAATAGCCGAGGAAACCGAAGTTGCTAACGAGGCTGATGATCAGCCAGAGTTTGCGGCGCTGCTGCGTTTTGCTGCGATCCATCAGGACGACCATGAGGAAATCGATCGCGGAGGTGCCGAAGAGGAGCGCGAGGTAATTGGGATTCCACCAGCCGTAAAAAGTGTACGAGGCAAGCATCAGCCAGAGATTCATGGCTGCGTTGTGTTTGCGGACGAGCAGATAGACCGGATAGACGATCAGAAAGAAGATCAGGAAAATCCAGGTGTGGAAGAGCATGCCGGCTCGCTTTTTTCGGGGATATGCGCGGGGATTAATTAGCGCAATAATGCGGCGGTGCAAGCGCAAAGAGCGGTTTAAAGGTTCAAGGGTTCAGGATTGTGAGGATTTGAAATGGCGACAAGATTAATAAGGTGCGGATTGGTTTTGGCGGGATTTTTTTCGTTCGCGACGTTTGGAGCGGATTGGGCTTCGTATCAGCCGGGGAACAGCGCGTGCTACATTCGGCTGCCGGCGAATCCGGAGTATCAGACGCAGATTGTGGATGCGATGGTGACGCACATTTACGTCGCGAAGGATGCGTCGCGCACGCCGGCGTTTGTGTACACGGTGAGCTTCGGCGATTATCCGAAGGAGAAATTCGTGGACGAGAATTCGCCGAAAAAAATTCTCGATGCGGACCGGGATGGATTTGTGAAAGCGGTGAATGGGAAGATTGTCAGCGAGAAGAGCATCGAGAAAGGCGCGTATCCAGGCCGCGAAGTGGCGATTTCGGGCGAGGGCGGAAAGGCGCGGTATGTGTTGCGCGAGTATTTGATCGAGAACCGGATTTTTCATCTGGCTGCGTGCGTGCCGGCGGCCAGTGTGGACGATGCGGATGTGACGCGATTTTTCGAGTCGTTTCAGTTGGCGAAGAAATGAGTATCACGAGCGCAGTCGGATAACAGCTTGGGATTAATTTGCTGCGGTGACGATAGCGTTGTATATTGTGCCCAAAGGAAAGTACTAATGCTTCACTCAGAACCGACTGTTGCGCCCGAGCTCGATCTGGAAACCGTGATCAAGAGCGTCTGTGGAACAAACAGCCCGATCACGATCTCGTCCGACGATGGGAACGCGGTGAAGGTCATCCCCGTGCCGAAGCCGGTCGAGTTTTTCAAAGGCCGGCCAGTTTATCGATTGGAAGATGCAAAATATCTGTATTTGGATTGTCCGTGGCTTTTGGAGTAAGCCATGGCCTTCGCGGAATACGATATCATCCGCTAAAATTTCCCCATGGATCACGCCACCTATGCGCGGCCGTGCGTCATCATTCGAATTAAACAGGACGGAACGCTGACGATCATCCCGATCAGCTCGAAGGATTATGGGAATGTGGACAAGTTCCGTGTGGATGAGCGCGATCCTGATTTCGCGGCAACTGGACTCACTACCACTTCCTATGTGTACGGACACCCGGTCCTAAATATTTCCCCGGCTTCTGTGCTCAAAAAGCTCGGCGCCTTCGTTGGTGAACTCAAACGACGATTTATTGCGTGGAACGGTTAAACGCCTTACTGCTTCGTCGAAGGCCGCTTGAAGACTTTCGCCCAAAACGTACCGCTGGATTTATCCTGCGTAGGATCGGGGCTTTCCGCCACGGCTTGGACGGCTTGGACGCGCGAACCGGAACCCGCGGTCGCCGCGGCGGCGATGGGCGCGGGTTCGAGCGCGGGCTGCGACGGGGCTTTGATCGCGCCGCTGCCTTCGTTGGCGGAGGCGGCGATTTTGTATTTGGCGCTGGGCATGCGGCCGGAACCGGCGGTGCCGGAGCCGCCGGAACTTGAAGTAACCGGCGCGGGCTGCGAACCTGAGGCCGGCGGCGCGTGCGCGCCGCTTGGCGCGATGGGCGGATGCGATCCGCTGGCGCTCGAAGCGAGTTTGGGCAGGCGGGCGCTGTCGCGGTTGTCGTGTTCGTGCAGGAGTTTGCTCAGGCGGGTGGCAATGTCCACGCTTTCCTGTTCGAGGCGCGCCTTCAATTCAGTGGCCACGGATTCGATCTTCTCGCCCTGGCAGGCGGCTTCTTCTTCGAGGCGCTTGCGGGTGAGCTTGGCGTTGGTCACCAGTTCCGACGTTTTCACCGCGAGCTTGCTTAAGACGACGTTGTAATCGGTGGCGAATTTTTCGAGTTGCGCGTTGATGCCTTTGCGCAAGCGGGCGACTTCGGCGTCGGCGCGTTCGGCGCGGGCTTCCGCCGTGTCGGCGCGGGAGAGCGCTTCGTCGCGTTCCTTGCGCACGCTTTCCTTGATGTCCTGCTCGGCTTTGAGGCGCGTCTTTGCGTCTGCCATTTTCGCGCTCAGTTCGCGGTGATCGTTGGCTAGGTCGCCGTGTTCTTTCAGCGCGCGCTCCTTGGCTTCGCGTTCGTTGGCGTGGCGGCGCGTGAGGTCGGCGGCTTTCGCTTCCAACTGCATGCGCAGGTCGTGAAGTTTTTCGCGTTCGCCGGTGGCGCTTTCTTTCGCCTCGCGTTCCAGTGAGAGGCGCGATTCGAGATCGGCGACGCGCGCGTCCAATTCGGTGCGCGATTCGTGGAGTTCGGCGTGCTTGCGCGAGAGCGCTTCCTTCGCATCGCGTTCGGAATGCAGGCGCGATTCGAGATCGGCGACGCGGGCTTCAAACTCGCGGTTGCTGTCGGAGAGTTGATCGCGCTCGCGGATCAGCGTTTCCTTCGTGCGCTTTTCAAGCGCGAGCCGAGCTTCAAGGTCGGCCATGCGGGCTTCAAGTTCCTGTCGGACTTCGGACAATTCGCTGCTCGATTTGATGCCGCTGTCGCGGACGCTGCGGTCGGACGCCATGCGCGAAGACATTTCGGCGACCTTCGCGTCGAGTTCCTTGTGGGCTTCGGCGAGCTGGTCGCGTTCGCGGTGCGCGGCTTCTTTCGCCTGGCGTTCCGAATTCAGGCGAGCTTCGACGTTTGCCAATCGCGCGTCGTGTTCCTGTTTAAATTGGCGCAGATCGTCCAGTTCGGCGTTGAGGGCGGAGCGCGTGGAAGTTTCGGAATTGTGGCGCGCGGTGAGTTCGGCGACTTTGGCGTCGCGTTCGCGCCAGAGGTTTTCAAGTTCGACGCGTTCCTGCAGCAACTGGTCTTTGGCGCGTTTGTCCGTGGCGACCAACTGCGAAAGTTCGGCGACTTTCGCCTGCAATTCGCCGACGGCGTCGTCGTGTGTGGCGGCTTCGCGCAGCGATTTTTCCTGAGCGAGGCGCGCTTCCAGATCGGCGAGTTTGACTTCGAGCGCGTTGCGTTCGCCGAGCACCTGTTCGCGCGCTTGTTTTTCGGTGTTAATCTGCGCTTGCAGCGCGGCCAGTTGCGCCTGCAACTCGAGGCCGGCCTGGCTGGCCATGGCATGTTCGCCGGAGGTTTTCGGCGCTTTGAATTCGCCGGACGTTCTGGGCGCTTTGAATTCGCCGGAAGTCCGCGGCGAGGTGAATTCGCCGGAGGTTCTGGGAGACGGCGCGTCGCCGCTGACCGCGGGATGAAGGTGCTGCCCGCTGGCGCGGACGGCGGCGTCCTGTTCATCCTGCGATTTGAGCATCGTATCCACGACACTCTGCATTTCAGGCTCGATTTCTTTTTTCAATTCGGCCATCAATTCGAACGCCTGCGTTTTCTTCGGATCGGGCAGCGCTTCCTGTTGCGGCTGTTTGTGAATCCCGCTGAGTTCCTTCCATTCGCCGGAATTGAATTTGTGCTGGCCGGAAGGCGTGGTCGTGACGCCGCTGCCGGGATTGGTTCCCGCACCCGCCATGGCGCCGCCGCCGACCGGAATTTCCGGGCTCGATTTTG
>Ga0070731_10000511_pt1 | contig 51069 bp, 44 predicted proteins | sample Coa_R1_2_FD_66448 | JGI IMG/M metagenome (GOLD analysis project Ga0070731, IMG submission 66448) | Surface soil microbial communities from Centralia Pennsylvania, which are recovering from an underground coalmine fire - Coalmine... | ecosystem: Environmental > Terrestrial > Soil > Unclassified ... | reverse complement strand
GCTTGGACTCGCTCCCGGCGCGCATGGCTCCAACCGAACCGGACGGCCTTTTACCGGAGACGGTTCCGGCGATTTTCTCTATCCGGTGCTGCACGAGGCAGGATTCGCCTCTCAACCGAAAGCAGCCTCACGCGAAGACGGCATGCGGCTTTCCGGACTGTGGATCACGTCCGTTGCCCGCTGCGCACCACCAGGAAACAAGCCGACACCAGACGAGCTGCGCAACTGTGCCCCATGGCTCGATCAGGAGCTGCGCGCCCTGAAGAACCTGCGGGTCGTCGTCTGCCTTGGGCGCATCGCGTTTGACGGCCTGTTGGCTCATGAGCAACGCGCAGGAAAGATGAAATCGCGAGCAGGATTCGTCTTCGGTCATGGAGCGGAATACACGCTGCCAGGCGGCTTGCAAGCGATCGCCAGCTACCATCCATCTCTGCAAAACACCAATACGGGGAAACTTACGCGATCGATGTTTCTCGATATCTTTCGGCGAGCACGCGAAATGGCCGGTTGACGTTGTAGAAGGAGATGAAGCAAAGCTCATGGACATTTTCGAGAAAGCGTTCCTGAAGGAACTTCTGCCAAGCGAAGCGGAACCATGCCGTCCGCCGAATAAAGAGCTCGATTCGCGACGCGAAGGATTCGATCATTTCTCCTTGCCTGTCATTCTGGAACGCATTGCGTATTTGCGTAAAATCGCGAAATTTAGTGAAGGATCGGCCAGCGAGACGATCAAGGAATACCCGCAGCACGCGATCTTGCTTCTCTATCGCAGCCGCAGCGGAGGCGCTGAGCTGCATGAGAACTTCGCCGACTTGTTTCTGGTTCTCGAAGGTCGTGCCGCCCTCGTGACGGGCGGCTCCATGACAAAATCTAAGACAATCGCACCGGGCGAGATTCGTGGTGATGCGATCGAAGACGGAGCACGCCAGGAGCTGCGCGCCGGCGATGTGGCGCATGTTTCCGCGGGCGTGCCCCATCAAATGCTGGTCAGCGGCGAGCAGTCCATTGCCTGTCTAGTTATCAAGATCCGGCAGGAAGCTGAGTAGCCGAGTCGATACAGCGATTCTTCAGCCAGCGAGGTCCAGATTCGCTGTTTCAAGTCGCTCACGTTCTTTGCTTCTTCGCTACAGGAAGCACTGTATAAAATTCATTGCCATGATCATTCCAGGATCCACAACCGCGACCCGTCGCCAATTCTTGTCCCGATCCGCGCTTCTGACAGGCGGCATCTCCCTCGGGCTGAATTCCGCCCCCAACAACCTGGTTGCAGAAACCACGGAATCATTTTTCGCGGACCAGAAGCGCAGGCGCGCCGATCTCTGGGATCTCCTCGGTGATCTACCCTGGCAGCACGAGCCCGCTCCACCCAAACTGGTCCGTACAGAAGACCACGATCGATATACGCTCCAACGGCTGGTCCTCGATCTGAACGGGATCGAACCGGTCCCCGCTCTTCTGCTAATTCCCAAGAAACTCGAGCGTCCGGCACCCGGACTTCTCTTTATTCATTGGCATGCAGGAATGTACGGTCTTGGCAAGCAACAACTCCTCGAAGGAACGAGTGTTCAACCTGCCTATGTTGCGGCGCTCGCTGACATGGGAGTGGTCACCCTTGCCATCGACAGTTGGTGTTTTGGAGAGCGCCAACACGACACAAACGGCCGCCGCGGAGAGGAAGACGCCTTTAAGCTCATGCTCTGGCGTGGGCAGGTCCTCTTCGGCATGATGATGTTCGACGAATACCGCGCCCTGTCTTACCTCGCAAGCCGCCCGGAAGTGAACCCGAAGATGCTCGGCGCTACCGGTATGTCGATGGGATCCACCAAGACATGGTGGCTAGCTGCACTCGATCCCCGCGTCCAGGTAGCCATCGATATCTGTTGTCTCACCGATTTCGATTCCCTCATCGCGGCGCACGGCCTCAGCGGACATGGCATTTTCTATTTCGTCCCATCTTTGCTGAAGGAATTCAACACGACTTCGATCAACGAACTGATCGTCCCGCGACCTCATCTGAGTCTCAATGGCCGCAAAGATCCCCTCACTCCACCGGTTGGAGTCGAGAAGATTCGAGACAGTCTATTGCCGCTTTATCGCCAGTATGGTCGCGAGGAAGATTGTCGGATCGAGCTTTTCGATTGCGCTCACGAGGAAACTCCAGCAATGCGCAGCTTAGTCTTCGATTGGATGCGGACACATCTGGTCGCATCCGCGGGAACCGCGAGTTCCATGTAGAAAAACCTGCCCGAACCTGTGTTGGACCGGGACTCCCCGCATTGCACCAGAGCCGCTTTGCTGCACTGTCGTCGTGCTGTGCTCAGCCCCCGACTACCCGCATCCCGGCTCCGCTTTCAGGTGCGCTTGCCATGTGTCATTGCTTCTTCTGGTCGGCGCTTCCCTGATCTTCACTCGAAGACGTGTCCAGTCTCGCGCCACGAATCCATTCGAGAATCGTTTGGTATTCGCGGCTCTTCTCGTTCGCCTGCCAGCGCTGGCCGCCGTTGTGCGTGGCCAGATAGTTGCCCACATCCCCGGCACTGTCCGTGGGCCGAGTTGGCTTGATCAGGATCAGGCTCTCGGTCGGATGGGCGATATTCACGACGTGCATGGCGTACTTGTAGTTCTGTTCGCTGTCCTGGTCTGAAAAGACACCCTCGGCGTTCGGCGGCGCCAGTTTGAAGATCACGTGGCTCGAATGGCAGAAGACGCAGGCTAGCCCATCCGGTCCGCGTGCCGCGAGAATCGGCTCTACTTTGCTTCGGAAAAAGCGAAAGTCCAGCACCGAGCCCGGCTCGACATCGCGAAGTGCATCGCCGAGATTCTTGCCTTCGAGGACGCTTCCGGCGATCAGCTTGAGCCGTGGATTGGTCGAGTGATCGAGCTTCTCCATCGCCGTGCGGAACTCCAGCCGCTTCTCGACATCTTTGACCTTCCCGAGCGTGTCGAGCGCCGCCGCGCTCACGTTCGCGTCGGAGCCGCCGAGCGCTGCCATCACGGTATCGACGACCAGTGGATATTCAAGCGGCGTCTTAGGTTTCTTCATGCCGGCATTGCGGTTCAGGTAATCCTGGTCCTGCGAGACCGCGCCTCCAGCAACGCCCAGGCGCTTTTTCAGGAACTCTGGATTGGCTGCCTCCTCCATGAAAGTGCGCAATGCTGGAGGGTCGAGGTTCGAGAATGCGGTCTTGAGTGCGGGCGCGACGACCGCATCGTCAAGGAAATGTTCGAAGGCAATGTCGACAGCAGCACGCCGCACTTCGGAGTCGGACGAGTTCAACGCGTCGAGAGCCTGCGTTTGCAGTGATGGCTCATGCGTCAGGGCCGGGAACGAGGACGCGGCGAAGAGCACCTGGGCATAGTTGGCCGGACGCGGTTCTTGTTTGAGCATCGTGCCGAGCTCGTTCTCGACATCCGTCAGCTCGGTCCACGCCGACTTGGCCGGCAGCGCAGCCAGGAGCGGCAGCACAACAGCCTGGCTGTCGGGATCGCCGTGCTGGAGAATCGAAATTACTTTTTGAACAAGTTTCGGATCGGGTGCGCCTCCTGAGTCGAGGTTGAGGATGCCGCGGCGGCCGTCTTCGTAGACATAGCGCACCGCCTCGCGCACAGCTCGGTTCGGATCTTCAGAGAGATTGAGCGCCGCTAGCGTGAAGCGCGCGTCGCCGGCTTCGCTCAGCGTGCTGCCTGCCTTGACGACTTCGATTTTCATCGGATCGTCCGCGTTCTTGAGGCAGGCAAGCAGCGCCTCCTCGAGTTCGGGACCCGAGCTCTTGAAGAAGTGAATCAGGTCGCTGTCGTTGCCAATGCGCGTCTGATAAAAACCATTGCTCACGTCGTACTTAAAGTCCACAGCCTCCCGATAAGGAGGATATTGATAGCCGTCGCGATGCAGATCGGGCACGCCGGGGACGTACCGAGTCAGAACCGCCGGCAGGCCGATCGAGACGGTATCGGCCTTGAGCTTGGGCAATGCGTAGTGACGAATATGGAAATCCCATAGAGCATTCAGGATCCCCTGGCGCCCGAGGGGCGTCCCCTCGCGGAGTACCTTGGCCAGCACCTGTGCCTGGTCGCGGACCACTTCTTCGTATCCGGCTTCAATTCGGTCCTTGTCTTCGTTCGTCCCGGCCGTACGCACCCATGCAGAAAGATAGCCTGTGTTCTCGTCGAGCAGGTCGTAGATGCTCTCCTCGAGTCCGCGGCGCACCATGGGATCGGTCTCAGTGTTCATGCGCACGGCGAGGGATTGGAGTGTGCTGCGCCGCATTTCCGGCTTGTCGACCTGCCAGTAGTACCAGCGCCAGATGCCGGAAGCAGCCTGAAAGCGCACATAGGGGACCGGATCGTTGAGGTTCTTCTCAAGCGCCGTAAGCAATGCGGGATCGCTGGTGAGAGCGCGGAAATGCTGGTTGAAGACACGCGTTGCACCCCAGCGCGTACGTGCATCCGGAGAGTTCAGCGCCGCGATCAGCATCTTGCGGCCTTCGGGCGCGGTTTCCGTTCGCCGGGCAAGGATCATCCTGACGGCATAGGCCGCGCTTATCTGGACCATCTTCGTCTGGTCGCCGAGTGCCTTCATCAAATCAGGCAGCGACCCCGCATCCGCCATGTGTCCCAATGCGCGAGCCGCCGCTTCGCGCGCCAGCGGCTGATCGCTCTGGACGAGCACGTCGCGGATCTGGCGCAAGACCGGCTCGGGCGCCAGATCCCAGAATTGATCTAGCTGTTCGAGCAGCAACGGCAAGTCGTCGGTGACGAGCTTCATCGCGGTCGCGGGATAGGCCGCATCCCAGTTCTTGGGCTCCGTTGGTCCCGGATAGAGCGTCGACAGCGCCATCACCGCAAATTGGGTCGCGCGGAACGGAGTATTGAATCCCTGGTAGACGGGATCGCCCTCCCAACTGCCTTCGGGCCGCTCGGCGGCGAGCATGGCCCTCACTGCCCGCGCCATGTTCTCATCGGTCTCTGGCCGGCGTCCGGCCTCGGCAAGGGCGAGTACGAGATTGTAGGAAATGAAGTCGGCGGGCTTCGCTTTCTTGTCGAACTGGTATGGCCATCCACCTTCGGCGTTTTCGTATTCGTACGCCTTGGCAATCAGCTTCTCGATCTCGGCTGCGTATTTGTCGCGGCCGATCTCTGAGAGCAGCATGATTTCCCATGCCACATCGATGAAGTTCTTCGGCTGGTAGGCTACGGCCAGGTTCTCGACGTGGTTCCGCTCGGCGAGCCATGACGCATCGTTCGTCTGGTGGTAGACCATGTCGAAAGTATGCCAACTCTGCTCGGCGATCTCGAAGGGACTCACATCGGGCTCGCACCCGTCGGGCTCGTCGCCAGGCATCGTGGTCACGCCCTTGTAGTGAATCTTGAGGTATTCGGCATAAGGCACATCGAAGTTCCGACGCGGCGGGTCGTGGGTCACATTCTCTTCAAACGCGTGCGTGATCATTGGGAGCCGGCTGGCCACAGTGCGGGCTGTGTAGATGACACGTACCCAGTTGGCGCCGGCCTCGCCGTAGAGCGGCCGCGTATTGTTGTAGATCCGGTCGGTGAGGAACTCGAGCGCCGCGCGCTGCGTGGGCGCGTAGCCGTTCTGTACTGCCCGCAGATAGCCGCGCGTGGTGAACTGCGAGGGATGGCAGGCGATGCAGAGTTGCGTCTCGGAGTGCTGCATCGCGGTGCGCAGCGCAACTGCCCCGCGCCGCGGCGTGTTCGAAAGCCACGTGTCGCCCATGTTGATGAGGAAATCCATACCCGCCCTTACCGCCAGGTGCGGGTCGGTGTAAGGCGGTACTCCGTAGGTGTAGGTATGCAGTTGGAACGCCGGATGATTCGCTGCGACGCGCACGTAGTACACCTGGCCCGGCTCAAGAATGCGAGTGCGGAACTTGTAAAGTCCGGGATAATTCTGCGTGGCCTCAATCTGGTAGACGAACTCGCCCTTCGTGAAGGGCACAACATCCGCCTTGCCGTCCTCGCTCTTGCCCAATCGGAAGATGTCGACGTCGAGCGGCACGTCGCGGTCGGTGACGTTCAGGACGAAATACACGAGACGCGGCTCTTTCTCGCGGAAAGTGAACTTGAACCACTCAAACCCCTTGAGCATCGCGGCGTAGCGGTCTTCGTTTTGTGATGGCGCGTAGGGTCGCTGATCGTCCCCGCCGAAGATGGTCTGGCCCAGTTCGAAGGACTGCGCCTGCTGCCAGTCGCCGTTCGGCGCAGAGGCGACCACGCCGCGCTTGACGCGACTCGCGGCGCCTGAAATCCCCTCGGGGATTCTGGTCAGTGCGGTTGCGATCTGGGGCAGGTTCGATCCGGAAGCCGAGGAAAGGCCGACGCTCACCGGCCCTGCGGCGCGCGGCGTCAGTGTCAGGTAAAAATCAAGATCCGCCGGGTGCAGCCACTTCGAATCGATCTCGCCTGCCGCGTCCTTGACGGTGACGCGCACCGCATCCTTTGCCTGCAGTTCAGCAGGATCCTTGACCGCTACGGTAAGCGCGTAGGAAGAGCCGGGACGTGCCTTGGCAAACTCAATGTTTCTGGTGTGGGCCGGGACCGACGCGCCAGCCTCAACCGACCGGGTGACGTGAACAACTTCCCCGACAAAACAAGCCACAATGGTCACTGGAACGATGGCCCAGCGTTCGACGCCCTGGCATTTGAGCTTGATCCCCATGGAATTCGCCTCCATCCGGAAGCTCGCAGATTACCCGCATGCATCCACACCCGGCCTACACGCCCATCGAGCATAACAGGCGGTTGATCCGCTGCGTACTCCGAGTGATCCTGCGGTACTGCACCGCTACCGTGTCCGGGGTTAATCTCAATCGGGGACCGGCGACCGAAATTGGAAGTTCACTCGCCCGGCGAGACGGCGAATTCAAAACGCCCCGAAACGCATTCTTAATCTATGAAGTATAGGCAGGTTGAGCGCATCAGACGCACAATCTATCTGTAGGCCCCTCCCGGAAATTTCATCGCCGGTCAAGCCTGGCTCGTCCACGCAACGCCAGGGCGGCAATGGACGACCTCCCTTTCCGCGTTATCTAACCAGAAAGCATCCTCTCTTATTCGTTCCCAGAACTCGGCTCGCGCTCCGCCGTTTTGGTCCCGTGGATTGTCACAGCGCGCTTCAGTGCACTGCCGGCCTCGCCAACATCGCCGGTCTGCGTGAAAGTATTCGAAGTAATGTCGAACCATACTTCGTGCCAAAGCATTTTCTTCCCGTGCTCCGGGAATTGCATGTCGATCGTGAGCTGCTTCCCGTCCCACTTCAGAGTGCTGTTGGAGTAGGAGTCGACGTTGCACGCGGCAGGTCCGGAGTTGTTGCAGAGCATACCGCGAAGACTGTTTGTGCTCTTGTCCCACCAATGGATCGCGAAGACAAATGCTTCTCCAAAGGGACCACGGAGATGTTCTTCTTCCATCAGAACGAAATTGCCGGGGCTGGTTCGCCAAACCTCCTCGCCCGTTCCGGTGCCGCCCTTGGATGTCATCTCTCCGGGCTCAAATTCATACGTCGTAGACCAATGACCAACAAGTGCCTTCTCCAGGCTCTGGATTTCTGCGGGAGGTTGCTGAACGGGCTGCGATTGCCCGAGCGCGCCCGCAGCCAGCGGAACGACGAACACAAATGTAGATAACCGGACCAAGGATTTGGTCACCGTTGGATTCATCACACACCCTCCATGATGTACCAGCATTTCGCAGAGTCACCTGAACCATGAAGCATTGAAGTTCTCGCTGCGTTCTTATCCATGGCCAATCCAGTCGACGCAGCGCTGAAAGAACTCCAAGCTGCAAAGAGGGACGAGGGTCAACATGGGAATAGCGATGAGGGGATAGGCGATCGCGGTAGTGCGGTGAATGCTCCGGAGCGACCAGAGATCGTAGGCGACAACAAGCAGCGGCAGCGCCACATAAACTCCGATCGTGCAAGGCAGGCTGATGGAGTCTGGGAAGGGCCAGCGAACAATCGCCGGCCCCAGGATGGCCATTGTGCCCAGAACCATGAGGCGTTTATGAGAGGCCGCGTCCCGGCGCCTCAACAAGCCCCAGGCGATAAGAGTTGCGAAAATTGTCAGTCCTTCTATGTCGCCGACCAAGACGAGCTTTGCGGATTCTGCTGCGGCGTGGCGGCGGATGAAATCCAGCAGGGTCAGCACACCGAACAGGATCATAAACGGGGGCACGATCACGCCGAAAATACCAAGCGTTCTGTGCCACTTCACTCGGTGCGCCGCCACCAGCGCGTTTTGAACGACGAGTAGAAATATCCAGGAAATGAACAGAGCGCCATGGATATGCACAAACACATTGGGCAGCTTCGCGAACATCATGCCGGCGAGGAAGTAGCTTTGCGCGAAGCCGAAAACCACGACGGCAAGAATGAGCAGCGACATCGCGGGAAAGAAGACATCATCGGCACGTCTCTTTACAGGACGGGCAACTACAGTGGCCATAGCACTCTCCAATTAAAGAGCAATCGGCACTCAGGCGCCGGAAAACGCGTCGGCCTCGCTCACTCGGCTTTGCACACTACGCCGATGTAGTCGCCGCTCGTAATGCCGGCTACCGCATCGAACTCCCCGCGCAGCCGGATCTGTCCTGTCGCGTTTGCCATGGCGCCAGTGCCGCCGGTGAACGTGATCAACGAAGCAAACCCTCCCTGTCCGGGCGGTAGATCGATCGTTCCAGTGTCGGTCCCAAAGAGTTCATCGCCGCTCTTCAGAGTGATGATGCTGTGACCGGTGAAGAAAGAGATCGTTGGCACTTCCGGCTCCCCGTTGGGAATGATTTTGTCCATGGTGAAGCGGTAATTGCCCTGAATGCCTCCCCAAACGCGCCCCGCCGTGCATAAGGGACCAGGACATGTATCGGCTGGTTGCACTTCGGCCTCGAAACTTCCTACGAGTGGTTTGCATTGCTGCGCGGCAACCGGGAACACAATCGCTGCCATGAGGAAACACGGCAATCCTGTCGCGACAAACTTTCTGGATCGCATCATAGTCATATTCTCCTTTTGGGCATGAACGCGATCCAGAGAGGATGCGTCATGTTCAGTTTTGCTGCGTGAGTAATGTTGGCGTTTCCCTTGCTCAATTGTTGGGGAAATAGCTCAGGTCAGGGCGAAACTCAACCACTTCCGAAGTGAAAAAGCCTCCGCAAGCACTTTCGATTTGCTCCACTACGGCCTGCCCCTCATTCGGACCGAAGGCATCGCGCAGAATCTCGGGAGGAGATTTCACCGCTGGGTCATCGAAGCTGGCCCAGGTGTTGTGGGAAACAACCATGACCCAGGTTCCGTACTCGCCGCCTTCGTCCAGCGAATACCAACTCGTATCCAACGAGGTTTTAGTTTTTTCGATCGCTTCACGGAATCGAGCAATGGCCGCGACAAAGATCCGGGTCTTGCCCAGTGGGACATGAAAGGTGTCGATTTCGTAATACTTTGCCGGCCGGTTCGACGTTTCGCCGGTGTCGTGGCCCAGTTCAGCAACTTCCTCATACATCTTCGTAACCGATTTGATCCGGGAATCCCCGATTGCTTTGTCAATTTGCGCCTGATGCTGCGCTGCGGTGACCAATTCTTTGTCCAAGTCGGCCCATTGCAGTCCGCGCCGAACGAGGACATAGTTCCCCCTGCTCTCGCCAGTGCGCACTTGAAAGACGACAAGCGCGTGCGGGTCCTTGATGCTGGCCTGCCACGTAGCCAGTTGCTTGCGCCCACCCTCGTACTGCTCACGCGCACCAACCTTAACTGTGTCTTCTTGAGTGATCATGAGGCTCCCCGGCTTCTGTTGCGGTTGCTGCGCCGGGGTAGGGAGTGCCGTGGCGAAGCTGAGCACGCCAACAACAACGGCTGAACCAATGGCTGAAGTTTTCAAATTGCGCCTTCCTTTCAGGTTGTCAGGACTTGGTTAGAAACTCGGTATGTCTGCGAAGCGAAGATGCGGAGACCTGCGCGCATTTCGGAAAGATGTTCACATCGAGATCGGTACAAGCTGAATTGTCATCGCATCCTGTTCTTCCTTTCTGAACACCTTGCCCTTCGAAGAGAGTCGAGGATCAGCGCAGCAGCGACATTGCAATCCGTGCCCACGTGGGGAAGTTCGTTGCGGTTGAAGCACGGCCCTCATTTTTGAGCCTCAGAGGTTTCTGTGGGCTCACACCGTGCAGTACGCACGGCATTCAAACCGAACCGCGTCATTTACTCTTTTCAGCCATCGCTACTGACGTATCGACGAGTTGTTTGTCAATCGCAGTCTTGAACGCGGCGTACGGCTGGGACCCAACAAGTTTGGTTACGGTCTTGATTGTGGTGCTTTTGGGGTCTGTGTAGGCCAGAAAGAATGATGGGGTTCCGGTAACGCCTGCGCCGTGCGCATCGGCTATGTCGTCGCGAACCTGTGCTGCCTGCCGACCGCTATCCAGACACTCCTGGAACTTTCCGACATCAAGGCCGACCGCATCCGCATGCGATTTCCACTGATCAATTGTGCCCTGATTGTTGAAGAGTCGCTCGTGCATCTCCCAAAACTTTCCCTGCTCTCCTGCACAGGCAACGGCCTCAGCGGCTTTGAAGGCGGACTTGTGCATCGCATCCAATGGCAAGTTCACGACCACGTACTTGACCTTTCCGGTCTGGATATACTCCTTATCGATTTGCGGCATCGTCTCACGGCTGAACCGGCCACAGTAGGGGCACTGGTAGTCCAGGGAACTCGACTAGAGTGAGCTTGGCGCCACTTTCCCCCTTGGATTGCCGCTTGCCGAGATCCAGAACCACGCTCTGGGGCGGGGTTACCCGCACCCGGTTTTGCAGCAGAGCCTTGATTTCTTCCAAATCCTTCTGCATCGCTTTCATATTTTGATCAAGCGTTTCGACCTGGTTTTTCAGGTCGTCCATCGACGTTTGCTGTGCCGATGCGGATAGCGATAAAAGAAGTAGACCGAGAGGTACCAACACTGAAAAGTTCGAGCTTCGAATCCTCATAACACCATCCCCTTAAAGCGCCTATTCGTGCATTCATATCACTGATCAACTAGGCCGGCGGCAGCGAGTGGCTCGGCACCGCCGGCCTGAGACGATTGGCTTCAGGCTAGTTACTTTGCCTGAAGGCTGAACGTTGCTGATGCGACACTCCCTAGATACCGGCTTGTATCTACACCAACCGGCTTGAATGTTGAAGTGAGCGTGTACTTCGCGTTCTTCTGGTTAAGCTTGAGGGTCGTTGCTGCGACGCCACTCGCGTTGGTCGTTGCCGAGGCCGACTGAGAGCCGAGTTGGAACGCGATAACCCTGCCGGGCAGAGGATTCTGCTGGCTATCGACGAGGATGGCGCTCAGGCTGATGGTTTTGTTCGGCCCACCATTGAGGGCGCCCGTATAGGTCACAGAAGTCGGCTTCTGCGAAACAGTGTAGGTGGCAATGCTCGGAGCTGCGACGTTGTAGAGAGAATCGCCCGCGAACGTTGCAGACACCGAGTATGCGCCAGCGCCCAGTCCTAAGAGATGCGTTGTGGAGGCTATGCCGGCCGAGTTGGTTGCCGCGGATCCCCCCGCTTCCGCACCGATTGTGAAAACAATCGTCCGACCAGGCACAGCAGCGTTAAGCTCGTCCACAAGAGAGCCGCTCAAGCTTGTCAATGTGTTGTAGACGCCCTGTTGGTTCCCGAGGTAGCCGAGGCTCACGTTGCGCTTGCGGACTATGACCTGGCGGTTAGCCGAGGCACAATAGCCATCCTCATCGCATACCTTCAGGGTGGAAATGTAGGTTCCGGGAGCAGCATACGAATGCCATACGCTCGCGCCGCCGGTCGCGCTCGGTGTGCCATCGCCAAACGACCATGAATAGACCAGAGTTGCCTGGTCGTCTGCGCCGGCAGCCGTTGCGCTGCCGTTGAAGGCCACTGGAACTCCCCAAGGCGCGGTTGTGTCGGGACCTGCCGTTACGGTAGGCGGTACATTTTGAACCGTAACCGAAAACGCCTTGGTTGCCGAGTTGCCGCCGACATTCGTGACCACAAGCTGGCCGCTGAAGACATCGGCGTCCTGGAAGGTATGGAAGGGGCTGAAACCGTATGCGACTCCATGATCGGAGAAGTTCCACACCAGGCTCGAGGAATCTAGACATTTGTCTTTGGCTCCTGTTGCCGAGAACTGGATCGGAGAACCTTCGTTGCCGCTGTACGCAGTTGAGACGGCGGTGAGGTCGGGAACCGAGGTTTCCTTCTGTACGGCCCCAAGGTCCGCCTGACCCGTGGGACCGGTCAGAGATAGCGTGAGGCCGCCTGCAGGAACGGGAAGTGGAACTATGTTGGGTTCATCGATGACGGTTTGTTGAAAACAGGCGGGGCAAATGCCTTCCTGCAAGGTGCCTGCAATCCCCAGTTCGATGCCGAAGTTCGAGAGGGGCGCCGTCGTTCTGGGGTTCGCGAGCTGGTAGGTCACATCGGCTCCGACCGGCTCTACGCAGCTCAGCTGAATAGGATCGTTGACCGGATTCGGAGGAAACGAAACAACGCTTGGGCTTGGGCTGTCCGCTGCGGTTCCATCGTAAAAGACCGTACGGTCTGTGGCGAAAGGCTGCGGCGTAACGAACGTAGTGGGAGTCACGGTGAGGTCGATGCAGCCATCGACGACATCGAGACCAACACAGAGGACCTCGATCTTTTGCTCACCGAGAGAACACTTGTACGCTGACCCATCGGCCGCGAGCGGGCAATCGCCGCACACGCTCTGTCCAGTTACTCCCCCCAGGCCCACACTGTGGCCATCGAGCACCACGTCGAAACTCGCATCGAAGTTCATGCACAGGCCACCATGGCCCGGAGTTAGGGTATCTACCGTGCCCGGTGTATCCCCCTGCTCCATGTGATCTGAGTTGTACTGAACGGCGATGTCGGAGGTCGGGCTCCAGCTCAAAGTTGCCGTCACATTTCCGGTGAGGCCCCAGTTGCCGTCACTGGTCAAGAGTCCGGTGACCGGACCGTCGTAGAGAGGCTGGGTCCCCGACGTCATCGGCATAGAGAGATCGACCGTCGGATCTCCGGGGGCGGGGACGCTCATCGCCGTAGCGCCGAGCGGGCTTGGGCTCGAAGGCGCCGCCTGAAGGGTGGTGAGCGATGTGACCTGTGCTCCGCGAACCAGAATGTAGGGCGAGACGCTATCTCCTGTCTCGGGATCCACAAACTGGCCGGAGACATTGGTCGCCACCGCAAACGGTGTAAAGCCGCCCGCCCAATTTACGAATTCCGCGTCGGTTGTACACTTCCATCCCGACATGTTGGCGTCAGTCAGCGCGCCCAGGCTCGGGTCGCTCGCAACCAGATGGACACTGTCTGAGCATCCATTCTGCTGGACGACCGAGAACTGGCCGAAGGGCTTGAGAACCGGCACGTCGACGGTACTTGCGGACGACATGTAGCAGCCCAGCGTGATATAAGCGCCCGTACTGCCCGCCGCTGCCGCAAACTGAAGGGCATTCTGGACGAAATCCTGAGCGGCTGTAGTAGACAGCGCACTCGTGCCGGGGTGGTTCCCCATCACGATCACGTTTCCGGTTACCGCCGGCCCCCACACATCCTGGTTGGCAATTGCGGCCTTAAAGGAGCCGTTTCCGGAGCACATTCCGTCCGCGAAGACGATTGCCTTATAGCTTGCGAAATCCGCCGTCGTCATCGCCGCCCAGTCGGCATCGCTCGCCAACACTACGGTGAAGCCGGCCAGAGCGGCCTCGTGTCCTTCGATGAAGGTGGGCGAGGCTGCATTCCGCGCCGTGCTGCCGAGAATAAGCACAGAATTTGTGTTCGGCGCTTGAGTGGCACGGCCGATTCCCATTCCGAAAGCACACAAGCAAACCAAGACAAATACAATTCGCTTTGCAGAATGTCTCGCTGCATTCAGGCAGGATTCGAGTGTTCCGTAGATTCCAGACATTTCTACCTCCGGGATTCTGCTGAACCCGAGACCAGAACCGAGGCCAAACAGGGTGCAGGTTGTCGTTTGTGAGCTTGCCGGCGCTGGGGAAACATTCGACTGCGTCCCTTCGAAAGCCGGTGCAACTGCCATGGTGGTCTTCCTTTGAGCGTGTCTTGCCCATACAGCGCAGGGAGCATTGGCTGCAGGCAGACGGGTACCGCACGTTTGGCAAAAACTCATGACATCTTCTCCTTGACCGCTCTTCAAGGCTCAAAGCTGGCTCACAACTTTTTCTGCGAGCGGCTTGATGGCATCGACGCTGCAGGGACACTCATTGAAGAGAAATCGCGCCATGACGTCGCCCTTCCGCACCATCAACATGGTGCCGCCCATTTCGTAGGCTTCATCGCCTAAACCGCTCAGATCCCCAGTCCCTGTTTCCCCGGCCGAACCCTGTCCCGGGGCGAAAGAAGCACCCTGCTTGACGTGGTCGAACGCAGTCTTGCTTAATCTCATGGCCATCTTCGCGGTTTTTGAGTCAAAGCTCACCGCAAGCACAACAACTTCCCCTTTGGCCGCTTCGGCGGAGAGGCTCTTGTCAGAAGCCTCCTGCTGCTTGAAGAAAGCGCTGGTGATTTGCTGCATCATCCTCTGCTGCTGGGCGTCGATATTCTGGCCGTTGGACTTCGCCTGATTCGTCAGCATCGATGCCATGTGCTTCGACGTCATCTCGGCAGGGTCGCCATGGGCGATGTACGCGCAACCCTCATCCTGAGCCTCTGCCCGGATAATGGCGATGCCGATGGCATGCGAAACATCCTCGGCACTCAGGAACCGGCAGGGATCTCCCTTGAAAGTGCCGTTTGGTCCGCCCACGCCCTTCAACAACGAAGCAAAACCTTCCTCGGCCGGTGGCTTGTCACCCAATACCTGCCTGGTCAGCGCATGGGCTCTTTGGCTCACCTTGTGTGCGACATAGATCACCCCGGCGACCGCAACCACCCCGCCCACTGCAAGTACAGCTGCTGCGGCAATGGCAACCTTGAACAAGGTGTTCGATTTTGCACCCCCGGTCGGAACAGGAGATTCGCTCGTCCGAGGCGTCTGCGCGGGTACGGCCTGTTGAACTGGCTGGAACTGCGCTCCCTGATCAGGAGTCGTTTTTTTTGTGCCGCAATTGCCGCAGAACGCAGCTGCCTCGGCGAGTGGCGCTCCACATTTCCCGCAGAAACTTGCCATTCAACTCTCCCGGCGCCAGGCCTCGCGGGCTATGCGCTGTGTTTGGGAGAGATGAAGCGCCAGATCGACTGAAGGGTCAAGCTAACCCGTCATTGAACGACGCCAAACAGATAAGCGGAGCGGATCGAGTCAATTGCGGCGGTGGTTTAACTGCACTCCTAACGGAGAGCTGCGCACGAATGGGCCTCTTCGCTTCGCGCGGCACGCAAAATAGGGACATCCGGGTCAGCGTTCTTCCACTCTCGAAGGAATTCCCGATACTCCGTACAGCTCTCCTTCAACTGATGGGCTCTCTTGTGGGAGCGCGCTAGGCCCAGGTGAGAGAGAGGCAGTAAGGGCGAGATGGGATCGACCCCGCCATGATCCAGCAAACGCTGAAATTCTTGTCCGGCTCTTTGCTCATCGCCCACATCGGCCAATGCAATCGCCCGAATATATACGGGAAGCAAATCGGCATATTGACCCAGTTCGTACGGAGCGGCGGGCGTCATGACGTCCAGAATCTTATCGGCGGTTTCGCTGCGGCCACGCGCCAGAAGGCCACCCACCATGGGCCGGTAAACTCCCACGTTGTAGGTGGACACCGGGTAGCTCTCATCCATTTTCCGGTCGAGCTCGGCGACTCGTTGACTGTCCCCAAGAAATGCCAGCGCGACCATAGCTTGTCCATAGCCCACCTCGCCGGCGTGATCTGAGATCGACGACCGGGCAAGTCGGCGTGCCTTGTCCTTTTCACCGACAAAGGCGAGAACGATGGCTTCACCGGTCAGGTCCGAGGATTCGATTCCCTGCATTCCCGCCGCGTGCGCCTGCGCTGCGGAGATAGCGAACAGCCGTTCGGCCTCCTTCAGCTTTCCCTGGGCCGTCGCAGCCTCCGCAAGCGTGAACGAACCGTCGACCGCCTCCTTCATGGCGTCGGTCGCCATCCGAATTCGTTCCGGATCCCCGCTTGCGTATGCGAGTTGAAACTTCACTCGCGTCAGCACCGATGTTGTTCGGAGTCTTGCCTCCGCATCCGCGCAAACCTTCTCAGCCTCGGCATACCGATTAGCGCCAAGAAGGGCAACCGCCAGATTCGTATAGGGAAACGAGTGGTTCGGTTCCAGGCGCACTGCTTCTTGCGCGGCTGCAATCGCTTCTGGATACCTCCCGATGAGGTTTTCGTCATTTGCCAGGGCATTGAGCGGACTCCAGTCCCGTGGGTAGGTGGTGTGCCACAGGGAATAGATGGCCATCGCCTTTTCCAGCTCTACTGGAACCAGATCAAAGTAGCGCCCGGAGATCACATAGCGCTCCGGCTCAGTTGTGCGCTCGCGCAGATCGAAAGCCTTTTGCACGAACCCGGCGCCGATCTTCTCTTCCCCCATATTTGTGTAGGCAGAACCCAGCTGCTCATAAGCCATCGCATACCGCGGATCCAGCAGGATGGCAGCCTTGAAGTAAGGAATGGAATCCAACGAGCGACCCTTACTGCGAAGGTCGTATCCGACGCGGTAGGCGTTCAGCGCTTCCAGGGAATCCGTGGTGGCCTCCTGCAGCGGAGTATTGAAATGCTCCATCATCGCCCTCGACTCGCCAAGATCCTGCCGCACGCTCGCCAGCAATTGTCCGAGGGCGCCGAGCACCCCATCACGTCCTTTGATCTCAGCGGATGCCCGGCTGAGGGGTTTGACCTCACCGCAGCGATGAATCTCAAGCTCAATCTGATAGTTGTCGGTTCCGCGCCGGCTGATCGAACCAGAGAGAATGGCATCGGCCCGGAGCGGATGGCAGATCTGGCGCGCCATTTCGGGCGTGACCCGGCCTTGGGACGGAGGGCGATTGAGGCTCTGCAAGGCATTATCAATGGCAGCATCGGCAGCGATAGAGAGCCATGGGGACTGTGCCAATTGCACAATTGCGGCCCGGCGCAGTGAGCCGTCGAAAACGGCGTCTCCGGTAGTGTTCGTGAAGTCCGTGACAATCAGTGAATGAATGGGGTCGTGAGGCTTGGCTCGTATCCATTCATACGTCGCAGCCACGGCCGCCGCCAGCAGCAGCGTTACCAGCAAAGCAAGAGTAACCTTTGAAAAGCGGGCTCCATTTTTCGTGAAGCTCCGATTCTCTGCGGCAGAACGCACCGGCGGCGCGGCCGGCGACTCGGCGATCTCCGGGCTGGTCTCGGACTCGATGGGCGCGATGAAGCGATAGCCGCGGCGGGGAACGGTTTCAACAAATCGAGGGTTCGCTGCATCGTCTCCCAGCGCGTCGCGAAGTTTCGCCACCGCTACTGAGAGCGCGCCATCGACTTCAACATGGACGTCTTCGGCCCAGAGTCGAGACCGTACTTGTTCTTTGCTGACAATCTGGCCGCGTGCCTCCAACAACGCGATCAGCAGCCGAATGGGCTGATCCTGGATCCGGATCAAGAGGCCCTTCCGCCGAAGCTCGGCTGCGGCGGTATCCACCTCAAAAACTCCAAATCTGTAAATCATGGTTGGGGAACCGTCCAATATGGGGTCGAGGGCAAGCTCGCTCCCGGCAGAAAACCCGGCTCGCGCTGATTCACGCCAATTATATTGGCACGTCGAACATCAGCGTCTTTTGGTTCGAATCCGCTCAAATGATGACAATTCAATTACATTCCAGCCTTCGCGATGGGCTCTATACTCCAATGGCTGTACAGGCGCCTTGATTGGCGCTCGAATTAAACTTGCCGGGCGAACAGCGATTTGCGATGATGGTTGCCCGGCGGCGGGGCTTTTCTTCTCCCTCTTGAGATTTCCAAGGGACCTGGCTTTCATCGGATTCGAATTTCATTCTTTGTGCAACGCGCGAAATTGATCGAAATTCTGCAGTAGTGCGCGCTCGAAGGGCATGTCCGGCAAATGAGCTTGGCTGACGGTCCAGATTCAAATACCTCTCTTGCTCTGACGGGGTACTTCGATGACTCTTTCCCATCCCCGATCGATCTGCATATCTGCTTTGCTCTGTGCGGCGATCTGCTGCCCGTGTGATCTCCGTTCGCAAGTCAGTCCCGAGCCCTCTCCGGCACGCGCACTCTCGGTTGGCAATGAGCTGCAATTGGCTCCATCGGATTCGATTGTGATCCCTGGCCCGTTGCGCTCGTTTCTTCGCATGGCGGGTATCAGCCAGGAAGTGACCCCTGAAGATGTAATGCCCATGCTCGCTCGCAACGTGTCGCTCTACGGCTTCGAAGCGGGCACGGCAAAGGAATACCTGATCCTGTTAGACAGGTACGTACACCAGGCTCGCGATATCGAGCGACTTTCCTCAGCGGATGGCAAGATTCATGTCTCCGGTTGTAGCGATGCCAATGAGCTACTGAGGGTTTTGGGATATAAACTTCAGCGACCATGCGGCCATAAGGATACATCGCTGGTGACGGCGAATGCGGAACGAGCTTTTCTGACAGTCGACTCCGGTTTCCCGCTCACTGTGCTCGAGCTAGCGTTGCAGAATGATAAACCATTCACGTATTCCTTTCCCGCGACAAGAGTGCCGATTCTGTTCACGGAGAGCGATTGGATCGGAGCTCCGGTTTCAAAACGGAAAACAGATGACACCTTGCTTGACCTGCTGTTAAGCGATCAGACCGCCGACCGCCTGTATGCGGCGATGGCGAAGTACGACGGGGAAACACGCCAGTCTCTGCAGCAGTCGCCCGGACTTAGGAACCTGATGATGGTCGCACCAGTCATCGATTTGTATGGGAGCCAGATTCGGATCAAGTCGGGAAAACTGATCGTACCCGGCGATAACGACAAAGCCTGGGAGGACCTGCTCGGAGAAAGCCCGAACGCCCCCGGATCCTTTGTGATCAAACTCTTGAACAAAGATAAAGGTTGGATGGCTGCCTACTTCGATGTTCTCGCCCGTCTCAGCCCGGCGCAACAGGAACAGCTGACCAAACAGAATCGACTCAGACGTTTCTACGATGTGTACAGGGCTCCCGTTGCCAACACCGACGCTGGAAAAGGAATATATCCGAGAAACGGAGACCTTTTCATCTTGCTGGTCTCATTGAATTGGAAAGCAGATGGCGACGTAGCGATTCCCGGGGACATTGCTGCATGGGACGATATTCTCTCGCAGATGGCCAAATCCAGGGAGGTGCGGCCCTGGTTAGGGCGGAGTCACTCTTGGAATACCTCGGGGCGATTGCTGGAAACGCTGATTGCGTCATCCAACCTTCAATCTGATGCGAGCCCAGTCAGAGTTTTCCTTTTGCTGAACGCAATCAAATCCTCGAGACCCCCGGAAAACCAGTTGTCCGATGAGACGGACAAACTCGTAGCACGCCGCTTTGCGGAGTTTCACCATTGGTTCGCTATATTCGCGCAGTTTCCAACCCTTGATGACAGCGCGGTCAGAAAGTTCGTAAGCGCTGCAGATCGAATCGATAGCATTTCGGATCCTGCTTTGCGCTCGAATGCGCTCGGAGCGTTTCAAGCCGACCTTGGGCTTTGGCAAATCTTCGCCCGGCAGGGCCAGATTCCCGTCGACAAGCTGAATTCGTCGTGGCAGGACGTGGTGCAGCCGTATTTGGCGGGCAATTCCTCGGTGCAGCTTTTCGAAGCGGCAAGAAGTTCGTTGCAAGCCGCACTGAAGGCGGCAAGCGGCAACCGCAACCTCTCCGAGGATCAGATCATCGACCTTCTTGCAGGACCGGTTCACAATGACCCCCACAGCCAGCGCGTACACCATGAATTGGCGGAAAAAATTCATTCCGTTCTCGAAGATCAGCGCCTGGTCTCCCTCGATACGCTGTTTGGTCTTTACGATGGTCTGACCGAAATGGCGCACGGCTCCCTGACAGGGAGCGCATTGCTGCCCCTCGCTGAAGATCTTCGGGATTTTGAAATGCCGCGGCCTATCTTTACCGGAAACGAGAGGAGCGACTGGGCACCCATCGTGTACACGAGCAGGCATGCGGAACTGCAGGTCCGAACGGATCTGACGAAGATCCTCAAGACTTCGGCAACCCCTTCGCAGCTTGAAACCTGCCGAGGTCAGCTCACCCCCTTCCTGAGGGACACGCTGGTTGGATTGAACTATGCCTACTACGAGCCACCCGGCGCAGAGGTTCTCCACAACAATCCGCTGTTTGTTCGCTCCCATGATTTCTCTTCCATCTCGGTTCAGGGGACGGTCGAGACTTGGGGAGTTCCCCGCCTCGTAGGAATCGGCGCCACGGCCGGAGGGGGTGCCTACCTGCTTGGTTCCCTGGCAGATTTGCCCTACGCGCTGGCGTCGGCCGAAGAAGATTTCATCGTCCCAAGGAGCACGCAGGCTTTGATCTGGAAGGAAATCGTTCCGGACCTCCTGGTCGGCGCCACCCTGCCGCGCTGGTGGAATGTTAGTCAAGACGAATTGCACTTGGCAGCCGCGTATCAGCGCGCGGGCGAAGAGTTGTTGAGCTCCGCGGCGAACAATGCACCCCTTCGGAAGAAAGTTATCGGCATCCTCGCGGATCGAATATCGCCGGTGCGTGTCGAAACAACCGCAAGGACACTTCTGGGCCCGGAAGGTGCTGCCACCGCGATCCGGCAAACACCGCCAGCGGATGCCTTCTTTCTTGCTTTGGAATTCCGCAAGAGATATCCCGATGAGGCCTCGGCGGTGGGAGCAGCGGGCCGGGAGCTCGCGGAGCTTGCTCAAAAGGACCCTGCGGATGCCAGTCTAGAGCGATTGTCGGCTGATTTCGGTGTGCCCCAGCCCAGTCTCATGGTCACGAATGCTCCCCGTCTGCTCAATATCAAATCGGTTTCAACGTTTGGCGGAGATGCCGGCAGACTCTTTGCGGAATCATGGGAATCAAACAATCTTTACTGGGCGAAACTCGCAGACGAGATGGGCTACACTCCGCCGGAACTCAATCTCCTGGTGCCCGAGCTAACCCGCAAGATGGTGGCCAACATCTTCGCCAGCAACATTGACGACTGGCCCGCATTGCTGCGAGCGATGGAACAAACCGGTGACGAATTTCGAACGGGCAAGATCACTCTCCAGGCGGCCGTGCCGATCCAACAATAAGGGCACGTGAGCGCCTACTAAGGAATCGACCTCGATGAGAGAGAAAACTCTGGTCTGCTGCAGCATATGTTCGTGCCTCCTTTTGCAGAGCGCCGGCTCGCAACCCGATGCTCAGGATCCCATGAAGCTGCGTGTAAACGTTGTACTGGTGCAGCTCAACATCGCTGTGATGGACAGCAAGGGAGACTATGTGACGGGCCTTCGTCCAGAAGACTTCGTGATCACTGAGGACAACATCCCGCAGAAGATCTCCTCTTTCGAAGAAAGCGGGAGAGCGGTTGAGGGTTCCTTCGGTTCCAGGGAGATCCCACGGCCTGGTCAGGTGTCTGCATCGGAAAACTCGCGCGATGTCTTCGCTCCCGATCAGCCACCGCCCAGCGACCGCGCGGCAGGCCTTCCGTTTGCTCATTTGGATGAAGCCAACGTATTCGTCCTGTTCGACACCAGCAACTATATGTACCGGAGCTTCGTGTTCGCACAGGACGCGATCACAGATTTTGTCCGCTCGATGAACGACGCGAGCAACATCGCTTTTTATTCGTATTGCCGGAATCTTTCCCGCGCGATCCAATTGACTTCGGATCGTTTCCGCTTGATCAACGGGATACGAAGTTCAGTCGCAGGCGATGATGCCGCTCTCTACAATAGCCTCCTGTTGACGGTGAAGGATGCCGCGCCTCTAAAAGGACGCAAAGCGATCGTGGTGTTCTCAAACGGTCCTGACAACGCTAGTTCGATTCCTCCGGAGGATGTGGCTGAGCTCGCACAATCGACCGGGACGATCATTTACATCATCAGCACCCGGCAGGCCGAGGACGATCCTCTTTCTGCTGCTGCATTTGAACGCATGAGCAAGGTTTCCGGCGGCAAGGCTTACTTTGCTAAGAACTGGCGAGAGGAAACGCAGGCGTTCGCAGCAATCCGCGAGGACCTGATTCACCTCTATACGCTCAGTTATTATCCTCAGGCGAACCCCAATCGCGGCTGGCGCTCAATCAAGGTGAAGCTGGCAGGTAAAGACCTGCAGAAATACCGCGTTCGCACCCGTGATGGTTACCGGCTCGCTGCCAGGTAGAAGTTACTGTTGGAATTACGCAGGCTCGCAGGGCCACTGCAAACAGCATGCCGCTGCTGACTCAAACCTTGCGCATCCCATCCTCATGATACGGATCGGATCCTCCTCATCTCAGGCCCTGCAAAGGCCCCGCGCCCTTGTAGCTCTTGATGATGCTGCATGAAGCCGGCTCGCTGCCACAAGGTGCCATCCTCATTGCGCCTGGGGATCCCAGCCTTTTCGGTATTCGCGAGCCAGGTATCGATTGGCCTCCTCCAGGTTGGTGACCTTCCGGGACTCAGCATCGTAGAGCAATTTGCTCCCCGTCCGCAGCGCTACCGCGTACAAGTTAACAGCCTCTGAAATGGGGCCGGCGTTCAAGAAACTCGAGGGTGATTGCGGCCCTCCGCGCACAGCGGCAATCCACTGGCGCATCCCTGCGGGGACCTCGCCCTCCTGGGCTCGCCGGCGAGCAGCAGCCGGCGCTCCTGCATCATTGCTCGTCCCGCTTTCAGGAATCACGTGCGGGTCTTCAAGAAAGAAGCCCGCCAGGATCTTTCCCTTGCTGCCGACGAACATCATGCCCTCGTCGGGAAGTTCTTTGTTGTCGGCTTCTAGTTCGTCCGGCGTCGGGGGACGCATCCCGCCGTCATACCACACCAGATCCACCGCGGGCCTTGTTCCGCTTGCTGCATACTTGAAACGGACGCTGCAGGCCGTCGGGAAAGAAAAGTCATTGTTCACTGTGAACGCGATGCTGTCCTTCAACCCACATGTATGACTGAGCATCGGCTCGACACGAATGGGTGATCCCAACTCCAGGGCATTGAACACCGTCCACAGGCTGTAATGCCCCATATCCGCCATGGAACCGCCCCCGAAGTCATACCACCCGCGAAAAACCATGTTCGTATAGTCGGGTGAATACGGCCGCTCGGCCTCGGGACCCAGCCACAAATCCCAGTCAAAGCCCTCCGGAACCGGGGTCGTGCCGGTTGGGAGGTCGGTGTACTGCGGCCATACTGGACGCTGCGTCCAGTTATGAATTTCTCGAAGAGTGCCGATGGCCCCTCCGTTGATCAAAGCCATCACAGGATCCATCGATCCGTTGACGTCCCAGGGCATGAAGTGCGTGGCAACGCCTGTTTGCCGCGCGGTGTCGATCACGAGTTTGGCTTCCTGCAATCGATTGGCGATAGGCTTGTGCATGATCACATGCTTGCCCCTCTTCATGCAGGCAATGCTGATCACGCCGTGAAGATGATCCGGCGTCATGATCTTGACGGCATCCACTTCTTTTTCTTTGTCCAGCAGTTGGCGGAAATCGGCATAGGAAGAGCAACCCTTATACGTCTCGCCAGCCCGCTGAGTCGCGTAGTAGGTCTCCACAAAGTCCTTGGCTACGTCGCGGCCTCCCGGAACGGTTCCTTCCGTTCCCGACCTCCAGTCGGGCTTGCCGAGGGCCTTGCGCAGATCGTTGAGAAGATCATCTCTTCCCCAGTCCCGGTACCCGATTGCATTTTTCGATGGGTCGCAGACGGCGACAATCCGAATCTCGGGGATGGCGATCAATCGTGGCATCTCGCGAAGACCCTGGGTACCCGTGCCGATGTAGGCAAGCGTGATCTGGTCGCTCGGAGGGACAACACCGCTTCCACCAAGTACGTGCCTTGGAAGAATCGTGAAACAAGCGGATGCGGATGCGGTTTCGAGAAACTCGCGGCGATTCATCGTGTTTGTGACCTTTCTCTTCGCATCGAATTACGAATTCAAAAGCGAAGGCGGGTAATTCCCCGCGGTTTTGCCCCAAATTGGCTGGTACACCAAAAACGTTTGCCACCCCGGGAGTTGTCGAGGGCACAACCGCTTTCATCGGGGGCAAGTCCATCCCGGCTTAGTAATTCCTGATGCCTTCGCCGACGCTCCCCCTCGGGGCGCGACTGCGAGAACATTGTAAGCGCGGGAGCGACGGCGCTGAAACAAACGCAACACTGTATGGCCGAAGCCTCACGGATGCCCTGTTGAATTCAGAAACTCAACGCTGACGGCGCGGTTAGACTCCGTTTCTCATTGCGGGTTTTCTGAGTTTCGTGATGACCGTCCCCTCAATGAGCACGGCCACGTATAACCAGAGCGAGATTCGCGCGCGGCGCGAAGCAGTTGTCAAAGCCCACATCGAAGCCGAGGCGGTTCACCACGATGTTGCGGCGGCGCTGGCAACATTCAAAGAGCCGAAGTATGACGTTCCTGCCCTCGGCGGTGTGGTCGCCGGTGCAGAAGCCGTGGATGGCCTGCTTCATGCTCTGCTGGCCGCCTACCCGGATTTTTGGCTGCACGAGGGCGCGCACCGCCACGCTGACGATGCCGGGTTGTGAAGTGCGTCTTTGGAGGAACGCAGACGGGCGAATGGGCCGGCATCCCGGCTACCGGGCGCAAGATGCAGGTTGCTGCCGCGCTGTTCTTTCTTTTCGATGAAGCAGCTCGGCGCGATTCGTTGAATAGCCCCTCAAGGAATTGCTTCTTTGCAGTATTGAGGGTATTCGAGCCCGGAAAATCACTCCAATGAGCCGGTCATCCGATGCTGCGCCGCAACGACGGTCATCCCCATCGAGACTCCCTGACATCCCGCCTCGGTAACCATTTCGAAAGGTGACCAAAGCGCAGAAATCAGATCTTACCTGCGACGCATGCCCTCTCCACTATTCCGCCATTCCAGCTCATGAGCTTGAAGAGTTAAGTCTTGGTTGGCCCCCAGGAGAGGGGCCATCAATGAGAATTCAGGTCATCTGGAATCGCTCGGACGGTTCTAGGCACTCTGTTGAGATGCCCCCGGTCAACTTGCACGATCTCGGCAATGATGACCTTGAATTGCTCATGTCCAGGGCAAAAACCACAGCCATTGTTCAATTCAAAAACAAGCTTGGTGAATCTCCGGTGATGAACCAACTTGTGGTGCGCTTAATGAAGTAGTGTGGCCCAGGTTCGCCAGAAGGGCGACCTGATGAAACAGGGATGACCGGACAATCTTCCGGTCTCCCAATCCGCTCAACAGGAGGTTTGCGGTGGGCTCTCCGTCTGACGGCCAATTCATGCATCGTGCGAATCCTGATGGAACATTCGATTCCATCTGCAAGGAATGCTTCGCCAAGGTTGCTACCGCGGAGAGTGAAGCTGACCTCAGCAGGTCTGAGGCGGGTCACACGTGCGATCCCTGGATGCTTGAGAGATACGGAAGCGACTCCTAGGTTTCCCGCCGATTCAGCTGGGAAGGGCCCGAACGATGATGATTCGATACTCACGGTTCGGGCGTGATCTGGAGCATTCGATCCCTTCGGGTTTCCACAAACCGGTGCTTCCTCGATGGAGTGGCAACGCAGAGGAGGTAGATTACACGCCATTTCCATCACACCTTGTGTGACCCATCCTGTAGCGATAAAGCTGAATAGATCGGTCGATTTCTTTTCAGAGTCCACCCGCAAACTTGACGCAGGCATTGCGGAGCTCCTGCTCGACAAAGATCGCAAAGCCAATCCCAAAACACGCGGACAAGTATCCCTTCAGTCGAATTCGGCGCCCCCCCTGCACTTCGACAAGAAGGGGTATATAGTCTTGTGTAGAAGTGAAAGGGGAGCAGATGTCAGTCCAACGGATCGACCTTCCGCAGGGTACGCTGGACCTCCTTATTTTGAGAACGCTTGCCGTTGGCCCGCACCATGGGTGGGCTGTATCCGAGCGGGTTCAACAGATGTCCAGCGACGTCCTTCAGATTCAACAAGGGTCGCTCTATCCCGCCTTGCAAATGCGAGAGATGGGGATTCGTATTGCGCTTGGCGCAACTCGACGTGACATCTTGATGGTAGCAATGAGCCAAGGCCTGCGCGTTTCTCTTGTTGGTGTGGGGATTGGCCTCATGTTGGCGTTTGGCGTGGTACGAATATTCTCTAGAATGCTTTACGGGGTCTCCGCGTACGATCCCATGACCTTCGTGGTCGTTCCAATATTCTTGATGGCTGTGGCATTTCTTGGCCGCTTTGTTCCCGCTCGCCGGGCAATGCAAGTCAATCCCAGCATCACACTACGCTACGAATAACGTCATAGGAGTCCCGGGCGATTCTCAAACCTGCATCCTTGATTGTAGAGAGTCCGTCGTGAACAAAAGAAACAGCATGCGAGTTGAACCGCATCCCGCCCCTACCGGATGAGTCCTCTGAAACGCGCATCCGGCCGGGATCGCGGGCCGACAGGTCAGGAAACCCGCACGCTGGCCGACATATCATTACTGATCGCGGCGAAAAACGAATGAGCGACGTGAGCGATATCGGCAGGCAGAGCTTCGAGTTGCACATCGTACCTTAATTCGCTGCAGAAACACGGTGAGTCTCACGCCAATCGCTTGGCGGCATCCCCTCCCAGTTGCGGAAGGCGCGACCGAACGAGTTCGGATCTTCGAACCCGAGCAAGTATGCTGCCTCATTCAGCTCTAGGACGGAATTGGAGAGGTAATACCGCGCCATCTGGTGTCGAGCTTCATCCAAAACCCGTTGAAAGCTGGAGCCAGATTCCTGCAGGCGACGTTGCAGCGTACGAGAGCTCATGTGCAGCGCCTCGGAGATCGCATCCATTGAGGGCCGCTGTCCGGTCAATCGGTCCTGAATGGCACGCCGCACCAGCTCGATGAAACTGTCCTCTTCCTCTTCCGTGTACTGTCGAAGCTGCTCTTCAAACTGCGGCGCGAGCAATTCGAGCAGTTCGACGTTTCGAGTGACAAATGGCGCTGTGGCATCGGAGGCGCGGAAGATGATCGCGTTGCGCGGAGCGCCGCATACGACCTTGCAGCCAAAGCTGCGCTCAAGCACACGCATATTCGAACGTTGTTGCACGTACTCCACTCGGAGTGGATTGAGCTGCTTTCCGGTTCCGTGTCGCGCGAGAGAAATCATCCACGAGAAGCAGTAGTCCGTGAGCACATGCGGCTCTGAATCGACGGCCAACAGCCACCGGAACGCGACGCTGAACTCCTCTTTGCCGAGCTTGTTGAGGATCTCTTCTGGCGCAGTCAGTTTTTTATAGCGAGCCAGGTGCTCGGTGGCGGTCACGAGATTCTGAGTCGAGAGGGCCGCGATAGCCATCGGGTGAAAGCGCTCTGTCTTTGTCTCAACGCCCAGTTTGACACCGATGAGCAGGTCGGAACTGACCACCTCGACCGCGTTCCAGAGTGCAAAAAGCTCTTCGGTTGAGACGAGAACGCGCGTCTGCTCAAACAAATCCCGGGGTAGTCCCGCCTTGCGCAGCACTGCCGCGACTGAGACACCGTGCTCCTTCAACTTGAGGGCAAGACGGCCTGGAACCCGAAAACGCTTCAGCATTACGGAGTCCTCCAGCCAGTAGCGTATCGGATTTCCGGCTTGTGCACCATTCAGACCGCGCCAGAATGCCAGCAGAAGGCGCCAAAAAAGATTGGCGTGATTCGAAGCCATATTGGCGCGTCTGGCAGAGCGCTGCGATCACATCGAGGCTAATGTGGGGGATATCGGCCCTGGGCGACAGTCAGCCGATCAGTCTCAAACACCCTTCCACGATGGACGAAAGGCTCAGATATGCAGGAATTCAATGACGCGGGCACGAAGCGCGGCATGAACCGCCGCTCGTTCCTGAGCGTCAACAGTATGGAGAAGAGAACGCTAGGGAAGAGCGACCTTGAAGTCTCCGCAATCGGGCTTGGCTGCATGGGCATGAGCTCGGCCTATGGCCCCGCAGCCGACAAGGGCGACATGATCAAGTTGATACGAGCCGCGCATGACCTTGGCGTGACGCACTTCGATACGGCTGAAGCTTACGGGCCGTTCGTAAATGAAGAGCTGGTGGGCGAAGCGCTCCAGCCGATCCGCGACAAGGTGACGATCGCCACCAAGTTCGGCTTTGACATCGATCTCGAGACGGGCGCCCGCCGCGGAGGCACCAACAGCCAGCCCGAGCACATCAAGCAAGTGGCCGACGCCGCTCTGAAGCGTTTGCGGACCGACACCATCGATTTGTTCTATCAGCACCGCGTCGACCCGAACGTGCCGATCGAGGACGTGGCGGGTGCGGTGAAGGAGTTGATCGCTGAGGGCAAGGTGAAGCACTTCGGCATGTCGGAGGCGGCTGTTCAGACTATTCGCCGGGCCCACGCCGTTCAGCCGGTTACCGCCGTGCAAAGCGAATACTCGCTCTTCTACCGTGGCCCGGAAGCGGAGCTCTTGCCGGCTCTCGAGGAACTCGGTATCGGCTTCGTTCCATTCAGCCCGCTGGGTGCTGGATTTCTCACGGGCAAGATCGATGAAAACACGAAGTTCGATCCCACTGACTTCCGCAACATGGTGCCGCGCTTCACAGCCGAAGCGCGCAAAGCCAACATGGTGCTGGTCGATCTTGTGAAGAGCGTGGCGGAGCGCAAGAAAGCGACGCCTGCGCAAATTGCATTAGCATGGCTGCTCGCACAGAAGCCGTGGATCGTGCCGATCCCTGGAACCACCAAGCTGCACCGGCTGGAAGAGAATCTCGGAGCAGCGAACGTCGAGCTCAGCGAGGCTGACCTCAAGCAGATCGATGAAGCGTCTTCCGGCATGAAGCTCGAAGGAGCTCGCCTGCCTGAAGCTGTGTTGAAGATGACGGGGCTCTGATCATTTCTCTTTCAATGAACACATTGGCAGCAACAGAAGTCGAAAGGCAAGGACTACGAAATGAAATCGAAGCTCGCCCTCCTGGCACTATGTCTCTTCATCTTCAATCTTCATGCGGCATTTGCTCAGCCGGGGCCTGCAGGCGCCGCTGCCGGGCCCAACGCAGCTGCAGCACCATCGGTTCGAACGCAGTACGGTGCAGTACGCGGCGTGACCGAAGGAGACGTATCAAGCTTCAAGGGCATCCCCTTCGCCGCAGCTCCCGTCGGTGAATTTCGTTGGCGGCCACCGCAACCTTTGTCCCCGTGGCAGGGCGAGCGCGACGCCAGCAAGTACGGCGCTGACTGCCCGCAGGGTGCCTTTGGGCCTGGCGCCGCTGCTATGTCGCCGACATCGTCGGAAGATTGCCTCTTTATAAACGTCTGGAAACCTGCGAGTGCTGCGCCGGCGGCAAAACTACCGGTGATGGTGTGGATCTTCGGAGGAGGCTTCGTCTTTGGGAGCGGGTCCTCCCCGAGCAACTCGGGAGTGCAGTTTGCTAAAGAAGGCGTCCTGCTGATCACCTTCAATTACCGCGTTGGGCGTTTCGGATTCTTCGCCTTCCCGGCGCTCAGCAAGGAACATCCTGAAGAGCCCAAGGGCAACTACGCCTATATGGACCAGATCGCCGCACTGAAGTGGATACAGCAGAACATCGCCGCGTTCGGAGGTGATCCGAAGAACGTCACCATCTTTGGATTCTCCGCGGGCGGTGTCTCGGTGCACAGCATGCTGGCTTCGCCCATGGCGCGAGGGCTATTCCAAAAGGCGATCGTCGAATCAGGCGGATCGCGTGACAGCGTGCTGACCGCGCGCCCGATGAGCAAGGACGGCGACGATCCAAACTATCCCGTGTCGGCTGAAACGATCGGGATCAAGTTCGCGCATTCGATTGGGATTGAGGGAACGGACCAGGCGGCGCTGGCCAAATTGCGCGCTCTCGGTGCCGAACAGGTTGTTGGCGGCGCGCCCTCACAACCAGTCGGCAGCGTTCAGAATTTCGAGACCACGCCGATTCTAGACGGCAAGATCATCACTGAGACTGCCGAGACTGCGTACAAGGCGCACCACGAGCCGCGGGTTCCGCTCATGCTGGGCAGCAACAGCGCCGATACGGCGGGCAACCGGATCCGGGCGTCGAGCAAGGAGCAACTATGGGCTCACTTCGGCCAATGGAGCGCTGAGGCGAAGGCCGCCTACGACCCTGACGGTACAAAAACTCTGGCAACGCTTGTATCGGAGGCAAACGACGATTTCGGCCAAGCTGAAGCGGCGCGCTTTGCCGCGACGGCATTCGCAAAGAACGGTTCTCCCGTTTATCTCTATCGGTTCTCGTACGTGCAGACCGGCATGCGGCAAATGCTTCGGGCCGGGACACCGCACGGCGGCGAAATTGCATTCGTCTTCGGCACGTTAGGCGTCGGAGGTTTCGGACCTCCTCCGCCACCAGCGACAGACGAAGATCGAGCGGTCTCTCGCATGGCTCAAAGCTATTGGGTCAACTTCGCGAGAACGGGCGATCCAAATGGCGCAGGCCTGCCAACCTGGCCACGGTACGATCAGGGCAAGGATTTAATCTTCGAGTTCCATCCCGACGGCTCCGCAGGCGCAATTCCTGATCCCTGGAAGCCTCGGCTTGACGTGATGCAGAAGGCGACCGAATCTGGCAAGCGCGCCGACTGAGGGCATGGGACAGCAGCAGCGAACAGAGAATATCGGGAGAAGATAAGACATGAGAACAAGGTTTATGGTCATCGCTTTCGCAGCGAGCCTGCTGTTCGTCGCACACTCACAGGCGCAAACATCTGCTTCAGGATTTCCCAAGGGGGAACTTTCGAACGCCAAGAATCACACGGGCAATATCTGGCTCAGTGAGCTCAATGTTGGGGACAGCACTTTCGATCCCAGCATTGCCATGGCGACGTACGACGCAGGTGCAAAGCTGGACTGGCATATTCATCCGGGTGGTCAAGTTCTGCTCATCACGGAGGGCACCGGCTACTACCAGGAAAGAGGCAAGCCGGCACGCATCGTTCACAAGGGAGACGTGATCAAATGCGCTCCGGGTGAAGAGCACTGGCACGGCGCAGCACCGAATGACAGCTTCGCCTATATCGCGGTAACACCGACTGCAAAGGGCAAGACCATCTGGCTTGAGCCCGTCAGCGATAAGGACTACAAGAGCGTGAAATAAAGTTCTCCGAGCTAACCGGCCAGTGCCACCACTGTCTGCTTGCTTGCCCACATTTCGGCGGAAAGTCTGAGCTAAGGCAGTGCGTACCACGCACCGCGCGCGCTGCTGTGTAGGACGAGATGGCCCTGGGCGATCAGCTGGCGGAAGTGCGTCTTCAATGTGTTTCTACTTGTGCCTAAGGGCCGTTGGGGATCGCCCAATTCCGCTCATCCTGGCTCTGTCGCGGTTCTATTGCTCCCGAGCACTACCGCTCAAGAATATTGAATGGGGAAAGATTTTCCTGAATTGCGGACCGGGGTGAAAGGGATCTGCGAAAAATTCTCCATTTCTTGCCCAATCGATCGGATGCCATAAAGACCTGCCCGGCGGTGAGTCGGCCTGCCAAGCGGTAATGGCCGACCGCAGCCAATCCCATCGAGGCGATGCAGCCACATCGTTCGCAATCAGGGACTCCGCCAAACTGGCAGGGGGTGATTTGCGTTCTGAGATCCGCAGAAATAATCTCCGTGGTTCTTGCAAAGATGCATTCGCTCGGGCGCCTCGGAGGAGCCTGCATCTCCCGAATCACTGCCTCCGGTAAGTCAAGCTTGGAGTATCTCAGCCGTAAGTCATGCAGTTCCGCTATAGTGGATGCCCTTTGCGAAGCCGTAAGGATTTCTGGATCAATGGCGCCGCGCTGAGGAGTGAAAATGCTGAACCACACCTTAGCAACTTGCACTCGGCTGGTCCAGAAACGAAGGAACTCGTCGAGATAGCCAGGACGCTCCGCTATCTGTGACGTGATCGTGCAGTGAATGGTCACCCTGGCCTCTTCGATGTTCTGAAGGATGCGCTCGTAGGTCGCTGGCTTGCGTCGCGCGTCATGCTCCGGCTGAAGGCCATCGACCGATACCACGACATTCAGTTTCCTGAATTCCTTCCACGCGCCCGGAATCTTCCTGAAAGCGCTGGTAACCACCTGCGTATGCACACCACGGCTCTCGATCTGCGGTAACAGCGATTCAAGTTCGCGATGCCGCACCAGCGGGTCGCCGCCCACAAGAGAAACATGGAGCGGCCTGCGTTCATCGATCAACGCAAGCACTTTTGCGACAAGTTCTTCGCCCTTGTAGTCGGAGAGCTGACGTAGCTGCGTGACTCCTCCGAGATGCGCAGCATCGAAGGCATAGCACCCAGGGCACCGCAAAGGGCATTCTTTCGTGATTTCGATTGAAAGCGAAGGCGCACGGCTGGCCAATATCCTGGCCCAGGCGTGAAGGACTTCTAATTTTTTCATGACCTCTCCACGTCAGACGTAACGAAGGTTGAGTCGATATCGATGGGTCGCAGACAACTCTGCGATGAACCGCCCTACAAAGTGGCCTGGAGAGGGATGGATCAGATTTGAATGGGAAGACTGAATTTCCACTAAACCCGGACTGGCCCCGCATTCTGAAGACACGGTCGAGAGTGGTCCGGCGGGCGCCAACGAGGCAGGGAAAGAAATGAAGATTGGCGCCGGCCTGCAAATAACAATTCCATGCTCTGCTTGCCGCTTAAGGCAAGTGCCTTCGCGCGCATCATCGTTTTTGCTGATCAGGCGGCGGGTGTGATCAGCAGCGCATCGATGGCTGGAGGTGGTGTGACCTGCGGCAACTTTCCATGTACGCGTGTACCCCTTCCTACTTCGGCCAGCACTCTATTAACAGTGTCTTCAGTCCGCGTCGAGTTCACGTGCAGTTTTCGAGTTGCCTGCATCGTTGTTGTAGCCAGAAGAAAGCGGTTCTCGATTTTGAGTCCGGCTTCGTACACCAGTTCCGATCGCACAATATGCCTCAATTCCCGGTGGTGGAGCGTTTTCAACAAAAGCCAGGCTCGTCTCCACACACTTGCGGTGTCATTTCGAATTCGCAGCGCTTCATACAGAGTGGGTACGGAGGATGTCGAGGAGGGCCGAAGATATTAAAAGGTGGGATTATCGATCGCCTCTTTGTCCAGCATACGCTGCCGGGACTGCTTTGCCTAATCTGACCATCAAGCGATGCCCTGGTGACGCGGCGTAGAGCGAGTGGTCGAAAGGGCCCTGTGACAGGGATTTACAACTGACCTGCAGCGACTGTGGACAGGAATTCACGTTTTCAAGCGAAGATCAGGCATTTTTTCAGGGACGCGGCTATTCGGCTCCCAAGCGCTGCAAGGCGAATCTGGCGAACGGAGCGGCCACTCCAGACGGCTGATTACATTACATCTTCCACAAAGCGCGTTCGAGCATTGAGGAATAAATGTTCTCCGCGCCAGTATTTGTAGTTGTCTGGGTATACACTTATTACAGATCGAAGAATCCGATCTGGATTTCTTGCTTGTTCCGCTTCCCTGCCTTACTCGCAATCAACTCCAAATTGAGTTCGGCGGTACATCTATTCAAAGGAACAAGTTCAATGGAACAAGGAACAGTGAAGTGGTTCAATGACGCGAAGGGATTCGGCTTTTTGAGCCGTTCCGGCGGCGAGGATGTCTTCGTACATTTCTCGGCAATCCAGAGCGAGGGCTTCAAGAGCCTGCAGGAAGGCCAGCCCGTCACGTTCAATGTCGTAAAAGGCCCCAAAGGCTTTCAGGCTGAAGACGTACGGATCGCCTGAGAAACAAACAACACATCGAACGGGGCGATCATTCCAGATCGCCCTTTTTCGTTTCAAAGGAGGGGTTCATGAATAAACCTTTTCTCCGACGTGACAAGTACTTCCTGCGCGAGCTTCATCAGGAGATTGACCTATATGATCGCAAGCTTGCTTACCTCGACAAGTTTGTCGAGTTTGCCTCATCCATGGATCGCGAAGAGGCCAAAAGCAGAATGCTGGCGAAGAGGGCGCCACTTGAGAAGACTGCTCTGGAACTCGCAGCATCGGGCGTTGAATACGAGGAGAAAGATCTTCCACGCTCCTTCCGCACTATGAATCTTGAGCATAACCGTGCACGAAAGAATCTCATCCTGATAAGACCCGCGTAGTGCCAGCCCCTGATCGAACCGTTCGCAAAGGCCGGCTCCTCTGAACGAGCCCCGTTGGATGAACAAGAGTCTCGCCGATGATGTCCAAGCAGCAATTCTCTCCGTTATGCGATGTGCATCATGTCCCTATGCGCCGCGTGATGCTGGAGGAAGACTCGGACGATGTTCGCTCCTACCATGCATGTGAGCGGCGAGATTGCACGCGGATTTTCCGTGATTCCAACGGCTATTCGGATCGGACCGAAGGCCAGTTTGATGGTTCGCGGGCTTCGACTCGGACTTGTCCCCGATGTGGAGCCACCCTCTATCTCGCAGAGGTGGATCGCTCACAGAAGGTGGAAATCTGGGAGTGCCCGCAGAAAGAATGCAATTTCTCGGAAGAGTATCCATCCCCTTCTGCGCGATAACTAGACTCGATGTCGATGGGCTTTCAGAAGCAACTGGAACATAGTGAGACATCTGAGACATCAAGCAAGCGCGATACGATGCCATATCGCCGAGCCCGGAAATTACCCCGGTTATATGCCTCTCCGGTTTCGAGAGGCCAATTCAATCTAAGATCTTTGTTTTGTTGGTGCCGGGAGGGGGTCGAACCTTAGCCGCGCTTTGAAATACGTAACTTACTGATTCGACAATCGACAGAATCGCTCAAATCGCCACAACCGACATCTTCAGGCACAATCTGGGCACAATCGGGTTCCTCCGCGGCCTCTACGCCAGACCCGTGTCAGCCCCGCTTTCTTTCAATCTGAGTGTCCCCTGTCCCACCCTCACCCTTATTTGCCCAGCACGCGGTAGTGACGATGATCGATACGCCGTGCACTTGTGCACTGTACGGAGCATGCACCGTGACATGGGGAGTCGAACCCCAGATTCCGGCTCTTCGGAATCGCCAGGGTGCCGGCTTTGCCCCCGGCTAGGCTTGTGCTCGCTGCAAACAAAAGTTACCAACTGCTCAGATCAGTTCAGTCTTCCAGTTCAGTTCCTGCAGCCGCGTATCCAGTTCGCGATATCTCTTCGCGAGCTGATCCACTTCCGTCTGCAATTTTCCGACAGACACGGTCGCGACAAATCGTACCTCGGACTTCGAGTAACGATCCTGCCGAGTGCTTCCTGCCTCCGCAATTCCCGCCAGGAAATCGCGACGCTTGCCGACTACATCACGCTCGGCGATCGCGTCCGAAATTGACCGTTCATTATCGAATGCGGTCTTCGAGTTGGTACGATTGATCGCGCCGACGAGCTCAAGCAGACGCGCGAAGACGCGCTCGGTTTCCGCCAGCAACTCGGTCGTGTCTTCAGCAGGCGCCTCGCCTTCCTGCACGCGTGCTGAACGAATCAGCCGTTTCTTGATTTCTTCGATTCTGTTCTGGCAATCGCTACGTTCTGCCAGTGCCTCTGCAAGCTTCATGGTGCCTCCCATTCAGGCGTTCACAGTGTAATTTGACCGACTCGCCTGATTTGAACCGACTACGCAGAACGATTGCCGCTCCGCGCAGTCAGTTCCGCTTATGGTTCAGTCCTTATATGGATCGAACTCGTTCGCTCCTGCCATCGCAACTCCAACAGGCGTGAGACGGTGAAGGATGCGAACTGTGTCGCCGACAGACTCAAGCACCTCATCGAGGCGCTTGTAGCAGTCGGGAGACTCATCGAGCCCGGCGCCGCGCAGTTCAATGCCTGCGCGATCGATCCAGGCACGCATCATCTCCGGCGTCACCTTGCCGGCACGCTTGACCTCTCCGGTCTTGCGGTCGACAACGCCAGTCGCCTCGCGGCGGCCCAGTGCGCGGCCTGCGCCATGCACTGTGGAGTAGAGCGAATAGCGGGCATGCTCGTTTTGGACTCCCTCGAGAATGACCGACTGCTCACCCATCGTGCCGCCAACAAATCCGCGCTGGCCCGGAAAGGCCGGCGTCGCACCCTTACGTACAACCCACAACTGCTCGCCTTCGTGCTCTTCGCGCCAGGCGTAGTTGTGATGGTTGTGTACCTCTTCGACAATTGGCGCTCCCAGGATCTGGGCCACGCGGCCGCAGACCCAGTCACGACCTGCATAGGCGTAGTCGCCAGCCAGACGCGTAGCCTCGAGATACTCCGCTCCGAGATCGCTATCGGTCGAAAGAACGCAAGGCTCGACGTCCATTCCATCCGAAGCGCCGGCGGCCTTCAAGAAGTGCGTAGCTGTCTTGTGACCCAATCCACGCGAGCCGAAGTGCATACCAATCCACACGCGATCCTTTTCGTCCGTGAATAGATCTACGTAGTGGTTGCCACTGCCCACGGTGCCGAGCTGGTTACGCGCCATCTCCTTGAGAGAAGAAATGGCCTTCAGCTTCCAGGCCACATCATCGAACAGAGCGTGGTCCACCTTCTCGTTGTTCGTGCGGCCAACGCCGAAGCTGATGATCGACCACACGTCGTCCATAATCCTGCCAATGTTCGCACGCAACTCCGCGCCGGGCATATCAAGGCGCACAGCCTTGTTGCCGCAGCCGATGTCGTAACCAACACCGGTAGGGCTGATCGCATTCTTGTATGCCACCACTCCGCCGATCGGCACACCGTAGCCGACGTGATTGTCGGGCATCAGTGCGACTTTGTCGGCGGTGCGTGCGCACACACGAATCTGGTTCAGCGTACGATCATCGGCCTGACCGAACACTGGAATCCGATTATCGACAATCTCCATGCCTACCACGAGAGTGAACCTCACTTGCTTCTGTCGCTACTTAAGGCAATGGCGACGACAGTTTTCTTGAGTGCCACGAAAAAGCCCCTGACTGTTAAGCCAGGGGCTCGAAATCTGCTTTGGGAAAACGCGCTATGCGCTTGTCCAATCGAGTCCTGGCATGAATACAACCTCACCTTGCGAATACTGCCGGAGGCCTTTCGCTTCGTGAAGTGTCGTCAGTGGGATTCGATTCAGCATGATTGTCATCATGCCCTACTTTTCGAAAAGAAGCAACACACATTGAAGGTGAATTCGCTGTTTACTTCTGGTAATAACCAGAAAGTTAGTTGCGCATAAACCAGAACTGGGTTATTCTCGTCTTCGTGAAGAACCTATTCAAGTCGTATCTGTCCGAATCACTCAGCGATTTGCTGGGCATGGAGGGGTGCGGCTGATTTAGGTAGAATCTACGGAATCGCCGAAGCCCCTCGAGAAATCGAGGGGCTTTTGCTTTATGGGCTTCTGGCGGAACCGGCAGACGCGGCAGCCTCAAGAGCTGTGACATCTTCAGGGTTCGAGTCCCTGGGAGCCCACCATTTGCCAACGAGTTTGTGCTTATCAACTCGATCACTTGTTGTGTATCTAAGTTAGTGAAGTACTAAGTTGTGGGGATGTGGTGGAAATGGGAGACACGCTGGTCTTAGAAACCAGTGCCTTCGCGCGTGAGAGTTCAAGTCTCTCCATCCCCACCAGGAGGTTCATGGAGACGTGGCCGAGTGGTCTATGGCACCGCACTGCTAACGCGGAGTGCCCTTGAAAGGCACCATCCGTTCGAATCGGATCGTCTCCGCCAGTTTGTTTCGTCGGTAGGATGAGCGGAATGGTATCGCACCTCATTGGAGACGAGGCTCACGTCGCAAGGCGTGTGCAGGTTCAAGTCCTGCTCCTACCGCCAACCGGAATCCCCGGCGACAGGTCTTCGTCGCTGGGGGCGGGGTAGCGTTGGGCATTTGGAAAGCCCATCCCGTTCGAGGCGGGACGTACCTTCGGGGCATGCGCGTTCGACTCGCGCCGCTACCGCCAATTTAAGCGCAGTCAACTGTGGGTCAGAGAGGATGAATCCAATGATGCCGAGCATCAAGCAGATCGTAAAGGACAACATGACCAGGTTCTCTTTCTATCGCACGGGCAACATGTTCTACACCGTCGATGTGGAAGGACAGAAATATCAGTTTCCTGTCTCGCTTGAAGACATCGGTGGAGCAACGCTCACGGCTGAATTCAAGGCGATCGCGCTGATGCGCTACATCCGCAAGGCACTAACTGACGGAACGTTCGTGCGAGCCAGCTGATATGCGCTGGTTTGTGTCATGAGAATTGGAGAGGTTCGGCATTTGGCAAGCCGATCCCGTTTGAAGCGGGACGTATCTTCGGGACTTGCGCGTTCGACTCGCGCCCTCTCCGCCAAATGTGGGTGTGTTGGGGCAACTAGTCGCCCCGCCGGGCCGTAACCCCGGAGCTCTTCGGAGTATTGAGGGTTCGAATCCTTCCGCACCCACCATTGCATGGAGCTGCCGCTCGCTAATCGCTCAAATGAGTGTCATGCGAACCGAGGCAGCCCCAAATGCGCAGCCGTAGCTTAATGGCGAGAGCTCTCGATTGTCGATCGAGCAGATGCCGGTTCGAATCCGGTCGGCTGCGCCAACAATTCGTCACGCCGTAGGCTAACGGTTAGGCCATCGCACCTTCAATGCGAGGATGCCAGTTCAACCCTGGTCGGCGTGACCACACTTTGAATGTTCATTCGCAGGAGTAGACGTTCATATATGTCGTACACCGGAAGTACTAAAGTCCGTGAGTGACTAATGATTACAGCGTTTGCATTTGACTTTTGAAACTAAATCGGGGTAAAGTACAAACGTCATGATGTTCCGAGCCCATCACGGATTTACACCAGCGGCGATTCAACCGACGCAGCAGGGTAATACCGTGTTCAGGCCGGACTAGCGATTTAGCTCCATTTTGAGGAGACTAAGCCCCCGGCCTTCAACAAGGTCGGGGGCTTTTAGTTTCTGGGTGCAATTGCGCGGTATCTCAACTGGCAGAGAACCTGCCTGTTAATCAGGGTTATGTGGGTTCGACTCCCGCCTGCGCAGCCAAATGTGATGGCGAGTAGTGTAACTGGCAACACACCGCGCTCTGAACGCGGAGGTCAAGGTTCGAAGCCTTGCTCGCCAGCCAGTTAGTGACTATGTCAGTGGAGTAACTGACGTAGATAAGTGATGTGTGTCCAGTGAAGTGAAAGGTGAATATTCCGGGATCGTCTAATGGCAGGACAGCGGTCTTTGGAACCGCGGATGGTTCGGGTTCGAATCCCCCTCCCGGAGCCAGTTGATGAGCGGCTGTAGTCGAGCGAAGACGCTGCGTCGCCAGCGCGGAGATCGCCGGTTCGACTCCGGCCAGCCGCTCCATGATTTTGATTCAGAGGTAGGTTTTTTGCTGGCGTGGCAGAGAGGGCAATGCACCTCACTCGTAACGAGGACGAAGCCGGTTCGATTCCGGCCGCCAGCTCCAAGACGCAAGAGAGACTTTATGACGAGTGCAATGACAATGCCGGTATTAGTGCTCAATGCGAGCTATGAGCCCGTGAACATCACGCGCGCTCGCCGTGCCCTGGTGCTGCTCATCAAAGGTGTTGCTGTCATCGAGGAAGCCCACGACCGGTGCGTGCATGTCGGATTGCAATTGCCCTGTGTCATTCGCCTGCGCCAGTATCGGCGTTTTCCGTCTCGGATTCAAACGCTGTCGAGGAAGAACATCCTTATCCGTGACGGACACATTTGCCAGTATTGCGGCGAGAAGTTCTTGAGCAGCGAATTGGAACTGGAGCATGTAATTCCGCGCGCTCAGGGCGGACTGAGCACCTGGGAGAATCTGGTCGCCGCGTGCCGTGACTGCAATGCGCGCAAAGGAGACCGGACGCCGACGGAGGCTGGCATGAAGCTGCTTCGCCAACCTCGACGCGTGACAATTCATACTTCTCGCGCTTTGATGCGCCAGACGGGAATCGGCGAGGAGAAGTGGAGGAAGTATCTGTACTACTGAAGTCGGGCCGGCATAGCTCAATGCCAGAGTGTCGCCTCGGTATGGCGAAGGATGCGGGTTAATGTCCTGCTGCCGGCTCCAAAAGATTGCACCTGTAGCTCAAGTGGAAGAGCGGCCGATCTGTAATCGGCAGAATGGGTTTTCGAATAACCCCGGGTGCTCCAACTGTGGCCGTGCCGACTATGGGAATGTCGGGCATGACTGTGACTCATGTCTCTTGTGGGTTCAACTCCCACCGGCCACCCCAACGAGGAGATGCTTCATGCCGATGCGAAAACGCGCCGGACAAAGGGCGGCATCGACATGAAGCATTCATCGATTTAACACGCAGAGAAAGACGAGGATTAAATTTCGGGCCGTAGGACTACTCGGGGTGGTCGCCTGCTTTGCAAGCAGGATAGTCAGGTGGGTTCGATTCCCACACGGTCCACCAAATTTCGCCAGTCGCGTATGCGCGGTCGATACGCTCCGCTGAAAACGGAGAGAGCAGCGTTCAACTCGCTGGGCTGGCGCCATCGGGGAATAGTGTAACGCGTTGCATCCGTGCCTTGGGAGCACGTGGTCTGAGTTCAATTCTCAGTTCCCCGACCAAAGTCTTGAGCGCCCGTGCCAGAGGGGATTGATGGCCTTCGCTACGAACGAAGTGCACGCAGGTTCGAATCCTGCCGGGCGCTCCAAATTCGTGCTACAGTAAGAACTCGAAAGTGGAGACGGTGAATCGACGCAATGCTTAGGACCTTCAAACGCGACATAGTCAGAATGACCACAAAGCGGGTCATTTGGGGAGTCGTGTCTTGAGGGTCTGAGTGCATTTCGCGCAGTGCGCACCAGACCCGGCTTAGGCCGGGTTTTTTATTGCTCTTTGAAAATGAGGGTGTAAGCGAAGTGGCCACACTGCCGGGCGACAAGGGGTCCCCCGCGGACATTCGTCCGTGGGGCAGAAAACCGGACCCGGAGGTTCGAGTCCTCCCACCCTCGCCAATGGCTGCGAAGCTCATGCGGATGAGCAGGCGTCTCATAAGCGCAAGGTAGTCAGTTCAAATCTGACCGCAGCCACCAGATTCTGTGGACGTGTAGCTGCTGGGTTGGTATGTAGCCGGCGCCTTATAAGCGCCAGTCCGTGAGTTCGACTCTCACCACGTCCACCAATGGGTCACAGGTGTTGACGGCAGCATAGGCGGCTCTTAACCGCCCGGACGGGATTCGACTTCCCGGTGACCCACCAACTTTGGAGTCGTACTCGAATTGGCTGCAGAGACCTGACTTTTAATCAGGGGGAGAAATCCCAATGTGGGTTCAAGTCCCACCGGCTCCACTAACAGAGCGCCAGTGGCCGAGATGGATAAGGCGCGGCACTTCTAACGCCGTCATACGCGGGTTCGAGTCCTGCCTGGCGCTCCAGATTCTTTACGCCGTCCTAGCTCAATGCAGAGAGCGCATCGGTCCTAACGATGAAGATGCGGGTTGAAATCCCGCGGACGGCCCCAGTCGTGTTGTGAATGCGCGTGAAGCTCAACGGATTGAGCATCGGCGTCCGAAGCCGAAGGTTGTGGGTCCGAATCCCATCACGCGCTCCAAGGCCGGGTTAGTTCAACGGTAGAACACTTGTCTTACAAGCAAGCTACGCGGGTTCGACTCCTGCACCCGGCACCAAGTTTGTCTATCCAGGGATAGCTCAGCTGGCAGAGCACGCGATCGATAATCGCGAGATCGTGGGTTCAACTCCCACTCCCTGGACCACCCTTGAGCGGGCGTCGCCAAGTGGAAAGGCACCAGGCTTCCATCCTGGTACACGTGGGTTCAAATCCCACCGCCCGCTCCAACTGACCGAAAATTGACGGTTCGCCTCGCTTCTTTGCAAAAGAAGAAAGAATTCTTGACATAGTGTCTGCAAGAAACTATATTGGTGTCTGTAGAACACTAATGGAGGAAGAAATGATCAGCTTCATGAAGGTGCCGCCCACAACCTACGTCCTGGAATTCAAGAGCGGAAGGATTCGCCGCGAAGGAGCCGGTCTCTCGTTCTTCTACTACGCCCCTACCACTACAATTGTCACTATTCCGATCGCCAGCACCGACGTGCCCTTTGTTTTTCAAGAGGCCACGTCCGATTTCCAGGCAGTGACGATCCAAGGGCAATTCACCTACCGGGTGGCCGATCCAAAACGGCTGGCTTCGCTGCTGGATTTCAGCATCGATAAGCGGCATGCCTATTGCACAGACGATCCACGGAAGTTGCCTGAGCGCCTGGTGCACACTCTACAGACACTGACGCGATCCATTACCCAGCGTCTTGCGCTACGCGACGCGCTGACTAGCTCGGATGCCATCGTTGCCGAGGCGTTGGCGGGATTGAAGGAGTCTGAAGCCGTTACAACGCTTGGCGTCGAGATCCTGTCTCTTTCCGTCATGGCCATCACACCGACTCCGGAAACGAGTCGGGCGCTTGAAGCCGAGGCAAGGGAGGCTCTGCAGCGCCGGGCAGACGAGGCAATCTACGCCCGTCGGAACGCAGCGGTCGAACAGGAGCGTCTGATCAAGGAATCGGAGCTGAACACCGAAATCGCCGTCGAAACCAAAAAGCGTCAGATTCGCGAGACACAAATGGCCGCCGAAATCGCGGTCGAAGAGCAAAGAGCTCAGTTGGTCGACCGCCGCGTGGAGAACGAGCGCAAGGATGCCGACAGCCGCGCCTACGCACTGACCGAATCACTGAAACCGGTGAGAGATCTCGATTGGAAGACCCTGATGATGCTGGGTGGCAATAATGGAGACGCACGGACCATGATTGCTATGGCCTTCCAGCAGATGGCGGAGAATGCACAAAAGATCGGCGAGTTGAACATCTCTCCAGATCTTCTGACAGCGTTGACCAAGCCTGGTCTACCCGCAACGGCAGCCGCTGCACCGGTGAGGAAATAGCCGTGTTCAAGAAGATCGTCATCGTTACGCGCCGAACCAGGCTCCAGGAGCTCGTGGAACGATTCAACACGCATTCGCAGGCCAAGTTCTATATCGAGCACTCGGGCGGCGACTTCGCGGACTATGAACGCGAGGACGACTCTTACCGAACCGCCTTGGATCTGGTTCGGCGCTCACTGGATTTTGGATTGCCGCATCAGCTCGTCGATCGCGCCTTGGTTCCGACGTACAAGTTCCAGAAGGAAGATGTCGTCGTGACTCTGGGGCAGGATGGATTGGTGGCCAATGCCGCCAAGTACGCCGGTGCCCAACCCATTGTTGCCGTCAATCCAGAGCCAACCAGGTTTGACGGCATTCTCCTGCCTTTCCTGCCGGATCAGGCGAGGACCGCGGTTGGACAGGTTCTCGACGCGAAAGCAGCGTTCCGCGAAGTGACGCTGGCGGATGCAAGTCTCAATGACGGTCAGCGGTTGCTCGCTTTCAACGACTTATTCCTGGGAGCGCGGAGTCACGTTTCTGCGCTCTACCGAATCGTGCGCGGCAAGCGCTCGGAAACGCAATCTTCAAGCGGCGTTCTGGTTTCGACCGGCGCAGGTTCCACCGGCTGGATTTCCTCCGTCTTCAACATGGCCTCGGGTGTGACTAGTTTTTGTGGCGGGCGACCGGTCAAGGGCATTCGCATGCCCTGGGAAGATCGGCGTCTGTTATACGTCGTTCGGGAGCCGTTTATCAGCCGCCACTCGCAGGCTGGCATCGTGGCAGGCATGCTCGAAGCCGGCGAGGAGCTCGTTCTCGAATCGTTGATGCCATCAGGCGGCGCTATCTTTTCGGATGGGATGGAAGCGGACTTCCTTCAATTCAACTCCGGAGCTATCGTCCGCGTTCGTGCTGCCGAACAATGCGCACGTCTTGTCGTATCCTGAGGACCTCCATGAAAGTCGCAGTCGATACGGTGATCTTCACCATTCAGTCAGGCGAGCTGAAAGTGCTTCTTGTGAAGCGGAAGATCCCACCCTTCGTGGGGCAACACGCAATTCCCGGCGGCTTCGTCCATGATGACGAAGACCTCGATCAGGCAGCCCTTCGCGAGCTCAGGGAAGAAACCGGCGTCGCGGACGTGTACCTGGAGCAACTCTATTCTTTTGGTGATCCGAGGCGGGATCCCCGCGGGCGTATCGTCTCGGTTTCCTACATTGCTTTGATCTCCGCTGACCGTAAACTCCAGGCCGGAACGGACGCGTCGGAGGCGAATTGGTGGCCTATAAAGGGGCTGCCCTCACTAGCTTTCGATCACTCGGAAATCCTGAACTACGCGCTGGAGCGGCTGCGCAACAAGCTCGAATACACGACGGTCGGATTTCAATTGTTGCCGGAAAAGTTCACGCTCACCGAGCTGCAAACGGTCTATGAAGCCATTCTTGACAAGCAACTCGACAAGCGCAACTTCCGAAGAAAAATGGCGCTGCTCAAAATTCTCAAACCACTCAAGGAATATCAGCGTGCCGGCCGCCGGCCTGCGCAATTATTCAGGTTCGCAGCAAATCGGTTCGAGAAGCTTAAGGAAAAGGGGATTCTGTTCCCGTTTTAATCAGGGACTTCCGAACGCAAATTTCCGAGACCACTTCGAGTGCACAAAAACTGAAAGGGAGCCTCAATCTGACTACGATTCGGCCAACCGAGCCCGCTTGATCTCGCCATCGCCCCCAACGGCAATATCGTCGTCTCGAGCGAGCGGCCATTTGGGGCGGAGGACGCGGTGACGACCGTTCGGGAATACGATGCGAGAGACGGGCATCTAGTCCGGGTTTTCTCTCCCGATGGGAAAGCGACGTTCCGCAATCCGCGCGGCTTGCGCTTTTCTTCCGACGGACTTCTCTACTGCGTAGGGCGCGACGAAGTTGTTGCCTTCGACTTCACAACTGGCCAATGCCTGGGGGCCGTCGCGCAATTGCCGCGATTGAATGGACAAGCCCTGGTGTTTTTCCCCGGGTGAGCCGACCAAAACCCCTCCCATCACATCTGTTCCCGACTTTGGGGGTCGCCACGACGATAGCAGAGACTCAATGAATGCCCATTCATGTTCCTGCCGGCGCTTCCGAAAGAAGCATCTCCTCCTGTGCGGAGGCTTTCGCAACTTTGGATATGCCTTTCACGATTGCGTGGAATACAACGCAAGAACTGCTTACAGAGCAGTCCGACGACAGATACGACGAACAAGGTGACCACTGCCTTAATCACGCACAAGCCGTACCACAGCAGTTCCACGTTGTCGCCTCCCATGTTCCTCCTTCATCAACCTGCGGTCTCAAGATCCCCGATCGGCAGTGCGGCGGTTTCCTAATTGCTCTCGAAGCACGGGAACTGAGACTTCTCCCACACACTACACAAGATCTACGTCAATGCACCTGAATCTCGCCAGATCCCCCCGGCTTATTTTTCTCCAGCAGGAAGGACAACAGAAACATCAGGGCAGCGGTCACTGCAAGCAGCCAATAGACGTCAACATGAGAAAGCGCTTGAGCTTGTGTGTTCAACAGGTCGTACATTTTGGCGAGCGCCGCTTGTTGCGCGGAATACAAATCAAAACCGGCATCGGACAGCCGCGTTGTTAGCTCCGAAACGGCTGCACTGAACTGGGGTGAACGCGTGTATGCGGCGAGGATGGATTGATGATATTGACTTCGCCGCGCGATCAATGTCGTCACAGCTGAGGTTCCGACGCTCTGCCCCATATTGCGCATGAAGTTCATCAGCCCTACCGCTGCATTCGTCTTGTTCTTCGGCACGCCAACGTAACCCGCCATCGTGAGCGGAACAAACAAGAACCCGACCGGCAAGTACTGCATGATCCGTAGCCAGGTGGCATCGCCAAAACTGATCAACAGATCGATACGTTTGCAGGATACGTACATGCCCAGCGCAAGAGTGATCCAGCCAAATGCAAGAATGTGGCGAGCCTGGAATCGAGTTGTCAGATGGCCCACGACCTGTAGAAGAACGAGCAGTAAAATTGCTGCGACCGAGAGCACCATCCCAGCCTTTTGCGCGGTGTAGCCCATGAGCGTTTGCAGAAATTGGGGAAGGAGCACTGTAGAACTGAAAAGAACGACGCCGACGACGAAAAACATCAGGCTGCAACTCATGAAATTGAAGTTCTTGAATAGATGGACATCCACTATGGGTTCATTGTGGAACCATTCCCAAATCACCAGTGAGATAAGGCCAATTGCGGCTACAATCAGCAGCGCTGTAATGAAATGAGATCCGAACCAATCGTCCTCCTGCCCTTTGTCGAGCGCGACCTGCAGAGCTCCAACAGCGATGGCCAGGATGCCGAACCCTACAAAATCGAAACTTGCTGTCCGGCCCTTCTCCCGGGTCAAGTAGGGCGGATCTTTGACCAGTTGGAAAACGAGGATGACCGCAAGAATTCCTACAGGTACGTTGATATAGAAAATCCAGCGCCAGGAATAATTGTCTGTGAGCCATCCCCCTAGAGTCGGGCCGATTGCCGGAGCGCAGATGGCCGTCACGCCATATAGAGCGAAAGCCAATCCTCGCTTCTCGGGCGGGAACGTATCCGCGAGAATTGCTTGGGTCATCGGCTGCAGTCCGCCCCCGAAGGCGCCTTGGAGCACCCGAAAAAGGAGCAGAAGGCCGAGACTCGGCGCCAACCCACACAGAAACGAACTGACGGTGAAGAAGGCGATGCAAATCAGAAAAAAGCGCTTTCGGCCAATCAGGCTGACTAAGAAGCCGCTGATGGGAAGCACGATGGCGTTTGAAACGAGATAGCTCGTCAAGACCCATGTGCTCTCGTCATTGCTTGCTCCCAGGTTGCCAGCGATGTGAGGGAGTGCAACGTTGGCAATACTTGTGTCGAGCACCTCCATAAATGCAGCGAGCGAGACCACAACCCCGATGAGCCATGGGTTGACCTCTGGCGTCCTGCTTGCATTTCCAACGGAGATCGTTGTTGCACTACTCATCGACCTTTCCTTTCCGGCATCGACCAAGCGCAATGCGCGCGTACTTGGGGAAACCGGCGAATCCAGTTGCTGATTGACCCATGGCGTCCGTGGGGCGTAGGGCGGTGGTTGACACGAGACAGTCGCTCCCCTTCATCGCAGCGGACGGGCTCCATTGCGTGTGCGAGAATTGCTTTGGTGCGGAAGCCGCGACCTAAGCTTTTAGGGAGTCGAACAACCGTTCTGCTTGAGTGAACGCCGAAGTATGTGCCGCGCGCGCAGTAGTCTGGATTTCGCGGTCGCAACCGTGATGCCTAGGATGGCTGCGGCGTCTTTCATGCGGCTCTCCTTCCTGTAATAGAGATCCATCAGACGGCGCGCATGGGGTGGGAGCCGCTGCATTGCAGCATGCAAATTATGGAGAGTCTGATCCGCCATGTAACGTTGTTCAGGATCGAGTTCCGGATCTCGGAAATCCATTGACTCGAATCGCTGACCATCCTCCGAGATATGGTCGGAGATCATTTCCGGCGCACGTCTTCGCTTGCGCAACAGCATCAAGGACGTGTTGGTCCCTATGGCCACCAACCAGGTTGAGAACCTGCACGTACCCCTGAAGGCATCCAGGTGCCGGTATGCGCTCAGCAAGGTCTCTTGAAGAACGTCCTCCGTATCTTCCTGGTTGCGGACGATCCTGAATATCCTCTGTTTGACCAATCCTCTATATCGCACACATAGTTCTTCGAATGCGCGATGATCTCCGGACTTCGCGTCAGACAGCAATTTGTCGTCACATTCTTGTCCAAGCTGTACCGTTGCAGTGCTCATACAACCCGTCCTCATTCGTAGGGCCGCTGAATTTCTCCAGGGGCAGAGTTTGTGTTCTCAAAGCGTCCGCGTGTAAAGCGAGAGATAAGTCAATGTGCCTGTCAGCCACCTCACCGAACTCATGACAATCCCGAGAACCGTGCCGTCTTCCTCTTCCCTCGCTTCAGCACTGAATTCTGGATCGAGGTAGTGGATTGCCAACGCTATCTCTGCATCACTCTTTTGCTCAAGAATCGCTAGTGTGTGGTTTGTCTGCATGTGAAGCTCCTTGGAACCAAGCGGCCGTCGGTGACGCCGGCTTCATGTTCCTTAGGCGAGGATCGATCCTCACGGTTAATAAGCCGCGTGACAATCGCAAACAGAACACTTACCGATATGCCACACATCAACACGCCGATGACGCTCTCGAGAGGCCCTAACGTGCGCCAACCCTTTGGGAGGCCTACGTCGCTGCAGCCAAGCGTGGAGTAACTACTCGCGGAGAAGTAGATTGCCGAGTCCCACGACGGTAAGCAACGCCAGCGATAGAAGCTAGCCCACAGCAGAATCTCCAAACCGTGCAGAACGACAATCGCCATTGCCAGTCGCACAACTAGAGCGGCGGAACGAAGGGCGCTCATTTCCCGGGTATCTCGCGCCAGCCTACGCCGTACCCAGCCGATGAGCGCGGCTATGCCGGCCGATTGAAACCACAGCGTGAGGGTAATTAGAGGCAGCTCCGCAATAAATCGATGAATCGACATCGGCTCTCCGATTGGACTTTCGGCTCAATTCCACCCACCACCAAGCGCCTTGTAGAGCTGCACAAGGCCCTGGTATTCGTTGTTTCGTGCCTGCGCTAGCGTGATTTCGGCAGTGAAGAGGGATCGCTGGCTATCAAGGACATCGAGATAAGTTGCTGTGCCGCCCCGATAACGCATGAGGGATACGTTGACTGATTCCTGCAAATCTTTTACTGACTGTTCCTGGCGCTCACGGACTGCGTGGTACTTGTCGTACCCAATCAGCGCATCAGAGACATCGCCAAATGCGTGCTGAATGGTCTGCTGGTAGCCAATGAGAGCTTGCCGTTGTTCCGATTTGGCGTAGCGCAGGTTATTGCGCAGGGCGCCACCCTCGAAGATCGGCTGTGTCGCGCTCGCCGCGTAAGTTCCAACTCCGAGAGGAGCCCCGATATATGAGCCAGCAAACTGGCTATGACCAAATGCCGCGCCTCCAGAGCCGAGGAGCGAAATCTGCGGAAAGAACATCGCCTTTGCCACGCCGATATTCGCGTTGGCGGCGACCAGATTTTGCTCCGCTTCGCGAATGTCGGGCCTGCGTTCGAGCAGTTCCGAGGGCAGGCCGGCAGGCAGCTGCGGCGGGAGAGTCTCGCTCCATGTCCAGCCCCCGGCGGTTTCGATGCCCAAGGGCATTCCCCTGGGGACATTGTCCGGATACTTTCCCAGGAGGATATTGATCGCGTCCTCGGTCTGGCCGATTTGCCGCTCGAGGTCCGGGATCTGCGCATTCGCTACGTCGAGAACTTGCCGTGCCTGAAGCACATCGAGCGTCGTCGCGACGCCATGCTGAAGACGCAGCTCGGTTAGCTTGACCGAGTCTTCCTGGGTTCGCACGGTTTCCTTGGTTATCTGAAGCTGCAGATCGAGATCGCGGAGCAGGAAGTAATCGCTCGCCACATCGCCGACAAGGGTAAGGATTACGGTCTGCTGCGCGTCTCGCGTGCCAAGAAGCCGGGCTCTGGCGGCTTCGGTTTCCCGGCGATATCGACCGAATAGATCGACTTGAAAGATCACGTCTCCAGCCAGCTGAAAGACATTCGACTTGATGTTCTCGTCGGTTTTTCCGCCGCTGAAATTCGGATTGAGTGAAACTTGCGGAAATTCGTTCGATCGCGTGATACCAACCTGCGCTCTTGCCGCATTGACGCGCTCGACCGCGAGTTGCACATCATAGTTCTGCTTCAGTGCGGTCCGGATGAGTTCCTGAAGTTGAGGATCGTGGAAGACCTGCCACCATGGCAGATCGGCGAAGGACGCGGTTTGTGGCTCGGTCTGTTGCGATTGGTCAGGGCCACGGAAAGCCGGAGGCGTCTGCACCGCCGGCCGATGATAGTTGGGACCAACCGCGCAGCCGGAGATCACAAGCGCTGCTAACAGGACCAGTATGACGTTCACGATGACATTGGTTTGCCGGTTACGCATCTTGTTGACCCTCCGTCATCGCACTCGGCCGAACTGCAGGCGCCATGAAGCGCGCGCGGCCCGCCGCGGGCCATCGCTCCACCAAGTAGAAAATTGCAGGAACCGTGAAGATGCCGAGCACACTTGCGGCTGTCATGCCGCCGATCACGGTGGTACCCATGATCTGGCGTGCGACTGAGCCGGCCCCGGAAGCGGTCCAGAGCGGAACACAGCCGAGAATGAACGCGAACGAGGTCATCATGATGGGCCGCAGGCGAAGGCGCGCACCTTCGAGCGCCGCATCCATAAGCGGCTTGCCTTGTTCGTACTGCTCCTTGGCAAACTCGACGATGAGAATCGCGTTCTTGGCAGCAAGGCCGATTAGCATCACCAAGCCGATCTGGGCATAGACATCGTTTTCCATCTGGACCATGTAAGGCGGCAGGAAGAGGCCCAGCACGATGCGGCGGAGCCAAAGCACACCAAAAGCTCCGAAGACAGCGACCGGCGTGCTCAGCAGCACGCTGAACGGCAGGCTCCAACTCTCATAGAGCGCTGCGAGAATCAGGAAGACGAACAAGAGAGAGAATCCGAAGATGACCCAGGATGGAATGCCCTCTTCCGCTTTTTGCTCCTGGTATGACATGCCCAGGTAATCGAAGCCCATCTCATGAGGCATGGTCTGCTTAAAGACGTCTTCCAGAGCCGCTCTTGCCTGATCCGCGCTGTAGCCGGGTGCGGCGCTGGCATTGATCTGCGCGGACCGGTACTCGTTGTAGCGCATGGTGAATTCAGGACCCGACCGCGTCTCGAAACTTGCCAGGGCGGATAGCGGCACCGTCTCGCCCTGGTTATTGCGCACATAGAACTGCCCAAGATTTTCGGTAGTCGATCGGTAGGGAGCTTCGGATTCGATGTACACCTGCCAGGTTCGGCCGAATTGGTTGTAATAGTTGACGAACAGGCCGCCCATGTTCGCTTGAATCGTGCTGTAAACATCCGGCAGTGCAACGCCTTGTTTCAGCACCTTCTCTTTGTCCACCTGGACGAACTCTTGTGGGACGCTCGGTATAAAGGTGGAGAAGATGGTGGCAATCTCAGGGCGCTTGCGAGCGGCAGTGAGGAATTTGGCGAGATTGCCTGCGAGGAATGGGACGTCCTTGCCGGCGCGATCCTCCAACACGAACGAAACGCCTCCGGATGTGCCAACGCCAGGAATAGCCGGCGGTGAAAAGCTGAACACCGTTCCTGCAGGC
>Ga0070731_10000510_pt1 | contig 51070 bp, 50 predicted proteins | sample Coa_R1_2_FD_66448 | JGI IMG/M metagenome (GOLD analysis project Ga0070731, IMG submission 66448) | Surface soil microbial communities from Centralia Pennsylvania, which are recovering from an underground coalmine fire - Coalmine... | ecosystem: Environmental > Terrestrial > Soil > Unclassified ... | reverse complement strand
GAGTCTATTGTGAACCACCTGACCGATGGGCTAGCCCGCTCAGCGATGCGGCGCGTCAATCACGGCCTGCACGAGGTGGTGCGCTGGACGCTCTTGCGGTTGACCTTCGCCTGGATCGGGGCTGCCCTCATGGCCGGAGGCGTCCTTCTGCTGCTCGCCGGCAGCGTAAAGGGCATGGAGGCACTTCATTGCCCCCTATGGCTGGCCTGCCTGTTGACCGGCCTCTTTACCGTCATCGTCGGGCTAGTAGCGATCAAAGGACTCCTCTGGCCCATGGAAGAAGATATCTGATCCCGAGACCGGTGCTAGTTGTCCTGCCTCCTCGATCCCGCGGCTTCACATCCCCTCCTGGCACTTGCTCCCAGAATCACGACAGAACCACCCCTGGTGTTCGATGACGGACTCCGGCTGCGGACCCGTGGCGGGATGACCCCCGACAACGTCCGACCGCGTTTCCATCTGGGGTAACCTGCCCAGCGGTTTCCGCCCATCCTGCGGCCCACTCGCAAGGAGGAGGTGAACCGTCGGAACGATGCTCCTGAATGTCCTGGTGCTTCTTCGGCTTGGCGGTGGCGGCGGATCCTGGTATTGCCGACGATAAAGGGCTCTAAACCGCAGCCCGATCGCTCGGCGACCTTGGCCGAAGGATCTCGGCCCTGTCATCCAGCGTCGTAGACGTCCACGAACCTCCCGGCACAACGAAGCGCTCCATCTCCCACAGGAACGACACCGGGGGAAGTCCGCGGCTTTACCGGCGGCCCCCCACGTTGAGGTCATGGTTCCTCGATGCCAGAACACGGCAGTTCTTCCTGGGGAGTTGGCCGGAGGGGAGCGGAGGGCGGACAAAGGCGACCTCACTCAAAACGATGCCGTCAGCATCCAATCTGATACGACGAGTCCTATGAGGACTACACCTCGGTCAGGGGAGGTAGCGGGAATTCTAAGCTCATTCATGGCCAAGGTGATGACAGAAGCCTCAAAAGAGGCCAGGGAGAGGTTGGCAACTCACTTGCTCCACCTGTCATTCTCATCATGAACCCAACCACTGAAGTCAGCCTACGGATGATCGAGCCGTTGGCTGCTCCACATCCCGGACCCGTTGTCGTACGTAGTGAAGCACGTCAGCTTGGCGCCGAGTTCGCTCCACGTCAGCGGGTCTGGTTATCCCGGGGCGTGGTCGCTTTGTGCCAATGGCGTCTGGAACACATTCTCCATCATTGCGATCCGCTAGATCTGCCGCTGGCGAAGTTCCTGAAGGAGCAGATCGCCGCCGAGGAGGAAAGTGCCGATTCCCTAAAACGACTGGACTGGGCCCTCCCCCGGAACAGCGAGGTGGTGTTTTGTTCGAAGGAATGCGACCAGCTTCTTTCCGTGTTTCTGCCCTCGGCATTCAGCCGATTCGGCGAAGGGTTCTTGGATCGGGACGTTGCCCTCCACTTTGTGGAGATCCTTGAGTCCGATCGGCATTCTTTCTTTTCCCACGTCCTTGAGGGCCTGTCGGATGACTTATCAGGAAACCGCCTGAAAGCCGAATCGGAGCGAAGCGCGGACCGGCTTCGCCTCGTCAGAACGATTGTTCTTCCTCCCGCGCAGAGCAGCGAGGAGAGTGCAGAGCTTACGATGACTCAAGGCCGTTGCGACAGCGCGATCGCCCGCCGGTCATGGGTCGTCGCGATTAGCGACCAGATCAATCGACTGAAAGAACTGCACCGGGCTGCCCATTCGGCGACTGAAGTGGCCTCCGAACTTGCGATGCCCCCCGAGATCTGGAGGCCTCTGGTGATCACGTTGATACGAACCCTGGCGGCCCCCGCCAGGGTGGCGGATGGAAGCGACGAACCGCTGGCACGGCGTTTCATTCGGGAGTTCGCCGAGGTCCGTGCTCATGATCCCGGGAATATGGAGAATATTCTCGGGGTGGCCCGCGTCGCCTTGGCTTGGCTCATGTGCGGGCACACCCGGCGCAGCCATTTGCCGAGCGCAGCGGAACCCGATAGGAACGCGTCCCCCTGACCTCGAGACGGCCCCCTGCCGGCTTCGATGAGGTCAGCTTCCGATCCCGTTCCTGAGTGGCTATCCATAGCCCTCTGGACCGTATTGCCCAGAGCGACTAGCTTGTGCTTCGGGGGTCGGCCGCCCCTACCACGGGGTGACGGAGTGCAAGACCCCGAGCACCCTTATGCATCGCACTCCCTGATCAAGACCGGTTGGACTCTCCATCGTTCCGACCCCTCGCCCCTCCTGCTGCTGGACGCTACGGCTCCTGTGTCGCTTTCACCATGTGGGGCCTCTGGATCCTGCGGAGGCGCCGTCCTGAGTGTTCTAGAAAGAGGTCCCCAGCACACTGTCCATAGATGGCCGACGGCGAGCGCAGAAAACAGAAGGATGAGTCCCCCTACTCCGGCGAGCATCTGAGAAAAGAACGCAATGCCTCCTAGGACATCCAGGAGGCCGTCAACTCGACCCTTTCTATAAGTCCGGTGGTTCAGCGGCTGTTGATTCATCGTGGTGTATGTACGGGGCGGGAGAGGAATGGTTACGTTCGGCGAACGACGACTCCATCCTGACACGACGATGACCCTGCGCAGGAAAGAGCTCTTCGCAAGCTGTTGGAACCTTCCGGCCAGGAAGGACCGGGACCGCTTGCGGTGATCGGAAAGGCTGTTACGGGAAGCACCGCACTCTTCCACTGTTTCAAGTACGGCAGGGAAATTCCTCGTGCTCTCGGGCCCGGCAGCTTCACTCCTACTTCGCCCCTTATATTCGCTCCGTGGCCTTCGTCGAGGGTTACGAGATGCGCCTGGGGTGGCCCGACCTATGCCACTGATCTCCAGATTCATCGTAGATGTCGCGGACGCGGCTCCCTCTTGATGCGTCGGACTCTCCAGGAAGAGTTAGCTTGGCTGAATACGTTCAGACCAGGACGGACCAGGGTCGCGGGATTTAGTCTCCCTTGGATGTGGAGAGAAGGACCCCTTATGGAACCCACCACGATGACCAGCAGCACCTTGAGGGAACTGGAGGAGCTACTCCAGGAGCGCGGCACCGCTCTGAAGGTCGATTTCGACGGTCTCGAACGAGAGACGATGGGAAAGGACGCGGACTCCGCGGGGGACCATTCCATGATACATGGGCAGATGGCCGAAGTGGCGAGCGAAGCGTCGGAGAAAGCCGTCATGTACGATCGAATGGAGAGTGCAAGCGGAGAACTTCAGGAAATCGGAGACGCCCTCGAGCGGCTGCAGAATGGCACCTTCGGATCCTGCGAATACTGCGGCCTGGCCATCCCCCTCGAACGCCTCCAGGCGATCCCTTATACGCGCCTCTGCGTTCGATGCAAGAGTGCGGAAGAACTGGAGTGAGCCACGCAGCCGATGGCCTGAGTCCGACACTGAACATTCATGATGAATGAAGCGCGGTGGGGGGATGGCGTCTTTGCACCATTCTTGCACCGATGTTGAACTCCGGATCTGTTTCAGCGGCATGATCAGAATGATCCGCATCCGGATCATTCTGATGTCTTTGCGGTGATGCACGACTCATGCCTCTCTGGATTCAACCACACAGGACCGGCCGACTAATGGCCATCCGCGGCTGCAGCGACGCCCACCCGGATCTGTCGTGCCTCAGGATCGCCAAGCGCTCTCTCAGAGCGAGCGACAGGGCCTTTGCAGGCATCCCGACTGCCCCTTCGACAGCCCCACCCCGTGAGGCCTTGAAGGGTCCTATAGGTCCACGACGTGCCCTCCCTTGTAGGAAAGGGAGGTCGGGAGCCACATGTGGGGAGGTGGAGAGTCAAGAGAGACGCGCTCAATATCTGTCACCCCAGCGTTGGACTGTTCGGCCTGTTCCCGGGTGCTGTCGAAGAGTTGAAACAGATCTCCTCAAGCATGGTCCGGGTCCTGGAGGCCACTCAGACCGTGCTTAGCCCCGCCCCCGCCCCCTTTCAGCTACGCTGTCCTTTCCGCATCCTCTCCTCCCCTTCCGTCTCAGCCATGATCATCCTCATTCTTTGCCTAGAAATTCTCCAGTTGGCCCTCGTCGGTAGATGTGGGGTCGTCGAGCAGCGGTTACTCTTCGGACCAACGGAGGCGCCGAGGTAATCCGCACTCCTGGGTGCCACCTCTCCACGGGCACAGAGTAGATAGGCTGTGACAACAAAACCACGGATGACTCCGGCAGACCGGTCCAGAAGGACTTCCCCTGTTGGAAGTCTCTCCGTCTTCCTCGGGAGAGTCCACGCGAATGTCGCTCCCCAAAGGAGCCCCTTCAACCGAGTGTCTCTCCTGGATTGTCATGGGCATACCGAAGTCGGCAGACGTCGCAAAGATAATGAGGACGACTTCCTCATTGCTGCGCTTCCGATGGGACAGGACTTCCTGTTGAATCAGGAGCCGAGCCGGAAGAGCCTTAATCCCTTACCCGGCCAGACCGGTTTCCTGTTTCTGGTGGCCGATGGTATCGGAGGCATTCCTTGCGGGGAGCGGGCTAGTGCGCTGGCAGTAAGAAGTTTTTACGGGTATGTGGAGAAGAGGTCTCGTTTTCTGAGGACAACAAGAGAGGAGATTGTCCGGACACTGATGCGAGGAATCACTCAGTGCCAATCGGATCTCCACGCGGAGGTGGAGCGCTTTCCGGAGTGCCATGGAATGGGCACCACGTTCACCGGCGTGCTTTCTCTCTCGAAACACCTTTACGTTGTCCACTCGGGCGATTCGAGGTGCTACCTTCTCCGCGGTTCGCGGTTCGATCTCGTGACGGACGATCACAGCCGTGCCCAGCTGGAAAGCGATGCCGGCACGATGGACCGGGATGCGGCCCGAACGTTGACCGGCGGGAATGCGCTATGGAAGTGCCTGACGAGCGAGACTGTAACGGCTCGTCCGGACATTATGTCCTTGCCGCTGGAGGCGGGCTCCATTCTTCTCCTCTGCACGGATGGTGTCTCTGATGCCCTTTCAGAGGAGGAGATCAAGCATCATCTTTCAGCCCAGGAGTCTGCGAAAAGTATCTGTATGAGTCTCATCGCTAGAGCCAGGCCGGGGGGTGGAGGGGACGATCTGACCGCTATCGTCGCGCGATTTGGGGGCTCTGCGTGAACAGGCCGATACCCCCAGATGATCGAGCGGGAGCGACGCAGTACCAGCACTGACGATGCGGGACCATCCTCAGGGATTCACACATAGCCCTTGCGCTGTACGTCTTCAGCGGTGCCTACGGCGATGCGGTCGCAGGAGACGATCCGGGAGCCCACGAAGAGTCCAAGAATGGTCCAGCAGGGCCGCCTTGCGCCGCTTCCCCTCGTACCTCTGAAGGGATGCCGAGGTGATGGATACCAGCAGCCTCTGGTGCCCGGCTTAGTATGGATGCATCCAAAGACCTGGGGGAGAGCGGCGACGAGGATGTTCGTTTAGAAGACCGGTCCACCCGGCGCGGGGGCATCCTCGGAGCTCTGCTGGACCGGATTCTTCACTGGAGCGGGCAACGGCACCATGATGGGGGGGGTGCTGTAGGCCTTCAACTTTCGCTGAAGTGTCGCCATCCCGATCCCGAGGGCTGCCGATGCCTGCTTCCGGTTTCCCTTTTTGGCCTCGAGGATGGCGAGGATATAGTCCTTTTCAATCAATTCGAGAGGTCGGATCCCGCCATTCCCTGGCGGGATCAGTGGAGTCTGACGAATCTCGGGGGGGAGATCCTCTAGATCGACCCGATTCCGCATTGCGACGGCCACGGACCGTTCCATCACATTGGCCAACTCTCGCACGTTCCCCGGCCAGGAGTATTCCAGAAGGCGATCCGCCACCGGGGGCGAGAGACCCTCGATCGTCCGCTTCATCCGGAGGCTGGCTTCCGCGAGCAGGATGCGAGCCAGGGGCAGGATATCTTCCTTGCGCTCCCGGAGAGGGGGGATGGACAGTTGCATCACTTTGAGACGGTAGTACAAGTCATCCCGGAATCGCCTCTGGACGACCTCCGGTCCCAGGTCCCGGTTGGTCGCGGTAACGATTCGGACATGAATGGGTCGGTTGGCGTTCTCGCCCACGCGTCTCACTTCGCGTTCCTGGAGTACTCGAAGGAGTTTGACCTGCGTACTGGCAGGAATTTCGCCCACCTCATCCAGAAACAACGTTCCGCCGTTAGCCGCCTCGAACAGCCCGGGGCGATCCGACGTGGCTCCCGTAAACGATCCGCGGGCATGGCCGAACAGTTCGCTTTCCAGGAGCGTTTCGCTGATGGCGCCGCAATTCACCGCCACGAATGGACCGTGCGAACACGCCGATTGTTCGTGCAGAAAACGCGCGATGCGTTCCTTCCCCGTGCCGGTTTCGCCCGTGATCAACACGGTGGAATCCACCTTGGCGAACGTCCTGGCAAGGTCCATGACGCGCTTCATCTCCGGACTCCTCGCGACGATCCCTGACGGATCCTCCGACACCTTGGCCACGTGGGCCAGCCTCCGTGTCCGGATTTGGAGTTCGCGCTCGGTACGCTTGAGGGTTTCGGTAATCTCCAGGAGGGCCGCGTCGATGTCCAGTCGCTTGAACCCCAGCGTATGTTCGCCCTGCGTTCCTCCCCATTCCTCCGCCGTCTTGACCTGGATGTGACAGGACGTATCCCCTTTGGCCATGCACCGATCTTCGACCGCGAACAGCTCGCGCCCGGTTGCCCGGCTGAGGTAGCCGCTGGCCAGGCCGCAAAGTGTCCAGCAGACCGGGTAGTCCGCCTGGCCCAAATGGAGAAGGTGCTGCTCGGCCTCATAAGAGACACGCCAGGACCCGCCGTCTTCATCAAAGGAGAAATGACTGCCTGGTTCCAGCATGAAGAGTCCTTGGAGCGCATAGATCCTTGAACCGGCTCGTCTCCAGTCCTCGTCGCTGTCCCACTTGAACTGAGTGCGCATGGCCTCGGCCATGCGCTGGCCATGGGCGTAGCCGAAGCGGCTCAGGAGTCCTCGAGCGACCCGAACGCCGAAGGTGTCGATGAGTTCTTTTCGGAGCAGCCCCTGAGCGACCGCATCGAAGATCAGCGCTCTCTGGCCGGCGAACCGGATCAGACCTCCATCCGCGTCGACTTCCAGAAGTTCCTTGAGATCGAGTTCTTCAATGCGCACACGTCACCTCGGAGTGAGGGCTCTACCCTACCATTTCCGGAGGTTGAAAGCCGGACATTCGGAGGCGTTACCCGAATTGCCTTCTTCACCCTGAATTGAGAACCGACCTCCTCTTTCGGGATCTAGGTCGTGACGCCTGTCCCGGGAGCACCGTCGGCAACGGCCTCACGCCTCACGTGATCGGCCAGGCTTTCCTCGGCATGATGTTTTGCCTGGACTTGCGCCAGCCGCGCGTCCGCCGCGGCGATCAGCTCCTCAGGGGTCGATCCATCCTCACCGAATCTCGCGACGCCGGCGCTCAAGGAGAGGCGGGTCCAGAGGTGCACCGCCGCGCCCGCGCGCTCCGCAAGAGTCGCGGCATAGGGCAGATCCGCCGCCGCGACCAGGAGGAATTCGTCGCCCCCGAACCGCCCGAGAATCTCCCCCTGTCGAAGTACGGATTGAAGCGACTCGGCGACCATCTTGAGGATCAAATCGCCTCCTCGATGGCCCTGCTTCTGGTTCACCTCCTTGAAATGATTCAGATCGAAGTACACGATCGAGACCGGACCTCCGGTCCGCGCCGCGCGGTATAGCAGGTTCTTGAGCTCTTCCTCGACGTAGCGGCGATTATACAGCCCGGTCAGGGGATCGGTCATCGCCAGGCCCGACCAATAGGCGACGTCGCGTTCGCGGCGTCGCTCCAGATCGTCCTTGATCGTCCCCATCCCGCCGAAAAGGAGCCCGAATAGGAGGGGATGCAAGAATATCACGAGGTAGAAAGGATGGAATCGCATCTCATCAATGGGATTACCTCCGCCCGGGGGGGAAAGGATCGCTTCGCAGGCCATGAGCAAGAGCGACAGCATCAGGCCCAGAACCAGCCCTACGCGGAGGCTCGAGTTTCTCGCCAGGCTATAGGTATAGCCCCGCCCCAGCGTCCTGAGAAACTCCGATGAGCTCATGTCGATGTTCCCAGATTGGCACTCCGGACCCTATCTACGTCACTCCGTACGGCGGGTTACGTGGACTCCCGCACGCAGCGTTTCGGTGATCGGTCGATGCCGGGCACCGGATGGGTGCACCCCGGCCCGAAAGGAGAGCGGCGCGGTCAGCGAATATGGGCAATGGCCTGATGGAGAAAGGATGCCGCTCCCCAAGGAATCGGTCCTCGGAACGTCGCAGCTGGCCTGGCAGGACCCCGGTGCGGATCGTCGTGCTCGGGCACCTCAAGCCGACGGGGTTCGGCTCCGCAGCCATCCCCGGCCCCTGCTGTTCAGGCTCCCCGAAGCTCGATCCAGAAGCGGCTTCCCTTGCCCACTGTCGATTCCACTCCTGAGCGCCCGCCCATCCGTTCCAAGCCGCGGCGAACGATGGCCAATCCGATACCCCTTCCGGGGTACTCTCCCGACGGATTCGGCCCCTCGAAGACTTCGAAGATTCGATTCAGGGATTCGCCCGCGATCCCTCTCCCGTTGTCCAAGACGGAAACGCGGACAAAATCGCCGATGGTTTCCGCAGTCACCTCTACGAGCGGCCGCTGGCCAGGATTGACGAACCTCGCGGCATTGGAAAGCAACACCCCGAGAATCTTTAACAGAGTGTGTTGGTGCGCCAGCACCCTAAAGCGGAGGGATCCAATCCGGACGAGCCCTCCCTGGCTGTCGATCTTCGTCTGGAACCCGGTCACGGCCTCCATGACGGCATCCTCCAGATCGACGAGTTCCAGTTCCAATTCCGTCCCCGCCAGGTGGGTGTAGGTCAGGAGGTCCTGGATCAAGGCCGCCACCGCATCAGCGCCCGAAGCGATGCCGATCAGATCTTGCCGGCTCTTCTCCGAGAGACTCGGCTCGTCCATCTCGGCAGAGAGCTGTTTGCCGCCGGCGGTCATGGCCTCTAGGGGCGCCCTCAGCTCGTGCGCGACCGAATGAATCAAGCGCTCAAGCTCTCCCGCCAGCTTCCCGGACCGCTCCACCTCGTCCTGGAGCTTCGCTTCACGGGCGATCAGCGTTCCATGACGATGGGCGTTCTCTAGGGTGATGCCCGCCTGGTCCGCCAAGGCGGACAGGAGCAAGCACTCTTCGGCGTTCAAGGGAGCGTTCAAGATGACGACCAGAATGCCATGCACGGTACCGTGGGAGATGATCGGGGAGGCGGCGATGCCCTGCATTCCCGAAATGCCGAGATAATGCCGGATCTCGCTGAGGATCGATTCCTCCATGGGCCCGACAAAGCGTTCCGCCACCGCCGGATCAATGCCCCGCGCGGCGCAGATGCGAAGATCCCCCCCTACATTGTCTTGGAGGAGGACGAGACAGGCATCCGCTCCCACGCATTTGAGACCGCTTCCTGCAATCAGGGCGAGGGCCTCTTCGAAATCGAGCGAAGACGTAATCGTTCGATTAAGAGCTGCGAAGCGGTTGAATAGAGGTTCATTCTGGGCGAGATCTCTAGTCATGGATATCACTCCCATTCACATTCGGCTTTGGCGGGATTCCTTCCAAGGCTTCCCAACGGAAACCCCTTTCCGGGACAGTTCCAACAGATGCTCCCGCTGATCGTGGGCGGCCCCTCGGGTCTTCACCACTCGGAGCGTGCGGGCCATTGATGCCTCTGGAGTGAACCGGAGCAGGAGGACGTTGTCGGCCATGTTGGAGATCTCTTCTCCCGTGATCGAGTGGAATTCGAAGAGTTCCTCCAGTTCATAGGTCATGAGGCAGGTCACCTCTTTGAGCGCAAACCATTGGGTGAGGGAATAGATGTAATCGGCAAAGCGGTTCTCGTCGAGGCTACGGCGTTTCAAGTCGCCGAGGGCGTCGATCACGATCCGCTTCACCTTGCCTTCCTGGACACGATCGAAGATCCGGGCGGCTACCTCGTCGAGCTGCATCTCCACAGGGGACCGGTACATGAATTCGAAAACCTCTTTCTTCTCGAGCTTCTTCATATCCCATCCGAAGCCCGTGGTGATGCGGCCGAGCTGAACGGGATTCTCCTGGAAGCCGACGTAGAGCCCGGGCTCGCCCGCTAGGGCTCCTTGCTGGAGGAATTGAAGGGAGAGCATGCTCTTTCCCGCACCGGTGGGCCCGGCGACCAAGGTCGTGCTCCCCCGCCAGAATCCGTTTTCGACCAGCGGATCGAGTCCTCGCACGCCCGTGGACACCTTCTGGAGGGAAGGGGCCGAATAGGACGTAAACGACAAGGGAGTCAGGAGTCGGGGAAAGACCTCGATGCCTTCGGACGTGATCGAGAACGCGTGAAGTCCGGGGGCAGAGAACGATCCCCGGAGTTTTTCGACGCAAAGAAACCGCTGATCGTTCCCGTTTCGACCATGCCTTCGAAGGGAGAGGATGGAGTCGGCGATCGCAAAGATCGGAAGTTCGGTCATCGCATCAGAAGAATATTCACCCACGAACACCGCGGTGCAGTCGTAGTTCGCCAGGAGCGTCGCCACGTCGAACAAGACGAGTCGACTTTCCTCGGGCGTCTTGGCAAGCTCACTGAGCGCCTTGAAGGAATCAATGACGAGAATTTGCGGATGCCGCGCCGTGAGGAACTCGGTGAGCAGCGCGGGAAGCTCCGCGTACCCCTTCTCACGAATCGGCAGCCCCAGGTCCTCGTAGAGGACTTCGACTCCCACCTTCCCCGCATCGAAGAAGGAATAGGACTGGGAGTTCACGATGAATTTCTCCAAAGGCTCCGAGAAGGTCGTTAGATACATGGCGGGGCGTTCCTTGGTGGCGTTCGTGAACGCCATCTGCTCCGCCAGGATCGACTTTCCGGCGCCGGGTGAACCCATGATGACGTTCATGGAGTTCTCCGGGTAGCCTCCGCCCAGGACTTGATCGAGTCCCTTGATTCCGGTGGACACTCTTTTGCCGCTCATTTCTTCTCCCTGAGGATCTGCTGATGGCGAGCAACAAGTCGGCCGAGAATCTCCACCAGTGGTTCTTCGCTCAAAGGCTTTCGAAGAAAGGCATCTGCACCCGCTTCCATAGCCCGGCCTTCCGCTTCGAGATGGCTGAACACGAGAACGACGATCTCCCGGGTCTCAGGTAGGGACTTCAGGAGCCTGCACAGAGTCAGGCCGTCCATTCTTGGCACCAGGATTTCGGTGACCAGGATAGCAGGGCGCAGTTCCTTCGCGCGGGCCAAGGCGGACACCCCGTCACTCGCGAACTCGACTTCATAACCCGCCTTCTCAAGAAAGAATCTCTCGAGGCGCTGGACAATTAGATTGCGTTCGACCACGAGCGCCAGCACATGGTGTTTCGTGCGAGCAGGCCCGGCGGCTTCGGCAGAAGTCATGACTTCCCCGAGCTGCTCAAGCGGGGCATCCTTGGAAGAAGGAGTTGAAAAGAAGTGAGATATAAAAACTGGAATACTCGGCCGGAGCGGCGGGACTTACGCTGGAATGTGTTTTGTGGATGGCTCTGATTCTAGTATGAAGGCGATGCTTTCAGCAAGAGAAGAGTAAGAATGCACGTGCCGGACGAAAGCGGGGGAGGCCTGCAGATCGCCCGAAGGCGGCAAGAGACCGGCAGGGCGGTGCGACGAACGATCCTGGCGCTGGACCTAGTCCCTCTTCTCCTGAGCGAACGCGAGTTGATCCAACGGGGATCCCTCGTCCACCATCCGGAGCACCATGATCTGGAGGGACGTTGCTCCGAGAAGAGCCGCAGGACGTTCGAATGAAGACCCTCGACTTAGGGATGCACGCCGCCCCAAAGTGAAAAACCCCAACCGTCCCGGGTTCAAGGGGTCCTTCTAGGTGAGGCCAGGTTGGGAGGCGGATCCTGGACACCCCAATCAGTCTAATCCGACCCGCTCACTCCCCTGAATCGATCAAGATGATCATGTCCAGATCACAATGAGTCGCCTGCCCAAGATCCCTCGACCGGAACTCCCGAGTTGTGGGTAGAGAAGCACATTTTCATTGGCCCCTTCTTTGCGCTGGAAAGTACCTGGCCTTTTTGGGGGCCAATGAATGCAAGCTCGGAGACAGGGCCCCTCTGGGTGTGCTCGTCCACGACGGTGGTAGGGAGATACAACGGAATGATCAGACTGCTAAGGTCGACCAATCGGGCCTACGTCAGGGATGGGGCGATGAAGATGTGGAAGACGTTTGACCCTGCCATGCAGGCGGATCCGGTTCACCGGGGCTTCAGGACCATGGAGTCGCTGAATGAGATCGTTCTGCCCCCCGAAACGGGATTCAGGCTCAATCTGGACGAGAATCATGAGGTTGTCAGCTATGTTCGTGAAGGTGGGCTACTGGTTCGGAACAGCCCCCACGGCGACGCGTTGCTCGGGCCCGGTTTCTTTCAATGCGGGAGCACCCATCCCTGGATGACCACGCAAGTACCCAAGACATCGCCACAGCAGGCAACTCACCTCTTCCTGAGTTCGATGAAAAGCGGGCCTAAGGAATTGGACTCCTCCTACGAACACAAACGCTTCCCTTTCGCAGATCGACAGGGAAAGCTTCGGCTGATTGCGTCTCCGAATGGGGAACCTGCTTCCCTCCGTTCACGAATGGACGTTCGCCTTTACAGCTCGTTGCTGGAGAAGGGAAGTCACCTCGTGCACGAACTTCATCCTGGCCGAGGCGTCTGGCTCCAAGTGGTCGAAGGTCGAATCCAGCTCATCGACAAGACTCTGGACACTGGGGACGGCGCATCGATCGAGGATGAATTGGCCGTCTCGTTCAGAGCCCAGGAAGACTCCGAGATCCTGCTCTTCGATCTCGCCTAAGCAGCTCGCGGATCCTCGCGACCAGATCGATCCCGATCAGTGGAATCGGGGAACCCGCTGGGAAGTCCTCACAAGTATCCAGGAGATCTCCGTGGTGGGGGACCCGTTCCGGCTTCAGGCCGGCTCGCAAGATCCGCACCAGAATCCCCGCTGAGCGAAGCACACGTTCCGCCACGCGACCCGTGAGCCAGCCAGCATGAGCGAGAGATCCCGGCGCTCGCGGGTTACCATCGCGATGAGATCGACCATGTCCTTGAGGCAGTGAGCGAGGATCTCCTCGGCGGGTTCCCCCTAGCGCCTCACCCGGGGCACCTGAAGACCCGAGGGCACCCAGTTTCGGGGCCACTCCGGCCGTGACTTCATCCTCCGACGATAGGGCAGCTTCCGCGGAAAGCGGCCTACCTGCCTTCCTCCCCTGCAGAGGGGCGCCGTCCAGAATATGGGAGTCCCAGACAGGCAGGGCGACGACCTCGAATCCGAACACCGCGGCGATTTGCCGGACCGGAGTGACCATAGCCGTCGACGGCGGGGTGCCGTCGGTGGCGCTCAGGATTCTCCGGTAGGTCTTAGACGGCGACGAAGTCCGGTCACGGAGGTCAACCGGGCGGACAAGGACAACGGGAATCTTCGAGTCGCGCGAGATCATTCAAGGATGGGCGCCTCGGAAAGCGATTTGCGCCGCCTCGGATGGAGAGGCTTCCTGGGTGGACCCACTCTTTCCCAGAAGCGCCCGTACCTGATGGGTACGGCCATCCCGGATCAATGGAATTGCGGCAGGATGAACCGGATGGCCGTCCAGCCAAGCCGCGATCACCCCCCGGCAACAGCCTTCAGGATTCTCCACGCCGATCTCGTAGGCCGTGGAGTCGATCCGCCACGTGATCGAAAACTTCTTCCACACTGACGGAATGCAGGGATCCAGGGCAATCACGGAACCCCGACGAGTGAAGCCCAGGAGCGATTCCAACCCCACGCGGTAAGCCCATCCGGCCGATCCCGTATACCAGGTCCACCCCCCCCGGCCGAGGTGCAAGGGATGAGCATACACGTCGGCGGCGATTACATAGGGTTCAACCTTGTATTTCTCGACATCCGCTGCGGAGCGGGTGCGATTGGCGGGATTCAGCATATGGAACAACTCCATGGCGTCGTCCCCGCCGCCCAACTTGGCGATGGCCATCGCCGTCCACAAGGCGGCCTGAGTGTATTGCCCGCCGTTCTCCCGAATCCCCGGCACATATCCCTTGATATATCCGGGATCCTGGGATGAGTGATCCCAAGGGGGAGTGAGAAGAAGGACGATGCCGGAGCCCCGGCGGATCAACTGGGTCCGCACGGCGTCCATGGCACTCTCGGCCCTCCGGTGCGGCGCGGCTCCGGAAATCACGGCCCAGGACTGGGCAATGGCGTCGATTTTACATTCCTCGCTGTGAAGGGACCCGATCGCCGTTCCGTCGTCGAAGTAGGCTCGGCGGTACCACTCCCCGTCCCAGGCCAGTTCGAGCATCTCCGCAAGCCTATCGGCTTCCTTTCGATATCGAGCCGCTCGGTCGAGGTCCCGGCGACGCTCCGCCAGAGTTCCGAATTGACTGAGGACGACGTGGAGGAACCAGCCCAGCCAGATGCTTTCTCCTTTTCCTGCGATTCCCACCCGGTTCATACCGTCGTTCCAGTCTCCGGACCCAATGAGAGGCAATCCGTGAGCTCCATAGGAAATAGCCCGCTCAATCGCCCGCGTGCAATGCTCATAGAACGTGCCTTTCCGGGCGGCCTCTCCGGGGACACTCAGGGAATCCGTCTGTTGAGGTCCGAGAAGAGGTCCCTCCAGATAGGCGACCTCCTCATTCAGGAGGCCCTCATCTCCAGTGGTTTCGACATAGTGGGCCGCAGCGTAGGGCAACCATAGGAGATCGTCCGAACACCGCGTTCGCACGCCCTGCCGGCCCGGGGGATGCCACCAGTGCTGGACGTCGCCTTCCAGGAACTGGTGGGAGGCCGAGCGCAAGAGGTGTTCCCGGAAGAGTTCGGGGCGGGTCATGCTCAGGGCCATGACGTCCTGCAGCTGATCGCGAAACCCGTAAGCCCCACCGGGCTGATAATAGCCCGTGCGCGCCCACACTCGACAGGACAGGGCCTGATACAGCAGCCATCGGTTCATGATGAGGTCGAAGGAATCATCCGGCGTATGAATCTCCACGGCTCCGAGAATCGCGTCCCACCGGCGCGCAACCTCCTCGACGGCCTCCCGCGCCGGATGGCTTCCCCGATGACGTCGTATCAGGTCTCGAGCTTCCACCCGGTGCCGAGCTTGTCCCAAGAGATGGACGATCTCTTGGCGTTCGCCGGGGTCCAGCTCCACGCTCAGCTGAAGTGCGGCGCAGGGATCGAGGCCTGCACCGTACCGCTCCGCCAGTCCCCGACGACCAAGCGCGGCGGGCTGTGCTGGCGTCCCATGGCGACCTAGGAACTCCAGGCGATCCGCAGTGGCCGACGTCGGCCGGTCGCTCAAGGCGGAAAACCCGACTCTTCCAGGATAGTCGGTCGTGTAGGCGTTGTGCGCGAAGACTGCCCCGGTCTCCGCGTCGAATTCCGTCACGGTGTGGAGGCCATGCCTCTGCCGGGGTGGCCCCAATAGCCACTCATTGTAGAAGTAGAGGCTCAACCGCCGGGGGACCGAGGAGAGATTCTCGAGCGTGAGATGGGAGAACTTCACCGGATCCCCCGGATGGACGAAGATTCTCAGCTCATGAGCAATGCCGTGCGTGCTGTGCTCGAAGGACGACTGGCCGGCCCCGTGGCGGACCACCCACTTCCCCGAGCGATCCCGGTGTCGAAGCGGACCCGGAGTCGCCGTCCAGATCCGTCCGTCCTCGTCGTCCCGGAGATAGATCGCCTCCGCCGTCGGGTCCGTGACGGGATCATTGGCAAAGGGGGTCAGTCGATTTTCGCGGCTGTTTTCCGACCAGGTAAATGCGCTCCCGGAGCTCGTCACCACCGTGCCGAATCCGGGATTGGCGATCACATTCACCCAGGGAAGAGGCGTCTCTCGATCCCCGTCCAGCACGACCACGTACTCGCGGCCATCCTGGGTGAATCCTCCCAGGCCGTTCCAAAGGGCCAAGGCGGGGACCACCGGGTGTCGCACGGGATAGGAAGGCGGCCATGCGGAAGGGATCGACAGCTGAAGCTTTGCCGGCCAGCGCGGCTCCGAGACGTGAAGGGGAAACTGATTCTGGAGGTCCCCCCGCTCGCCCGACAGGACGGCTTGCGACGCGGCAGCGAGATGGACCCGCTCCTCCTCACTCATGCCGTCGCTGCGCAGGAGGAAGATCCCTCCAGGCTTCTGTTTCCAGGCCGCCCAGGCTCCTCCTTCCAGAAGCGCCGCGAGACTCTGATGGATCTCATCCCGATATCCCGTCGGGTGTTCGTTCAGAAGAACAATGTCCGCGCTCAAGCCCTTCAGTCGCCAGAACTCGTGAGCCTTGAGCACCTGTCGCACCAGGCCGAGATCGCGCTCCTCCGTGATTCGGACGAGAAGCAAGGGAAGATCCCCGGAAATCCCGTATCTCCAGAGCGCCGACTGACCCATCGTATTGCGGGCGACGAGTTCGGGATCGGCCCGAAGGGACCCATCGGTGAAAAACACTGGCGACGCCAACTCCAAGAAGAGCTTGGCTTCGTCCCGGCTGATCCCCAAATGGCGAAGTTCGATCTGGGTATGGGTGAACGCCAGCGCGAACGTGCGGCCCGCCTGCGAGGGATTGTGGTATCGTCCGGCCAGAACGACCGCGGCCTCACGGCTTGTCGTCATTCCGGTCGTAAAGGTCATCCGGGCAGATCCCCCGGGGGCCAGGCGTACCCTCGTCCGGAGGCTGGCCATGGCATCCAGAACCGCTCCCGTTGTCCCGGAGAGCGGCCGGCCGTCGAGCGCCACGGGATCTTCGGGCCCTCGGCCGCGACCCAGGAATCGCGCCCGATCGGTCTCCCACTCCACCTGCGCCTGTAAGTGCCCTTCCTGGCTCAAGGTATGCATGGCCCAGATCCCGGGATCACTAGCGGCGCGAGGTCTCCGACCGCAAATGATCGCCGTACAGACGGGAAGATAGGATGTTTCCAAGAAGAGTTTCCCGAAGGCCGGATGAGCGAGGTCGTCCGTCGCGGGTGCCAAAACGAGTTCCGCGTAGCTGGTGATTTCAATCTCGCGAGACCGATCGCTCCGGTTCGTCAACGACAGGCGCCGGACCTCGACATCGTCCTCCGGCGAGACAGTGATCTCGAGCAGGGTCTCGATGCCTTCATCCTTCCTTTCGAACATGGCTTTCTCGGGAAGGAACGTGATGCGATATTCTTCCGCTTCCTTCGCCACGGGTTGATGGGTGGCAGACCAGACAGCCCCGCTCCGGATATCCCGAAGGTAAAGGAATTGGCTTCCGGCATCCCGGGTCGGGTCCGCTCTCCATCGAGTCAGGGACTGTCCGTGGGCGATCGAAGCGCCTCCCCCTCCGTTGGTGACGATGGTCGTATACCGGCCGTTGGAAAGAAAGTGGGCCTGGGGAAACAGCGTGTGGGGAGTACGGAGCCGCGTCGCGGCTTCAGGAAGGAAGGATTGATCCGCGTATGTCAGGTCTGCGGGTCGAAGCGATTTTACGGGAAGCTCACGGGTCACCCGTTCCTGAAGAAGCAGCTCGGTGGCCTGGACTCGGGGATCCGCGTGGAAATCCTCCACGATCCCGGAGTCCAGAAGGACGTTCGCCAGAGCCGCCAGCGTCATTCCCTGGTGGTGAGCCATAAACGCCCGGATCACGATCCCCCGGTCCTTTTCCCAAGGCGGCTCGGCGGCTTCCCCGTCCCGATTGCGATAGCTCTTGGGCGGGGAGAAGTCCACCGCTTCGTAGAACCCATAGCGCCCGTCCAGCCCCAGCTGGGAAAGCCGGTCAAAATTGGACAGCGCGGCCTGGGGTTCCACCATCATCGCAAGCGCCGTCGCGTAAGGAGCGACGACCAGCTCCTCCCTCAATCCTCGCTTCATGCCGAGGCCCGGGACTCCGAAGGCCTTGTATTGGTAGTTCCCCTCCAGATCGACCAGGTTGAAGGCGGATTCCGAGATGCCCCACGGCACTCCTCGATCGCCCACGCAATCGATTTGGCACCGGACCGCCACCCGGCAGCTCTGATCCAGCAGAGTGTCCGGATACCTTTTCATGAAGATCAAGGGCATGAGGTACTCGAACATGGACGCGCTCCAGGAGACCAACGTGACATGCGTCTTCAGGGCGATCAGGGCGCGGCTCAGATGAAACCAATGACTCTGGGGCACATCTCCTTTGGAGATGGCCACGAAGCTCGTGAGGCGGGACTCTGATGCCATGAGGTCGTAGTAGGACCCATCGAGCCGCCCCGGGCCTTCCCCGCCTCCCAATCGATAACCGATCGAGAACAGTTTGCGCTGAGGATCGAACAGAAAGGTGAACTTCATTCCGCTCGCCAACCTGTTGGCCCGCTCCCCGATCTCTTCGAGCGAATGCCGGAGGTCCCCGGGCAGGGGAGCATCCGCCCCCCGTCCCAGAATGTCGGACAGTTCTCGGACCCAGTACCGGACTTCGCGCAGGGCCGGGGTCTCCGGCGTTGCGCCGTTCAGCATGGGAAGGAGTTCTCGGAAAAGAGGCGCAAGAGACAGGAGCCCCCGGAGTTTGTCCTCATCGGGACCGTCCGCCGATGAGACTTTCCGCAGGACCTCGATCTGGAGGACCAGGATCGTCACCGCGATGGGAAGCGTCGGCTGGTCTTTCCGGAACCCCCGCACCGCCTCTTCGAGAAGACCCACCGTAATGTCCACGCTATCACAGAGGAGAGACGCCCTCCGCGGGCCGCTCGCCAGCACTCTCTTCACGCCGAATGCCAGGGACACCAGGGAGGCGGCGAGATTGCCGCTATCGACCGTTGAGACGTAGCGCGGTAGGAGCGGCGCCAGGCTTTTCGTGTCATACCAGTTGAGAAGATGCCCCTCGAAGCGCTCGAGGGACTCGACGGTCGATAAGGTTCCCTGAAGCTGCTGGGCCAGACGAGGGGCGGAGATAAACCCTAAATCGTAGGCCGCGAGGGTGGAGATCAGTCCCATCCCGACGTTCGTGGGAGATGTTCGGGAAGCCACCTTCTCGACCGGCTGTTCCTGGTAGTTGTCGGGGGGAAGGTTGTGATGCTCTTCCCCCATGAACGTGTCGAAGTACCTCCAAGTCTTGCGTGCCACCCTTCGCAGCTTTGTCCGATCGGCCGCCGTCAGGGTCACCTGCACGGTGCGGAGGGGTTGGCTTAGCCAGGCTGCGATGAAGGGTGCCGCCAGCCAGAATCCCAGGAGAGGAGCCGCGACCACAAACGCCGAGGGTCGGCAGGCGAGGACCGCCGCGATGATCGCCAACGCCGACAGAGGGCTGACTGCCATCTCTTCGAGGAATCGTCCGAGTCTCTTGAACCCGTTGGCATGCGCCTGGGCTGCAGTCTCCCAGACGAGGAGGTGCTTCCTCGTGACGATCATCCGGAAAAGGGTCACGCCGATGGCGACCAGGAGAACCCAGGCGTGATAGGGAATGAGAAGCAGCGTAATCAGGATCTGCGACAGCGTGACGCCAAGTTCCTCCCAAACACGCGACGCAAACACTCTCAGGGGTTCCCGGCGATCCGGTCCCGCCCGAAGCCGCATCAGCGGACGGAGGATAGGCAGAGAGGAGACGCCGACTAAGGCGAGTGTCCACAAGAGGGGAGAGCCCGGCAGAATCGTCCAGGCCGCCACGAATCCCAGGAACATCGCGGCCGGGATCAGACTGCGGCGTAGATTGTCGAACACCTTCCACAGGCCCAGCGCCGGCAGTACGTTGCGCCGATGCCCTTTCCTATCGGGAACCCACGGCAGGATCCAGGGGAGCAATTGCCAGTCCCCTCGAGTCCATCGATGCAGGCGCCGGGCGTGGACCACCACGTTGGAGGGATAGTCATCGACCACCTCCACATCCGACACGAACCCCACACGGGCATGCAGACCCTCGAAGAGATCATGCGAGAGCAGGGAATTGTCGGGTACGCGATCCTGCAGTGCGGCGCGGAAGGCATCGACGTCATAAAGGCCTTTTCCGGTGAAGCTCCCTTCCCCAAAGAGGTCCTGGGAGCAATCCGAGACCGCGGTCGTATAGGGGTCCATCCCGGTGTTCCCGGAATGAAACCGGGAGAACATGGACCCCATCGCGCTGGATACGGTGACGCTGACGCGCGGTTGAAGGATGGCGTACCCTTCGGTCACTCTCCCTCGCTCAGGGTCGAAGCGAGCCCGATGGAGGGGGTGAAGCATGATCCCGATCAGGTCCTTGGCGGCATCCCGAAAGAGCCGCGTATCCCGGTCGAGGGTAATCACGAAACGGACGGAGGGGAGCAGGGACAAGTCTCCGACCTGAGTGGTGTAGGACGTTCCGGAATCGCCGCGCAGAAGCCGGTTGAACTCATCGATCTTTCCCCGCTTGCGCTCCCATCCCATGAAGCATTGTTCTGCAGGATTCCACAGTCTTTTGCGGTGAAACAGATAGAACGGAGCGTGCCCTCCCTGGCGATGGCGTTCATTGAGTCCGTCAATACCGGCATGCGCCTCGGCAAGGATTCCGACGTCCTCGGACATCGTTTCGGCCGGAGCGTCGCAATAGTCCCCTAGGACGGCAAACGTGATGCGGGGGTCCATGTTGCCCAACGCCTGGACCTCGAGATGTTCCAGAAGATCTCGGACCGCTTCCACACTGGTGAGCAGGGTTGGAATCACGACCATCGTTCGACCTTCTTCGGGGACCCCCTTTTCGAGATCCAGCCGTGGAAGGCGCCTGGGAGGGACCCATGCCCCCACCAGCCACTGGGTCACGCCAATTGCCAATTCGCTCGCGGGAAGCAACGCCAGAAGCGCCACGACGAAGACACTCCCCGACCCCTTCACTCCCAGAGTCGCCAACACGACGAGACCGAGCGTCAAGAAGGCGATCGCCCCCAGATAGAGGGCGACGGAGTGGGAGAAGAACCCCGCGCGGAGCCTTTTCAGCAGGCTCCGATGGAAAAGAACCTCCCTCTCGAAGGAACGACGTCCTTTCCCGATCAGAAAATACCCGACATGAGCCTCTTGCACTTCCGCCGATCGCTGCCCGGCAGCATGTCTGGCATCGTCGATGCTCCGCAGCGCGATCGTGACCTGCGCCTCTCCCGTGGGCTCGGCAAGTTCCTCCACCGCGTGACGGTAACGGTCCCGGCTTCCTCCATCCATCTTTGCATAGACTCCGGCGGGGTCGCGCCGGAGCACCTGCTCGACTAGGCTCACCTTTTCGAAGTACCGATTCCAATCGAGGGAGGAACAGAGTCGGAGGCTCGTGATGGCGTTGCCGGTGGCAATCTGAAGATTGGCCTGCCATTGATGCTCCGCCCGGATAGCATCCTCGGGAGTCAAACCGTACCCGGACAGACGTTCTTCCAGCTGGGACCGCAGCGGCGCCACGCGAGTATCACTCTGCCGCATGCGCTTGAAGAGTTGCACCAGGAACGCCGTGGAGGCCTGCATCGGCATGACTTCCCCGACATTCCCGGCCTCCAAGGTGGAGAAACGAAGATTGGCCTGGATTCGGGAGGCTCGATTGTCCAGGAGCTCCGACGCCAATCGACGCAGAGTTTCCACGAGACCCGCCTTGATCATGATCGGCCAGGCCCAGAGCTCCCCCATCGTGAGCGGAGTTCCCGTCTGGAAGGCGGCTACGAATCGTTCCAGTCGTTCGGAATCCAGCCGCGCATCGCTGTGCCGAATCACTTCCAGTGCCATCGCGTAGACGCGCGCCGCCCCTGGCAGTTCTAAAGAAGCCAGCTTGGGAAGCTCTGCGTAATACTTTCGGGGCAGGTTGCGGCAGATGGCGAGGATCTCGGATTCGATCAGATGGTAGTTGTCCAGCAGCCATTCGGCGGCGGGCGGCACCGCCTCCGCTTCATGAACGTCGCCCGCCAGCGCGTCGTAGGCGCGTTTTAGGACTACTTCATTCTGGAGCAGTCTGCGAAAGAAAGGGCGAATCCTGGATCTCGACTTCCCGGCCAGGGTGAAGTGCGACGATAGGGACCGAGCTTTGGATTCGAGATCCTCCAGGCTGAGCGCTTCCCCTCGAATCGGCCCTCGATCCTCCAAGGCCGAAGAAGACCCGTTGGAGGCCGTCCCGGGCAACCGAATCCAACTTAGACGCAAGATTCCTCCGGTGGTCGATCATAATGATTCGCCCTGCGATCATTGCGATCGCCTCAGCCGATAAGAACGGATTATCGGCACACGTTCGGGCCCTGGGGTGCGGGTCGAATCGTCACTTCAAGTCGCCACCCTTTTAACCACGCAGATTTCATGCCATTGGAGGACCCCTTTCTGCATTCAGCGCGGCGACACCTCATGTTGTAGATCGATGGCCCCTCGCACGGCGGCAATGCTCGTCCCGATCCCCACGAAGTCCATCCCATACCGTCCCTCAAAGAGACCCGCGGAAACGATGATTCCGACCGGAAGCCCTTTTACCGACCATTCAAGCGCCGTAGCAGCAGACCGATCGTGGGTCCGATGGACGAATTGAGAGACGGGTTCGAACGTGATGCGAAGCTCCGTGTCTCCCAACCGAATCTTCTTGTCGATTCCACGATAGTAGAGATAACCCATGATGAGAGGAGGAAGGACCGCGAAGTCGATGCCGCTCCATCGTCCGAAGTACCACGCTTCCTCGTGAATCTGTTCCTCGGACATCATCTTGTATTGAGAAAGATAGGTCCGCCGCAGGACATCCCAGAAGATCTTGCGCTGATCGCCGACCAACTCGTGAAGATTCGCGCCTTCGGTCCTGTTCTGAAAGCCGACCGTATCCGCCCGGGACTCGTCGAAAGCGCTCAGGTACCTCCGCTCGCGCTCGGTCCACTGCGTCGCGAGCACCGTGAAAAGCCGCTCCGGTCGGGGTCCAGATTGGATGTCGAGGAGTCTCGCCGTGACGCCTCGGCTCTCCTCGTCCTCCCAGGTGCGAACGGCGGAGCGACCCGCCAGCCTGTTCATGCAGGTCGAGAACCCATCGAACAGCATCACCGGCCCCTCGAGCAGCGCGTCCCCGATGTCGGCCACGGGATCGCTGCCGCGGCGCCGGTAAACATCGGTCACGAGTGCGGCCCGGAAGCCCGCCCCTTCCAGGAAATCCCTGCCCTTCGGCAAAGAGTCGCTGGGCTCCGCAGTCCAGGCCATTCGAATGGGCCATGCGAACGGGGCGACCTGAAGCTCCGGGATTGCGAGGGCTTCACTCGGAAGTCCCATGGGCAGACTCGTGTTGGCGCTGGACACCGAGATCCTGACTTCGCTCGAAATGGGGACTCCCCCCTTCGTCAGTTCCTGCTCGGTCGAGCACGCCGATGCGGAGGTATCGATGAACCGTGCGAGGGTACGGAGGACGCGTTGTTGAAAGCGCTTCATCTTTTGGGGGAAGGATGAATCACTCTTCTGAGGACCCTGGGGAACCAAGGCTGCGGGGCACGAAAAGGCTTCCAAAAAGAGGTTGCCGACGATAACGAACGCGAAGAAAAAGGCGCTCAGTCGGACCAACGGGAGCCAGAATCTTCTTTCCTCGCGGCGCATTCTCCTCAACCTCACGATCCAGACTCGACTCCCCTTTCGATCGACTTCTCCAAGAGGGAGCGCGAGTTATCTGCATGCCTACGTACTCCCTATGAAGGGTAAGGGTTACCACTCGATCCAAGACATCCCCCTGACCCGAGTAACCTCCTTGGTGTGAGACCGTAGGTAGCAGCGTTCAACTGGCTTGGGCCGACCAAGCCGAGTAGGTGCTAGCTGCTGCGTGGGGCGGGAGTGCTCTTGATGATGACCCTAAGCGGGGAAAGGATGGGGCATCAGCGTCCCTTCCCGGGGCAACGTTCTTCACGCCGGATCGGTGCAAGAAAGAATGGCTTCAGCGTTACCCCTGCCCAGAACATTGCTCCAGGTCCTGACCCAGGGGCGGGTAGCCTGGGCATTGGCTAGGTTCTAGAGTGCAGTGCCTCTTTCGCTTTCAGAAGAAGATGATGAGGAGAACGCCATGGGAAATGATGGAAACAAGCGCCTGATCGGAGCTCTCAACCGGTTGCTGGCCAAGAAGCATGCCAGCGCGCTCCGATCCGCGACCTATGCCGCCCTCGTCTGCGGTCCCCACGCCGATGCGCTCTCCAAGCGATTCCAGGAGATCGCTTCCGACGAGATCGTCCACGCCGATCTCCTTCGCAAGCGAATCTGTGGCATCGGGGGAACGCCGACGATGGAAGTGGACGGCGGTCGGAGTCGGGCCGACGGCAGGCTCGCGGAGATGATCCAGACCAGTGTGTTGGAAGGACGCGAAGCGATCAAAGACGTTGCGGCCATCCTCGAGAACATTCCCCGCCTGAATGTTCTGCTCTACCGCACGCTGGAGGGCATTCTCAAGGACGAACAACAACACCTGGAACAGCTCCTCCGCCTCGCACCGGGGGATGAGGAAATCGTCTCAAAAGGTCAGCCCGATGATCCGCTCGAGGCTCGCTGGGACCGGGATTCCCACCGATCGGCCCAGAAGGCTCCATTAGAGTTCTGGGATTGAGTGGGGACTGGGTGATACAAGCCACCACCCTCCCTCCCATCGTCCCATCATCGGGCGAGATCGCTTTGGGAGCGCTCGACGAACGCCAGAAGGAGTCGTTGGGACCCAGTCGTTGATGGATCCCCTCGATCCGAAAGCCCTTCACCTTGTCTTGTCCCTGGACCTTCCTGCCGGGTCATTCCGATTCGTCCATCTACTGAAGGCACTGTGGCTCCCAGGTACAAGTCCCGGTCAAGGTGCCGCGGTTAACGGGGGCGGCCAAGAGTTGTCTTATTCGATCTGGGTCCTCAATCGGGTCTTCCCGTCCGAGGGCAGTTCCTGACTGCGCCAGATGGAGTGCCCTATACCCGCGATGGAACGGTCCAGTTCCACCCCCCTGGCGCGTCGCATCCTCCGCACCCAGGTCGTCCGGGGCAGCCTTTCTTCGGGATGGAATGTCGGCATCCTGGAGCCCGGCGGAAGGAAGACATCCCCTTTCAAGCTAAGGTTGGGTCGCGGATCCCGTGGTGACGCGAGCAGGGACCCTTCCAATGGAGCCCCGTCGCCGGGGCTCCTGAAGAAGAACACCTGATGGCTGTCCCGCTCCTTACTTCCCGCCTCCGTCCGGTTTCAATTCGGATTTCGGGGAGGCACCAGGGCAACACTGGGCTTTGAGCGTCTCGAGGGCTTCCAGGGCCTGCTCGCGCTTTCCGGATGAAATGGCCGCGCGGAGATCATTACAGCAGGACGCGCACCCGTGCCGAATCTGATTGCAGCAAGCTTCACCGCAAGGCTCACTAAGCGACGCGGACAAATGATCGACGGCGTCCGCAGCCTTGTTCATCTCGCCGGCCTTGACGTGACGTTCGACCTCCTGGCAGCAAGCGGCAACCCGCGGGCAACGGGCTGCGGTGATGCGCTCTTCCTTGGCGAGGGCACAGCTGAATCCCTTGGCCGTATGAATCGCCCCATGGATGGTAATGCGCACGCTGGCTTTGCACGAGAACGCCCCGATCTGTTCCCGGGTAAGATCCGCCTTGAAATAGGGACCTTCCAGGATAAAGGGAGCCTTGTCGGCTTCGTCCGAAGAGGCCGGAGGTTTTCGGCTGGGCTCTTGGGGGACACCTTGTGCGGTACGCCGGTCGGCGTCACTCCCCTCGGACCGCCTGCTCCCGTCGGACTTTACGGTGATCAGGCTAACGGAGTACGCGGTCCCTTCCAGCACTCGCGGCGCTCTCGCCGAGTGGACAGCATTCTTCTCCCCCGTCTTTGTCGTGACCAACTGGAGAGGGATCAGAACGTCGGCCCCATCCTTGCCGTCGACGACCAGAAGGGCCGTGACGCCGACGATATTGATCGTCTCCCGTTCCTTGTTCAGCAGATAAGCCCGAAGTTCGCAGGTGTCGGATGCTTCGGGTGTACTCGAATCCCCACGCTTCTCCTTGGCATTCTGCCGGGCCCATGCGGACCCTACCAGGGCAAGCAAGGCCGCCATCGTCATCACCACATTTCTCATTGCCGGACCTCCATTAAAAAGATGTTAGGACACGCACGCACCTTGGGACCACGATCAGATCTTCTCAACGGTCCGCCTCCACTTGAGGGGCAGGTCGCCGGAGATCGGAGAACAGTAGAGCAAATCAAAGGCCCCGCCCTGCGAGCCGTGACGTCCCGAGAGGTATCGCCATAACCGCACCGATACGCATCACAGTGAGTGGAGAGTCTATCGTTGTGATCGCAGAGCCCTCCGGCAGTCGATCGGCCAGGTTGGCCTCCTCCAATCACCGGATACAGTCTCCGAGGGACACGGTACCCGGCATCTGGTCCGGTGCTCGCGTAACCTTGCCGGATCGACCACGTAGGTACGTTCGTCAGGCCGGTTCACACCGGCCCGCGGAAGGAGAGGTTGCATGCTGCCTTGGTGGATGATCCTCACGGTGATCTCCCTGATCACAGCGGCTTTCGGCTCGGCTGGCCCCGTCCACGGTGCGGCGGCAACGGCCCAGGTCTTCATCGAGATGTTCACCGCGGTCTCCGGGCTTCTGCTCTTGGGCAGGGTCCTGGGAAAGGCCAGGCCCTTCCGCCCCACCGAGGGGCCCGGTTCTGATTCTTGCGGCTGGCGGATTGCAAGAAGTGCGGTGGGCTCGGCCATTGAGGGGTGAGGCATGTGTGGCCTCCTGAGAGTGCGCCTGAGGGACCTGGACCGGCAGGAGGTCCGGACTTGTAACGTCCACCAGACCTTCTCGCAGCGGTTGGACTCTCGGCAATCCACGGTCCACAGTAACCAGGTCCAGGACACTTCCCGCACCATGCCGGCATGGAGCATCCGGATCGCGCCCGAGCGGTTCAGGGGGGCGGAAGGAGACGGCCATGACGGCGTACGGTTCAATGGCGTCTGGAATGGCTCACCGCACCGCTCGCAAGTGTGGAAGCGATCCGCAAGACACTGTCTGTCGGCGAAGACGTTCTCGCACCTCCAGCGTCAGAACCTCCTCCGGGACCCCGGCCCGACCCTCGACGAATGGAACGTCGACCACACGAAGGAGATGCTCCACGTTGTCCGAACGCCACTCCCAGGGGACCGGAAGAAGGCCCACGAGCTGGCGGCGCACGGGGTGGCGCTTGATGCCCTTCAGGAAGCCGAGGTCTCTACGTCTGCCCCCGCTTGTCTTTCGGAGTTGTTCTCAAGGAGTTCTGTATGACCTACGGAAGCTCACTCGCCGAGCGCTTGGAAGCCGTCTCAGTCTTGCAACACGACGCCGGCACTGGCGTCCTCCACATCGGGATGGACCTGGGATGCTACAAGACTTCAATTGCGGCGACCAACGGCATGCGCGAGATCGTCCACTCCATTGTGGGTTGGCCCAAAGATCCAGTGTCCCGGAAACTGCTGGGCAAGGACATCGTCTTCGGCGATGAAGCCTATCGGCACCGCTTAGCACTGGAAACCCTCCGCCCCTTTGAGAAAGGTGCTCTCAAATATCTCGATCACGCCGCCGCGAGTATTTCCACGGAAACGCTCGGCCGCTACAGGAAGGCGGCACGGGAGCTGGTGAAGCACGTCGTCTCGCTCTGCCGCCCGCCCCATGGCATGCTCATCTACGGAGTGATCGGCTCGCCTGCCCGTGCGTCGCTTCTCAACAAGGAGGCGATCATGGATGCCTGTAGGGGTACGCTCAACGCGGTCATGATCGTCTCAGAGCCTTTCGCGGTGGCTTACGGCATGAACCAGCTCGAGGATGCTCTCGTGGTGGACATCGGCGCCGGGACGACCGATCTGTGCCGCATGCATGGCGCGATCCCGACGGACGAGGACCAGATCACGATTGCCAGGGCCGGCGATTACATCGATGACTGCGCCTTCAAGCTCATCCAGGCAAGATATCCCGCTGCACAGTTCACCCACAACATGGTGCGCGAGGCCAAGGAACGCCTGAGTTCCGTGAATGATGGGAACGACGTGGGGCTCGTCACGTGGCCCAATCGGGAAGGTCGGCCAACGTCATTCGACATCACTCGTGAGCTCCAAGAAGCCTGCAGGGTAATCGTGCCGGATATCGTGAATGGTCTCCGTCAACTCGTCAGTTCCTTCGATGCCGAGTTCCAGCGGCGCATGCTTCAAAACGTCATCCTGGCGGGAGGCGGAAGCCAGATTCGCGGCCTGGATCGCTTGATCGAGGAGGATCTCCAGCAATACGGCGGCGGAAAGGTCACCAAGGTTCACGAGCCAGACTTCGCAGGCGCCAACGGCGCCCTCAAACTTGCCGCGGACATGCCGGAGGAGTGTTGGAAAGAAGTGAAATGACATCCGGGCGAGGGTGCTCCCAGCGCAGAGCAGGCGCGGGGAAGCGATGCTACCTGGTTCTCTTCGCGGTCACCCTCCTGCACGGATATCCCCACCTGGTTACCCTTTGCTCCTTCGTGGCCGCACGGTTCTCCTGAGGAACGCAAGGATCGGCCAAGTCGACCGGTTCTGCGTTCCGGTACGACACCTGTGCGCCCCCAAGTGCCGTTCTGAGAAACCGCGCTGTCAGGAGATCCGGGAATCCATCGGAGACCGCGCTTGATCATCACTGGGCGCTCCGGCTGTTAGGTCGTTGCGGTGCGAGCCCGGGAGGCCCGTCCAGGGGAGGGAAGAGAGGTCCCGGGACCGGCGATGAGTAAGGAGTTGGTCGACCCGCTCCCCTCTGGAGTCGCCCTTCCGAGCGACCGACTCCTCCAAGGGGGCGAATGGACAATCGTTATTCCTAGATACTCCATCCCAGATCGAGGCTCCCCTGGCGGTCAACGCCATAACCTGCTCCGGGTAACCTCCGCTTGGCGAGAACGTATGTAGCACCGTTCAACTGGCCGGGCCAACTCGGCCGAGGAGGTCTAGAATGTTGCAGGGGGCGGGAATGTTCTTCGGGATCGCCATCGTGGCGGCGATTGTACGCTTTGGAGGAGTCGCCGGTAGTGCGGCAGGGTTCGCGCAGGCCTTGTTTGTGCTCTTCCTGGCGGTCTTTCTAATCACCCTGATCCGGGGATGGATGGGTCATCCATGTGCCTTCCCGTGATAACTCCCTCCAAGCCGGATCGGACCCAGGTTGGCTTCAGCGCCAGCGGATCTGAGGACAGGACAGCCGGATGGGACCTGTTCCACAACCGTTCCCCGCGAATGCGGGCCTGGACCGTGTTTCGAATGTTCAGAGTGCCTATTGAAAGAAGAGGTGGAACTATGGATCACACAAGAATCAATGGAACAAAAATGGGCCACCAGGCGTCGCGCCTCGTGACCGATGCCCGCGAACTCGCCGAGACGTCGGTCAACGAAGGGAAAGCCTTCGTAAGCCGACAGGCGTTTCCCTTCATGGTCGGATCTTTCATCGCCGGCCTCTTCCTGGGAGTAACGTTCCATTTCCGAAAGTAGGGGCCGTGATGAGGTGTCGGTTCGAGATCCAAGTGCTCAAAGCAGCAAGGACCTCCGCCGCCCGGGAGCCGGCTTCCGGCGGCGCCGCCACCGCATCCCTCGGAAATGCCGGAGAGGAGTCCAGACTCCGGAAGCGAGGCTACTCGGAACTGATCTGCCTGGAGGCCGGTCACGCCAAGGCACTCATCCGACCAATGCTTGTACACTGGGGACACCCAACCGAAAGTAGGGCACAATGACAAGAGTAACGGGATTCGTTCTCGTGGTCCTCGCCGCAGTCCTGCTCGTCTGGGCCTTGGATGCCTCCTCTTCCATTCCTTCAGGGATCTCCAGGTTCTTCAGAGCAATCCCATCAAATAGAGCCGCGTTCCTCTATGCCGGCAGCGTCGGAGCGGGAGTGATGGGTCTGGGCCTGCTCTTCGCCCCCCGGGCGCGCTCCGCTTGAATCACCGATCCCGAGCGGGCAGAGGTACCGTGCCTCGGCAATCAGCGCAGCGCTTCATCGTGACGTCGGACCGCCCCGGGCAAGTCGTCACCCCGTAACGATTCCTTCCCCACAGCTTAGGTACCAGCGCAGGGGATGGCTTCCCTTGGAGGAGGACCTCCGAGCTCGAGAGATCGCCCCGACCCGAAGGGACTAGGACAAGTAGAGGTGGTTCATGAGAGACGAAAGGAGAAAGGGCCACGGAATCCATCCGATCAAGGACGGCATTGTGGAAGCGATGAAGAGTTCCGGCGACGTGTATACGGCGGCTGTGGACACGGTCTCATTGGCGGTACAGTGTTCCCTAGCGGCGGCCAAGCGAGCGGGATCCTCTTCCGTCGGTGCCGTGACGTATGTCGCGCTGGGAGCGATACGGGGAGCGCTCGACTTCGAATCCGATCTGGGCGAGGCCTGTAAGGGGATCCTGGTGGGCGTCCTCCTTGGCACCCGGGAGCGCGGGGACGCAGCCTTGCGAACGATCTCGCATGCGGCCCGAACCGTCATTCATCACACCGCGACGACCGGAAGCGACGTGACCGGAGCGACCGCAGGGCTCGTCGAAGGCGCGATTCATTCCGCGAAAGAGCTGGGAGACGATATCACCCGAGCAGCCTCCGCCGCCGCTCAAGGGGCTCTCGAGGGGGCTGAAGAGGTCAGCTTTTCCGCAGCGGAGCAGGTGCGAATGGCTCTCAAGGTCTCGTTTGAGGGGGCCAGACTATACCTTCTTCCCCCCTATCAGCAGCAGGAGCCCTCGTGATACCTAACCCTATTCCGAACGGTGCTCAGGGTCATGGCCCCAGGGCGATGATCCTGGGCATGTCCCAATCCTAGAGGGCAGGGGTTTGTTGGATGGCTTTAGATGGGAGAAACTCATGGAAACCAGTGAAAACACCCGCTTGATCAAAGCCCTCAATCGGATGCTGGCGAAGGAGCATGCCTGCGCAATCCGGTACGCCACTCATGCTGTCTTGGTCAATGGTCCCTACGCGGAGTCCGTCTGCAGGCGATTCCAGGAGATCGCTTCCGATGAAACCGTCCATGCCGAGCTGCTGCGCCGCCGAATCTGTGCCCTCGGCGGAACGCCGACCATGGAAGTGGATGGCGGTCCACGTTGTACCGACGGCACGCTGGCGGAGATGATCAAGACCAATGTCCTGGAAGAACGCGAATCGATCGAAACGTATTCGGCCATCCTCGAGAACATCCCCGGGATGAACATTCTGCTCCACAGGACGGTGGAGGGCATTCTCAAGGATGAACAGGAACATCTGGAAGAACTCCTCCGCCTCGAACCGTTGAAGGAGGAAACCCCCTCCACCGAAACACTGGACGTTCCGCTCGAGGATCGCGAGCTCGAGGACCGGAGTCCGTCCCGGACGGCTGGCTGCTTTGGAATCGAGCCAATGAATGGAGAATGATGATGAACATCACCAGTCCGTCGCCCGCCGTCGCAATGATCGAGACCCAGGTCGCCCCGATCCTCAGAAGCGGGGATCCGTCGTCAGCCCATGGTCTCGGTAGGGACCTCTCGAACCGAAAGTCCTTCAATGTGTGTCGGCCTTGGAACTTCCCGGCAGCTCGTGTCGACTCCTTCATCCGCCGCCGGTATTTGCGAGCCCGAGTTCAAGTCCCGGTCGAAGTGTCCTTGTCCCGCCTGGACGGATCGCTTTACGACATGGGCACCGGCGTCGTCCGAGATGTCTCGTACTCCGGCCTCTGCCTCGACCATGTCATCTTGTCCAATGGCCATCTCCTGGCAGCCTATTTCGCAGTCGAATTGCGGCCCACGACGGGGCCCACCGGATCCTCCCCCATTGCCGGTCGCATCCTCCATACCTATACCTCGGAACTTCCCTGCTTCGGAATCGAGTTTTTGCATCCTGAAGCCGGAGCGGAGGGTCTGGTTCAATCCTGGAGATGAGCCGGGCGGTGGATCGAGACGCCCTGGGAAGGGTGATCTCTTCCGCCTGCCGTTTCTGAGTCTTCACCCAGTCAAACCCTTGAAGCGTACCTTTCCAACGGGGATACTTGCGGAGGAGGGAGCGCTTTACCTCATGGGGTTCGGTGGCAACAAGGAACGCCTTCCCCTTGGGCCACGCCCCGGAGGAGCGCGCCAATCTTCTGGCGGCACGCCAGGGAGAGGCACACGATCCGGGAACGGCGTCCAAGGGTTGATCGGATGTCGCAGGAGCCTATACGGACCCTGCGCCGGCGATGGCGAGTCTGGAATCCTGAATCCTCCTCGACTTTTATGATCCCTCGATTGACTCCGCCGGAGCGAGCCGTCCAATATCCCGACGACCGGAGGATCCGGGTCTCGCTTTCCGCCAAGGCGGTGTCCATCTTGGCCCTCATGGTCCTTGTCCCCGTCGCCGCGGCCTGGGCAGAGGTCCTCTGGCGCGGCCTGCCCCCCATTTCTGATTCGAATTCCCTGGCGCACGGTGTCGGTCCTCCGGGATTCCCCGGCTGGGCCTGCATGGCCCACTGGCTCAATTTCTTCTTCCTCTCGCTTCTTGCCCGGAGCGGGCTTTCAATCCTTGCCGACCACCCCAGACTTTACGGGAACGATCATTGCACGCCCGGGAGCGAATGGATCCGTCTTACCCCTCTTGAGGTGCCCCGGGACCGGGTCTGGACCGCGAAGGACGACGCACGATACCTCACGCCGCTGGTGGGCCTGCCGGGGTACCGTCACACGATCGGCCTGGCGCGAGTCTGGCATTTCTTCGCGGTCCCCTTCTTCGTCGCCAACGGCTTGATGTTCGTGGCACTGGGGATCTGGAGCAGCCACCTTCACCGCCTGGTGCCCCAGTCTTGGGACATCCTTCCTCAAGCCTGGAAGGTCTTCGTGCACTACGCGACATTCCACCTTCCGCCGGAACCGAACGGCTTTTACCACTTCAATCCCCTCCAGCAACTCTCCTACTTCGCCGTTGTCTTTGGAATGGCCCCGCTTTCCATCTTGACGGGCCTCGCCATGTCGCCGGCGATCGAGAGCCGTTTCCCCTGGTACCGAAACCTCTTCGGGGGCCGCCAGGGCGCCCGAAGCCTGCATTTCCTCCTGCTCCTGGGCTACCTCGGGTTCACCGCCGTTCATGTTGCGATGGTTGTCGCCACGGGGTTCGCCCGCAATATGAACCATATCACTCGGGGAGTCGATGAATCGGGCCGGCAGGGGGTCGTTCTGGGACTTGGGATAATCAGTGGGACGGTTCTCTTCTGGTTCTTGGCGCACTGGCTGTCTTGGCGGAAGCCGCGGTCGCTTCAGCTCCTCTCGGGGCATTCCGAGAGTGTTCTCCGGGCCCTCAGTCTCAACGCCTTTCGCCCTCGGGCTCACTACTCCCCGAAAGACATCTCCCCCTATCTCTGGACCAACGGGAAGCTGCCCACGTCGAAGGAGTGGCTCGATCTGGCGCGTGGCAACTTCAAGGACTACAGACTCAAGGTTGGGGGGCTCGTCGAGAATCCCGTCGAGCTATCGCTCGAGGACCTCAGGCGCTTGGGCAAAGAGGAACACATCACGATGCACCACTGCATTCAGGGGTGGACCGGCATCGCGAAGTGGGGCGGCGTCTCGCTGCGCAAGATCGTGGAACTGGTCAAGCCCAAACCGGATGCGACCACGATGGTCTTCTTCTCCTTCGGTGAGGGCCTTTACGGAGGTATCTACTACGACACCCACTCCCTCGGGAATGTCCTCAAGCCCCAGTCGATCCTGGCCTGGGAAATGAACGACCAGCCCCTCCCGATTCTCCACGGCGCTCCCCTGCGTCTTCGCGTCGAGAATCAGCTTGGGTACAAGATGGTCAAGTGGATTAGTGCCATCGAGCTCGTCCAAAGCCACAAGACGCTCGGGAAGGGATGGGGAGGAAAGAACGAGGACGACGAATTCTTCGATCTCATGGCCAATATTTAGTCCGGCCATCCAGCGCTCGCTTGGTAGGTATTTGGCCCTTGCGCACGGGGTCACCATCGGTCCTCTCTTCAGGGGGCTCCCTCCGCCGAACGGAATCTCTCGGGGAGGAGGGTGCGTACGAAGTCCGTTACGTTCGACGTCGGATGTGTTCGAGTAGCCGCTTCCGCGGGTCCCCATAGGCTCCCGGAGGGCAAGCGCAGTCGCCGACTCGACGGAGGGACATCTTCGGAGAAGCTCTTCGTCATGATCGGGACTCACCCGGAAGTCCATCGTCCACGCGGCTACTCGGACCCCCAATTTTCGAAGTCGGTCGGCCGCGCGGGAGGGACCTCTGTCGGCGACCTGGGAGGATCGGACGGGGCAGGATCGTCCTCAGGAGGGCCGCTCTCACCCAGAGGCGTGGGGAACCCAGCCTTCTGCCCGGCTGGAGACTGCTTCAAACGCAGACGATCTCGCATCGCACGCATCTGCTTGTTCATGTCCCGGAGAAAGTCTTCCGATAACACCCTCAGCAGGGACGCAATCCTCAGTCTTTCGAGTTCAAGATGGTGCAGCACACACCGTATTAGCGCGTCCATCTTCAAGTCCAAAGTCCGATTCTCGCCGTCCAAGACCGTTAGCTCCTTCAGCAGCGTCTTGATCCCGGCATGATTCCGAAGCGCGACTTCAACGAAGCGCGACCCACCGGCCTGGTTCATGCCCCGGATCGACGGATAGAGCAAGCCCCCTTCCAGTGCCAGTTGAATGTCGAGAGTCTGCCGAAGCGGATGAAGAAGCTCCTTCTTTTTCAGACCCTCCCCCTTCCCCAGAGCTTCATATTGGACGAGGTACTCTTTCACCTCGGAGTGGGAGGACTTGAGAACCGACAGAGGGGACATCCCCTGGATCGCAGCTAATCTCATGACCTAGGCCCCCTTCACCGATGTGCGCCGTGCCCGGGGATCGGCGATGCGAGAGCCTTCACGGTTCGTACGGCCTGACATGTCCCCCGGATGACCGTCGTTCGGACCCTCCTGGGGCAGAAGGTCGTGACTATCTTGATCGACTGCGGCCAGCGCGCGTTCGGCATCCTCCTCGCTGATGCCATAGAGCTCGTACAGCTTCATCTGATGGGAGTGCCGAGCTCCGGAAAGTGTGGTCCGTTCGGAACGGGTCAAGTTCTCCCATTTGGACGAGACCATGTCTTCCGCGGGCTCCCCCTGCCTTGCACGTTCTTCACGATTCATCGCTACACACCTCGACTTTGACCATCGCTTGCAATCCGGGCTTAGATACTCTCTTCAGGAGTCCGGGTTACAGGGGGCCAGCCTCCTCAAGCGCGAGCTTCGACTCCTTGATCTTCAGGATGCGCCGAATTCCCCGCTTCTCGAGCGCCCTGGCGAGCCGGGGAGCGATGTTCGTCAAGGAGGTGAACGTCGACAACGCCCGATCACCCTCTCAAGAGCTTGGGTAGAGCACGGCCCGTAAGGAGGAGCGCCTCCCTCGATGATCGGAGTCCACCCGGAGTACCTGGGATAAGTCCATGATGGAGGCGCGATCGTAACGCAACGAAGGACGGGCTTCTCCCTTCGTCTCATGGGTCTCAGGGTTCTGACTGTTGGGGCGATCGCCTTGGAGAGATCGTGGAGCGCCCCACAGGGACGGCCCAGACGAAGCCAGAGAGTCCCCCGAACGAGGAGCGTCTGCTCCTCATTCGAATGCATCAAGGGGTCAATTCCCAGGGCTTCCAGTGCTCCGTCCGCACCTCCGGTTCGGCACCGGTCCCCGACGCGGAACCTCAAAGACTCCCCATCTTCCCGGAGAAAACGGGCCCTGCTTCGGCTTGGAGGGCCGCTTGGATAGGGACGGAGTGATGGCACCTCCTTCTCGGAAGTCGTTAGGAGCAGGACTAGGGGAGTACTTCGGGATGTTCTGGGACGGAGTGACCCGAGGTGGGGTTACCTCGTCAGGGAAGAGAAGATCCGTCGTCTCCTCCTCTGGCCAGTCACGGTCACCTCCTTGACGGAACGACGTAGGTAATCATGCTGGGCTCTCCCAATGAGGGTAACGACATGAGCACTGAAGCCATCATTCTAGTTGTGGTTGTGGTTCTGCTGTTCGGGGGCGGCGGCGGGTACTGGTACTCTCGGCGATAGAACGCCGCTATAGCCGAAAGGACAGCCCGACCAGCTCGTCGGTAATATTGTGGGTAAGGAGGGATCTCATGGGCGACCATGTGTACAAGACAACGGAGCTGGTGGGCACTTCGACCCTGTCTATCGAGGACGCCGTCAATCAGGCCGTCGAACGTGCGAGCAAGACCCTGCGTCATATGGGCTGGTTTGAGATCATCGAAAACCGGGGACGTATCGAGGGCGGTAAGGTGGCCCATTGGCAGGTGACCTTGAAGATCGGCTTCCGGCTGGACGACGAACATTAAAGCTCCCCATTGGCCGGCTTCCTGGAGGAATCTCCCCGGGGCTTCCCTTCCGGATCCGGGTAAACACCATCTCGGATCCTATCACCGGGTTTCATGAATTCTGAATGACCCCTCAGGTCAAGGAATCCCGCTAGGGCGGAACCTCGGAAAGCGCGGCAAGTGGAACCGGACGGCCATTTCCTCCTCCAACACCTCACCCAGGTCCCAGGCCTCAGCCTCCGTGAGCCCTTTCCCGTACTGATGGATTTGAGTGGCGCAAACGATCGTGATCTCGCCTTCGTCTCGGCCGATAAGCATCCGACCCCAAGGAGAGCCCCGCCGTCGATTCTTCAGCCGCCCGGCCTTGACGCTTCTCAGCTCCGAGCGGCCGAACCGTCGGGAATACCCAAAGCCCCAGATGTCCCACCTGGCCAGGAGCGCATTCCGTTCGACCAGGAAGCTTTCCATGCCGCCCAGTCCCCACATCCAGTTCCACAGGATCACCCCTCCGGCGATCGTGACGAAGGGCAGAATCACCGCCGCAAGCGGAACGGGCCCCCCCGGGATGGCCCCCATGGACGTGAATCTTCCCCGGAGGAGCAGGACGATCAGGACTTCTACGGCAGCCCAGATCAGGAGCCAAGCGAACGTGAGAGAACTTCGGAGTCGGTCGGCTTTGACCGGCACGCGAATGCGAAGCCCCTCCGCCTCCCGGGTCGCCCGAAAGGCGGGATTCCAGGATTCATTCCTGTTCATTGAGGTCTCCTCATGGTTTCTGGATGACTCCGCAAGCAAGTTGACTTCCCGCATTCCCTGTGGGGTCCGACACCTCGTCGTCCGGCTTTTCATGGATCACCAGGCACGTCTTCCCCGAGGGCAGGATCGAATTCTTGCCCGGGCTCAGCATGATGTGGAAGGCGGTCACCTCCACCTGCGCGGTTCCGTCGTCTCCGACCTCGAAGTTCGGAAGATCGCCGGCGTGCGGTCCGTCCTTGTTCTGCGCGCCGTGGCGCTTCCCGAAAGGATTGAAGTGCGCGCCGGAGGACTTGAACGCGGGGCGATGACCTTCCCCCCCCATCTGGATGTGCATCGAGTGAAGTCCCGGCTGCAGATGGAATAGCGTTACCTGGATGCGGACTCCCTTCATCAGCGGCGTGAAGGTCGCATGTCCCACGGGCTCGCCCTTGCCGTCCAGCAGATCCGCCACGGCAACCTCGCCTTCCGAGCTGTGTTTCATCCAATAGGTCATCAAGCCCAGAAGGGCTCCGGTCAAGCACATCATTCCCAGTCTCATACGACCTCCTCAGGCAAAGGCATTCCCTGAACCGGCGTATCTACGGCAATGCCATGAACACGTGGCACCGCCCCGCAGAGCCTGCGGCGGCGGCCCGGTCGTACAGGAGTGAAGGCACCTTTTTGCCCGATTGACGTAGATAGAACCGAGCTTCTACCACGCCCAGAGGAACCGTGGCAGCAGGGAGGAGACCGCCACGATGGCCGATGTGTCAGCCCCCCAGGAGAATAGGGTGCAGATGGAGTCCTCCACCTGCACGGAGAAGCCCGAATCGAGGGATCCCGTTCGATTCGCACTTCGGACCGGAGAGCTGCTGTTCGGCAACCGGATCGATCTTCTGAGGGACGGCGCCGGAGCCTATCCTCGAATGATCGAAGCGATCGCCCGGGCCCGGCGATTCATTCTCCTGGAGACGTACATCTTCTCAGACGACTTCGTGGGCCGTCGCTTCGCCCGGGCGCTCGCATCCAAAGCGCGCCAGGGAGTAGACATCCGCGTCCTTTATGATTCCCTTGGCTCCAAGGCGACGCCTCGGGAGTTTTTTGGCTGGATGCGCTCGCAGGGCATCCGTGTCCAAGCCTTTCATCCGATTCGTCCCTTCCTCCATGGACTCCGGTATCGCAGCCGCAATCACCGGAAAGTCCTGATCATCGACGGCCACACGGCGTTCGTCGGGGGACTGAACCTCTCCCGGGAATATGCCGCGCGTCAAGAGGGCGGAGAAGGATGGCGCGATACTGAGATCGAGATTATGGGTCCCGCGGCGTCCGAACTGGCTCGCTTGTCCCTCGACTTTTGGCCCACCGAATGGAATCACCCCCCGGCCCTGCGGATTGCCCTTGAGGACCCTCCCGCTCAGGAAGGCGGCAGTCCCGTCCTGATCCTCGGTTCTTCTCGCCTTCGGGATCGTTTCAAGATCAGCCGGCATCTGCGGTTCGCCTTCCGTCAGGCCAGGCAACGGATCTGGATCGCTAATCCCTATTTTCTTCCGAGTCCGGCGCTCCGGGGGGAGTTGCTTCGCGCGACGCAACGAGGCGTCGACGTCCGGCTCCTGGTCCCCCGATCGAGCGACGTCCCGCCCGCCCTTTTTGCGTCCCAGCGTCTTTTCCAACGATTTCTCCGCTGGGGCATCCGGATCTTCGAGTGGCCCGGTCCGATGATGCACGCCAAGACCGCCGTGATCGATGCCCAATGGTCGACGGTGGGCTCCTACAACATGGACCCCCTCTCCCTCCTCCTGAATGATGAACTGACAGCCGTCATGCTGGATCGTGGATTCGGCGCGCGTCTTGAGGCCATGTTCCGGGAGGATTTCGAAGCCTCCACCGAATTGACCCCGGAGGCCTGGCAGAAAAGAGGCTGGTTCCGTCGTATCACAGAAAAGATCTGTTACGTCTTTCGAATGATCCTGTAATCGATCGCAACCCGGAGCTCCGGATCACGTAAGTGGTGGGGACGGCGACGAGGGATCTCTAACCGGCTCTCCGGCCTTTGGGATCGAAAGGAGTCCTATTTGCTCGACGAAAGCGCGCTCATTCTCATCGCTCATACCGACCGTCACACCCTGATCGCCCTGTATACCTGGTTGGACGCCAGAGGATATTTCGTGGCCCCCAGCTTCTCGAGGGCGGATTTGCTCACCAACTGTGCTCGGTACAAGCCCGCTCTGGTCATGACGACCGATTCCCTGTCCGACGACGACGAAGGCGGACTTCTTCATCCGATCCTTGAGCGGTCCCCTCAAACAGGGATCATCCTGCTCCCGAAGGTCCTGCTCCTGGAATCCCTCGGCATCATCCTCGAGTTCGCCTGGGGCAAAGAGATTCTTCGGGTGGCAGGGGCGTTGCCTGTCCCGCCTCCCCCGATTCCGGGTGCGGAAGCGGATCGAATCCCGGGAGTCGCGACGGGCTCAGGCGAGATCGAAGAGCAGAATCTCGGAGGCTTCTTGAGCGGTAAACGAGACGGCCGATTCATCTTCGAGGGAAACGCCGTCCCCTGCCCTCAGGATCTGGTCGATGAGCAGGACCCTCCCGGTGACTACGTGCAGCCATCCCCCGCGGCCTGGACCGAGCTCGTGGACGAGGTGATGTCCCGGATCTAGGATCGAGGAGTAGATGCACACGTCCTCATCCAATCGGAGCGACGCCGCGCAGGGATCCGGGGAAGCGATGAGGCGTAGGTGTCCTCGCCGTTCCGAAAACGGGTAGTGCTTATGCTCCAAGGGGCTTGCCCCTTTGACGCGACGGGGCGTCATCGAACTGACGAAAATATGAGCGCCTTGGAATGGGGAGTTTCCCGAACCGCCGGCGAACCTCAGGCGACGCGTGCTCGTACGCTGGCAGGATCCCGGGACCAGGAATTCTTCCCGACGTGGCCGTTCGTGCACCACCAAGCCGCCCTCCCGGACGTACGTGACGCTTTCATGGATCCCCTTAGAGGGGAGCGTGAGTTCCGTTCCCGGATGCAGCCGAATTTCATTCAGGGACCCGAGCCCACGGAACCCTCGATAGGAGGGGTTGCTCCCGTTCTCCGCATCAAAGCTCATCCACATTTCCTGTGAGTCGCCCCTGACATGCCGGCGATCGTTGGCCTTCTTACATCTGATCATTCATCACCCTCGCCCTCTCTCCCGAACCATCTTCAGTTCCATACCCTTCCCAATATCAGGCTTCTGGTCCCCCTTGAGGAGATCAGCAAGAAGCGGGCCAGATTGCATCGTCTATGGGGTTAAAGGAGGAATCCCAGGGAGTCGCGGAGAAACATATCAGAATGAGGGACGAAGAGATCATTCTGATCTCGCTCAAGCCCCGGTCTGCCCGGCGGAGCGCACTCTATAGGCCTTGAGTTTCCGATGAAGGGTGGCGGAGCCGATCCTCAGGGTCGCTGCGGCCTGCGTCCGGTTTCCTCCCTTGGCATCGAGGACCGCCATAATGTAGTTCATCTCGACCTCCTCGAGGCTCCGAAGGGTGCCGGGCGTGACGAGGAGGGCGGCCGAAAGGCTGGAGGACAGTTCCGGAGGAAGGTCGGCCAGGTTTACTCGGGACGTCGGCGTGATCGCGACGGCGCGCTCCATAACGTTGGCCAGTTCCCGGACGTTGCCTGGCCAGAGATGTCCCAGCAGGCGATCCGCGACGGGACCGGTGAACCCATCCACCCGCCGTCTCATTCGGGCAGACGCCTCGGAAAGCAGGATTCGTGCCAGCGGAAGGATATCCTCCTTCCGATTCCGAAGCGCTGGAACGGCCAGCTCGACCACCCTCAACCGGTAGAACAGATCTTCACGAAAGCACTTTGACGCGACCGCTGGAAGAAGATCCCTGTTCGTCGAGGTGAGGATCCGCACGTTGATCGAACGGCTTTGGTTCTCGCCAACCCTTCGCACCTCGCGCTCTTGCAGCACGCGGAGCAGCTTCACCTGCGTCGAAAGCGGAATCTCGCCCACCTCATCCAGGAAGAGCGTCCCCCCGTTCGCGGCTTCGAAGAGGCCCGGACGATCGGCCACCGCTCCCGTGAATGAGCCCCGGCTGTGTCCAAACAGCTCGCTTTCGAGCAGGGACTCGCTGATCGCAGCGCAATTGATGGCGACAAAGGGTCCGCCGACGCGTGCGGAATGCCCATGCACATACCGTGCCATCCGTTCCTTGCCTGTCCCGCTCTCCCCGGTGATCAGAACGGTGGAATCCACCTGGGCTATCCTCCGCGCCAGCCCCATGACGTGCTGCATGGCGGAGCTCCGCGAGACCATCGCACAACTACCAGAGTCATCCCCGGGCTCGGCGATGAGCGCCATCTTTCGGGTCCGCTCCTGAATCTTTTTCTCGGTGCGCCTTAGCGCTTCCGTCACTTCCTTTAGCGCCGTGTCGATGTCTTCCCGCCGAAACACGGTCAGAGTGTCCTTCGCGGTGTCGCCCCACTCCTCGATCGATTTGACTAGGATATGGCAGGCAGGGTCTCCCTTGCCCATGCACTTGTCCTCGACGGCATACACTTCGTGACCCATCGCGCAACTGAGATAGCCGCTGACCAGTCCGCACAGCGTCCAACACACCGGGTAGTCTACTTTGCCCAGATGGAGCAGATGCTGTTCCGCTTCATAGGAGACACGCCAGGTACCTCCTTCCACCTCGAGGCAGAAGCTGCTCCCGGGCTCCAGCAGAAAGAGGCCCTGCAAGGCGTAAATCCGGGAGCCTGCCCGGCGCCACTCCTCGTCGCTGTCCCACTTGAACTGGGTTCGCATGGATTCGGCCAAGCGCTTGCCATGGGCGTATCCGAACCGACTCAGGAGGCCTCGCGCCACCGGAACCCCTAGATTATCGATGAGTTCTCTCCGGAGCAGTCCCTGCGCGACCGCGTCGAAGATCAGCGCGCGCTGGCCGGCGAAGCGGACCAAGCCTCCTTCCGCGTCGACTTCCAGGAGCTCTCTGAGATCAAGTTCTTCGACTCGCAAGGCTCGTCCCTCGACTATGCCAGATTGAATAGAAGGATTTCGGAGGGGCTCTGCGCCGTGAACGATACAGAGTCCTCGTTCTCTACTCCCATGGCATCACCGGTGCCCAGAAAATGGTCCAGAAGTGAAACCCTGCCCTTGACGATGTGGAGCCATGCCGCTCTCCCCGGGGCAAGAACGTGGATCAGATGGTTCCCGACCAGGAGAATGGAAGAGTACATTTGAACATCCTGGTGGATACGGAGCGAGCCGCTCCTTCCGTCCGGCGAAGCCACGATGCGCAGAATCCCTTCCCGGTCCGCCACGGGAAAGCGCTTCTGTTCTGTACCCGGTTCGAATTCGGTACCGTCGGGCGTGATACAGCTCTGGAACACGTGCGCGGGGTTCAGCAACGATCCGTTGATGACCCGGTGACGATACTTGGGCGTCGTACTCGTTCTTTGGAATTCTCCCGGACCGATACGACCCATGCCTCCGGACCAATCCTGATTGATGAGAGTTCCCTCTCGAACATAGGTTACGATCTCGCTGTCGTCCGATGACTGGGGATGTAGATTCATTTCCGGGCTCGGGGACTCCTCATTGAGGGCCTCGAGAGTGCGAAACCCGTGCCGGAAGGGATCGGTGGCGTTCTCGGGGTCGAAGGTCAACCAAGTATCCTGGGTCCCGCTCGTGACGCGTCGCCGCGTTTCTGATCTCCGTAAGCTCATCATACGTCCAAGCCTTTGCGTTCCGCGGTGCTTGGTGGGTCCGTACTCCGGGGGGCCACGTTGCACTCCGACTGTCTTCATCACGAATTGATCGGCCACCGGTATCTCCGCCGATGAGGCTTCCGGCGAACTGTCAACCTGCCTTGGTCCTTCAATGAAGAACCTCTGTGTCTAGGTAGAGCAATTACTGGGCCATGGAACGCTCAAGACACTCTGGTCGGAGGCAAAGAACCGCGAGATCGTTTTGATGTCAGTAGGCGAACCGTGTGCTTGAGGTGTTCTGAACGCGTCGGCAGTACCCGGTGGCCCACCTCCAGTACTTCTGCGAGGGCGGCGAACGATCGGACACCGGGGCCGCGTTGAATCTCGAAGCCTCTCACCGCCCAGTCCCATGAGAAGACCCTGTCCTTCAAAAGCGCATCCCCTAGCCGTGTCTAAGCTCTCTCCCTCCTTTGCCAGCGGACGGAGGTGGGTCCCCTTCTGCGATCGATGCCGTTGGCATCGAAGGCTCGCCGCCGTCCGCGCTTCTGACGAGGCCCCGGCCGGGCCACCTCCGCTTCCTCCACATCGACAGCGAGTGCAGTAGCGTGAGCCGCCACCGCCCGGCCCGGCCAGGCCTCGGTGTGCTGGCTCGGCCTCGCGGGAGCGATTCAAGAATCGGATCAGAGGAGGATGCTCGGTGAGTCGTGGCTCTTTTCCGGAGCAATGACGTAGATAGCACTGAAGACTGGTCTTGAGGAAGCGCATGCTGCTCTATTCAGACCAGAAGGAGGCCACGATGCTTAGGATCATGCCATTCCTGGTCTTGCTGCTCTGGGGCGTTGGAGGGTGTATTTGGCCCGGGGATCGCGGAGCAGTTTATGACGAGAGGGGCTGGGGTTACGACGAGGGTGGGGATTGGCACATGGAGCGACGAATGGGTGACGACATGCGCGAAGGGCGCCCTGAAGGTCGCGCAGGAGTCGGGCGCGAAGGGGGAGGAGAGCACAGCGGCGGCCATCATTAGGCGGCGCGGCCGACGCCCCAGCCTGGTGTCCCTCTTTCGGAAAGTGAATCCAGGATCTCAAGTGGAGAATAAGTCGATCCTGGACCGAGCTGCTCGCCTGCCCCCAGCGGCCCTCGAGGCCGGCGGACCGAAGCGAGCGCGGCCGGTGATGGAGTTCCTGGGTGACAATCCTGGTCTCTCGGACCGACTCGTTCTTTCCTCAAGCGGAAGGGACCACAGCCTTGGCAGTCAAGGATCCCGTGCGACGGCCCATCATTCCGGCTCTTTGACGATGACGGTTCCCCTCATGGAGGGGTCCTTCCGGTTGTAGTACTCGAAGGTGCCTGGCTTATCGAAGGTGTACACAAAGTACCGGTTGATTAGGATCGGCCCCGAGTCAAAGAGCGGCTTCTCAATCTGGTTCGTCTCCGGATTCTCGATGGGGAGCTTGTTCGCGGATACCACGGATTGTTCCTTCTGGGTCATGTTCGCCCACATGATCTTTTGGCCCACCGAGATCTCAATCGTCGGCGGAATGTAGCCCCGAGCTTCGATATCGATCTTCTGGTCGATCTCCTGAGCCCGGGCACCCGTGACGGAGACGAGGAGCAAACCAGAGACGATTCTCATGCATGTTCGGATAGTCATCTTGTAGCCCTCCAGTTGAACGGCGGACGTGCCAGCGCTTCTGAAGGTATGTACGAGATTAATGCAGGGAGGTTGCCTTGCCGTGGAGCCTGCGGATACTGCGGTCCCCCTTCCGGAAGTCGTGTCCGGACGCTTCATTAGAGAAGGTGTCGATATAAGGCCGGGTCTGCCCGAGTCCCCGCCCTCTGGCGGGCGCCGCCGGAGGGACGGCGGTGGGGGTGGAATGGATGGGGACATCCCACTCAAAGGGGTCCCTGTCGGGGCGCCGTAACCTGGACGGTGGGTTGGCATAGATAGCCGTGTTCGGTAATCATCGTGAGGTAAAGCTTATGAATGGCCTAACTGTCCTTCTGATCGTCGTGGTGGTCCTGATCCTGTTCGGCGGCGGCGGGTACCTGTATTGGAGATAGGAGGTTGTTCCTCCACCGATCCAGGGCGGATCACTCCTTCGAGACACCTCCCCGCCAAGGACCGGGCACGTCTTTCGGATCGTGTCGATCAGCGGCGAAATGGCGAGTGTCGCGGCTCTGAAGAATGTCCCATCTAGGAAGCGGGCCGGTGAACCAGGGGGACCAGGGGTGCGGGGTCCGCTTCCGAACGTTCTCGGGGGATCAACCCATCGCGATAAAGGCCGGCAACATCCCCGGCCCAGAAGTCGTTGAGCCCATGGCGACCCCGATCCTTGGCCCAGACCTCCCGTTCGGCGATCGATCGGATCTTGAGGATCATCTCGCCATTTCCCTCATCGTGCGGGCGGCGTGCCTGCCCCGTTCGGATTGTCACAACCAAAAGGCAGTGGCTCCAAGAAACCTAACCAAGAAGGTGAAGCCCGCCAGGCCGTCTCCGCCGCGTTGAGAACGACGGTGAATGCGCCAGCGCGGGACGTCCCCACCGGCGGTCACCAGGATCTGCTATCGAATCACCAGAACGCAGTTCTCGGAGCCGATCGAATTGCGTACGCGCTTCTCGGCCTGGGAATGATCCTGCCACCGACCGTCCACCCGAAGGCGATACTGGTACTCTCCGGGGGCGAGCGAAAGGCTGGCATACCAATCGCCGCGTGAGCCCTTGACGAGAGGAATTCCTTCCGCCGACCATCCGGTGAAGTCCCCCGTCACGCTCACGGACTTCGCCTTGCCGACCCGAGCGACAAACGACATTCGATTCAAGGACGCCTTCGGACTCTGCTCCATGAGTCTTGGCTGGGCCATGGTGTACTCCTTCTTGGCTTCAATGACTCGTACCCTTCACTCCAAGCTAACCCGAGGAGGCCTACGGCCTCGTTTGAAGTGAGGGACCATACCTGATTACGAACGAGGCCTCCGGCTCAGGCGATTCCAATAGAAGAAGTACCGAAGGAGCTTCCCTCGGTGTCACTCCTTCGGACAAACTCCTTGATCTTTACAGCCGGACCCGACACTTCGAGCTCTATTGAGGCAGCCTTCGGCCCATTCCGGCCTTGGAATACGGTCACCGACAACTCTCGGTCCCGGCCCAACTCCGCCAGAGCCGACCTGGCCACGTTGCCGTCACAGAAGTGCATTCGGACGAGAATCGTGTCCCGATGACTTGGTCTCATGACCTGCTCCCTTTCCTGATCATCATGCGCCTAGGGAAGCAAACCTTAGGCCAAACACTTCGGGAACGTGTCCTTCGCATCTATCCGATGAGGTCGGATGGAATCCCTGGGGAGACGGTCACCATGCCCCTTCGATGCGAGGTTGAATCGCCTCTGAAACACGAACTCCGCTTGTCTGGGCTGAAAGCCTTAGAAAACACCAAGGGCATTGCCGTCAGACATCTTTGCACGTTTTATGCACTATTGGTGAAGTGTGGGTGGTGCTTGGTGATGGTCAGACGCAGCGGGAACCAGATCATTGTGATCAGCGCCCTTCCTCAGAACGCCGCATGATAGTGTCGTATCCCGAACGATTGGCGAGTACACGCGAACTGACCCTTCCGGAGCCGCCGCCGTGCGACGGCGTCCCCGAAGGTGAACATCATCCAAGAGCTGGAGCCACACACCGGGAGCACTGGTCCCGCTTCCTCTCCTGTCGATCAATACGATCCTCCGCTCAATCATCCTGATGCCCCCTTCAGGTCGGTTGGCAGGGCTGGCCGACAGCGAGCCCTCCGAAATAGCGACACCTCGCGGCAGGATAACTCCGGGAGAGGAGGATTCTGGGTGAGGGACGCTTTTCCCAATGGCTCCCCATTGACCGAACACCGCCGCGGGACCCCTCTTTCGTAGCGACCTCGCATCTGCTGCTATCGTCGAGCTCTGCACAACACCCGTCGCGCAGGGGCACCGTGACGCCAAAGCATCGGTGGGGTCGCTCGGTCGATCACGCGAAAGAAAGCCTCCTCAGGGTTGAAAGAGGGGGACATGGGGAGCCAGGACATCACATTCGTGACAATTCCTCCGCGGGCTTACGGCTTCACGCGATGGCCCGGAGTGCGTGGAGGTATTTCTGGGCGCGGCCGATCACGCCTTCGACGCGGATCGCCGCCTCGCGCTTGAACTGCTCTGGAGACTCCATCCATTGCCGCGCCCGGCGGCAGCCCTCGGGAGACGCCAAGATGAACGCGAACGCGAGTTCCATCGTGTCCGAAGAGTAGTGCCCGATCGGCAGGCCGGAGACATACCGTCGCAGAACGCGTGAAAGCAACGCCATATTCAAGCGCACCTCGATCAAGGCCCCACATAGGTCGGGGATTTCGGGGTCGGGCGCCCGCACTCTCTGGCTTGTCTGCTCCTCATCGCTTCGGCTGCGCACCGCGAGCGAGAAGGCTTCCCAGAGCTCCACCTTTGGTCGGACCAGCGCGAGCGCATCGAAGATGGTGTCGACTCGGCGAAGGTCTTGTAGGAGCTCCGCATCCACGCCCTGAGGAAGCACGGGCACCGCGTCAGACGGGCCCCGTACAGGCGCATTCAGGTAGTGCTCGACCTCGGCCGCGGTGATGCGAATTTCCCCCTGCAACGGGGTGGACGCCCCGTCCCGAAGGAGGATGGCGAGAACGAAGTCGCGGCGGGCAGGATCGAGGGGGACGCCCGAGGTGGTGAGCACGGCGCGCAGGTCTCGGGCGCGGCGGCCCATGACCAGGTTGATCCGATCGAGCGAGTCGGTGATCAGGCCTCCGAGGACCACGACACGGCCGGCCTGCTTTAGCCTCGTCAGGCGTAGGATCTCGCGTCGAAGCAGATCTTCATCCGTCCTGGCCAGCTGCAACGCGAGCCACGGCTCGATTGGCCGATGCAGTTCTCCGAAAAGAGCGCGCGCCCCTTCGGCAAGACGAAACTCCTCGAGCAGATGCGGATCAATGGGGTTGGAGACGAGACGATGTCCCTCCGACGTCGAGTGCGGGAGCCAGGAGTCCTTTTGTCTTACATACGGAGAGCTTGTCCGGACCAGCGACGCCTGCTCGTTCGACATGGGCTTACATTCCTCATGAGACCGTGAGGAGCACTCACCGGTCTACTTACGGCACTCGAAAGCGGGGTTACCCGGGCTTGCAAAGTAAGGCTTCGGAGCTTTCGCCTGAGCCGCTCGACGGCACTCAGCCCCGTGCCACTGGCCGCCACCGTCAGAATCCCTAACGTGTCACGCCTCGTCTTCTCAAGCACGAATCAGTGCCAGCGGCCTGGAATCCACACGTGTCCGTTGGGATGACGGCCCCAACTACCGGGAGCCCACACTGCTTCAGGACGGGGCCGGGCTGCCCATCGGCCGCTCAGCCAGTACCAGTTCGATCGATGCCAGTTCCAATATCCGCCCACCCAGACATAGCTTGGGCTGGGCGCCACCCCGACAATGACCTCTTCCCGCGGCGGGGGAGGATCTTCCCGCACATACACTTCAGATCCCGGCTCCGAACCTGAGATCATCACTTCATGCGTGGGGTAGGGTTCCACGAGGCAGGACGATAGGATGAATCCTCCCGGCAAGAGCGCCAGGGCCAGGACCGTGAATCGGTTCATGACCGAACTCCTAAATAAGGGGCCTTACGGGTGGGGCCCACCCCCGCGGATACACCGGAGTTCACTTAGTCGCCTTTCGAGGTGAAGCCGGCTTCAAACTCGGTTTTCATCCGATAAGCCAAGTCCCGGGTGCGTTCGGAGTTCTCGGGACCGGCGGTGAATGCGACCTTTGTTCCCTCGCCGACCGCCTTCATCTTGAACTGGACGACGGTCGCTCCTACCTCGCGCCCGTCGACGACGGCCGTATCGTCCTTGAGTTCGCGGTTCGTCACGCTGAGGTTCAGGCGCTTGGCGGCTCCCTCGGCCGCTTTGATGCACCCTTCGAGGTCCTTGGGGTAAATTCCCTCACAGATGTTCCCGCCGTACGAGGCCAGCTTTGCCTCTTTGAGCCCCAAGTTGTCCGCGACCTTCTCGTGGATCATCTCCGCCAGATTCCGGTTGCCCGGTTCCACCCGCACGGAGACTTCGGAGTGCTTGTCGTCAAGACTCTGGACATGGACGCTGATCCGGTCGCCGCTCGCCCGGGTGGCCTGGAGCTCGCCCCCCATTCCGTCATGACGGTCGTTCTTGACGACGAGGTCGTACCGTTTCAAGGCGGACATGGCGGCCTCCCAGGTTTCTGAAACGCTTTTGGCATACTTCCGCTCCACCGTGTTGGCCCCCGAGCCCAGGTCGTTTTCGCTCGGGGGAACGGACCTCTCGGCGGAACCGCACGCGGCCAGAGTCAACATCACGAGACAGGGAATCGAAGTGTTCATGGGAACCCCCTGAGAATCTGTTCAATCTGCATGTCGACCTTATGTACTCCGACCCGGCCGGAGAGTTACGGGGGATGCCAGCAATGGATTGATATCGTCCCTGCGGGGACGGGAACGCTTTGCGACGCGATCATGGGAATCGTGAATGATCCGGCGGCGCGAACGGCCTTGAGAACGACACCCTTGACTGTTTCGGCCAGCACTTCCGGAGAGTCATGGTTCTGTTGAAACAGTTATTCTGCATCACGTTCTAAGAAGTCCATCGATTGCAGCATGGTGAGTGGCTCCGCTGCTGTCTGGCCCCGCCATGCATCTCCCCTTCACGGTCGTGTGACGGGACGATTTCTTGCAGAATGCGTAACGCTTCGAGCTTCTCGTGATAAGAGAGTGCAGGGAAGAAGACTCCAGGAATCCACCGGGAGTCCGGCGGGTTTAATCAAGGAGTCGTTCATCCACCAGGGAAGGGTTTCGATGATCAGGAGCAACGCTCGGCGGCGGGGACGGTGGATCAGCGCCTCAAGGGCTCTCTTCGCCGTTGCGCTATCCTCCTGGATGCTCTCCCAGGCCCGAGCGGATGGCCTGGGGTGGCGGACCGACGGGAGCGGCCGCTATCCGAAGGCCGAGCCGCCTCTCGAGTGGTCCGCAAGTAAGAACGTCGTCTGGAAAACGGCCATGCCGGGCTACGGGGTCAGCCATCCCGTGCCGCTCGGCGAGCGCATTTTCACCTGCTCGGAGCCGGCCACACTTTTGTGTCTCCACCGGATCGACGGCCGGATCCTCTGGCAGAACTCCTTGAGCTATTCCGAGATCGACATCGAGCCGGAGGTTCGCGAGCGGTTGAAAGAGGAGCTTGCCGAGGTTGCGGACCTTAGCAAGAAGCAGTCGGCCGTCCAAAAGGAAATGGACGCCCTTCGCCGCTCGCTCGTCAAGGAGCAGGCGACACCCCAGGAGATCGACCTGAAAATCAAGCCGTTCCGGACCCAGATCGACGAACTCAGCAAGCAGAAGCTCAACTTCCCGGTGGCGCAGCGCTATACGCAGCCCTCTCAGCATTCGACCGCCGGCTACTCCGCCCCGACTCCCGTGACGGATGGCAAGAACGTGTTCGTGGCCTTCGGCAACGGTCTTGTCGCTTCTTACGACCTTGAAGGCAACCGTCAGTGGATGAAGCTGATCGAACACAGCAACCTGACTTTCGCCCATTCCGGGTCGCCGATTCTCGTGGGGGGCAGGCTGGTCATTCACTTCACGGATCTCGTGGCTCTGGACCCGCGATCGGGGAGCGAAGTCTGGCGCCTTAAGGTTCCGGCCGGCTGGGGGACGCCGCTCGGGACCCGGATTGGCGAGGTCGATGTCCTCGTGACCCCGAAGGGGGCCCTGGTCCGGGCCCAGGACGGCAAACTCCTGGCGGATCGGCTGGGCTCCTGCGGAGCGAACTCGCCCGTCCTCCACAAGGATATCGTCTATTTTGAGCACGGAGCCGTCACGGCGGTTCGACTGCCGGCGACGTTCGCGGAGCCACTCCAGCCCGAAATCGTTTGGAAGGGCAAGGTCAAGGGGGGCGGCTACGGGTTCTGCTCGCCCCTGGTCCATGATGGCCTGCTCTATATGGCGAGCGATCAGGGGATTCTCACGGTCTTGGAGGCCGCGACGGGAACCCTCGTCTACGAAGAGCGACTCAATCTGGCGGGACAAATCTATCCCAGCCTTTCGCTCGGGGGCCGCCGCCTGTACGCGAGCAGCGACGCCGGGGCGACGGTGATCCTCGAGCCGGGGCGGGAGTACAAGGAACTCGCGCGGAACAAGCTCGAGGGATTCCGGAGCTCGCTCGTCTTCGAGGAGAAGCGTGTCTACGTTCGTACCGAGAAGAGTCTCTACTGCATCGGGGAATAAGACCCATGAGCCCGAAGAGGCTCCCCCTCTGGGCGCTCCGGTCCCTCGCAGCCAACGACAGCAACCGCTGAGTCTCTCGCAGAGGCGACCTCCCCCCTCCTCCCGCCGCCGGGTCGCCGCCGCTTCCCTCAGAATCATCTCGATGGTACCAACGTCATCCTGGCGGACCCGCCTTCGGCCG
>Ga0070731_10000509_pt1 | contig 51078 bp, 36 predicted proteins | sample Coa_R1_2_FD_66448 | JGI IMG/M metagenome (GOLD analysis project Ga0070731, IMG submission 66448) | Surface soil microbial communities from Centralia Pennsylvania, which are recovering from an underground coalmine fire - Coalmine... | ecosystem: Environmental > Terrestrial > Soil > Unclassified ... | reverse complement strand
TTTGAGAGTTTGAGAGTTTGAGAGTTTGAGAGTTTGAGAGTTTGAGAGTTTGAGAGTTTGAGAGTTTGAGAGTAACAGCGGCGGGCGCTTCGCGCCCTCAACTCTCATACTCTCGTGCTCTCTGCTCTCACACTCTAGTACTCTCCGCCTTTGCATTGCGCCGCGATTCCTGCTATATCGCTTTCATGATTCTCCCCGGCGACACATTGTGGGCGCGATTTCGCGTGGCGCGCGTCGAGACCGAGCGGGTCGATTGCGCGTGGCTGCGAGCGCTGGCGGCGTCCGATGTTGACGGCGGCGCGGCGACGCATGTGCTGTTGTCATTGCAGCCGCCGGCGGCGTCGGCGCTGGCGGAATTGCTCGCGGCGCTTTGGCCTGGACCGAATCCACCGGCGGCGTGGCTGAAGGAGATGGGCGCGGATGCGGCGTCGGTGTCGCCGTCGGAACTGCACGCGCGCTTGCCGCTGCTGGGAGACGTGGAATGGCGCGGGGCGCCGGAGCCGGGCGGCGTGGCGCTGCTTGAGCTCAAATCCGGCACGCCACTGCGCCAGTTTCACCACGTTAAAGCGCGCGCGCTGGACTCGCGCGGGGCGTGCGGGCTGCTGGCGGATTTTGCGGCGCAGATCGAACGGCTGCTGCAGTCCACGGCGCACCGCGGCGGGCGCGCGAGATTCTGCGCGGCGATGCTCAAGCTGCTTAATCCGCACTCGGTTGCGTTTTCGGCGGATGGGTCGAAGCTGATTTTTATTCCGCAGATCGAATTGCGCTCGCCGACGCTGGAGCCGCCCGATTGGGCTTTTTATGCGGCGCCGGAGGCTGTAACCGGCGGCGCGTGCGGCGAAGCGGCGCTTGCGTTTGGATTGGCGCAACTGGCGCTGGCGCTGCTTTTCGATCCGGCCGCTCCGGACGCGAAAACGTCGCTGCTGCTGCCGCGCGGCTGGCTGCGGCTGGCTGTCGCCGACATAGCGTTGAAGGAATTCAAACACGATCCGCGCGCGGCGGCGCTGCCGGCTGAGCTGCGCGCACTGTTGGCGAAATGTTTGAAGCCGCGCGCGGCGGGGCGCTTCGCGACGCTGGCCAAATTCAGCGCGGCGCTGCGAAAATCAATGGGCGCCGCGGGCGAAACTGTGCTCGGCGCGCCGTTGCCCGCGCTCAGCCCGGCCGCTAGCGGCATAAGCGCTTTTCCGCTCGCCCCATTGGCGCCGGCGACGCCGGACGGCATGACGGTGATCGCGGCGGGTGCGTATCTGTCGGGTGAAAAGAAATCGCCGCGGACGCTGCGCGCGTATGCGATCGACGTGCTGCCGGTGACCGAGAAGAATTTCCGCGATTTCCTTAAGGAAACTGGCCGCGAACCTGTCCCCGACGGCCCCGGTTCGCGCGTGCCGAAATACGACCGGCATCCGGTTGTGAATGTGACGTGGCGCGAAGCGGAGGAATATGCCGCGCATTACGGCAAACGTCTGCCCACTATTTACGAATGGGAAAAGGCCGCGCGCGGCAAGGACGGGCGCAAATTCCCATACGGAAACGAGTACGTGGCGCAGACCGGCCGCTTGCGCGCGAGCGCGCCCAACTCCGCGCCGGGCAAGGAAGGGCCGAAGGAGACCGCGCCGGTCGGAACGTTCCCGCAGGGCGCGAGTCCATACGGCGTGCTGGACATGGCCGGCAACGTGCTCGAATGGACCAGCACCGCGCGGCGGCAAGGCGAGCGCATCTTTCGCGCGGCGAAAGGGGCGTGTTTTCTCGACGGTTCGGTCGAGTTGTCGCGCTGCGCGAGCATGCAATTTAAGAAACCGGACGCGCGCGAAAGCCATTTGGGGTTTCGGTGTGTGAAGGACGTGGATTAGGAAGTGGAGAGTTGAGAGTGGGGAGTCGATAGTCGATAGTCGAATGTGGAATGTGGAATGTGAGAACCATTGGTTGTTTCAGAATGTGGTGGTGCGCAGTCGGCTTGCTTTACGCGGCGGCGGCGGTTGGCGCATTCTGTGCGGAGGCGGCTGCGCCGGTGCGGATTAATTGCGGCGGAAATGTCGCGGGGGAGTTTGGGGCGGATCAATTTTTTTCGGGCGGGATTGCGGGGAATGGGACGGCGGCGGTGGATGTGAGCCGAGCGAAAGGGGCGGCGCCGGCGGGGGTTTATCAATCGGAGCGCTGGGGGGATTTCAGCTACGCGATCGCGGGGTTGAAGGCGGAGTCGTTTTATCTGGTGCGGATGCATTTTGCGGAGATTTTCTTCAATCGCGCGGGGGCGCGCACGTTTCACGTGACAATCAACGGGACCTCGGCGCTTTCGAACTACGATATTTTCAAAGCGGCGGGCGGGGCGAACATTGCCGTCGTCGAGGAATTCACGACCAAATCGGATAAGCAGGGCGTGGTGAAGCTTGAATTCAAGGGCGTGGTGGATCACGCGAAATGCAGCGGGATTGAAGTGGCGAGTTGCGCGGCGCCGAAGGATTTTGCGGCGGTGAAACCATTGGACAAAGTTCCGCTGTATTATTCGCCGGATGGGACGCGGTATTTGATTAATAAAGAAGACAAGGACGATATTTTTCAGCTTTATGTGGGGAAGCGCGGAGAGGAGGCGGTGTGCGTGAGTGTGCCGCCTAAAGGCGGAACTACGAACGTGCCAAAGGCGGACCGGCACAAGTACATGGCGACGTGGCATCCGTCGGGGAAGTGGATCATCATCGGCGTGGAAAAAGAGAAGCACGACAACGCGTGGGTGCCTAAGTTTTTGAGCAAGGGGTGGATCGAGTGCGGGATTTGGCTCGACATTTACGCGGTGTCGCCGGATGGGAGCAAGTGGGTGAAGCTGGTGGAGACGGACGGATTCACGGGCGTGCCATTCACGGCGGATGGAAAGCTGGGCGCGTGGGCGAAGATCGTGGACGGGAACGTGATCGCGCATCCGCATTTTGGCGTGTGGAAATTGATGACCGGAGAATTTGTCGAAGAGAACGGCGTGCCGAGTTTCAAGAACGTGAGGGATATTTCGCCGAAAGGCGCGGTGTTTCTGGAACCGGGGAATTTTTCGCCGGACGGAGAGTCGCTGCTGCTGACCGCGGACGTTGGAATCAAAGACAACCAGGGAGTTGACCAATACATTCTCAATGTAAAAACCGGCGCGCTGAAGAATTTGACGAACACACAGGAAGAATGGGATGAGCATGGGGTGTTTTTGCCGGACGGGAAGCAGGTGTTGTTCATGAGTTCGCATCCATACCGGAACGATCCGAACGCGTGGAAGACGCTTTCGCTGAAGACGGAGTTCATGATCGTGAACGTGGATGGGACGGGTTTGAGGCAGTTGACGCATTACAACGTGCCGGGGTACGCGGAGTCATTTCCGAAGGGAAAAGGCGCAGTGGCGGCGTGCGGGATGATTAACGCCGATGGGAAGAAGATCGTGGCGACGAGCCTGCGCTTTCCGGATTATGATTGGTGGGAGATTGAGGTGGGGAAGTAGGGAGTGAGGAGTGGGGTTCAAGATTCAAGGTTCAAGGGTTCGCCTTACGAGTCCGCCGGATGATTTGTTTTGAGGCATACCAGCGACGCTGGCAAATTCGTTCAATACAGCACCACCACAGTCCCCGGATTGCCGGACTTTGCGGCGGTCACATTCGCGGGACCGGTCCCACCGGCACCGCCGCTGGCGTCGGCGCTGATGGTTGCGGGGAGCGGACCCGTCGTGACGATGACGACGACACCGCCTCCTCCGCCGCCACCGCCGCCGGCGTTGCTGGTGCCCGCGGAGCCATCTCCACCCCGGGCCTGCACCGCGCCAGTACCCGCGAAGGCGTGAGCTGCGAGCAGGACCACGCCGCCGCCGCCGCCGCCCGCGCCGGCGGTGTTGTTCGTATTGGAATTTGCGCCGGCGCCGCCGCCGGACCCGCCTGTGATCGCGGCGCCGGAAAAAGTGCGGCAGGTGAGCGCGAGAGGAACGGCGCGCAGGACTTGAACACCGCCGTCGCTCGCGGCAGGAGGGGTCGCGGCACCGCCCGGCGCGCCGGAACCGAAGGTCGTGGAGCCGCCGCCTGCTCCGCCAATTCCTCCCGCCGAATTGAGACTCGTAGCGCCCGCAGCGCCCGGCGAGTTTGCAAATCCGCCGGCGGGCGCGCCGCTTGCGCCGCCGCCGAGGGTTCCGGACGGGGCGCCGAGACCGCCCGCGGCATTATTTCGGATCGAGCCGTTGAGCGTGCACGTGGCTTTAACGAAGACGCGGAAGCCGTTGGTGTTCAGATTCGTTCCGGGATTGACGGTCAAGTTGTTGTAATACATGTCGCGCGTGAGCGTCGCGTCGGAGGAGAGCGTGACGTCACCGTCGCTGCCATCGCCGAAGAGGGGCGATGAGGCGAGACTGCTGGCGGGAAGCGAACCGGGCGGGATATTGAGCGGGCCTGTGGTGAGCGTCAGGCCAGAGAAGGTGGGACTGTCGTTGGCGGAGAGATTTTGGGGCAGAGGTGTGAGGCTCGCCCAGAACGCGCCGCCGTTGCCGTCGGCTTCGAGGACCATGCCGTTGGAGGCGGGGTTGCTGTCGAGGGCGGTGCCTTTGAGGTTGGCCCACGTTGCACCGCCGTTGCCGTCAGCGACGGGGGCTTGGCCGGCCTTTGCTGCTGCGGGCGGTTTTTTGGAGGTGACGGAGTTGAATTTGGCGATGGAGGGAGACGGGGTGGGTTTGGCGCGGGCTTTGGCGGCAATGAAATAGAACGCACAGGCGATTGAGCAGAGGGCGAGGATGCGTTTGATGGGGGACACGGGGAGAGCCTCCGAGAAGGATTGAGGCGATGATATGTTCTTTCTTGGGAATGCAATTTAAAAACGGCGGCAGGCTGGTGGTAGAGTGTGTGTCACGTTGGTTGCAGATTGCAGGCAGACACGGGGACGCGGGGACACGGGGGCACGGAGACAATTCGAACTCAAGCTCGTGCTGATTTGCCGGGCATGCAACCAAAATGACACAGACCCCTGGCGGCGCTGATTGTCGCGGCGTATATTCGGGAATATGGGCGACGGCGCGTTGACGCAATTTTGGATTGGCGAATTCATTGGCCGACCGGAGGGGAGAGGATGCGCTGGATTATTTGCGCGCTGCTGCTGATTCCGCTGGCGGTGCTGTGCGCCGCGGACAAGCCGGAATTGTCGGCGGCGGCGCCGGCCGATCCGATGCTTTGGACGCCGCCGGCCGGGCAGCCGGAGATTCCGCAGTATGTGACGTTTGACCGCTCGGCGCAAAACAGCGCGCGGGCGCGCTTGAATTTTCTGCTGGAAGACCGCAATGAGATGCCGGAATTTGGAATTGAGGTGCTGGAAGTCGTTCCGGAAAGCCCGGCGGAGAAACTGGGACTCGAAAAAGGCGATATTCTCTTCAAGTTGGACGAGACGCCGCTGGTTCACGCGGTTGACTTCAAGCGCCTGCGCGCGGACAAGGCGGCGAAGCCGGCAACGCTGGCGTATTATTCGCCGAAAACGGGAAACAAGAAGGTAGACATCGCGCCTGGGATCTTGGGCGTGAACATGCGCGATTTCGTGCGCGACAATCCGGTGGGTTTTACCGGGAATTGGGCCGATCCACGCTGGCGGGACGACGTGCGCGCGGCCAGTTTTCTGTACGAGAGTTCGCCCGATGTGGCAATGGCTGCGCTCAAAAACGCGGTGGCGGCGGGAATGGAGCAGAACGCCGCGGTGAACCGGCATCTGGCGCTCTTGAGCGCCGCGCAGTTTCGATACGACGACGCGATGGCGTTTGCGTATTCCGCGGTGAAGGAAAATGCCAACGACGCGCAGTCGATGAGCATCTTTATGCTTGCGGCGGCGTCGAATTACAAACTGCAGGCGCTGGTCGATTTTCTGAAAGCGCACCCTGAACTGCCGCAAAACAAAGCGCGCGCAACGCTGGAGCGCCTGGTCAACGAACACAACGCTTTGCCTGAATCCAAGCGCGTCCGCATTTCGCCGCGCGCGGCGGCCAAGCAACTGTTTAAGGACGATTTGACGCTGCGCGCTGAAGTTTTGCCGGGATGGGAACAGGCCGATCCGAAGGCCGATAAGGATGGGCCGAAGAAGGACGAAACGGAACAGGCGAAGAAGGAGGAAGAAGCGAAGTGGGAGCTTGTGCCGGAGACGAGCTTGGACGAGATGCTGCTGACGCACCGATTCCATATAAGGGCGCCGCCGGCGCATTATCGGTTTTATGGATTCAAGCCCGCGGTCAAGAACATCTGCGTGCGCTGCCGGTTTACAATCGAGCTGACGGATAAGGCGGATCAAAACCCGTTCAAGAACTTGTTTCGGATCGCGTTGTTTCCATTCGACGAGAAGGCCGGCCCGGCGCTTGAAGATCAGGCCAGCCAATTGACGGGGCTGGGTCTTGCGGTCACGCCCGGGTCGCCCACGTGCCTGATGCAGGATCATTTTGTGGATTTCTTCAAGTACGAAGTTCACAATTTCTCGCCGCAACTCTATTCGGCCGTGAACAAAAAGGGCGCCTATCAGGAATTGACGCTCGTTGTGGTCGATGGCAGCGTGGAAATGTACTGCAACGGGTATCGAGTTTTTTACGGGCCGCTCGGAATTCCGGACGATGCGCGCTTTTTTGTTTCGTTCAACGCGGTGGGCACGACGGTCAGCATTCAGAGTTTCGATGCGTTCGAGCTGCTGACTCCGGAAGAGCGAGACGCAAGGATCAAGCCGGAGATCAACAAAGGATACCGCAACGGAATGACGCGCATGCATCTGGCCGCGCTGCACGAGGAAACGCCATACATTGAACAGTTGCTGAAGTTGGGCGCAAAACTCGACGTGAAAGACGATGACGGGCTGACTCCGCTGGAACTGGCCGTGCTGGAAAATCAAAATGCCAGATTGAAGGAGTTCGCGTCGCCGGTGAGTTTGCGCGCGGCGTGCGGGATGTTTGACGAAAAATTTGCGCTGCAGATGATCCAGGCGGCGCCGCCGCCGCCGAAGGACGAGCGCATCGGCGCGCTGCATTTTGCGGCGGGGTCGGACAACTATGACGTGGTGAAGGCGTTGATCGAAAAAGGATACGATGTCAATGCGCGGTCGCAAGCGCGGTACAAGGATGCCACGCCGCTGCATTGGGCGATTTGGCATCACCGGGATGAGATGGCGGCGCTGCTGCTGTGGAAAGGGGCCGATCCGGCGTTGAAGGACGGCTATGGGCACACTGCGCTGGATGTGGCGAAGCGGATGAAATTCGCGGCGGCGGTGAAGTTGCTGGAAGATTGGGAGAAGGGAGTGAAGCGACCGTTTGTGGATCGGCTGAAGAGGGCGCAGCCAAACGAGGCGGTGAAGCCGCCGCGGCCGCCGGACGATTTGTTTTGAGGGGGGCGGTCGAGCGCGACCTGCACGAGACTATCGCAGAAACGGCATGCGGGGTTTGGGTACCGGCGAGCCGGCGTGGGGTGAAGCATTTGCGGTTTGAGGGGTGAACACGATGGAAGACGTCCTGATTCTCATCCTTCAGGCGGTGATCGAGATTGCGCTGGAGTTGCTGGGCGCGGCGGACTGGTTTCCGCTGGACTTTGGCGGAAAATCGCCTGAGGAAGATGGTTGCGTGGGCCTTTCGTTTTTGTCGCTTATTTTCGGCGCTGCATGTGGCGGAATCCTTACGCTCCTTCACAGCAAAGTGCTGCTGCCGTTTGCATGGATGCGCGTCGCCAATTTGATTGTGGGACCGTTGGTGTCCGGCGGGATTTCGTACGCCATCGCGGCGCACCGCAAGAAAACGAACGCGGCGATACAGCCGTGGAATCGGTTCTGGTACGGACTGTGTTACACGCTGGCGTTTGTGGCAGTGCGGTTTGCGTATGGGGCGCGGTGATAGAAATTTATTTGCCAAGTTTCTTTTCGATTCCGCGCTTCACTTCGTCCCACGGAATCATGCGCGCTTTGCCTGAGCGAACATCGGCGATGCGGCGGCAGATTTCTTTATGCCAAGCTTTCGCTGCGTCGCGTTGAGAGACTTTTGTTTTCATGGGTTGAAGTTTCGGTTAGACGACACTCAGCATCTTGTTGGCGTAATCCTTGCCGGAGGTCGGCGCCGGAAGTGGCTTGTGGTCCGTGTTGTAGAGGTCGATCACTTCACCGACGATCTCGCGGAGTTGGGTGGAGACTGCTTTTTTATTCGAGCCGTGGCAACCGGCGTAGAACAAGCCGGGGCAGCTTCCGACGTAGCAGCGGTCTTCTTCGGACCATTCGACGATTTTGACGTAGTGTTTTGCGGATGGTTTCATTTGTTACCGAATTCTCTTCGGACGAAGGCTAACTAATTCAAGGAAGCGATTGAAGGACGTTGTCGCACTCTTCGCTCATCTGATTCAAACCACTCTTGTCTTCAAGTTGCGGAAGCGAACGCCAAAAATCGCGGAATTCGGTGACGACTGATTTGCAACCCGCGAATCGAATCTTCTTCAACGCGTAGAGCGAATGAAGCGCCTTACCATAGCGACTGCGCAACGGGTCAACATCGGTAGATTCGTTCCACCATCCGGTCTTCAGTTTAGGCCCGGTCGCTCTCCAGAATTTAAGTTCCCCTTGTAAGATTGCGGACAATTCACCGCCGACTTTGACGCCGCCGACTTCCTGCAAAACATCGATGACGTCTTCGTGCAACGACAGAAGCTTGGGATCGGCCAACATCTTTCGGAGCGTTGGCATGGCTTCTTCGCCGCAATTCTTCAGCTCCGCGAATGCGGCCTGCTTAACCATGTAAATTTCAGATTGCGTCAGTGGGCGCAGCAGTTCCGCTCGTTTCGATTTGTCAATTATTGCAGAGGCTTTAGCGAGCTCATCCTGAACCTTCTTAAGCTTCAGAACGGAATCTTTGATGGCCTTTTCATCGTCGCCATGCGCAACAAGTTCGCTCGGTCCTGGGTTTATCAATTGCTGAAAGGTGTAGGTTTGTTTTCCTTCAACCCAAACGACAGAAACGGAGATTTGTTTCCAAAAGCTCGCGCCTTCCCAGCTATCGTGCGGTTGATCGGCGCCCTTTGCGGCATTAGCAGCGTTGGCTTTCTTTTTCAAGAATAGAATCATCCGTGTGCAGGTCACGTATTGCGCGGGCGCGTTGGGCTTTTTCTCAAGAAATGGCGGATCATGGATGAGGCGCGCGTCTTTGTTCTTGAACGATGCCAGATCTGGAACTGAAATCATATCGCCGACATGCAAAGCGCCCTTCCACACTTCAAGAACTTTAACGACGCCGTCGATTTCGTCGCCTTTCGTTGCGACAACGATATCCGTGGCGCTCCATGCACATTCCTCCAGACCGAAGGAGGGGCGAATCCCGGCATGTGTTGACAATGAAATAATGCCGAGGATTGTCAGAAACGATCGAAAGATTGCCTTCATTATTGAAACCCCACAATGGAGATCATGGCGATGGTAGGGGCACTGCTTGTGATGGTCAATCTAAAAATATCGCAAATCCCTCTTGACCCGTCTTCGGTTTCAATTATAGTTTCTCACTCTAAAGACGGCGGCGCTTTTGAAACGCGCTGCCGCGAATTCAGTTTGGGACTTTGCGGGAACTTCAGCGGCACGCGGTGCCGACGCGGTTTCTTTTTGTTTTTGAGGAACAGATGCCGACCATTAATCAGTTGTGCAAGCGCGGGCGGGTGGAGCAGAAGACGAAGTCGAAGTCGCCGGTGCTGGAATCGAACCCCTTTAAGAAGGGCGTGTGTCTGGCGGTCAAGACCATGACGCCGAAGAAGCCGAATTCGGCGCTGCGCAAGATCGCTCGCGTGCGGTTGAGCAACGGGAAGGAAGTCACGGTTTACATTCCGGGCGAAGGGCATAATCTGCAGGAACATTCGATTGTGCTGGTGCGCGGGGGGCGCGTGAAGGATTTGCCGGGCGTGCGGTACCATATTGTGCGCGGGGTGTTTGATTGCCAAGGGGTGGCGGATCGGAAGCAGTCGCGGTCGAAGTATGGGGCGAAGCGCGCTAAGTAAAAATGCAAAATTAAAAATGAAAAATGAAAAATTAACGGCGTTCGCATTGTGCAACTTTTGCAAGGGATTTTGAATAACCACGGGCTGAAAGCCTGTGTTACTTAACATTGTGCGACTTTTGCAACGAATTTTCCGCCTGAAGGCGGGACTACGAACGAACAGCGCGATGGGGCCTTTGGCTATCGCTCCGCGTGGAGCAAGGCTTTGAAGCAGAGACGCTGATTGAAGTGGACGGGCTGGGAAGCCCGTCCTACTTGACGCAATGTGCAACTTTTAACAGGGAAAAGAGGAACTGGCCGGCGAGACGCCGGCGGTACAAGACCCCATGCCTAAGAAATTCAAACCGACTCGCAAGACCAAACAGGATCAGCAGAACCAGGTGCAGGCGCTCCCCACATCGCCGAAAGTGACCGGGCGGGGATTGAAGCCGGATTCTGTTTATAACGACTTGCTGTGCTCAAAGTTCATCAATTGCATGATGCGCAAAGGCAAGAAGAGCGCCAGCCAAGGATGCTTTTATGGAGCGATGAAGATCGTCTCGGAGAAAAGCGGGAACCCCAATCCGTTGGAAGTGTTTACCGCGGCGATGAATAATGTAAAGCCGGTGGTGGAGGTGAAATCCAAGCGTGTCGGTGGCGCGACGTATCAGGTGCCCGTCGAAGTGAACCGCAAGCGTGCGCAGAGTTTGGCGATTCGCTGGATTCTGGAAGCGGCGCGTGGGAAGAAGGGACGCCCGATGTCCGAGCGGCTGGCGGGCGAACTGCTGGATGCCTTCAAGAAAGAAGGTAGTGCTATGACTAAGCGTGAGAATACTCACAAGATGGCTGAAGCCAATAAGGCGTTTGCGCATTACGCCTGGTAACGGTCTTTCCGACATATTTCGAGGAGCCTAGCGGTTCTTACGCCGGAGAAGTCGCCGGCGCGGAGGTGTTTTAACGTTTCGTAAACGGGGTGGACTGACGGGGATTCGTGGACGATAAATTAAACGAACTTTTTTGCCGCGGAGAGCACGGAGGACACGGAGAGGGAAGAGATCCGATTTGAATGCGTGAGTTTGGGGTGAATGCGAGAACGCTTTCCCTCACCCCGCGAGCGATACGGCTGCTCGTCGGCCCTCTCCCGGAGGGAGAGGGGAATGGACGCGAGAGATTTCGGGCAATGCGGGCGGTTTGAGTGAATGCGCCCCCTCACCCCCGGCCCCTCTCCCCCAAGGGGAGAGGGGAGGACAACGACGAAAGGCACAGGAAATGCGTGACGTGGATTCGATTGGAACCCAAGTAAACAGGAAAACGAAAATGGAAGACGATGCCCCAGTACTCAACCCTCACATTCTGAACCTGCGCAACATCGGCGTGACGGCGCACATCGATGCCGGCAAGACCACGTTCTCGGAGCGAATCCTGTACTACACGGGCAAGGAGCACAAGATGGGCGAGGTGCACGAAGGCACCGCGACCATGGACTACGATCCCGAAGAGCGCGCGCGCGGCATCACGATCACTGCGGCGGCCACGTCGTGCGATTGGGTTTGCAAGCGCCTCGGCAAGAAGTTCGACATCAATTTGATCGACACGCCCGGCCACGTGGATTTCACGGCGGAAGTCGAACGCTCGCTGCGCGTGCTGGATGGCGCGATTGTGGTATTCTCCGGCGTGGATGGCGTTGAAGCGCAATCCGAAACGGTGTGGCGCCAGGCCGACCGCTACGGCGTGCCGCGCATCTGTTTCATCAACAAGATGGACCGCGTCGGCGCGGATTTTTGGGATTGCGTCAACCAGGTGAAGACGCGGCTGGGCGCGAAGGGCTATCCGATTCAGATGCCCATCGGCAAGGAAGATGCGTTCAACGGCGTGGTCGATCTGGTCCACATGCGGCAGTACATTTTCGACAAGGCGTCGCAGGGGAAGAAATTCACGGACGACGAGATTGCTCCGGAGTTGCTTGAAGAAGCCAAGAAGCGGCGCGAAGAGTTGTTCCATCTCGTCGCGGACGCGGACGAAGCCATCGGCATGATGCTGCTGGAAGGCAAAGAACCGACGGGCGACGAACTGCGCGAGGGCTTGAGGCGCATCACACTGCGCGGCGATCATTTCCCGATCATGTGCGGTTCGGCGTACCATTACATCGGCGTGCAGCCGGTGTTGGACGCGGTGGCGTTTTATCTGCCATCGCCCATGGAAAAGAAACTGCCCGAAGGCATCATCCCGCACAAATACAAGAAGACGATGATTAAGAACGAAGAGACCGGCGTGGAAGAAGAACACAGTGAGCCGGTGCTGGAAGTCCGCAAGCCGCTGGAAACCGAGCCGTTCGCGGGCCTGGCGTTCAAGACGATTTTCGACAAGCACGGCGATTTGACGTTCGTGCGCGTGTATTCGGGCGTGATTCGCAGCGGCGACCGCCTGGCCAACCCGCGGCGCGACAAGCGCGAAAAGTGCGGGCAGCTTTATTTGATGCATGCCAACGAGCGCGAGAAAATCGACCACGCAGGCCCCGGCGACATCGTCGCGGTCGCCGGGTTGAAGCACACGTACACGGGCGACACGGTGTGCGATGAAGAGAACCCGATCATCCTCGAAGCCATGAAATTCCCCGAGACCGTGATCAGCATGGCGATCGAGCCGAAGAGCAACGCGGACAAGGACAAGCTGGCTCAGGCGCTGGCCAAGCTGTCGAAGGAAGATCCGACGTTCACGCATAATTTTGACGACGAGACGGGGCAGTTGATCATCGCCGGCATGGGCGAACTGCATCTGGAAGTCATCAAAAACCGCATGGTCCGCGACCACGGCGTGGACGCGAACGTGGGCGAACCGCGCGTGAGTTACCGCGAGGCGCTCACGAAGAGCGCGGAAGCGGAAGGCAAATTCGTGCAGCAGTCCGGCGGGCGCGGGCAATACGCCGTGGTGCGATTGCGCATCGAGCCGTTCAAAAGCGAGCACGAGGACAAGATCGAATTCGAGAGCGAGATCGTGGGCGGATCGGTGCCGAAGGAGTTTATCAAACCGACCGAGCAGGGCGTGCGCGGCGCGGCCAAGGGCGGCATCCTCGGTTCGGGCTATCCGCTGATCGACGTGAAGGTCACGCTGTACGACGGCAAGTTCCACGAAGTCGATTCGAGTGAAATGGCGTTCCAAATGGCCGGCTCAATCGGCTTCAAGGAAGCGGCGCGGAAGGCCGGCCCAATTCTGCTGGAGCCGATCATGACGCTTGAAGTGGTGACGCCCGAGGAATTCATGGGCAACATCATCGGCGATCTCAACAGCCGGCGAGCGGCGATCCACGACGTGACCAACCGCGGGCATTTGAAAGTGATCCACGCGCACGTGCCGCTGGCGGAGATGTTCCGCTACGCGACCGACAGCCGCTCGCTGTCGCAGGGGCGCGCGACGTACACGATGGAACCGCACGGGTACGAGCCAGTGCCGCGCAGCAAGTACAAGGATGTGCTGGGGGATGCGTGGCAGGGGTAGCTCGTTTGTAGTCCCGCCTTCAGGCGGAATGCGCTTGGAAGCGAAATCTCGTTTTGAAATTTCGTGCTCGCTTTGAATTCGGAGCGCTGTTCCGCCTAAAGGCGGGACTACAAACAAAGGCGGGACTACGAACGAACTTTTTTTGTTGCGAAAGCGAGTGAGGCCGCTAGAGTTTCACGCTTCAGGTTGTTGTTCTTTGAGTCGCGAAGAGTCCGCAGTTTGGGGTCTCCTTTTTGGGAGTGGATTGAAACATGTCAAACAGAATTCGAATCCGGATGGAAGCGTACGACCACGAACTGCTGGACCAGTCGGCGGGGACGATTGTCGAGCGGGCGAAGGCGACGGGCGCGAAAGTGCACGGGCCGATTCCGCTGCCGACGCGCGTCGAGCGCTACACGGTGCTGCGCAGCCCCCACGTTGACAAGAAATCACGCGAACAATTCGAAATCCGAACACACAAACGGCTGATCGACATCCTCGACACGACGGCGAAGACCGTTGGGGCGCTGGGGAAGTTGAGCTTGCCCGTCGGCGTGGATATTAAGATTAAGGCGCATTAGAAGGAATCGAAGCCGAATTCAAAATTGACTTGTATGGACGCCGATTGCATACTCGTCGATAGGGCGATGGATAACGAGCGATGAACTGGGCTAAAGAAGCTGCGATGTCCCCCTACCAGACGGCTGTTGCCGTGAAGCAGCAGATTCAGAGCGGGGACATGAAAGAAGCCGATACAGGCATCACGGAGTTGATCGACGCCTTGGCAAAATCCGAACGGCGCGCGTTAAAAAGTCAATTGGTCCGCCTGATGGCACACATCGTCAAATGGCGAACGCAGCCTGAGCGCCGCAACCGGAGTTGGGCTGCGAGCATTCATGGCGCCCGCGACGAAATTAGCGACATTCAAGAAGAAACTCCAAGCATCACCGACGCCAAGATCCGAGAGTTGTGGAATCGCTGTTTCAAGCTTGCCAAGGAGCAGGCTGAGGCGGAGATGGAGAGCAAATCCGCAGTGAAAACGCTGACATGGGAAGAAGTGTTCACGGCAGAATATCGGGTATGACCACGCGAACAACCGACACAAGGGCGAGAACCGTGGGAGCGCAAAAGAGAAGTTGAGTCTGCTGGTGGGTGACGGATATTAAGATTGAGGCGCACTAAACGACGTTGCGCGGAGGGGGCGCGGACGTGTCGCACGTTATTGGAGAAAAGGACTATCGGCTTGGCGCGCTGGAACGCTTGAGCGACTCGTTCGCCTTATTGCGACAAGAGCGATTCGCTGGTAGCATTTATCTTGGTGGACGCGCGGCGGAAGCAATGTTGCGCGCAGTCATTTGGAAAAACGACAAGGAAATACGCAGCGGGCGAAAGTCCCTTGAAACCGGGCACGACTTGCGCTCGCTTTTCAAACGCATTGAGGATTTGGGCGTTCTCACGGAGCCGGAACGTGCGGCGATCACACCGAACATTGAACGTGTCGGACGATTATGGTTCAACAACATGCGCTTTCATTCGACCGAAAAGATCAAGACTTTTTGGTGGCGTGAAAACGAGATCAACAAGCGGCGAACATTGAAGCAGGCGGCATGGGACTACTTTGCTTCGTGCTCCTCGGTCGTAAAGCAATGTGAGGTTCTATGCAAAAGCTGACAAAATCGCGGCTGCAGGATATCCTTACGCGGAAATTGGCGCTCCGCGCGCCAGAGTTTCGCTTGGAGAAATGGGGCCCGCGCCTGGGTGGTTCCATCATCTCCGACAGCTTCAAAGGCAAGCAGGATACCGAGCGCCAATTTTTGATTTGGGATGCGTTGGAATCGGAATTGGGCGCCGATGCGAGCCGTTTGGTTGGGATGTTGCTGGCGTACACTCCGGGGGAATGGACGATGGGCGAGGATTTGACGCGAGTGCGCTTGCGGAAGAAAGCAGGATGAACGCAATGGAGCGGTGCTGAATTCTTAGCGCGCCGAATCGGCATGAAGGAAAATTCGATAGCGCCGCTATCTGAGAATAAGAAAGCGGCGTATCGCGGCCTCCTTTATCATGCGATGCTGGATATCCGAAACCTCTGTCAATCAAGAGGCAAAGCATCGTATAATCCGTTTGAATGGAAGCGGCAGTACCGAAGCAGCCGCGTCGCCGGCGCAATAGCCGATTGGCTGCATAATCTTGCTAAATTCTCCGCAGAAGACTTTGAAGGTTTTGACGAAGATTGGTTTTGGCGCGAGTTTGAGTTATTCCGCGAAAGAAAAAACCTGTTCGACTACAGGAGAATATTTAACGACGAACTTGCGCGCTCTCTCGCATGCGATGCGAAGAGGTGATGTTCCTCATTCCTGCTGCTTCACCTTCGTCGCCCGCTTCAGCACAAATTCGTCCTTGCCCGTGAACGTGTTGATGTCGATGGACTGGAGTTTCTCGGGGCCGAAGAGGTGATCCCACGTGATCGTCAGCGCATTGCCTTGCAATTCCCATTTGCCGTTGATGCGGCGCGTGTCCATCACGCAGGTGCCGTCGGGCTTGAAATTGATCGCGGACTTGTAGAGCGGGTGTTCGGCGTCCCAGCGGCCGACGAAACGGTCGGTGGCGGGGACGATTTTGGCGGGGTTGAATTCAGTCAGTTCAATCGTGTGGAATTGCGTGGATTGGAACCAGCAGCCGAGACCGACGGCAAGTTTATCGCGGATGCGCAGATAGCTAAGCAGCGAGAAATTCGCCGTGGTGAATTCGAAGTTCACGATCTCGATGCCGTCGAGCAGCGCGCGGATCGACTTCGGACGCACCTGAACGAGAACGTCGTGGCGGACGTTGTGCTCGATGGTGCTCTTGGCCCACGTCGAATTGTCCGTCGCCATGCGGCCGTCGATGAGCGTGAGGCCCACGCCGGTGTTGTCCCAGCCGCTAAGCGAGAGCCAGACTTGCTGGCCGCTGTGCGCGAGGATAATGCCGGTGTCGCCTTTCTGCGTCGTGTTCATGAAGTCGGCGTGAAAGTCGTAGCAGTTGCCCGGGTGAATGGGGAGTTGGAGCGTCTGCTCGCGGTCGGAATATTTGCTGGCGAGCACGCCATTTTCGACGGACCAGTCGCCTTTGACGATGTCGCGCAGCACATCGATTTGTTTGAGCAGATTGACGGGCTTGAGTTTCGGTTCGGCGGGTTTGAGCAGCGCCGCGGCGACGGGCTTGGCGCCCCCGGCGGCCTGATATTGAGCGATGCGCTTTTCGATTTTGATTTTGTTAAGGCCAGATTCGTTGGGAAGAACGCGCTCGTACCAATAGGTGGCGCGCTGCTGAAACTGCATGCGCTCGTCCTTGTCGCCGCTTTTTTCGGCCAGGTCCCACCAATTGTCGGCGAGCTTCATTTGTTTCGCCGCGTCGTCTTCGGGGGCTTCGAGTTCCAAATGCGCGACGGCGTTCAAACCGGGGTGCTGCGATTTGGCGAGGAGCACGACGCCGTTGGCGAAATCGCCGCGCGCGAAGCACAGGTAGCGGCCCGCGGTGAGCGCGGCCAGCGCGTCGTCGGGTTTGTCGAGCAGCGTGCGGAAGGCCATCGCGACTTTGCTGAGCATGCCGTCGCGCGTGTTGTTGCTGAGCATGGCGAGATGGATTTTCATCTCGTCTTTGGATTCGCCTTCGAAATTCGCGGTGAGTTTGCTGTAGAGGAAAAAGAGCATTTCCAAATCGCCGGCCTGCGCGGCGAGGTCCATGGCTTTGAGCCAGAGTACGTAGCGGGCGCTGTTGTCGTCCTTGGTTTCGTCGGCGCTGGTGGAAAGAGTGCGGGCGAGTTCGAGTTTGTCTTTGGGCGCGGTCTTGGCGAATTCGTCTTTAAAGAGGTCGCGAATGATTCTTTCGGACGCGCGCTGCTGGTCAGGCGTTGGAATCGGCGCTTTGGCCGTGTCCTCCGCGCGCGCGGCGGAGAGCGCGAGCGCGAGAGCCATCGCAAAAAAACGCATGCGCATAGGGCCTCCTTTTTCAAGACTGGGACGCGCGGAAGTATCGTGCGGGAGTTGGGGCGTGTCAAATTTATTCGAGAAGGAGACGCTTAAGCGGTTGCAGGCGGACGGCCAAATTAGAGACAGACCCCGCCAATGAGCATTGACGCAGGCACCCTGATTCGCGATGATCGCGCGCATGGCTCGATTGGCCCGTATCGTCATTCCCGGCTTGCCGCACCACGTCACGCAGCGCGGCAATCGGCGCGCGCGCATATTCCACACGGACGACGAGCGCCGCACGTACCTGCATTTGATCGAACGTTACATGCGGCGCTACGGCGTGCGGGCGCTGGCTTATTGTTTGATGGACAACCACGTCCATTGGATCGTCACGCCGGAGCGCGAAGAGGCGCTTGGAGAAACGTTTCGCGAGGCTCACGCGCGGTATTGCGAGGAATTCAACCGGCTTCACGGCGGCAGCGGCCATGTCTTTCAGGGGCGATTCTTTTCCTGCCCGCGGGACGACGAACATCTTTGGGCGGCGGTTCGCTACGTGGAGCGAAACCCGGTGCGAGCGGGATTTGTGGCCCATGCCGGCGATTACCCGTGGTCGAGCGCGGCGGCGCATTGCACGGGAGCGCACAGCGCCCTGCTGGCGGACGACTTCCCTCCGCGCGGCGCGGTAGCGGATTGGCGCGAATGGCTAAATGTGGAAAATACGCAACAAAGCGAGCACCTGCGGCGTCAAACTCGGACGGGAAGACCCTGCGGCAGTGCAACTTTTCTAGTGGAGCTGGAAGCCATGACCGAGCGCATTCTTCAACCGCTCACGCGCGATCGAAAGCCGCGTTTGGCGGTGAAAGGTCAGGGAGAAATGTTTGCGTAGGGCTTGGCGGGGTCTGTCCCCGATTTTTCCTACTCGCTAAATTTTGAAACGCTTTGATTCGAGGTATTCGTAAATGAACATCCGAGCTTGGATGGCCTTTGCAAGCGTCGTTTGCACTTTTCTCACCGCATCTAATGTTAAATCAGCGGACGGGATTGAGATAAGCGCGACGTTCGTTAGCAATTCTGGCGTTATTGTCGAAGGCGAGCCGATTGACATGTTGATTAAAATTAAAAATGGCACTGGAAATGTCATAACCGCGTTTCCTATGCTACCATTTGAGACAGTCGATATTAAGCTGGTCAATTCGAAAAAAAACGAGATTGTAAAGACAAATTATGGGAAAAGTCTAGTTGGACTCGAGGACACTGGGCGCGAAATGAAAAAACCAATGGTCCTGAACCCGGGTCAATCAGTGGAGGATCGCGTGCCTTTGTGGCGCATTTTCGACATTTCAATGCCCGGTGTCTATGACGTAAACCTCAAGTATATATATGCTACGCGCCAATCAGTCGAATGTGATATTCCATTGACGATAATGACCGAGAGCGCGCTAATTAGCCGGAACCAAATCCAAGCGATCAAAGAAAAACGAGAGGCAGAGCAACGTCAACCACTTGTTCCGAAGGGGAAGGATGTTGACTACACCGCGCCGCCCAAGGACGCGCCACATTCGCTTACCATCAAATCGAGCATCGATAAATTCGCGCTTGGATCGTCGCCCGTGCGTGTCACATACGCCAATAATTCAAGCGCCGGGTGGACATTGGTCATGCCGGAGATTGTTAGCTCGTCGATAGTGCATTACTCGGCGTTGCGAAATCCCGACAAAAAAGACCGCTACGCGCCGAACGCACCGTACTTTGGGATTGTCCGTAGGGCAAATATGCAGAAGTTGCTCGTCGCATCACCGCAGCCAAAGATCGAGTTGAAACCCGGGGAATCGACCGAGTTCGCGTTAGATATTTACTCGGTTCCAGCGGACTGGCAACCCGGCGAATATGAATTATGGATTCATAATGATGCGGAGAGTATTGGCTCTAACAAGATCAAATTCAAACTCGATGTCAATTCCGACTCCGTCGCCTACCTACTCGAAATGGCCGACAAGGAACCCGACAGCAAGGACCCGCTGGAGAATCATCACCAGCAGATGCGCTACGATTTTGCGGTCAATTGGCTGATCAAGACCTTCCCCGACTTGCCGCTCAACCCGATCACCGACCGCGATGCGCAGAATGTGGTGGACGCGAAGTACGAGCAGAACCACCATTTCATCGCCGAATTCCGTGAGAAATGGAAGACGCGCAAGGATACGCCGGAGATCAAGGCGCTCTTCGAGAAGCTCAACGCGGGGAAATAGACGGGAGACTGAAGACGGGAGACAGGAGCAAAGAAGGCGAAAGGCGAAAAAGTCGAATCCAGGACCTTTGGGCGGTTTATTTCAGATCGGGATTGTGGGATTAACAGATACCTAACATTACCCGACGTTCCACGTGGAACATTATGGGTCAAAAGATAACGGCGGTCCAAGGTCGAAAGTCGGAAGAAGTCGAAAGTCAACGGCGCTGAACAATGTGCAATTTTTGCAACGTTTGGCCCGCTCCCTTGCGGTCGTGGCTCGTTCGACGGTCGCGGCTCGTGGCAATGACAACATGTGCAACTTTTGCAGCGTTTTGCCCTCCCTTGCGGTCGCGGTTCTTGAGGCTGGCCGCTTACTGACGTGCGCGGCTCCGGCTAGTCGCGGAAAAGTTGCGAAAATTCCAAAATATCTGAATCCGAGATGCGCAAGAACCAAGCCACCTTGTAGACTGGCGTGAACGAGCACGGAAGGCGATTCTAGTTGGGAAAGGTGCTATGCTTCACGGACTGCGGCTGAGCTGCGCGGCGCTGGCGGTTGTGCTTTCGGCGCGGTTGAGCGCGACGGAAGTCGTGACCACCCTCAGCGGCGATGGCACGCTTTTGAGCGATACGTTTGTGCCCAGTTTCATCGCGCTCGACCCGCCGGGCGACGTATTCGCAGTGGGCGGATTCGGCCGGCAATTGTTGGTGGTTCAACACGGCACGAACAAGGCAATCGTGATCGCCGGGGATTTGAAGAAATCGGGTTTCGCTGGCGACGGCGGGCTGGTCACCAAAGCGCTCTTCACAAGACTCGGCGGGATTGCAACCGACAGCGTGGGCAACGTGTTCGTGCTGGATGGATCGCGCATTCGCCGCGTCGATTACAATACGGCGGTCATCACGACCATCGCGGGCGGAAACCCAGGCTTCGGCGGCGATGGCGGGCCGGCGAGCGCGGCGCTGCTGAATCCCGTCTGTCCATTCAGCGGATTGGCCATCGATCAAGCTAACAACGGCTACTTCGCCGATACCGGAAACAATCGCATTCGGCGCATCGACGCCAAGACTGGTATTATTACCACGGTCGCGGGGAACGGCCATGGCGGGACGGTCATCGAAGGCGCGCCGGCTTTGCAAACGCCGTTGGGCTTCGTCGGAGCGCTGAGCGTGGATGCGGCGGGCAACCTGTACTTTGTCGAATTGCTAAACGTCAGCCGGGTGTTCCGAATCGACGCCACGACGCAGACGGTCGCCACGGTTGCCGGCAGCGGAACGAACGTCACTTCGGGATTTTCGGGCGACAGCGGACTGGCAACGAACGCATTGCTTAACAGCCCGCTGGCTTTGGCCATCGACCCGGCCGGCAATCTCATCATCGCCGATACATTCAACGAACGTGTCCGTCAAGTTGACAGGACCACGCAGATCATTACCACGCTCGCGGGTGGTGGCACGGTCGCGGCGGACGGTTGCCTGCCGAAATCGGCGGTGCTCTTCGCGCCGTGGGGTGTGGCCTACGATAAAGGCGGCAATCTCATCGTGGCTGACACTTTCGGTTTGCGCCTGCGCGAATTGATCGACGGCAGCCTGACCGACACCGAAGATCCCGACGGCGACGGCTTTTCAAACGTGATCGAACAGGCCGCGGGTTCGAATCTCAACGATCCCACCTCGACTCCGTTCTTGCAGCCCTCGGCAAGCGCTATTTTCGAACATTGTACGGTCGGGGCAACCTTCAACACTGCCGCAGCCAACAAGGTAAGGCTCACGATTAGCGGCTCCCTGCCCGCGCCGGCAGCGCCAGCGTTCGCCGGCGCGCGCGTGATCTGCGCGTTCGGAAGTATGACCCGCGTGTTCACGCTCGACGCTCACGGGTCCGCGCACTCCAAACTGGACGCCCTTCATTTCAGCTACAAAGCAAAGAAGGGACAGATGTCCTTTAGGGCCAACATTGGCGCGGCGGATTTCGCTCAAATCCTGTCCACGGGCACGACCTTCGCCGTGCCGCCGAACAAAGCCGCGGCGATTGGTATGTTTGTCTTGTTTCAAAATACCATTTACGCCGGCAACGTAGACCTGAGTTTCGCCACGCACGGTTCAAGCGGCGTAAAAGTAATCGGAATGACCCAAGCCGGCGATTTTGGAAGCATCAGTGGAAGATGAGCGCCGTGTGTCCATCGCGCGTCGCGGAAAGGTTTGCAACCGATGCCAACTTCCTCGCCGTGCAAGCGCTTCCAGGTGCATCTCTCCACGGCCATCATTCTGATGTTCGCAGCGGGCGGTTTGCTTTGGGCGAATGTGGCGCCAGCAATATCTGCGAGGTATTATTATAGTGATGAAGACGGGTGCGGTTATGAATATATTGACATCGCGTTTGGGTGGCCATTTGCAATAAAAGAATTCCTCGATGCGAGACGCGTGATTAATCCATCGGAAATTAGACACGATCTTATGCGGGTTCGATCCCAGCTACCCGCTTTTCCTACCAAAACAAATCATCCCGGGCGATTCCATTACCGCACTGTCCGCAAGATTAAGATGTTAAAATTCTGATGTTGACAAGTAAGTGAGTGATCGCTAATATCCGTTGCCATGAGCAGAAAGCGACTCAGCGGCAAAAAACGCCGCGAAGAAATCATCGAAGCCGCGCGCCGGATCTTCGCCGAGAACGGATTCCACGGCACCACCACGCGCGAGCTCGCCGGAGCCGCCGGTGTGTCCGAGGCGCTCTTGTTCAAGCATTTTCCCAGCAAGTCCGCCATCTACAAGGCCATGCTTTCGGACTGCCAGAAAAGCGAGGCGTGGAGCGAAGCATACAAGCTGCTCGAATTGGAACCGTCCACGTCCACGCTCGCGGTAATGTTGCATTTTATCGCCAATAAGGTTCTGCACGACGACGCGGAAATGCGCTCCACGCATCGCTTGATGCTGCGGAGCTTGAGCGAAGACGGCGATTTTGCGCGCGTGCTGCTCAAACACGTCGGCAAGGAGTGGGTTGCGAAAATGAACGCGTGCGTGCAATCGGCGTTTCGTGCGGGCGATCTCTCCGCTCCGGCCACGAAGCTCAAAGATGCTGGCTGGTTCGCACAACACATCATGCTCGCGCTCTCGTTTGTGCATACGCCTGCAAAAGCTGCGGTGCGTTACGGCGTCGGCCGGAAAGCGCTGATTGAAGAGGCTGTCGTGTTCTGCTTGCGAGGCCTCGGTTTTAGCGACGAAGCAATCAAAACGCATTACAATCCGCGGGCATTCGATTTGCTGGCAATGGCATAGGATTTTTGTTTCGCACAATGTGAGTGAGTAGACACTTACTGAGATGACTTGGGTGGCTAGAATGCATTCCATACACAGTTCTCGATTTCATGCCGGATTTTCGGCGATCCTTTGCGTGGTGATTCTTCTCGTCGCCGGATGCGGAAAGCCATCTGCGGCGCCCGCTCCGCCTGCGCCGCCGCCATCGGTCACATCCGCCGTCGTGACCTCGCGCGACATTCCGATTTACATCGACCAGATCGGAAAGTGCGTGTCGCCGGAAACGGTGATGGTGCGACCGCAAGCGTCAGGCCGCATCGTCAAAATTCATTTTGCCGACGGCGCAAACCTCAAGCCGGGACAAACGCTTTTTACCATCGATCCTGCGCCCTACCAGGCCGCGGTGGACCAGGCGCAGGCTGCTGTCGAAATGGACACTGCGGCTGTCGAGCAAAGTGAGGCTACACTTGCTCAAAACAGAGCGCAATTAGAAGAGGCGAAAGCCGAGTTGTCACAGATGAAATTGCGCCAGCAACTGAATGTAATTGAATTCGATCGCTCCAAGAATTTGTTTGAAGCCACGGCCGGATCCAAGCAGGACTTCGATGCAAAACGCATGGCGCGTGATGTCGGCGAGGCCCAGATTCGTGCGAGCGAAGCCAGCCTTTTGCGCATGGAGGCTCAGATCAAACAGGGCATCGCCACCGTGTCTATGGCGAATGCGCACGTCAAATCCGCGGAAGCGGCTGTTCACACCGCGAAAATAAACCTCGAATACTGCACGATCACCTCGCCGATCGAAGGCCGCGCGGGGCAGCGGCTGGTCGATCAAGGCAACGTGGTCAACGCCAATATTCCGGGCAACGCCACGGTGCTGCTGACCATCGAGCGCCTCGATCCGATCTACGTCGAATTCAGCGTTCCCGAGCGCGAATTGGAAAACGTTCAGGAGAGCATGAAAGCCGGCCGTTTGAAAGCCGAGTGCCGCGTGCCAGAGCGCGCCAACGCGCCGCGCGACGGCGAGGTGTTTTTTATTGACAACGCCGTGCAAGATGGCACGGGCACGATCAAGTTGCGCGCGCGCTTAAAGAATGCGGATCGGTTTTTCTGGCCCGGCCAATTTGTGAAAGTGCGGTTGATCTACGAAATCAAAAAGGATGCGCCGCTTGTCCCCGCCGAAGCCGTGCAAATTGGCCAGGACGGCCCGTTCGTCTTCGTCATCAAAGACGATTCCACCGTCGAGCTCCGCCCGATCAAACCTGGCCTGCGCTACGACAATCTCATCGCCGTCAACGACGGCCTCAAGCGCGGCGAAACCGTCGTGCTCACCGGCCAGTTGATGCTCCAGCCCGGCTCGAAAGTCACCGTCGATAATCCCAAGCCCGGTTTTTGGGGCTTCGCCAAATTCGGGTGGCGTCCCGACATGAAAACACCGGAGAAAAAACCATGAACATCTCCGAGCCTTTTATCCGCCGCCCGGCGATGACGACGCTGCTGACCGTGACAGCCATTCTCTTCGGCGTGATCGCGTACCGGAATCTGCCCGTCAACGATCTCCCCGCCGTCGATTACCCGGTGATCACCGTGAGCGTCGGCTATCCCGGCGCCAGCCCCGCGACGATGGCCAACAACGTCGCCACGCCGCTCGAACGCCAGTTCATGCAAATCCCCGGATTAGAGTTGGTCACGTCGCAGAACGCGCAAGGCCACACCTCCTTTACGCTGCAATTCGCGCTCACCAAAAGCATCGATGCCGCCGCCACCGACGTTCAAACCGCGATCACACAAGCCACCGGCAATCTGCCCACCGACCTGCCTTCGCCGCCCACGATGCAGAAAACCAATCCCAACGATCAGGCGATTCTCTACGTCGCGCTCAGCAGCAATTCAATTACCTCCGGCAAGCTGTACGAGTACGCCAACACGCAGGTCGCGCAGCGCGTCAGCATCATTTCCGGCGTCTCGCGCGTCGATGTCTACGGTACCAAAACGGCGGTGCGCATTAAAGCCGATCCCGACCGGCTCGCCGCGCGCGGCATCTCCATCGACGCGCTCTCGCAAGCTGTCGGCGCCGGAACGTCGTACCAAGCCGCCGGACAGTTCGACGGTCCAAACCGCACGTTTTTGCTGCAGCCCAGAGGCCAGCTTGAAACCGCCGCGCAATTTGGCGGCCTGATCGTCGCGCTGAAAAATGGCGCGCCCGTTTATTTGCGCGATGTCGCCGATGTTGAAGATTCTGTTGTCGATGAACGCATCTCCATGCACTTCTGGGTGCGCGGCGCCGAAATGCCGCGCGCCACCTGTGTAATTGCCGTCTTCCGCCAAGCCGGCTCGAACGTCGTCGAAGTCGCCGCGGCCGTCCGCGCGCTGCTGCCGGAAGTGCAAGCGAGCCTGCCCAAAGCCATCATCGTCACGCCCATTTACGACCGCTCGCTCTCCATCGTTAGATCCGTCACCGATGTCCAGGAAACGTTGGTCATCGCCTTCGTGCTCGTCGTCCTCGTGATCTTTATCTTTCTCGGCCGCGTCACCGACACGCTGATCCCTGTCGTTGCGCTGCCGCTTTCGCTGTTGCTCACATTATTAGTCATGAACATTCTCGGCTACAGCATCGACAACTTGTCGCTGATGGCGCTCACGCTCTCCATCGGCTTCCTCGTGGATGACGCCATCGTTTTCCTCGAAAACACCGTCCGCCGCATGGAACGCGGCGAAGACCGCCTCACCGCTACATTCAACAGCGCCAAGGAAATCAGCCTCACCATTATGTCGATGACGCTTTCCCTCGCCGCCGTCTTCCTGCCGCTGGTCTTTATGTCCGGTCTCATCGGCCGCATCTTCCGCGAATTCGCCGTGACGATCATCGTCTCCATCATCGCCTCCGGTCTCGTCTCGCTCACGCTCACTCCATTAATGTGCTCGCGCATGTTGGCCAAACGCGGCCACGGCGAAAAGAAAACCCTGATGGAGCGCTTCGCAAATTTTTTTATCAATCCGGTTATCCGGCTCTATGGCGTGACGCTCACATGGTTCTTGCGCAACAAAGAGATTTCGCTGGTCGTCTTTTTTGTAAGCCTCTTCGGCACTTATTGGTTCTATAAACAGATTCCAAAAACTTTTCTCCCGCCCGGCGACAGCAGTTTCCTCCTCGGCCCGCAGATCGGCCAAGAGGGCGTCTCACCGCAGAAGATGCGCGTCTATCAAAGCCAGGCCGATCAAATCATGCAAAGCAATCCCGAAGTCAACGCCACTTTTTCGATGACCGGCAATTCAAATTACCAAGTGTCGAATCAAGGCTTTCTGCTCGCGTTTCTTACTCCGCCCGAAAAACGCCAGCCCATTCCGCTGGTGGCCGCAAAAATCTCCGGCGAACTCAGCGCAATCAAGGGCGCGCGATCATTCCTCTTTCCACAGCCAGTCCTCGACGTGAGCACCGGCGCAACTTCGCGGCTGCAAGGCGATCTGTCCTATTCGATTTCAGGCATCGAATCGAAGGATGTCTACGACGGAGCGATGAAACTTGCCGCGCGCATGAGCGCGGAAAAGAAATTATTCCTCAGCGTCATTCCCGATCTATACATCCACACTCCAAATCTCGAAATCGACATTCTCCGCGACGAAGCCTCCAGCTATGGCATTTCCGCGACGCGCATCGAAACGCTGCTTCGCCAGGCCTATTCGCAGAATTACGTTTACTTGATCAAGAAGCCCGACGACCAGTATCAGGTCATCGTCGAAGTCGCGGATAAAGACCGCTCCAATCCCAACGATCTCGAGCACCTCTACATCAGTTCCGACGACGGCCAGCGCCAGGTTCCGCTCAACGCCGTTGCCAAATGGCATGAAACGCTCGGCCCGCAGACCGTCAACCATATCAATCAATTCACTTCCGTCACAATTTCATTCAGTCTTGTACCGGGCGTCGCAATCGGCGATGCGACCGATTTCGTTCAAAATGCGGCTCAGGAGGTTTTGCCGCTTGGCGTTCACGGTCAGTTGCGCGGCCAGGCGCAGGATTTTCAGACGGCGATGCGGAACTTTCTTGTCCTGGCCGCGCTAGCCGTCTTTGTGATGTACGTCATCCTCGGCATCCTCTACGAAAGTTACATTCATCCCATCACGGTTCTCTCGTCTCTGCCGGTCGCGCTCGTCGGCGGATTCTGGACGCTGTACGTTTTTAACGCGCAACTTTCGCTCTACGCGGCCATCGGCGTCTTCATGCTGATGGGCATCGTCAAAAAGAACGGCATCATGATGATCGACTTCGCCCTGCAAAGAATGGCCGAAGGCAAGAGCAGCATCGACGCGATTCACGACGCGAGCATTGACCGCTTCCGCCCGATCATCATGACCACGCTTGCCGCGCTCATGGGCGCGCTGCCCATCGCACTCGGTTTCGGCGCGGACGGCGAATCGCGCCGCCCGCTGGGATTGATCATCGTCGGCGGGCTGATCGTGTCGCAGTTGATCACGCTGTACGTCACTCCGGTGCTATACCTATATTTGGAATGGGTCCAGGAGCACGTGCTGGACCGCTTCGACTTTTTCCGCCAGCACAGGCTGGTTCCCGCGCCCGCTCAGAGTACAATCGCTCCTTCCGAGCAATCCAACTGAACGAGTCGAAAGCTTCCTTGGAGGGGAAACATGGATTTTTCGATTGAAACACGCGCATCGAATCGCGGCGCGACGCCGCGTTGCGTTCGCAGCCTTGCCGCTTGCGCACTGCTGATTGCGCTCAGCGGCTGCGTGCTGACCACGAAATACGAGCGGCCCATCATCGACGTGCCCGCCGAATTCCGCTGGAAAGACGCGGCCCCCATCGCGGCGAGCACGTCAAATACTGCGCCCGCGCCGGAAAAAACGGAGGCGCCAGCGTCCAAGGATGCGGCGAATGCGCAGAGCATTCCGTCGAAGACTGCGGCGCAACCTTCCACGTCAGCGCAAACGCCGTCGATTTCTTCCGCACCAAAAGATGCTGCCAAGGCCACTGCCGGCGTTTCCACGGTGCAATCGACGCCGGCGCCAGTGAACCAGCCGCCGTGCGAATTGCTTTGCTCGTGTTCCGATCGCAACGGAGCGTGGTGGAAGGTGTTCAAGGACGCCAAGCTCGATGAGATCGAACAAACAGCCTTCGACGCCAATCAAAACGTCTACGCCGCCGTGGCCCGCATCGACGAAGCGCGCGCGCTGGCGCGCGTCGCGCGAGCGGATTTTTTTCCGCAGATCACCACCGATCCGAGTTTCATGCGCTCCGCCGATTCCGCACGCACGTATTCAGTTACGGCGGGTGGCTTCGGCAACTTTGGCAGCAGTTTCGCGCGCCATCCGCGCAACGATTTTCTGCTTCCAATTAATTACTCCTGGGAATTGGACGTCTTCGGGCGAATCAAGCACACGGAAAAAGCGGCGCTCGAGCGCGCCGAGGCCAGTGTCGCCGACTATCAAGCCGTGCTGCTGACGGTGAGCACCGATGTGGCGACGTCGTACTTTCAGTTGCGCGAACTCGATTTGGAAACCGAAGTGCTCAAGCGCAACCGAACCTTGCGCGAGGAATTGCTGACGATCGTCGATTCACGATTCAAATTCGGCGCAACCGACGCCGTGGATATCGCGCGCACCAAGTCCGACATCGCCACGATCGCAGCCGCTCTCGCCGACGTCAAGCGCCAGCGCGAGCAGGCCGCCAATGCGCTCGCGATCCTAACCGGCACACCCGCATCCAATTTCAATTTGGAACACATGCCGCTGGCAAAATTGCCGCCGAAGATTCCCACCGGCTTGCCTTCGTCGCTGCTCGAGCGCCGTCCCGACGTGATTGAAAACGAACGATTGCTGGCGGCGACGTGCGACGACATCACTGTCGCGCGCGCGGCGTTTTTACCGCGCTTCGCCCTGACTGGCGGCGGCGGATTCGAAAGCCAAAACCTCGGCGATCTGGTTCACGGGCAGAGCACGCTGTGGAACGTCGTCGCCAATATGTCCGCGCCGCTCTTCACCGGCGGGCACAACAAGGCGGAACTCGAGGCCGCGAGAGCACGCTTTCGCGAGGCGGCGGCGGCTTACAAGCAGTCCACGCTGACGGCCTTCCGCGAAGTGGAAGACGCGCTGGTCGAGATTCGTTATCGCGCGGAGCAGGCGGCGGCGATCGACGTTGCCACAACCTCCGCACGCGAGGTGGTCAAGCTCACGACAAAAAAATACGAAGTCGGCCAGGTCGGCAATTTCGAAGTCGTCGATGCCGAACGCATGCTGCTGGATGTCGAGCAGCAGGCCGCGCAGTTGCTCGGATTTCGAAACCTCGCCGCAGTGCGTTTGATCAAAGCGCTGGGCGGCGGCTGGGGCTCGGGCGAGTGTAAGTGATCCGCCGGGCGTCGTTGTATACGTTACGCTTTCATTTCGGCAAGCAACCCGCGCAGCGCCGCCTCAAATTGTTTCAGCTTCGCCGTCCGCGGGTCGTCGGAACTCGGATACTTCGCGGATAATTCCACGCCGGCTTGCTCCACAACGCACAGCGCCTGCGTCACCAGCCGCGCCGCAACGATCTTTTTCTTCTGAGCCTTCATAAACGCGGCGATGTCGCCTTGCAGCGCGCACAGCCCCGCGTCAAATTCGCCCCACAGCGCGCGGCAAGCGCTGATGCAGCGAATCACATCGGCATTGACGCCCGCATATTTCAGCGCCGCGCGGTTGTGCGCGACCGCTTCGGACAAATCGCGCTCGGTCGCCTGATCCGCTTTGTTGATCGCGACAAATAATTTTCGCACATTGGATTCCTGAATGCGCTTCACCAGAATCGCATCGTCGCGATTGAGCGGCATGCGTGTCGCCGCCAGCAGCAGCACCGCATCCGCGTGCGGAATGAAATCCAGCGTGCGCCCTTCGGCCTCGGCGTCGCTCGATCCGACGCCCGGCGTGTCTACCAGCACCAAATCCGGATCCAAGCCATCAAACGCGCCGTACACTTCGACGTACGAAACTTCTTTGACATTGTGAGTGTTCTGTTCGTCCGTCACAAATTCGCGGATGCGTTCGAACATGCAGTGCGCGCGTCCGCCATTCTCAAAAATAATCGTTGCCGATTCATTTTCGTCGCGGCCAAATCCCGACACGACATTCGTCGAATACAATTTGCTCGTCGGAGCCACCGCGTCGTCGCGCCGCCCGAGCAGCGCGTTGATCAGCGACGAACGCCCGCATTTGGCTTTGCCCGCGATCGCGAGGTACACGCGCCCATCTTGGAAAAGTTTGTGTGCGCGGTCGAGGAGCCGCACCGCGGTAAAATCGCCGCACTGCCGCAGCAGGTCGCGCAGCAACCCAACCCAGCGAATCGAATCGTCGCGCACTTGAGTTTCGTTGCCGTTCGCCGCCATCACTGAAGCTCATACGATGCTTTGCACAATTCCGAGACCGGCGCGCCGCGCTCGTCAACGCGCACCCAGCGCGAGCGCTTGATCCGCGTGACTTTTTGCAGCGAGACGGCCCGCGCCGCGCGGTTTGATTTGTCGTCGGTAAAACAATTTTGCAATTCGCTCGGCAGGCTGGCATGCGTCGTGCCTAATTTCAAACGCATGTCCCGGCACGCGCCGAGCAAATTCAAAAACGACTCCAGCGCTTGCAGCAAATTCTCGAATCGCTCGCGCGGCTCGGCCTGATTAAGCTCGTCAAACACATCCGTCAGCGTCAGCGCCGTGCGGTGATCGAACAAATCGCTGCTCCACCATTTCCCATCGCGCTCCATCATTTCCTGCCAGTCCCACAGCGCCTCCCAGCCTTTCTTCGCGCACGCGCGAAGAAAATGATTCGAAAAATCGCTCTCTGCCGCTGGCCCTGACGCCTCGCTCTTCGCCGCATCCAACACGCGCTCCAGCGCCTTCCATTGCTTGTACGCAGGCGCGCGCTCAAACTGCGCGCAGTATTCGCCGGCGATTTTGTCCTGCAGCGCTTCAAGCAGCGCACTCAATTCTGTTTCGCGCGACGGATTCGCCTGCGCCCAGCCGTCCAATTGCGACGATGCCGATCTGCACTGCCGCGCCATCTCCGCGTCCGCCGCGCCCTGCGCCGCGCACTGCCACAATTCCGCAAGTGCCGGCGGCGCCAGTTTTCCCACCGCGCCGCGAATCGCGCGCATCTCCTCCCACTCCGCGCGCCACGTATTCCACGGCGCGTCTTTCGGCACGCGCGACACCACGCGCAAATCGGCGGACGACGGCATGCCTTTTTGTGCGGCGTTCGATTTCGATGCGCTCCCAGTGGAAGCCGTCGAAGCAGGATCGCTCAAAATTCCCGGAATCGCCTCGAGCGCCGGCAAACACACCGAATTCAACAGCGCCGACGGCGACTGGCTTGTGTGCCGCTCGTCGCGCGCGGACGCGCCGCGCTCAGCGCCAAGCCGCACAAGCGCCTCCTCAATGCGCCGCAGGCGCGCATCAAATTCCTGCGCGCGCGCGACGAGGAAGGCGAGTTGTTCTTCAATCCGTTCCATGCCGCCTCCATTCTATAACCGGTATTCGAAAATCCACGCCTCTTGCGGCTCACCGCGCGGCCAAAAACAAAAAAACCATCCGTGCGCCGCCAACGGCTTTTCTTCCATGCACTTCCGAATCAGCCCGCGCACCACCTCAGGCACGCGCAGCGAATCTTCGAAGCGCAACGTGTCGGACGGATCCGCGACGAGCATCTCGATCTCCTTCTCGCTCGACGCAAATCCGTTTCGCAGCGCCGCCATCTGCCGCTTGAGTTTCAAATCCGCCGCAAAATTCGGCTGGCTCGAATAGGTCGCATCGACATAGTACGTGAAGCGATGCGGCTTCGCGCGCACCAGCGCCGCCGGCGCCGCATCCAGCAGCAGCACGCGGTTGCGCTCCGCGCTCGACTTCATCAACTCCACCAATTTCATTTTGCCCGACATGCCTTCTTCGTAAAACATGACGATGCGCTTGAGAATCGTTTTCACGAGTTCGATTGCATCGGACAAATCGAATTTGTGAAAATCGCACGCGCCCGCGGCCACACAAACTTTCGCATCCTCGTCCGCCGCTGCAAACAGCGCGTATGAATCGCTCAACGCACTCTTCAACCGCTCGCGAAAATAGACTGCGTGCGACGCCTGCCCGATCAAAAGCAGTTGATCGACCTTCTTTGCTTCGCCAAAAAGACTGCGGACCATGTTGCGCGCAATTTCAATCGCCTGCTCCGCCTCGTGAAGCAGCCCGTCTTCGCGTGGCCCCACGTCGAAAACCCACGAATTGTGTTCCAGCAGCATTGCCCCCGACGCCTCGCGCTGCGCCAGCAGCAGGCGCGTGTCCGCCTGCCAGTCGTTGTACACGTGCAGCGCATATTGCCCTGTCGCCGAGCGCCCTGGATGCGGTCGAATCATTTTTCCGTGCAGGTCAAACTCCGCCCCCAACAACACGCTCGCATTCCCTTCAAGCAGATCCGCGACGACCGCGTCCGGCACATTCGTCAGCACTTTCGCGCCGACGGTTTCGGGCTTGTACTGCTCCATCATTTTGATCAGACCCGGAAAATCGTCCCACCAACTGCGCCGGCCGCGCGTGTCTTTGAGCTCGCTCAGTTTTTTTCCGAGCGGCGAATCGCCGGAAAGAGCGCGCGGTAACTGCGCCTGCTGCGTCCGCGCCGCAGCCGCGCAGCGCGCAAATTCCCGCGCCATGCGCCACGTCAAATCGTCGCCGCCGGCGCGCGTCACGCCCGCCACGCCGAGAATCGTAACTTTCCAGCGTTGTCCCTCGCCGAGATTTTTGAATTCCATGACGCTGATGTCGGTCGTTCCGCCGCCGTAGTCGTAGACCAGCAGCGTCACGCTGTCGCGCGACGCGAGTTCCGAACGGTGCTTGCAAAACCACCACAGCCCGCCCGCGGACGCCTCGTCGCAGGCCTGCATCATCGAGCGATAAAATTTGAATCCCGCGCGCGCCGCCGCCCGTTCCATCGCCCCCTGCAAACTCGCGCGATAATTTTCCGGCGACGTCACCGGGTACGTGTAAAGCAGCGTTTGCACGCCGCGCCCATCGACCAGCCGCGAGGTTACGAGCTTTTTAAAATACGCGCTCAAAAAATGCTCAGCCATTTCGTCGATGCTGAATTCTACCGCCTCGCTCAGCTTGAATTTCTGCGCGTCGCCATTGGTTTCGTCCAGCGCGCGCTCCAGCAGTGACGTTTTCAACCCGCGCCGAAAAAGCACGTCGTCGTGACGCCGAATATTCTGGCTGAGCGCTTCGCGCCCAACCAGAATCTGCCCTTCGGAAACTTGCTTGCGCAGCGGCTGGAGATAATAAAGGAGTGTCGGCGTGACGGCGCCTTCGGCCAGCATGATCGGCTCGCCGCTCTTCCAAATTTCGTTCGTCAGCACCGCCGACGACGTGTTGCTCGTTCCAAAATCGATCGCCAGGGCAAACAAGTCAGAGCGCGCCGCGCCGATCAGCGTCACACTCAGCGCGCCAAGCTCGACCGGCGATTTCGCGCCGCGGCTTTCATTCAATAGATTGCGCAGCACCACGCTGATCTTTCCGTCGCGCCGCCAGTTCGTCGCGCTCAAGTTGTTTGCATAAAGCCACTCCGGACGAATGCGCACGACAAGTTTCAATTCCGCGCCTCGCAACTCCTCTTCGCTTGCATTTGCAGGCTCAATTGAGAAATCGGCTGCTTTCAACAATTCCGGATTGTCATTCGCCTCAATCGCCAGTTCATAATTCTGCATCCAATGCTGAATCTCCCCGACAATCAGCGGCCGCGAAAGTCCGTCCGTGCACCAATTCTCGTCGTCGTCGGTTTTGAAATCGAACGGCGCCAGCACTGTCGAACGAAACGCGATTGCAGGGCGGCGCCGCCGCACGCATTCCAATTCCATGCCGACCGACCCGCGCGCACCGCTGACGATCAAACGCAGCGGCGCCTTGTCGTCCTCTCCCAGCAAACCCGCCAGCGTCTCCCCATTAATGAAGAGCGCCAGCAAGTCGTTCTCGCGCTGCACCGCAACGCGCGCGTCGCTCGCCGTGCCGCTTCGTTCCAAGCGGACGGACTCAGCCGCGCCGAGCAGATTCTGCGGCCCGCGCAAGCGCAAAACAATCGGCGGCAAATTGGGTCGATTTGAAAAATACACAAGCCGCGGCGCCACACCTTCGCGCTCAACGCGCGGGTCGTCCGATTCCAATTCCAATTGCGCGCCCGTCTGCAGCGCCAGCCCGTAGCAGAATTCGCGGCCAGACGCCATCCCACTGAGCTCGAAATAAAGGCTCAATGTCGCTGAATGCTGAAACGAATCTTCTTCGATCGCCGGCGGAAGTCTGACAGTCAGCGCATACGCGGAGACCTGAGTCTGTACTTCGACGTCTCGCGCGCCGTGGACCAACCGCGCGCGCCGAATCTGCGGAATCCCAAATTCATTCACAAGCAGCGCCGAATCCAGCCATCCCGGCAGCGGCATCTGCTGCACGCTCAGCGTCAGTTCGCCGAATAGCGCGCCGCGTTCCGCAACCGGCCACGCCACCGGCGCATCCGGCTTTAACGGCGGCCCGTCGCCCGCGCAAAGCACTGGCGCCGAAAGCCGCCGCCCGCAATACCCGCAGAACGGCCGGCTCAGCGCCCACGCTTTGCGGTCACATTGGCAACTGGTGATTTCAACCTCGTCCATCAATCGCTTTCAGATTATTCGAACCGTTCTCTTTCTCCACAAAGCGCTCGGAGAACACTGAGAAATACTGTTTTCTCCGTGCTCCTCTGTGCGCTCCGTGGCTAAGAATTCGGCCCTTAAAGCATCTCCGCCAACGGGTTCTTCTTCGACGCGCCTTCCGCGACCCGCTCAAGCGCCATCTGCTTTCCGCCCGTCGCCACTTCCAACATTGTCCCATTCAATTTCGCTTGAAACGTGTACTGCTGCGCGCCCTGGCTGAAATGCCCTTGCAGTGTTCCGTCGAGCAGCGTCGCTTTGATCGGATAACTGTCCGAATTCACAATCAACTCGCCGCGATACCCGTCGCTCGCCGATTCCAGACGCATGCTCACCGGCCCCTTCGCGTAGCGCCCGACAAACGGCGGAGCGAGATCGACTTTATCGAATGGGTGCGCGGACTCGGCTGCTTTGCTCTTCGCGTCGTCAAACGCGGGCGCTTTCACGCCCGCCGCATTCGCGCTGCCCAATCCCTGCGACGGTGGATGGATCATCGGTTGGAACGCCAATTCCTTGCGCCGCTTCAACCACGGCTTCCAGGGCAGCGGATCGGCGCCGACCAATGTTTTCAACTTAAACAAATACGGATAGAGATTCGCCTCACGCGTCCACGCGTCCGCAATCGTCATCTCGCGCGTCCACTCAATGCCGTCGCTCAATCCTTCGCGCTGCGAAATCGCATTCAACAAATCCGGCGGCGTCTTCCGTCCCTCGCTGCGTTCGACCGGCCGCATCGTCGTATGGCTGCGGCTGTTGTCCGGGCCTATCAACTCGTCGTGATGCAGCAATGTCTGCGCGCCGATTTCGGGCGTGTAAAGCACCCATGGCGCTTTGAGCGCCAGCCGTCCCGTCACCGGATTGCGCCGCTGTCCCGGCCGCTGCGGTTCGCGCAGCAGCAAATCTTCCTCCGCTTTTAGAAACGGCGCCATGTCCACTTCGGAGAGCAAACTCAGCAGTGAAACCGGATATTGTTCCACGCCGTCCTTCTGCTCCACCTGCTTCAAAATCGCCGGCACGAATCGCGAAAAATGATGCAGGAATTGGTTGAGCAACTCGTACGTGTTCAGCACCGAAGGATCCTGCGTTTTGATCGCGCTGATTTCCAACTTGATCGCCCAGCGCCGCTGCATCGTATCCGCGATTTTCGCGCGGATCGCTTCAAGCACCAACTGCTGCGGGCTCGGCGGCTCGAAAATCGATTCCGTATCCTGCACGCCCTGCTCTTTGAGTTTCTGTTTGACTTTGTGGAACGTAAATTCCTGCCGCGCGATCCACGACAAATTGTATTGGCAGATCAGATCAATCGCCAACAACACCACCGGGCTAACGTCGTTCAAAAACCCTTCGTTTCGCAGGCGGATTTCTTCGAACAGTTCCGTGTTCTCCGAGTCCGCTTTCTTCAAATGCCGGATGATGTCGGCCAGCGAGCGCCAATATTCATTCGGCTGCGCGCGGCCGTTCGCATCGACGCGCCATTCGTAGCACCAATTGTCGCGCCCTTCGCGTTCGACGCTTGGCCGCAACTGGCCGAGCATCACCGCAAGAATCACCGCGCTGTACAACTCGCGATTCTTGCGCGCTTCCGTTTCATCGAAGCGATGAATCGGCATGTACCCGCTCTTGGGCTTGAAGAAGTGCAGCTTGTACGACTCCGTGCTGTTCGCCGCCGCCGAACCCGCTTGCAGCACTTTCAATGCCGGCAGTGGAATGCTCAACTCCACGCGAAACGCGCGCACTTCCAGGCGCTCAGCCTCCACCTCCGACGAAAACGCCGCCAGTGTCACGCCGTTTGGCGCGTGGAAATGGCGATGCTCCTTCGGCGGTTCGAGGTCGCCGGTCTGCCGCGCAATCAAGTCGTCCTTGCGATGAATTTCGCCGTTGGGCTTTCGATACGTATCCAATCGGCAGTTGCTGCAGCGCGTCAAAAATTCCTTGTCCGCGTCGGACAGTGCGTGCGCGATGTTTTCGCGTTCGAGCAATTTGTTCGCGAAACTTTCACGCGCGACCAAAATAAACAGCGCGTCGAGGCGGTCGCCGAATTCAAGCTGATTCGGCTTGGGCGTGAACTTCTCCTGCTCCCGCGGCATCGCTTCGTCGTTGGCCAAATCGACGATGTGCGCATATTGGCCGGGTTCGCGCGGCAGCCGGTGCGCGTCGTACATTTCCTTGAGTTTGCCGCGCCACGCCGGCAGCGTTTTTTGCTGGATGTTCTTGATGTGCGCGTCGAGCGACACGCCTTCGCGCTTGTACGTGTCCTCAATTTCCTCCCACAATTTCGTCGAATCCGTATGCAACTCAGGCCGCAGCACTTTCGTCAGCGCATCGGGAACAGGCTTGCGCAGGCCTTTGAGAATTTCTTCGACGCCGCTTTCCGATTGTCTGTCGTCCGGCACGCGGAACAGCAAATCGCTGAGGTACGAGCGCGTTTGCGCAAGTTTTCCGCGCCAGCCGTCGATGAACTGCTTCAAATTCGCGTTCTCGATCAAAAGCTTCCACGCGTCCGCCATGCACTGATACGTCAGCGCTTGATAACGATCGTTCGCAAAAGCCGCGACGGCCGCGTGAACGTCGTCGAATTCCTTGTGAACTTTGTCCGTCAATTCACGCCGCGCGCCGCCGATGAAAAGCTTCTCGCCGAGGCGCTGTTCGAGGTACGCAAGATGTTCGTTCAGTTTCGAAACTTTGCCGCTCAGATCCGCCTTCGTTCGCTCCAAGCGCTGGTTGATCTGGCGCGCCGCCGCCTCCACGCTGCGCGCAAATTCGCTCAAACTCTCAACGATCATCCCCGCTTTGTTGTTCGCGCCGAAGATGCACAACTCCGCCGCGCGCACACCGCCCTGCCGCGTGTACGGCAATTTGATTTTTTCGTTCGGCTTTGGTGGCGAATCGATGATCTCGCGCAAAAAGCGGTCCAACCGCTGGCTATACAGCAAATCGGTGTCCATCTCTTGCGCCAGCGCCGGCGCGTTGAACGGCAACGGTTCTTCGCAAAGCAGCCTCCACGTTTCTCCCATGCGATAGCCCGGCTGCGGCGGCCATTTCAGTTCCTTGAACTCATTAAGCCGCTTCCACGGAACTTTCGCGCCCAGCACCGCCGACCAGCGCTCACTCGTGCGCTTCTCTTTGCGCGTGAGTTCTTCTTCAAGATGGCTCTTCAAACTTTCGGTGAGCTGTTCCATGCGGCGAGCGTGCTGATTCTTCGCAACTTCGTCAATGGATTTCGGATCGAGCTCCAATTCGCCCAGCCAATCGCGCAGCGCGCGTTCGGCAATCGAATACGCCGCTGTCTGGCGCAAGCGCGGCGCATCGAAGGTGACCTGCGCGCTGCCGGCCGTCGCGAAGACGAACGAAAAAACATCCGACCAAACCGCATCTTTGAAATCGGTCGCCTCCGCCGGAATCATTTCGATGTGCCCGCGCGACGATTGATATTCCTCGTTGGCCTTCGCCGATTCAATCGCTTTGTTTTTTCCCTGCAATTCATAGAACAACAAACTGCTGACCAATTCGTAGCTGTCTTCGACCTGGCGCAGCGAGGTGTTGTTGTCGCCATACCCGTCGAAAAGAAAAATATTGTTGTAGAGCGGCGCATCGATCCATTTCGCGCGGCTCACGTCTGCCTTTTGCAGCCACGTCGCATGCACCCGCCCGGCGTTTTCGCGACCGGTCAGGAACTGTCCGCCGCCGCCGCGCCGCAGCGCGAGATTCTCCAACTCCTGCAGCATCGCGTAGCCGTTGGCCCGCACGCGCGCGGGATTGAAGTGCGCCCAGTGGCCGGCATCGGTGTCGTTGCAGAACGCTTCGGGCAGCAGGTAAAATCCGTAGGTCCACGAGGAGAACAAACTGTCGCGAAAACGCGTCAGCGGCGGGATGCATTCCAATCCGCCCGCTTTTAAAATCGCGGGAAGGTCGATGCAACATCCCGCGCCTGTCCCGCCCGCCAGCGAGCCGACGAAAATAATTTTCAGCGGCGCGTCCGGATTCAAATCGAGGCGTAGATTCTCCGGGATCAGCGCGTTGCGCTCATTAATGGTGGCGCTGCTGAGCAGGCTCAGGCGGTTCACCAGCGAGCGGACGACGTCTTCCGCTTTCAGAAAAAGTGCCAGACGCCCCAGCGGCGGCTGCTGCTTCGCGCCGTTTTGCAAACCGTCGGCTTCGAGCGCCGGCTGCACGCCTTCCAGTTCCGCCCACTCCCACACATTCATCCAACTCAGCTTGTTGTCGCGCAGGTGCATGGCCTCGCCCTGCGTCACGCCGATGTCGCACGTTTCCTCATCGCTGAAGAGCGTTTCGCGCGTGACATAATCTTTCGGCAGCGCCTTCGCGTGCTTTTCATGTGGCTGGCGCGCGGCCGTATCGACCCACAGGTATGAAATCCACGGCTGGATCGGATACCCCGCCAGAAAAAATCGGCGCCGCAACCGCAGCAGCACTTCGCGTCCGGTGCCTCCAAGACCAATCAACAGCGTCGGCTCAACATTTGGCATAGCTTCATCCTCTCATGCGGCGTGATCGCGCAAAACCTTGAATCCTTGAATTTGCCGTTATCGCTTTTTCAAAATCGCCGCAAAAAGCAGCGCCAACAAAACGACAATGGACAATCCGACGATCGAGTAAAACAAAATCGGCTGGTCGCGCGCAAAATCCGAAATGAACTTCGGTACCGCGAATCCGACGATCACAAAAAAAGCGTGCAGTCCGCCGATGAACATCATGTTCGGCGGATGGCCGTCGGGATTTTTGGCCTCGTGCAAATAATACCACCACCAGACGAAGAACGAGAGCACGCCCAAACCCAGCACGACATAAGGCAGTTGTTCCATGATCTCCCTTTCTAATTCGATGCGCTAATTACTCGTCCGGCCCGCGGGCTAAAAGCCCGTGTTACTTGGAAAATCGGCGTAGATCACACACAGATCCGGCTTCGATCCATGAGTCACCGCGCAGCTCGCGAATCCCCACGGCGTCGGCAGCACCGGTCCCACATTTCCCGGCGAGGGCCGAAATCCAAGCATGTCAATCACCCACCCCGCCCTCCACCCTTTTAATTCCGGCTCGGCAACCAGCCTCACATCGTCTTCGGTGATCGAGGTCCATCCAAAATGCACCGGCCCTACGCGCGCCCAGCGCCCGTCCAGCGAACGCGCGCGCTGCAAGCCCATCGGCGGAACGACGAACGAAAATTCGATCTCCTCTTTCGCATTCAATCTCGCATCCAATTCGCGCGCGGGCTGGCCTTCGCTGTTGGCCAACTCCAGCGCGCCGTCGTCGCTCTCCATTCCCGAGCGGCAAAGCCAATAAATTCCGTCGCCGTCTTTGCTCTCCCACAAACGCTGCCGCCCGCGTCCGCCCGGCACGCGCGGCCGCCCACATTCGCCGCCCGGCTGCAACGCGCCTTTTTCCAAACGATGCCACGACACATCGCGGCTCACGCGATCCTGCATTAAAAACCACATCTCGCGCTCACCGTTCGCCGCGTCTTCGATTGCCGTCGCGCCGGCAATGCCATCCGGAACTGTGATGCTTTCCATTTTTTCAAAACGCCCGACTTCCACACAGGGCCGCGCGCGATACAGGTAGCGCACCAGTTCCGCCGCATTCTTGTTCAAATCGCTTTCGAGCGTCCACACTTCCGTTTGCGATTTGCCGGCGCTCAATCCGACCGGCGCCATCATGCTGCGGCGTTTTGCGACGATTACTTTTTCGCCCGTAAAGACCGATACCGCAACCAATTCCTCTTTCCCTCCGATCAGCATCACGCCATAGGGCAAACACAGCGGCGAATTCAAATTGTCCTGCGGCGGCTGCGATTCGTACAATACGCCCAAACCGGCTGTAGAACGGAGCTCCTGCTCCGTTCGGTTTTCGTACGCGGAACGCAGCGGGAGCTCCGTTCTACAAATCTCCGCCGCTGGGCTTGCCAACACTTCGCGCAATCCCGCCAAAATCAGCCGCCCTTCGACATACAATCCCTCCGCCGAGCGCGGATAAAATCCCTGGTCCTGCTTGATCTTCGTCGCCAGCGCCACCGGCAGCGACGATCGTATCACCGTCACGCGCGGCAAACGGTGCGCATCCACCTGCGCGTACGCGGGACGCGCTCCGCCGCACACCGAACAAAAGCGGCGGTCCTCCGCGTTCAAATTCCCGCGGCAAGTCGGAGTGCGGCAAGCCCAATGCGCGCCGCCACAGCGCCCACAGCGCGACGCCGAGCCTTCCATGCCGCCGTCGTTCCCGCACCACGCACAAACCAAAATCGCGCTCCTTGCACATCCTTTGCCAGCTGGAAGCCGGCGCTCCTCGGACCGCCGGCTTCCAGCCGGCCCGCATCACCGCTGACGCGAAAACATCAGAACCGCGAGCCGGCGTCCGAAATATGATCGATGTCCTCGTCTGGCGCATCTGCCACCGGTGTCGGAGCATTCGGCTCAAATGATGGCATCGAAACCGGCGCGGAGCTTTCGCCGCCGATTGGTGCGATGTTTTCAACGCTGGATGGAGCGGTCGCAGCGGCCGACGGCGGGGCGCTAGCAACAGCGGGTTGAAGTCCAGGCAGCGCCGATTTGCCCTTCTTGCTAATCAGCCATGCAATCAACCCTATCGGCGCGCCGAGCAGCAGCAGGTCCCACAACCAATACGGAATGACGGGCTCGACGTTAACGCTCAGCGCCGTCTTGTTGACGACCGCTATCGGCGGCGGAGCGCCGTGGGAGCTCAGCGAAAACTTCAGCGCGAGATTCTTCGCCTGTGCCTTTGTCAAGCTTTGCGATCCTTTGTACGTAATTACCATCGGCACGCCGTTGCCGGGTTTCAATTCGCTCAGCTTCCTGCTCGGCGAATTTCCGTCAGAAAACACAGCGAAAAAATCCGCGTCGCTCGGCTCCACGTTCACTGTCAGAGTCTCCGCTTTTCCGCCGATTCTCCAGAATGTATCCGGCAACTTTGGTTCCGTCGCGTCGTCGAACGTGAACGTCACCAGCACCGATTTGCCGGGTGAGAGTTCGAGCGGGCGGTCCTGATGCGACTTGAAAGAGAACGTCGGCACAAAAATTTGCAGCGGCGGCAGATTGGCCGGCGCGACGAAGGACGTGCCGATTGAAAACGAAAGCGACCGCGCTTTCACTTTTCCCTCAGCGAGGCCCGTGAGCTTCAAGCGAATTTCGCGATGCAATTTGTTCGCGTCCAAAGTCCATTCGCCAACGGGCTCTTCGGCTTCGAGCCGCGCAAGGCCATCGAGATTCAGCACGTCGTTCAGGCGATGGACCACGGTTTTTCCCGCGGCGCGCTCGTCCCATTTTGCGTTCAAGCTCAAACTTTGCGGCACGCCCGCTTGAATCATCAACGGCACCGACGGCGCAATCACGTTGTCGCCGTCGCCGCGCAATTCGACGCTGAATTGAAACGCCGCAGGCAGCACTTCGAGCGCTGGAAAATTCAAATGCTCCGACGGCATTCCCGAAAGCCCGAGTTCGCGCGTGGCCGCATCGCTTTTGCCGATCTCCGTCGCTGTCAGCAGCAGCTTGATTTGACGCGCGCGCGAATCGTCGAGCGTCCATTCTTTCGGCAAATCCACCGCTTCAAGTTGCGCCACGCCGAGTTTGATCGGCGACGCGAAGGGATGCCCGACGACTTTCCCGACCGCCGGCGAATTCCACGCGCAATGCAGCGTGAACTCGCGCTGTTCGCCGACATGCAGCGTGAAGGGCTGGCTTGAATCGGCAATCGCCTTCCCGTCCGGCCCGGTCAGTTTCACCACCTTGAAGTGCGGCGCGTCCGCAAAATCCACGGCCAGCGGCAACTGGCCGGATTTGTCGAAACCGTAGCCGAAGACCCTGTCGATTTTTGAATCGGCGAGCTTGCAATTCAGCGTCAAATCGCCGGGTTTGTAAGCGTCGAGCGCCTTCGCGTCCGCAGGCGTGAAGCGCACGAAAACGACGACCGGTTCGCGAATCGCAATCTTTTTGCCTTCGACGCGCGTCTCATTTTGCACCCACAATTCCGCGTCCTTGAATTTCTCCGGCGCGAGATTCAGCAGCGCTATCTCCGCTTCAGCGTTCTGCACTCCCGCGCTCGGTTTGATCAGAAGCGCCGGAAACGCGATCGGCCTTGCAATCTGATCCGAATCGTATTCGCACGTGCGTTTCGACAGCCCGTCGAAGAACACACGCGGCGGCGAGACTTTGATCAGCGCTTTGATCGGCATTTCCGCCATCGCGTCTTTATCCACGCCGCCAATCGCCATCAAGTCCTTCATCGTCGGCGCGAACTTCTGGTTCGCCGTCAGCGTGATTCTCAACGCGCCGCTCTGCGCGTTTCCAAAGAGCGCCGAAAGTTTGTACGCGCCAACATTCAACGCCGCGCCCGTTCCGCCGCCGTCGGCTTTGAGCGGCTCGACGCGGACAGTCAGCGCCGGATCGTTTGCCAGCGCAAGATGAATCGATTCGTCTTTTGCCGCATCGTTCCAGCGCAATTTCAGCAGCGCCGATTGCGGCTCGGCCAGCGTCATGTCTTCGAAAACTTCGCGGAAGACTCCATCTGCGGGCGACTCGATCCCAATGCTCGCGTCCGTGCCGACGATCAGCACCATCGTCGCGCCTTTGCCGACGTACAGGCCGCCGGTCGCGATGCGCGTCTGCTGCGCATCGGTGATTTTCGCTTCGATTGTCACTTTGGATTTGCGCTTCAGCAGCGAGCGCGGAATTTCCAGCGAGAACGTATCCAGAAATTCGCCCTGCAGCGCGGCCAAGCCTTTGGTGAACGCTGGCACTGTTTCATACGGCGCGCCGAGCTTCACGGACAGCGTCGCGGACGCAACGTTGCGCGCGGTGACCTTCACCTGCCCGGCAATGCGCGCGCCATCGCCCTGTTTGATCACTCGCACATCCGCAAATTCAATAACGTCGATTTTCCCAGTGGGCTTGTCCACCGGATTGTTGCCGACGTTGAAATTCTCGGGCTTCTCGTTCTTTAAGTCCTTGATCGCTTCTTCGACCGGATTGTTGCCCCAGTGAAAAATGTCCAGATCGCCGGCGAGCGACTCCTTTTTGTTGTCGAAGAATTTGTAGAGGCGACGGAACGCCGCTTCCAACTGGGTTTGCAATTGCTGCTTTAATCTCGGATCGCGGTCAATGTCCTCGTCCGCATACGCGCGCTGCGCGCCGTTGGGCAGGCGCAAAACATTATGGCCCCCGTCCGAATACAAAATCAGCCGCACATTGGCGCGCTCGCCGGCGGAAAGTTTATCGATTTTTAAACTCTCCAGCAGTTCAACGGCCCTATCCACAGCCCACACGATGTCGGTTTCGCCGTCCGCGCCGATTTTGCGCTCGAAATTTTTGATCTGCGCTTCGATTTCGGCTGTGCTGTTCGCTGAGATTTTGACCGGCTTCGCAAACGGATCCCGCTTGTCATCCGGCTCGCGGCTAAATGGCAGGAAATACACGCTCAAGTTGTCCACGCCTTTGCTTAGCTCATCTTTCAAATCGCGATTGAGGTAACGCCAGGAATGCTGCAAGCGCGTCAATTCGATGCGCGTCTCCGGATCGCGAAAGCGCGTGGCCATCGAGCCGGTGCGGTCGAGCAGCACGATTACGATGCGCTGCGGCGCGCGCAAATCCTCGGCGCAAACGCGCATTGATAAGGTCAATAAAATAATGAACCGAAACAGTGCGGGAAAAAATCTGTTGGAGCGGTGTCGCAAATCTGCGGCAGAAATCGATTCGGGAATGTGAGTGGCGGAACATGCATGACGCATAGAGTTCCCCTCAAGCGGGAGCGCGCGTTTACGCCGCGCGCGAATTAGACGCCATCCAATTAGACGACGGACGGCTGTTATTCGTTACGCCATTTCGCGCGAAGCGTTACACGCAAGATTATTGTCGATTCATCGAATCGCTGCTAGTGAAAGATGCGCATTGGATTCGCGCTGCATCGCTGCGACGTGCATGTGCGTTCAAATACCAGTCAAATGATCGAACAATCCGCCGCGTTTTCGCGCGGCCGCGGCTGCAACGGGCGTGCTTTCGCTCACAACCGGATTCGAAATCGCCGCCTGCTTATCCGCTGCGGGCTTCGCGCGCTTCGATTCGCGGCGGCTCTTTGGCAAGTCGTTGTAAAGAATGGTGGTCTGCTTCGCGCGCTTTTCAGCGTCCGGCTTCGCTGGCTCTTCAATTTCCAATTCAATCGGTTCATCCGTGCGGGCAACAGGCTGAGTTTTGCGCGGAGGCGGCGACGCTGGCATCAGCGGAACTAGTGCCTCTTCCGCGCCGGCCGGTTCCTCCGGCCACAACGCCACGCCCGGCGGAAACGCGGTCAACGCATCGGGCTGAATGCCGCCGAAATATGCGGCGCGAATCGTTTCGCCAATCCATTTGAAGAGATTCGCCGCGGCATCGTTTCGAACGAGTTTCACTTTTAAACCGGGAATCGCGCGCGGTGCGGGTTGCCAATCGTTAGGTTTGATGCATGCCATCACGCATGGCGCTGAGCGTTCCGCCAGCGCGCGCGCGGATTGTTTAATTTCGTCAGTGGCTTGCCCGTCTGATAAAATCAGCAGCAGCGTGCGCGATTCTTTGGCGATGAGCGGCTGCACGAATTTGAGCGCTTCGCCCAGCGGCGTAAAGCCGCCGGCCTTCAATTGTGGAAGCGCAAGTGCCGCGGGCGCATTGAGCGCCGAAGCGTGAATCACGCTGCGGCCATAGGTGATCAGCGACAAAAAGACGCCGCGCGAAAGTTCGGCGTCGGCGCGCAACTCTTTCACGACAGCGGCCAGACCGTCCTGCACGGCGGTCAACGGCGCGCCGGCCATCGAGCCGGAGACGTCCGCGAGCACGAAGACGGCCAGCCGCGCTGAAGCATTGGCGATTTGCGTGCTCATCAGCCTCGCCTCAAGCGCCTATTTTCTCGCCGACATAGGCCCGTCCGGCCCACAAGCCCAACAAGCCCGCGAGCAGACAGCCCGCGAATGTAGCCAGCACGTTCCACGCAACGCCTCGATAATCGGCTTTGTCCAGAGCCGAAATCAAGTCGTTGTTGAAGGCGCTGTAGGTAGTCAATCCGCCCATGATTCCGGTGTTAAGAAAGAGGCGCGTGTTCGCACTGATGAGATTTGTGGATAATCCTATCGTGGTGATAAACGTAATCAGAAAGCAGCCGACGAGATTGACCGTCAGCGTACCGGCTGGAAATTGCGTGATGTTTGTCCAGCGCGAATACGCACTATAAACGCCGAAGCGCAGTCCGCTGCCAAGCGCGCCGCCTATCGACACCAAAAACAACTGCCAAAGAAAATTCATGCGTTCGAAAGCCCATTCTTCTTCTTCAATTTTTCAGCGGCAATCTTGTCCGCGTGCACTTCGTATTTCACGACGGTCACATCGCTGATTGCAATCAGGCATCCGCCGGGAACCATGTCGTCCACTGCCGCCAACAATGTATTGATTTTCTCTTCTGTGTCGATGATCGTAAGCATGATCGGGTCGTCGTGCGAAAGCGTGAGCGTATGGTGCTTGTGAATCCGCTTGTGCGCGCCATAGCCTTCGATTCCACGGTAGACCGTTGCGCCGGCGATGTCCAATTGGCGCGCGCGTTTTACCAGCGCTTCGAACAGCGGCTCGCCCTGCCATTTATCGTCTTCGCCGATGTGAATCATCAGCAGCTTGGCTTTGCCGATCAATTTCATGGGCTTCGCTCCCTTCAGCTTGGCGGCGCTTTCCTTGCCCGCGGAGAATTTGACGATCTGCGTGTCCTGCACTTCGACGATGCCGTGTTCGACGATGTCGTACACGTCTGGCAAGACATCCTCGATGGCCTCCGCCGAATCGACCGCCTCAACGCGCACGGGCAAGTCCGCGGCCAGTGCAAAGACACTGCTTTTGTGAGTGGCTTCGCCGCGCGCGAAACCACCGATGCCGCGTGTCACGGTCACACCGGCGATGTCCTTCTGCTTAAGCAGATCGATCAACACGTCGTGGACGCAGCGCCCGTGCCAGCGCTCCGCCTCGCCGACAGTGACAATCAGCCGTTTTGCCGGACCCGATAGGGGCATTCGTTCCTCTCTTTCGCGAGCTACTATAAAGGAGGCGGCGCAATTCGCAAAATTAATGTCCCATCCCGCGCTTTCGGGACATAAACTGTCAAATACCGTGGAGCCTTGTGCGATGGACGACGATTTTGCGCTGCTGACTCGCTATGTGCGCGAGCATTCGGATGCCGCTTTCGAAACGCTGATGCAGCGGCACCTTGATCTCGTTTATTCGTCGGCGCTGCGCCTGACCGCCGATCCGCACCTGGCCGAGGATGTGACGCAAGCTGTGTTCATCGTGCTTGCGCGAAAGGCGCCGCAGTTGAATTCCAAGACCGTGCTTCCCGCGTGGCTTTTGTCCGTCACAAAACTCACCGCCGCCAATGCGCGCCGCCAGAAAAATAACAGGCGCCGCTTGGAGCAGGAGACCGCCGCTTTGAATCAGAACCGCACGTCCGACGGCGACTGGATTCACGTCGCGCCGCTGCTGGACGACGCCATCGATCAGCTCAACGATGTGGACCGCGCGGCCGTGGTGCTGCGCTTTTTCAAGCGCTGCTCGGTCAACGAGCTGGCCGCGCAATTGCATTTAACACCGGCTGCCGCTGAAAAGCGCGTGCTGCGCGCGCTCGAAAAATTGCGAGGCTTCTTCAGCCGCAAGGGCGTGACGCTTTCAGGCTTGGCGCTGGCCGCGCTGTTGAGCGAACACAGTGTCCACGCCGCGCCAGCCGCGCTGGCCGTGGCGTTGCCCGGCGCGATTGCCGCCGCGAAAGGCGGCATCGCGATTACATCGAGTGTCAGTCTTGCCAAGGGAGCACTTACCGCCATGACTGTTGCCTCTACAAAACAACTGGCGCTTTGCGCGTGCATTTTCCTTTTTGTCGGAGTCGCGGGCGGCTTGGCGATCAAGTTATTTCTCTTCCCGTCCGCGCCGCCAGCTAGTCAAGCTGCCACTGCGTCGAGCGTCACGGACAAGCAAGTTTGGACTGAAACTGATTCCGCGGAGCGCAATCAGATCCCCGTTCAAACGGAAGCGCCCGCCGAAACTCCGCCAGTGATCGTTGCAGCCCCTCCCGCCGCGCCCGCGCCGCTCAACGGCGCGCCGCCGCAATCGCTTCAAACTCCCAATTTGCCCGCGGTGAATGTGCTGGCGTTTGCCGACGCGGCCGCTGACAGCATCAACGGTTCCTGGAAGCTTGAAGGCGGCCAATTAACCAGCAACAACGTGACGGCGTTCTCGCGCTTTGAATTTCCGTACGTGCCGCCCGACGAATACGATTTCAAGCTCGACTTCACCGTGCTCCAGCCGCGCAACGACGTGGCCATAATCTGCGCCAAGAACGGCCGGCAGTTCGTGTGGAAGATGGCGTCGCACGGAAACAAAGTGAACGCTTTCGAGGCCATCGGCAATACTGGCGATGCGAACAATACGCTGCGAGAGAAGGCTAAAGTTTTTGAAAAAAACGGCCGCTACGAGGTTGTGGTTCAAGTGCGCGATCGGTCCGTGGCCGCGTACATCAACGGCAACCTCGAAAGCTGGCACCCCACCGACTACAACGACATGGGCTTTTTCTTATTTTGGAAACTTGCTCACCCTGACACGCTTGGCGTGGGCACGTGGGCCACACCGCTCACAATTCACTCCGCCCAAATCGTCGCGGTGCGAGGCGCGGGGCATCCGGTGCGAGCGCCGGGTGAGCAGCCTATTCCGCGCGAAAAACCGCTGCTCACGGATGCGAACCAGTGGGTCAACGCCGTCAACTTAATACCGCTCATCGATCCCAATCGCGACGCGGTCACGGGAAAGTGGCGGGTTTCACCTTCCGGGATCGACTGCGAGCCCAGCACAAACGCGCGGCTGGAGATTCCTTATCTGCCGCCCGAAGAGTATGATTTCAAAATCGTCTTCACACGGCAGACAGGCACAAACGGCGTCCATCAAATCCTGGGAATAAACGGGAAAGCCGTGCAATGGTGCATGAGCGAAACCGGCCAGAACGGGAGAGGTAATACGTCGGCTTTTCATTGCCTCACCGGCCCGAATTATGAAGGCAACAATCCCACGTCCATCGTCGGCGCGAGGCTGCCAAATAATCAACGCATCACGTCGATCGTGCAAGTGCGCAAGAACAGACTGGCGGCGTTTGTCAACGGGGCACTGGTGACGTCGTGGAACGACGGATTCGGCGGCATCCGGCTGCTAAAAGAATGGAAAATGCCAACGACCGGATTGCTTGGGATCGGGAGCGACGAGAACGCAACGGTGTTTCACAGCATCGAAATTTTGGAGATTACCGGAAAGGGCCAGCCGGTCGCGGGACGCAATAAGCGTATGCCGGAGATCGTGACGGTGGCGCCCACACCGAATCCGGCGCCCGTGGCGCCACCGAAGAAGACGAAGGAGGAGGATGCGTTTTGAATTTGGAGGGGTGTATTTGTCGAGAAGTGCAGGGCGGCAGGAGTGCCGCCCCTCCTGAAAGCTTCACGCTTTTCGCTCAGTAAATGCGCGCACATCTTTCTCGTTCACCGGCCCGCTAAGATTGAGCGCTTTGACGACAGCCGCGAGGTCGATGTTCAATTCCTTCGCCACACGCCGCGCTGCAGGCGTTGCACGCACGGCATTGGCGCTCCCCATTGCGGCGGGATCGATAGCGGCGGTTGGAACTGCTGAAGTGTTCGTCACCATGCCTTTGTGAACTGCCAGCAGCGCTTCGTTTTTCTTTTCGATCTCCGGCGAGATCACTTCGCCTGGCGCGCCAAGCACACACAGCACAAAACCGACCGGCAACACGGCGCGTTCGAGCGCGAGGCGCTTGAGCAGGACGCCGCCGGCCGGCGAGGGCAGTTCGAATTTCGCTTTGTCGGTGATGATCTCGCACAACGGCTGCGTTTCGACGACGCTCGCGCCTTCCGCAACCAGCCAGCGGTCGAGCGTGGCTTCGGTCAGGTTTTCGTTGGCTTTCGGCATTTCTACGAGGGTCATGAATTAGAACTGCTCCAAAAACTTCCGCCCAATCGTGATCGAGGACATCACGTTCGATTCGTTGCTTTCGTCTTCGAGCATGTACCAGCCGTTGTAGCCAATTTGCTTGAGCGCGTTGAGATAATCCTTCCACGGCACGGCGCCCTGGCCGACGGTGGGGCGGCCGGTTTTGGGGTGTTTGTCTTTTGCGTGCGTGTGAACGATGTACGGCGCGAGAATTTCGACGCCCGCGACCGCGCCGTGTTCGAGCATGTTCGCGGGGTCGTAATTCACTTTGAGATTCGGGCTGCCCACGTCTTCGATGAATTCGCGCAACTGCTGCGCGGGTTCCTGGCCGGTTTCGAGCGCGAGAATTCCGCCGCAGCGTTCGGCATCCTTCATCACGGACACGACTGACTTCAGCGCGCGCGCGTATTCCGCGCAGTCTTTGTCGTGCGGAATAGCGCCGATGTGAGCAGTGACGATCGGGGCGTTGAGATCCGCGGCCATGCGCAGCGCTTTGCGCGTTTTCTCAAGGCGCGCGTCGTGTTCGGGATCGTTCTCCGAAAAGCCGCCTATCGTGGCCGGGCCGGCGAGTTGCGCGCAAAATCCGCTGAGTTCCAAGCCGCGTTTTTCGCACGCGCGCCTGATTTTCAGGCGCTGCGGCGGCGTGGCGCAGCGATCGGGGTCGAGGGCGCAGACGATGTTCCACTTTTTTACGTCCACGCACCACGGCTGGACCGCTTTTAAGTTCGCGTCCGCCGCTTTGTCGAGGAGTTTTTCGAAATCTTCAAACGTCGGCGCCGATCCCAGCGACCACAACGCCACGCCAATTTTCAAGCTGCCCATTTTTAAATCCAAGAGTAACACGGGCTATTAGCCCGTGGAGTCAGGCCACCATTAAGTCGCATTGCAGAACAAAAGACGCCGCAAAAATGATTTTCATTCAAAATTCGTCCACTACGCCGTGATCCATCGCTCTGCCGCCGCCAGAAACACTTCCTTCGCTTTGTCCAACGGCAGATCGAACGAACAGCCCGCCGCCTGGCGGTGGCCTCCGCCGCCGAAACTGCGCGCAAGCGCACCGGCGTCGAGATTCCGCGTCGAGCGCAGGCTGACTTTCGTCGCCGCGCCGCGGTTGATTTCATAAAAGAAAAGCGCCAGTTCCACGCCCGCCAACATGCGCGGGATGCCGGAGAATTCTTCGGCGTGCTGGGGCGTGGTGCCGGTCGTCATGAAATCGGAATGGCGCAGCGAGATCAAACAAATGCGCCCGTTTGCGCGGCATTCCAGCGACGCGCGCGCGCGCGCTTCGAGGTCCAGTTCAGCGCGCGTCTTGCTGCAATAAATCCGCCGCCAGACGGCTTCGCCGTCCACGCCCAACTCGCGCAGTTCTGCCGCCATGCGTAAAACGCGCGGCGTCGTATTTGAATAAGCGAATTGTCCTGTGTCCGTGACCAGTCCCGTGTAAAGAGCTTCGCGCGCCAGCGGCGGCACCGGCCAGCGGCGTTCGGAAGCCAAACGCCAGATTAATTCCGCGCAGGCAG
>Ga0070731_10000508_pt1 | contig 51252 bp, 37 predicted proteins | sample Coa_R1_2_FD_66448 | JGI IMG/M metagenome (GOLD analysis project Ga0070731, IMG submission 66448) | Surface soil microbial communities from Centralia Pennsylvania, which are recovering from an underground coalmine fire - Coalmine... | ecosystem: Environmental > Terrestrial > Soil > Unclassified ... | reverse complement strand
GAGCCGGAACCGCCGTTGTTGAAGCGCAGGCTGGCGAGGCGCGTTTTTTCAAGCCAGGCGTCGGTGAGTTTGAGTCCGTATTTTTTTTCGATCTCGGCGCGCGGGACCATGTTGAAGGGCCAGAAGCCTTCTTCGGCGCGGGCGGAAAACGCAAGAAGCAGGAAGAATGCGACGAGGCGGAATCTCAAGAGCAGGCTCCTTTTTCGACAAAAATGAGACGCTGGAAAGGGCGCATCGGCGGGTTATAATCTGAAAAAAGTTGGTGACAAGGAGCGAGTCCCATGACCAAACGGCAGCAGGTTCACGCGGTTATCAAGAAAGTGCCTGACGAAAAGCTGGGCGAGGTGCTGGATTACATTCGCGGGGTTTCGAAGCGGCGGGTTGCGAAAGTGCGCAAGCCAAACTTAATGGAGGAACTGCGCAAGATCAAGATCGATGCGCCACCGGATTTTTCAGAGAATTGGGAAAAGTATGCCAATGGGGGTGAGAATGGATCCAGTTCTCGTTGATACCGCCTATGCGCTCGCGCTAATAAGCCCGCGCGACGAGCACCACAATAGAGCGCTGGAACTATCATATCTCTTTGAGGGAGCGTCGCTGCATGTCACTGATGGTGTTTTACTTGAGATCGGTAATGCGCTCTCACGCGGTTTTAAGCAAAACGCGATTACGCTTATTCAGAAATTTCTGGTTTCCGGAAACGTTAAGGTTCATCACGTCACGCCGGAGTTATTCGCCGCCGGTTTTGAACTGTATGGAAAATATCCGGACAAAGAATGGGGCTTGGTGGATTGCATTTCCTTTGTCGTCATGCAACGAGAAGGAATCAAAGCCGCATTGACCCACGACAAGCATTTCGTCCAAGCCGGCTTCAAGGCGCTCATGCGCGATTGACGACTACACTTCGCTGTTCGAAATCCCACAATCCACATGAATGATCTGCCCCGTGATCGCCGATGCCGCCGGTGAACAGAGGAAGGCGACGGCGTCGGCAATTTCGGTGGCTTGGGTCATGCGCTGCATGGGAATGTATTTCAACGACGCGGGATCGACGAAGGCGTCGGGAGTGCCTTGCGCGGCTTGCACGCGGCGTTCGCCGGGAGTGTCCACCCAGCCGGGCGCGACGGCGTTGACGCGGATGCGGCGCGGGTCGCGCGCGAGTTCCGACGCCAGGCAGCGCACCAGCATGTTCAGCGCGGCTTTGGAGACTTTGTACGCGCCGAGGCGCGCGCCGGCGAGACGGGCGTTGACGGAACTGATGTGGACCAGCGACGCGTCTTTCGCGAGAAGCGGCTCGACCGCTTTCGAGAACAGAAACGCGCCGGCGACGTTGACGTTGAACATGCGGTTGAAACTCGCCAGATCGGATTGGAGCAGCGGGCGGCGGTCGTCGTAGATGCCGACGGAATTGATCGCGGCCATGACGCCGTCGGCGCCGGCGCGTTCGCGCAGATTTTTCATCACGCCTGCCAATTGTTCTTCGCGCGTGATATCCACCCATTCGGCCGTGGCGCGTTCGCCCAGCGACGCGGCGAGTTTGGCGGCGTCGTCCGCGGCGCGGTCGGCGATGGTGAGCGTCCAGCCGTCGGCGTGAAGTTTGCGGACGATGGCCTCGCCGATGCCCATGCCGCCGCCGATCACGATTGCGTGTTTTGCCATGCGCGTGTGCTCCGCAAGGAGATAGGAGATAGGAGGTAGGAGATTGGAGAACGGCGTTTAGAACGAACTCCCGTCTCCCGTCTCCTGTCTCTTGAATTAAATGCGCTTTATACCGTCTGGACTCATGGAAGCAAACTGTGTAAAATCCCGATTTGGGGTTCATATGAACGCACGCCCTATTAAACCACTCATCGGCGCCGCCGCTGTTCTGCTGCTGTTCGCCGCTCCCTTGCGGTCACGGCTCGTGTTTGCCGGCGAGGTGCTGGTCAACGAGAACTTCGACAACCTGAATCTCGAAGAACTGGCGGCGGGTTGGAGCAAGGCCGAGCCGAGCGAACTGTCGCTCGTTTTCGAAGACGGGCGCGGCAAGATCCTGCGGTTGATCAACAAGGACGAGAAGTATCCGTTTCTGGCCTATTCGCTCGATCCGGCCAAAGTTGCCAGCAAAACCCTCGTCGTCTCGGCAGCCGCAAAATTTCCCGGAACGTTTGAGGCGATCACCGACAAATTGTGGGCGAAGCCGAAAGTGCTGATCGAATCGCTGGATGCTAACGGGACGGCGATCGCGCGCGAGGAATTGCTTCCGAGGATGGGCATAGCGGAATGGCAGAATCTAAGCGGATCGTTCACCATCCCGGCTTCCGCGAAAAAAGTCACCGTGTTTTTGTGCATCCAGTTTGTGACGTGCGAAGTGTTCTTCGATGATTTCAAAATCGAAATGGCCGCGGAGCAGATCGCGACGCCCGTGACGCCGCAACCCAATCCGCCGACGGCGAACGCCACCGCCACAAACGCGACGACGCCCGCGGCCGATCCGAATTCGCCCGCGGCGCTGGCCGAGAAAGCGCCGAAGCGGACGCTGGAAGATGGCGGGATGCTCTTCGGGCCAAGTTTCGCCAAAGCGCTGCAGAAATCGTATCCGTCCAAGAATGTGACGGCGAACTTGGCCATGTTTGTGGGTCCTGGATTCAGCGAAAAAGAGGCGTTGCCCAAACTTTCGTCGGGCTGGCGCGCGGCGCCATTTTCGGTCAAGCTCACCGGCGCTCTCGGCGCCCCGCGTGGATTGCTCGCGACGCTGCCGGACGCACTCTCGAAAGAGAAGCCTGAAGTCGTCTTCATTTCCGGCGACACCGCGCCGGGGCGAAAGGCGACGACGACCGAAGCCGACGATTGGGAAGACGTGGCCAAACTGTGCATGCATTTCGGCGCGCTGCCGGTGGTGGTGATGCACGCCAACGACGGCAAGGACGAGCAGTACGACCGCATTTCGCAGGGCATTCGTAAAGCGCAGGACATCAACGCGCTGCTGGCGCTTGCGCCGCTGCCGCAGGACACTTTTTACAAGCGCGCGAGTTTGTTGCTGAAATTGCTCGACACGCACGTATTTTTGCGCGCAAAAGAAGACGTGAAGGGTGGCAACAAACCCGTCGATGAGTGAGGAAGATTCACGAACCGCGACTGCAAGGGAGCGGGATTGGGTGCAGGTGTCGCGTCGGAATTTGCGGTCGCCTGCGCCAAAACGGGGTAAGTAAACGAAGTCATGAAATCATTTACCGTCTGGTTTACGCTCGCCGCCTGCCTGGCCGCGGTTTCGCCGCGCGCCGCGGAGCCGGATAAGAACAATACCAAGGACAAGGAGACCATTCAGCCGAGCACCTGGCGGCCGTTCAAGGAATTGCCGGAGGTTTTGTATTACGAAGGTTTCGAACGAAACGTGGTGGGCTATGAACATGGCAAAGTGGTTTCAGAAGACCCGCTGCCGCGCAATGGCCACGGCTGGAAATTGGAGTCGAACAAGGACGAGGCGTTCGTCTTTCTAAAATTGGAAAAGACGCCGGTGAAAATCCCGCAGGGTTTCAATCCGGCGCAGATTTACATTCAATTCTCCCTCTATACCGAAGAAGCCGGCACTGTCGCGATGAAATTCATTCACGCCAACGGCGACTATTCGCGCGAAGTCCCGGTGCCGAAGATCAAGACGTGGACCAGCATCATGATGAAGCTGGCCGACGCCCGCAACAAGGACGCTCACCCCGAGATCGATCACCTTTTGAAGGATTTTGAGATTCACGTCAAGCCGATGAAGAACCACAAGGACCAGCCCAAAGCGTACATCGACGATGTGGTTTTCACGTACAACGTCAAGCCAGACGACCTTCGCCCGCGGTTGCTGCTTGCGGAGAAGAAACGACTGGATATGGAGCGGATGGCCGAGCGCGATGGGTATGTTTATTCGATGCCGCTCAACGATTTTTTGAAGACCAGTCTGAAAGCCGCGAAGGTGCGTGTGAAGGCCAAACACGTCGTGGTGATGGGCGCGACGCCGGAACTCACCAAAACTTGGGCGGGCGTTATGACGAAGCTCAAAGAAAACGGTTACGTGTTCGAGGCCGCTGAAGAACCCGGCGCAAAGCCTGTTGGCGGGATGGACGACATGCGGCTGCTGCTTCCGTACGCGTTGCAGAAGGAGCCGGAGATGGCGCTGCTGTTCGTGGGTCCCGACGAAGTTCTAGCTCCGGGCCGTCCCGCGGATAAACTGCGCGTGATCATTCAGCGCACGCTCGAAGCGGGCGTCGTGCCGGTCGTGTGCGTGCCGGCTCCGGAGAAAAAGGAGCCAGAGAAGGCGGAGCCGCCGAAAGCGGATGCGCCGAAGGCTGAAAAAGATAAATTCGAAAAAGACAAACAAGAAAGGGAAAAGCAAGAGAAGGAACGGCAGGAGAAGTTCGCCGCCTTCGCCAAATCCGCCGAAGAGCTCTGCACCCAATACGGCGCGCCGATGGTAGACGCCAGTTTCCTGTGGCGCAACGCCAAAGGCGAAATCGATCCTGCCAAAGCCCCGAACGCCACGCCGGAAAAACTGGCGCTGCTGGCGATGACGGCGCTCAAGCATGTGCACGACAGTTTGGCGATGAAGGATTAGCGCTTATTTTCGAGCCGCGACCGCAAGGGAGCGGGAATATTGTGCAGCCGCAGACGCAGCCCTGCCCGCTTGCGGTCGCGGCTCGCAACGGCCCAAATCGCCGCAATCGTGCGATGATCGGTGTATTCCCGCTTGCGATAAAATTGCAGCATAAATTCGCAGATTCGCGACGAAGTAACAGATAATTCAAAATTCAAAATGCAAAATTCAAAATTTAAAAGCGCGCGCAGTGCGCATCTTAAGCTTGAAGATTGAGTTTTGAACTAACCGGGGAACATGCCATGACGAAGTGCAGATCTTTTTTTGCGTTGCTATTCTCAATTCTTGCAAGCCTGAGCCTTTGCGCGGCGGATACCGGCGGTGATTCGGCGCAGGTCGAAGCGGACAAGAAGGCGCTGGCGCCGATCATTCAGTACGTGGGCGGCTGGCGCGGAGCGGGGCTGCCGAAGGACGGCGGGAAGGACGGCTGGTCGGAAGATGCCGATTGGCGTTTCGACTTGAAGGGCGGGCACGCGGCGCTGGTCTTCAGCGCGGAGAAAGGCAAGTACTACACGGCGGGGCGCATCGAGCCGGGCGAGAAGAAGGGTACGTTCAAATTCATCGGCACGCTCCCCGACGGGAAAACGAAAGATGTGTTCGCGGGCGAAATCGCGACGGTCGAAAAGGGCGATCTGGAGAAAGGCGATCTGGTCTTCGAGAATACCGCTCCCGGCGCCGAGCGGCCCGCGCGCATTATTTTCGCCGTGAAGGCCAAGGGCGACCGGCTGGTGCTGGACGTTCAGCGTAAATCGGCGGGCGACCGCTACGCGAACTTGAGTGAAATCGGCTACACGCGCAAAGGCAGCGGCTTCGGCAAGCAGGCCGACGCGCACGAATGCATCATCACCGGCGGCAAAGGTACGATTTCAGTCAGCTACAAAGGCCAGACGTACTGGGTCTGCTGCAGCGGCTGCAAGGAGGCGTTCGAAGCCAATCCGGAGAAGGAGATCGCGGCGTATAAGAAGCGGAAGGAAGAGGAGAAGAAGAATATGTAGGGGTTTTTACACGACAACGATTTGAACTGTTAACATTGCGGAGAACAGCAAGACAAAGGTTTCATTTTGAGCAAACTCAGACGTTTTGCCGTGGAGTCGCTGACGAACCGCAGCGTCGGTTCGGAATTCGGATTATCACCAGACGAGAGCCGCCACGTTCGCGTCCTGCGTCTGAAAGCCGGCGTTGAAATTGAGCTTTTCGATGCGGACGGGGGTCGGGCGCGGGCCGTTATTAGTGGAGAGGCGGATCAGCGCGTTCGCGTTTGCGTGATTGAAACCGATACAGGCCGGCGGGACGCCGGCGGTACAGGAAGCCACGGGCTGAAAACCTGTGTTACTTTGGCTGCGGCTTGGCCGAAGGGAAAGCGCGCGGCATTTCTCGTGGAAAAATGCGCCGAATTGGGCGTCGATCAACTGATTCCGGTTCGATATGCGCGCAATGTCGTGAGCAAGGATGAGGAATCGGAGGGCGTCGCGCGCTTGCGGCGCATTGCCGCGGAGGCTTCGAAACAATCCGGCCGCAACGACGTGATGCGCATCGGCGCGGAAGCCGAATTTGCCGGTATTTTGCAAGGATTTGGAACCGATACGACGGTCCTTTTATTAGACCCGCGAGGGGAAGCGAGTTTGGTTGAGACAGTGCTATCGCTTCCAAAAGCTGCGAACGAGTTGCTGCTTTTGGTCGGTCCCGAAGGCGGATTCAGCGCCGATGAAATTGCGCTTGCGGCGCAACACGGGGTTGTTAAGGTGCGTATGGCCGCGAATGTGCTTCGCGTTGAAACAGCGGCGATTGCAGCGTGTGCGATCTGCAAGGCGTGCTTGGAGCGCGGCTTGTCGAAATGACATGAATTCGGATTGCGTGGGTGCGTCATATTAATGGAGTGCGCGCTCCGGATTCGAATTGGCAGTTCACGGGTGGGGGGAGGACTCTTGAGGCGCAAGAAGACGCCTGCATTCGCCGTGCGTAAGAGACAGTTAATAACAGGAGCCTCAACCGATGCCCGCAAAATCGCGGCAACTAGTGCTTCGCAAAGCCGTTCGGCCTGGATTGATCGAGGCCGGACGCATGGCCAACGAGAACCCGGACAAACTCGCCAGGAATTTGCTCCGTTCGTCGCCTTTTTCCAAAAATCGAAATCGAAAACTTGAGATTTGGTCGCTGCTTCAAAATTTGGGCAGCGACGCCGTGGTTAAACGCGCGACCGCTCAGACTGCGCGCGCGCGTTCGACGGCGGAACTTGTCGCGGTGCTCAACGCGGCGGAAGCGGATGGCTGGTATGAAACCGGGCCGGCGATTGCGCGGCGTTTAGCGCTTGAAGCGACGCAGCTGGGCAAGCGCACGCCGTCGAGCGATGCGCTGCAGCGGCTCGAGGCGCTGGCTTCGGCCGGCGCGCGGTTGAGTGTTCAATTCGAAAGCGCGGATTTGCGCAAGCTGCTCAAACATGCGAGCGCGCGGCTGCGCGGAATCGGCGCGGTTTACGCTCAGAAAATGAAGCGTGCGGATGTGGTGCGCGAGTTGATGTCGATTGCGTGGTCGCGCGGGCCGGGCGCCGCGGCGGCGCTCGAAGCCATTCGCGAATTGGGCGATGCGGAATGCGCGGCGGCGATTTGGGGGCGCGCGCTGCTGGCGCGGCGGCGTGCAGGCGGGCCGCCCGCACCACGCGGAGGCGGTGCGCTGCTGCATGGGTATTTGAAAACGCTGGGCGCGTTGGGCGCGTTCGATTGCCAGATCGCGTTGCGCGTGTGGATCGAAGAAGATTTCGCGAAATCGGAAGACGCGGGCTGGGAACACGCGGAAGCGTGGTGCTCGTTTGCGCTGGCGAAAATGGCCGCGGGCGAATGCGACCGCGCGGCGGCGTTGGAGGATTTGCGCTGGTTCCAGCACATTGCGGAACGCTCGGCGATTCCGGCGGCGCGGATGGATGGCGAAGGCGTGTTTCATCTTGCGCGGGCGTTTTTTGCGATCGGCGCGAAGGACGACGCGGAGCATTTAGTGCGGCGCGCGGCAGTGAGGTCGCTGCCGAATCCGGAGAAGTTTGCGGAGTTGTTGCCGATGGCGCTGGGGATTGCGCGCGGTGGGACACTGGTGTTGCGCCAGGCTTCGCCGCAAAGCCACCCCTCACCCGTAACCTCTCTCCCTCAAGGGGAGAGGGGAAAAACCGCTGCCTTCGGCGGCGGAACGGGTTTGGCGCCGACGGCGTGGCTGGCGGCAGCGGGAGATTTGGCCGCTCAGCGCAAGATCACGGAAAATTGGCCGGTTTTGCTGCGCGACGGGCGGCGGCCGTTGAATTGGGATTTGAGAAATAAACTCGATGCGTCGATTTTGCGCGAGACGCTGCTGGCGGCATTGAATTGCGAGACGCCGGGCGCGGCGCGGCGGGTGTTGAAATTCCTGAGCGGCGATCCGACTGCGACAGTCATTCGCGACGAGATTGAACGGCTGGCGGAATCGCACGCGAGCGAAGTAGTGCGCTGGAAAGCGCGGCGCGTCGTGCTGGAGGGGCGGCACTCTTGGCGCCCTGAAACGGTTGGCACCCCGCGCGACGGAGCGACAATCTTCGGCGGCAGGAGTGCCGCCGCTCCTAAGTGGGTGCGGCTCGATGCGGCGGCGTTGTCGGGGGCGTTGAAGACCGGCGAACCGAAGCGGCGGGCTCACGCGGCGGAAAGCGCGCCGGCGGGGATTCTTCCACCGGAGCGCGATGGGCGCGGGTGGCGGCTGGCTTTTGAGGGGCTGCGCGGAGCGGCTCGGCGCGAGACGGAGAAAGCGATTTTGAAAGCGCCGCTGTCGCGCGCGCTGCACCGGCGCGCGCCGCTGGGGCCGTCGTACGAAGAACGGCCGGACGTGCGCGCGGTGCGCGAACTGGCGTCGCCGCACAATTCGGTGGACGAGCAGATGGCCGAAATGGCGCGCGCGGTGATGGATTTCTGGGTGTATGGCGACGAGTTTTTGACGCTGGATTTGAACGGCATCGCGCAAGTGTCGGCGTTTTTGTCGGCGGCGAACGTGTCGATGGATTCCGAAGACATTGCCGCGTGCGGCGCGTTTATCGGCGAGGCGCTGCGCAAACGCATTGGCGGCGAATGGAGCGGCTTCGATGGGCATTACCGGCTCGAAATCAAAGGCGAAAACTTCGATCCGATCGGGCTGGCGCGGCAGCTTTTTGAGCGCAAGGATCCGTTTCATGGCCCGATGCTGGCCAGCGAAATGTTCGTGACGGCGGAAGCGCGCTTGAATCCGCCGAAGAAATCGGCGCTGCCGCGCGACACGGGCGCGTCGTTCGAACGCGCGATCAAGAGCCTGTGCGAGCTGCCGCCGGGGTCGCCGATGAGCGAGCTGATGGCGGAGACGCGCGTGTTTTCGTACCGCATGGAACCGACCGATTGGCCGGCGGTGCTGGCCGCGTGCGATCCGCTGCTGGAAAATTCCAGCGGCGCGAGGATCGCGGCGGCGATTGCGATTTACGCGCCGGGCGAAGCGCTCGCTCGGACGTGGGCGCGCTGGGGCTCGCGGCGGCGCGAGATCAGCGGCGTGGCGAAATTCCTGGCTGAAGCGATGCGCGCCGCATCCGAGCGCGACGACATGGAAGCGATGCCGGATTGGACGATCCAAGTGCCGGCGAGCCGCTTCAGTTTCCTGAATTCGCTGCGCAAACGCATGACCGCCGCCGATTGGCGCAAGGCGCTGATGCTGCTGCTGCGCCAGCGTGCGAGCGCCGGCGATTTGGCCGGGACGGGCTGGTGTTTGTTCAGCTATAAGTACGAATATCCCGACAGCTTGCCACTGTTGCAAGCATTCTGCGAAATGACGGTCAGTTCGCGGCAGACGCTGCTGCGCGCGACGCGGCATTGCACGCGCGACGAGGTGAAACTCTTCCGGCCATTATGGGCCGAGGGCCTGCGCGACCCGTCGCCGGCGGTGGTGTTGGCGGCGTTGGATTGCACGGCGTACAACCGCGCGAAATCGCTGCGGCCTTTGGCGGAGAAATTAAAGCACGACGAGCGTCCGGACATCGCGGTGGCGGCGACGACGGTGGTGGATGGGTTGGATGCGCAGTAGGGAGTGTTGAGTGCTGAGTTTTTCACGCAGCGGCACGGAGGCACGGAGACGTTACCCCCTCGCGAACGATGCGGCGACCACCCGCTTGATCCCCGCTCCATGCAGCGTCCGCGCGCACTCCGACACCGTACTGCCGGTCGTGATCACGTCATCAACCAGCAGCGCCGTTGTCGCGTCATATTTCTTCGTCACACGAGGCGAACACGCGAAGGCGCCGTTCAAGTTCTCGCGCCGCTGCTTCTCCGACAACATCGCCTGCGGCCGCGTCGCGCGGATTTTCTTCAACACGCGCGTCTCCAATTTCAATTTCAATTCGCGCGCCACCCAGCGGGCCAATTCTTCCGCTTGATTGTACCCGCGCTCGAACAATTTTCCGCGCGTCAGCGGCGTGGGCACGACGATCACCGAATTGGAATCGGCCAGCAATCCGGTTTGTTGGATGCGCAGCGACAGAATCTTGCCCATCGTTTTCGCGAGATGATTCTTTGCTCTGAATTTCAAGCTCTTCACCAAATCGCCCGAGGGCCCTTCCGCTTCATACCGCGCCACGCTCGCAATCGCGTTGACGAAGCGCGGCGGGTGGCCCTTGCAGGAGACGCATTCGCCCACCGGGCCCATTCCCGCGCCGACCATGTCGCCACAGCGCACGCAGCGGTCCGCGCCAATCCAGCGGATGCGCTCCGAACATTTTTTGCAGAGCGCCTTGTTGATGCCCGCGTCAAGCGGAACCTCGCACGCGGCGCAATGTGGAGGGAAGAACAAATCCAGCAGCGCTTCGCATGCGCGGAAAGTCGCGCGGCGCAACTTCGACGCGCCGCGCCAAGCGTGGCCGGGGTCGAAGAGGAGGCTGGAGATGGCGGGGTCGAGGGTGGCCATGATTCACCGAGCGGTTAAGTGGCAAGTGGATAAGTGCATGAGTGACGACTCACCGCGCGAGAATCTTTCGCTCACTTCTTCTTCACCGCCCACTTCCCCCCCGGCAAATCCTCCACGTCGTACCCCAATTCCTTCAGCCCATTGCGAATCTTGTCGCTCACCGCAAACAGCTTCGCCGTCCGCACGTCCTGCCGCACTTGCAGCAGCAGGTCAACCAATTTGAGACTGTCGCCGCTTGCAGTGCTGCTCGGTTTGGTCCCGCGCTGCGTGCGGATTCCCAACGTCGTCAGGATCGTGAGCAGATCGTCGCGCGCGGCGGAAAGCACCGGCAGGCTCGGCGCTTTCGCAGCGAGCTGCTTGTTGACATCGGAAACGAGATCGAAGAGCGCAGCGAGCGCGCCGGCCGTGTTGAAATCGTCGTCCATGGCGGCTTCGAACGCTTTGATCGCGCGCGATTTCAAACCGATCGCCGTCGCGGGCAACTGACCCGCGATGGCGCGATCGATGCCTTCAACCGCGTTGTAAATCCGGTCCAGCCGCGCCGCCGCTTCATCGAACAAGCCCGGCTCAAAATTAATCGGCGCGCGGTAATGCGCGCTCAGAAAGATCATGCGCACCGTCATCGGATCGTGCGGGCCTTCGGGCCAGATCATCTCGCGCAGCCATTTCACGTTGCCCAGCGACTTGCTCATCTTCTCGTGATTGAGCGTGAGAAAGCCGTTGTGGACCCAATAGCGCACGGCTTCGCCATTTTTGAGTTCCTCGCAATACGCGCACTCCGTCTGAGCCTTCTCGTCTTCATGATGCGGAAAAAGCAAATCCTGCCCGCCGCCGTGAATGTCGAATGGCACGCCCAGATGTTTGCGCGACATCGCCGAGCATTCCAGATGCCAGCCGGGGCGGCCCTTGCCCCACGGTGAATCCCAGAACGGCTCGCCGGGCTTGGCCAGTTTCCACAGCACGAAATCGCCCGGATTTTTCTTCACCTGCATGCGCGCTTCGCTGATGCGCTGGCTGTGGCCGGCGTCATCCTCTTCAAGTTTGCGACCGCTCAACGCGCCGTAGCGCGAATAGGTCGTCGTGTCGAAATACACGTCGCCGTCGCTGGCGACATACGCGTGCTTCTGCGCGAGCAGCGTTTTGACGATGTCGATCATCTCCGGAATGTGCTCGGTCGCCTTCGGATAAATGGTCGCCGGCAGCACGTTCAGCACTTTCATCATCGTGTGAAATTCAGCGATGTAATGCTCGGTGAGTTCCTTCCAATTTCGCTTTTCCGCGTTCGCGCGCTTGATGATCTTGTCGTCAATGTCCGTGAAATTGGAGACGAATTTGACGCGGCAGCCACGGTACTCCAAATAGCGCCGCACCACGTCGGGCGTGATGCACGCGCGCGCGTGGCCGAGGTGCAGCGAGTCGTACACCGTCGGCCCGCACACGTACATGCGCACGTCCTTGGCGGCCGGGTCAAGCGGCTTGAAGTCTTCTTTCTGGCGCGATTGGGAGTTTAGGATGCGGAGCATATTATTTGACCAGTTTCATTTCCTTCAACAGTTCGGTTATCCCGGGAAACGTTTCGCGCAAAATCCACGCGCGCCGCAAAAAAAATCCCTTCATCACTTTCGACGCGAGTTTGCCGTCACTTTCCGCGATTTCCTTGTATGTCTTGCCGCCGCCCAGTTCATAGGCGCGGATCGTTTTGGCCAGCGGATTAATAATCCAATACTCGCGCACGCCCGCCTTTTCATATTCGCGGAACTTGTCCCGCAGATCGCGGTCCGTGCTGTCCGGCGAAACAATCTCAAGGACCAGATCGGGCGCGCCATCGCAGACGGTGTGTTTCACAATATGCAGCCGGTTCTTGGTGACAAACAACACGTCTGGCACCCGCCGCGACTTTTGCGTGGGTAGCCTGATTTGGAAGTTATCGCCGAGCACCCTGCCAAGATCGTGGTCCTGCGCCAGCGCACCCATGCCGCTGCGTACGCTTCCATGAACCTGATCGTGCTCTTCATTGGCCGAATCCATAATAATAACCTCCCCATCCACCCATTCCGCCCGAGTTACGTCGTCGCACCACTCAACAAACTCCGCTTCCGTCATGCGGCGGCCCGGATGAGGCTTCCCATCTCCGATTTCGTTGGCGTGAATTTTCTTTGGCTTTGTTTCGATCACGAGTGACATGTTCATTTCTCCAGTCCATTCATCCTACACTAAATCGCATCCCACGCCACGCCACGCTCGATTTTGCATTTTGCGCTCCACTTTTCATTTCAGATTTCATCAATCCCGACTAACATATTTCGCACCGATTCATGCCGGACTTTTGCCGTCGATTCCGGATCGTAAATTTGACGGATGGGAGAGTCACACCCTCATGCTCTATCGAATCGAAGTCGGCCCTCGCGAAAACCTCCCCGACCTGCCCGGCAACGGCATGCTGGCGCAACTCGCGTCCATCGGCGCCGCCGCGCCCGACTCCGTCCGCACTGCCCGCCTGTATTGGCTTGACACCGATCTTCCCTCCGACGCCGTCGCCCGCATTGCCCACGATCTGCTCTCCGATCCCATCGTCGAACAAGTCGCGCTCGCAGTGTTGCAGTCGCCCGAACAGCCCCTCACCCCGCGGGCGAGTACGCCCGTCGGCCCTCTCCCGGAGGGAGAGGGGAACGTCCACAGCATCGAAGTCATCCGCAAACCCGGCGTGATGGACCCCGTCCTCGCCAGCATCGACAAAGCGCTGCGCGACCGGGAAATTGTCGCCAAGCACATCGCGACGGGCCGCAAATACGTCTTCGTCTACGGCAAAAATCCAGCGCCCGACGCCAACGAACTGCTGCGCATCAGCCGTAAATTGCTCGCGAACGAATGCATCGAAGAAATCCACATTGACCGCCCCGCGCCTGTCCACACCGGCGGCGGCGAAGCGGTTTTTAAATTGATTGAAGTGCCAATCCTCAACAAGAGCGACGAAGAACTGCTCGACATCAGCAAACGCGGCTGCCTGTCGCTCACGCTGGCTGAAATGAAAACGATTCAGGACTATTACAACGAGCTCGGCCGCGAACCGAAGGACATCGAACTCGAAACCATCGCGCAGACCTGGTCCGAACATTGCCGCCACAAAACCATGCGCGGCAACATTGACCTCGATGGCCCCGATGGCGAACGCAAATACGACAACCTGCTCAAAGAAACCATCTTCCGCGCGACCGAATCCATCGGCCATCGCCGCTGTCTCTCTGTCTTCAAAGACAACGCCGGCGTCGTCGCGTTCGACGACAAGTGGGCGCTGACGTTCAAAGTCGAAACGCATAATCATCCGAGCGCCATCGAACCTTACGGCGGCGCGGGCACAGGTATCGGCGGCGTCATCCGCGACACGATGGGCACTGGCCACGGAGCCAAACCCATCGCCAACACCGACGTGTTCTGTTTCGGCATGCCCGACGCCGATCACGAATCGCTCCCGCCCGGCACACTGCACCCGCGCCGCGTGATGGCCGGCGTCGTCGCCGGCGTGCGCGATTACGGCAACCGCATGGGCATCCCCACGGTCAACGGCGCGGTGCATTTCGATCCGCGTTACGTCGGCAACCCACTCGTGTTTTGCGGCTCCCTGGGATTAATTCCGCGCGACAAAATCGTGAAACATGCCCGCACCGGCGATCTTGTCGTCGTCCTTGGCGGGCGCACGGGCCGCGACGGCATCCACGGCGCGACGTTCAGCAGCGTCGAACTCTCCGAAAATTCAGAGATGGTCTCCAGCGGCGCGGTGCAGATTGGCAACGCCATCGAAGAAAAGAAGGTCCTCGACGTGCTGCTCAAAGCCCGCGACGAGGATCTCTACACCTGCGTCACCGATTGCGGCGCGGGCGGCTTGTCGTCGGCGGTCGGCGAGATGGCCGAAGACATCGGTGCCGTCGTGGACCTCGAAAAAGTCCCGCTCAAATACGCCGGCCTGACCTACACTGAAATCTGGATCAGCGAAGCGCAGGAACGCATGGTCGTTTCGGTGCCGCCCGTGAACTGGCCGGCGCTCGAACAGCTTTGCAAAGACGAAGACGTCGAAGGCACCGTCATCGGCAGCTTCGCCAACGACAAGCTGCTGCGCCTGCGCTACAAAGGCCAGCTCGTCGGCGAGCTGTCGATGAAATTCCTGCACGGCGGCCTGCCGCGCGTCGCGCGCAACGCCGTCTGGAAAGCGCCGAAAACGTCGCCCGGCATTCATTCGCCGAACGAAGCGCTCGGCGCGATTCAGCGCGCGCTCAATCTCGACGCGCGTCTGCTCAACAATTCTCGCACGCGCCCGTCCGCGATCCTCGGCCCGCTGCTGCGCAAGATGCTGTCGCATCCGACCATCGCGTCGAAGCAATGGATCATCCGCCAGTACGATCACGAAGTCCAGGGCCGCACCGTGATCAAGCCGCTCACCGGCAAGCTCGACGACGGCCCCAGCGACGCCGCGGTGCTCACGCCCGTGCTCGGTTCCGTGCAAGGCGTGGCGCTCGCCAACGGCCTCTGCCCCCAATTCGCGGAACGCGATCCGCGCGAAATGGCCAAGCTCGCCGTCGATGAATGTGTGCGCAACCTCGTCGCCATCGGCGGCGATCCCGCGAACATTTTCATCCTCGATAATTTCGCCTGGGGCAACACGTCGAAATCCGAGCAGCTCGGCTCGCTCACGCTCTGCTGCGAAGGAGCGATGGAAGCCGCGATCGCCTACGGCGCGCCCTTCATTAGCGGCAAGGATTCGCTCAACAACGAATATTCCGTGCGCGGCGAAGCCATCGCGATTCCGGGCACGCTGCTGATCTCCGGCATGAGCATCGTCGAAGACGTGCGCCAATGCATCACGATGGATTTGAAGGAACCGGGCAATCTGCTCTTCGTCGTCGGCCTGACCAACGAAGATCTGGGCGGCAGCCATTTCAATCTGCTCACCGGCGCCGATATCCTCGATGGCGCAATCCCGCGCGTCGATCTGAAAATGGCCAAGCGCATCTACGACGCCATGCACCGCGCGATTTTGCACGGCTCGGTGCGCGCCTGCCACGACCTGAGCGAAGGCGGCCTCGCCGTCGCCGCCGCCGAAATGGCCTTCGCCGGCGGGTTCGGCGCACATATTGAATTGGCGAAAGTGCCGGTGCCGAAAATGCTGCCTCTGCACGCGGTATTGCTGAGTGAAAGCCCGTCGCGGTTCCTGGTGGAAGTCCGCGCCGCGCTGCGCCAGGAATTCGAATCCATCATGGGCGGATTGCCGCACGCCTGCGTGGGCGAAGTCGTCGCCAACGCCGTTCTGCAATGCACCGGCGGCGAGCGCGAATTCTGGATCGACGAGCCGCTCGATGCCCTGAAATCGGCCTGGCAGCGCGAATTTTAAACGCACCATTTTTTTGTTGAGCTTTTCCGCATTTGGAACTACGCTCCTCTCGTCGCGATCAAACGATCGAGAGGGCTTATTTATGGTCAAGAAAAAAATCCTGATCATCGACGACGAAGAAGGCATCACGCGCATGGTCAAGCTCGCGCTGGAGCAGACCGGCCACTACGACGTGCGCGAAGAAAACAAGCCCATGCGCGCGCTCACCAGCGCCTGGGACTACCAGCCCGATCTGATCATTCTCGACGTGATCATGCCCGGAATGAATGGCGATGAAGTCGCCAAGCTCCTCAAAGCCGACCGCCGCGCCAAAAACGTCCCCATCGTGTTTCTCACCGCGACTGTCACGCGCGACGAAGCCGCCGAAGGCTGGCAGCAAAACGTGATCTATATCCGCAAACCCGCGACGCTACCGGAATTGATCAATGGCATCGAACAATCCATCGAAGCGGCGCAGCATTCCAAATCCGACAGCGGCGAATGGGTGGGAGGCTCGGAGTAACGTAGAACGGAGCTCCGGCTCCGTTCCGCATTATCACCGATGAACGGAGCAGAGCTCCGTTCTACGCCTTCACGTCGTAGCACAGTAACATATCCTGATCGCGGATGTACATCTTTCCGCCACAGATGACTGGATGCGTCCAACTCTGACTTTTCGTGCGATTGGGCTGGTCAAAGCGCCCGTCCTCTTTGTAGGCTTCCGGCGTAGCCTCGACGAGTGCGATGGTGCCTTTGGGACCTTCGCTGCGGCAATACAGATGCCCATCGGCGTACGTGCACGAGCCTTTTCCAACGCCGTTGTTCTGCCATTTCACTTTGCCTGTCTTCATTTCCAGGCACGTCCATCCGCCGCTGTCGCTGTGCCCGTAAATGTATTCGCCGACGCGGACCACGCCGCCGTGATGGTCGATGATGTCTTTGCCGGCATAGACCTGCTCCACCTTGAACGTTCCGCCCGTTGAATCGATTTTAAAACAGTTGTCGCCGATGCCGTAGCCGGAGGTGACGAACACATAGTTGTCGTAGTAGATCGGCGTCGGGATCACCGCCGTGGCGCCCTTGCGCGGCGCGCTCCACAGGACTTTTCCGCTCTTGGCGTCCACGCCGAAAACGTGCGCGGCCGTAAGCTGAATGTATTGATGCACACCGCCGATGTCCGCCGCAATGATCGACGAATAGTGCGCGGGGTCCGTGATCTCCGACGTCTGCCAGACTTTCGCGCCTGTTTTTTTGTCGAGCGCCAGCATCGTTCCTTGCGGGCCGCCGGGCGTGCAAAGCAGCAGATTGCCGTCGATCAGCACCGACTCGGAATATTGCCAATTCATCTTCGCCATTTGTCCGCCGAAGTCCGTCATCAAGTTTTTACTCCAGACTTCCTTTCCATCCGCGGCCTGAAAGCAGCCCAATTCGGCAAATTGTCCAAGCGCGTAGACGAAATTCCCATCGACCGTCGGCGTGCTCCGCCCGCCCGCGCCCATCGAGCCGCCGGGCTTGCCGATCTTCGTCTTCCAAAGTCCCGACCCATCTTTCACATTGAGTGCGATCACGTGGCTCGAGCCATCCACGTCGCCCATGGTAAACATCTTGTCGCCAACAATCGCCAACCCCGAAAAGCCCGATCCCAATCCCTTCGCCGTCCACAAAAGTTTTGGCCCGCCTTCCGGCCACTTCTTAAGCAGCCCCGTTTCGGTGGAGACATCGTCGCGATTCGGCCCGCGCCACTGCGGCCAATCCAGCGACGCCACCGCTTGTCCGGCATTCGCGCCGCTCGCGGCAAGCATCAGCACTGCAATCAAGGCAGCCCATTTCGTCATCGAAGAATTCCTTTCGCGTGATTTTGGAGGGGCGGCACTCCTGCCGCCCTTGATTTTAGTCGTGACTATACGTAACCCGCATCTCATCAAATTGCCGCAATTTGATGAGACCGTTCATTTCGAAAACCTGTAACCTGTAACCTGTAACTGTAACTTGTAACTTGTAACCGGCCTTTTATTCGTATCCCGGCACAATCGCCCCACCCTTCAACCGCGTCCCCGGCAGCAACAGTTTCAAATCGAAACGGCTGTTCACCTCGATCTTCGTCTCCTGCGGCTTGCGCTCTTTTTCTGAAATTTTGTTGCCAGTCTTCTTGTCGTACTTGATCTCCGGCGGCAGCGCTTTCTTCATGTAAAAGAAAAATCGGAAGTTCTCCTGCCGGTCCAGCATCCAGCCGTGCTCCACGTCGATCACCGCCGTCCCGTCGCCGTTGATGCGGTGCTGGATGAATCCCGCGTCGTGAAATTCCTGCGGAAAACGCGCGCGGTACTCCGGCAGCGATGAATCGAACACCCCCGCGATCTGGTAATCCATGACCGCCGTTTTTCCATTCGGCGTCTCTTTTACTTCGCGCAGCCGCCCATTGAAAACGATGTCGAATTGCGTCGGGAAAGCCTTCGCCTCAAGCCCCTGTTCCAGCGGAATGATCACCGGCACGCGGAAGCGCCACGTGTCGCCGGGCGCGACCGGCCGCTGCGGCAGAATCGGAAACATGTAATGCGGCGATTCGTCGAGGCACACATGCGGCATCGCCACGTCCTTGATTCCGTCCGGCGCAATCTTTTCCTTCAAGATGTCGATTTGCTGATCGTCCGTCACGAACGTGATGCGCTTGTCGTCTTCTTTGATCACATGCCCGTGCACATACGAACCGTCTTTGAGCGTCAACATCTGCATCGTGCGGTACGCGATCCGATTTTGCGAATCGTACGCGTAGCAGCGCAGTTTGTTGGTTTCGACACCGACGGTTTCGAAGTTCGGCCCCAAGTCGATCAATTCGCTGGAGTTCATCATCTGCTTGTCGATCTTCTTCCCGTTCTCCAGCACCTCCGAACGTTTGCGGTCGAGGAACGAGCGCCACAGCGCCATCAAATCGCGCCCGTCCGATTGGCTGGCGCACAGCGCGTTCAAATAAAACGTGTCCGTTTCGTGATAGGAACTGGCGGCCTTCTGTTCGCGGTCCAGCGAGCCTTGATAGATCATCGACTTCGAAACAGGCCGCCGCATCCGCAGCGTCACCGCCGGCCCGGGCACGATGGCCTGGCGCCACACAATCGCCGGCTCAACCGGCTTTGGCGCCTGCTGATCTTTGGGATCGCTTTCAGCGCCAGCGGCGAAAATGCACGCGGCAGAAACTGCGAGCGGTGTGATCACCCATCGAACCGAATTGCTACGCATACGCACCTCATGTTTACCGCCGGCGTCCCACCGGCCTGAGCCCCTCCCACTCAAATCCCGATTCCATTTCAACTCACTCGACTCAAATCATGCGGAAGTTCCTACGTTCAAAGGTTGCCGATTCCGATCGAGAATCAAACAATTCGAAGACCGTATCGTCGCCATCAAGCGACTCGTCCGCTTCAGCGGGATCACATCTAAAGAGGATCCCGACGTCAGAATCGATTCAAGGCCTTCATTCAGCGCAGCGACAACAGCATTTTCCTGAGCATCACTTGCAAACGTGATGATTAAAACCTGTCGCGGCGGATCAATTTTTCCAGCAATGTACATCATCGGCAAATGCGCCTCTTCAATTCCGCTAATTGAATTGACGAGATTCGAGAGTTTAGCAATCAGCGCAGAATCGAGTGGAACCGCTGGCGCGCCGATGAACACGCCGGTACCGGCGGGGAAATCGATTCTGTCCATGCCCTCCTCCCTCCTTCCGCCTCCCACCTGCCTCACTTGATCTTCAACGTTCTGTCCAAAAAATCCGCCAGCACCTTCTCAAACCCCTCCCCGCCCGGAAACGCGTGCCCGATCTTCGGACTCATCCAATACGTCGCGTCCGCGCCGACCGCCTTGAATTTCTCCGTGATGCTCTGCCCCGGATGGCCCGGCACGACATCGTCGATCTCGCCGTCGCAAATCAGCAGCGGCGCCACGTCCTTGCGCACATGCCCAATTGGGCTCATCTTGCGGTACAGTGCCTTGTGCTCTTCCGTATCCGGAATGATCCCCTTGAAATTCCGCCGGTGCCGCGGGCGAGCGTCGTTGCGAATCTTCGGATTTGCGGGCCGAAACGTCCCATCAGGATTAACATCGTCCGGCGCTTCGTTCCACTGCTCCACAAAATCCCACGGCCCGACAAACGAAAACGCGTTGCACACTTTGGCGCTCACGCCCTTCAAATCCTCCGTCGGCCCGCCGTCGTCGAAATCCTCCGGCACCACCGCACACATGGCGCTCAAATGCGAACCGGCAGAGCCGCCGAAGCAGCCGATGCGTTCCGGATCGATGTTGAATTTTGCGGCGTTCTTGCGGATGAAGCGGATGGCGTTGCGGCAGTCTCGGATTTCTTCGGGGAATCCGCCATCTTTGCCGAGCCGGTAATCGATCGAAAAAAACGCAATCCCGCGGTCCGTCGCAATCTTAGACAACACCGGCCCGCCCCACATGCCGATGATCGAGTCGGATTTTTTGCCGCCCTCCCACCACCCGCCATGAATGTCCACCATCACCGGCGCGGGCTTGTCGATGCCTTTGGGCAAAAACGCGTTGAACTTCAGTTCAAACTTCTTCCCGTCCTTATTCTCAACGGTGCAATACGTGATATCCTTCTGAATGTCGTACTCGGTCGCGCGCAACGCGCACGCGCATAGGAAAACGGCGATCACCGCGACGCGGTGGATGAGAATCATGCGAGGCTCCTTATTGAAATCGGCTCCCTCTCACACTATAACCCACGGCGCGGGGTTCGCGACACGAGAATCAGCGTTGGGATTCGAACACGTTGCACAATCTCTTGCGGAAAGTTTCGTGCGGCGCCTTCAGGCGGAAGCGCCTCGTTCGGTTGAGAGTACTTCTCGCGGCAAATATGGATGTTCGAGCATCAATTTCAAATCGTACTTCATCGCAAGGGCAACCACACCGAGACCTTCCAAAGACCAGTACGTCGTAGGGACGTATGCCGGTTTTTCTTTTCTAGACGTTCTGATGCGAACTGGCGCATCTCGTTCGATTTCTTTTAGCAGGGATGTTAATCCGGCAGTAAACAAGGATTGATCTCTTGCGCAGATCGCGCTCAGTATTTTACCTCGGGCGGAGGTTGCGTTGAATTGAGAAGCAAACTGCTGTGCTTTCTCGACTTCTCCCAAAATCAGCGAAACATAACCCTTCTTTTCCGCTACGCCATTAACACCAATGCCATCATAGTCGTATTGTTCAAAGCAAATAGAGCGTGCGATTCGGAGGGCCAAATCATAATCATTTCCGAGCAGTGCGCAATATGCGCCTATCAGCGCTTGTGTCGGCGCGCCCATTGACACATCCACCGACGCGATGGCGTGCATCAGGTGACCCGGTAAGGGCTCGTTGCGCGCTGCCTCTGTGGTGAATTCCACCGTATCCACGGTGCCGCGAAGTCTGACGCATGTCAACATTGCCACAGCAGAAGCTCTCAAATAGCATTGAACACGATCCAACGGATAACCCATTGCAAACTCAATTTCCGCGATGCGCATCGCGTCCCTTGCCATAAAAGAAAAGTTGCCTTGATAGGCCAGTTCGGACTGCGAAAAGCGGTACGATTCATTGTATCCATGAAATCTTCCGCGGAGTTGCTTGATGCCGTATCCTTCAGTTAGCACTTCTGGGTAACGCGGCACGCAACCGTTCATGAATATCGCAATTTCTGCGTCTGCATCGATTATGCCGACCTCTACCATCGTTCGCCTCATACATGCGTCATTAAACACAACAGGCGTAGCGCAAGAATACAGTGAGCGGCGCTCCGTTGTGGAAAATATTTAAAAAAAGGTTTGACAATTAGGGAATCGAGGCCGTAGGAATGTGGTCCACTGAATCCTATTGGGTGCCCGGCACGCTTATTGGCGTCCCTTCAATCCGAGCAAAATCGAGGATGGTTGCACATGCGGCGAGCGCTGCGCGCTTTGGCACGCGTGGGGATTTTTGTGGGGTGATTTATGGACGGAGTGGACTCGGTGGACGGAGTGGACGGGAATGCGGGGGCGCTGGGTGGTGCGGGCCGGCAGGATGCCGGCGCTCCGACGGGCGTTCCGAAGGGGTTTGAGCCGAAGTTTTCTTCGGAACTGGAGCGGCGGCGGTATGAGATGATGGATTGGCAGGATCAGGCGGCGTACGATTTTTCGCAGGAGGCGGGGTGTTCGATTGCGGATGCGAAGGCTTATGTGGAGGCGAAATATACGCCTCAGATGCTGCCGAAGAGCCATGCTCAGCGGCAGATGCTTTTGAACTATTTGAGGGAGCATACGTATGGGGAACTGCCGCTTTGGCAGTCGATTTCGGGGTGGGACAAGAATGCGCGGTATGAATTGCCGGAGCGGCGGCGGCGGATCCGGCATTTGATTGAGGCGGTGAAGAATCAAATTCGGGCTGGGTTGTTGCTTCAGGAGCGCGACCGGGGGACGGAGATTGAGGAGGAGCGGACGGTATATTGGGATCCGATCATTAATGTGTGTGAGGTGTTTGGGATTTCGCAATCGGCGCTTTCGCGGTTTTCGGTGGAGTTGACGGGGTTGAATCTGCGGGGGTTGGTGGATTTTGTGCGGGCGGAGAGCGTGGTTAAGAAGATGAGGGCGGAGGCGCGGGAGTTTGTGTTGAAAGTGGGGAGTACGGAGTGGGGAGTTGGGAGTGGACAAAGTGGACGAGGTGGACGAAGTGGACTTAGTGGACAAACGGATAAAAAGACGTGGAAAGATGAAAAAACACAGAGACTGGCCGGCGGGACGCCGGCGGTACAGGGACAATGTGCAACTTTGACAACTGATGAGGAAAAGCTTGAGTTTCATAGGGAGGAAACTTGGGCGGTTTGGAAGGCGCTGCGGGAGTCGAGGAAGGAGCCGGTGTTTTGCCGGAATACCTGGGCGCTGGGTTATGGGTTTTCTTCTTATCAGCGGATGTATAAAGCTTGCAAGGCTAAGTTTCAAATGACGCCTCAGCAGATGGAGATTACTTATATAGAGGAGGCGATTCGGTTGTCGGAGATAAATGAATGCAAAATGCAAAATTCAAAATGCAAAATTGATGCGCCGTATTTGATGGGGAGTTTGGGAGAGAAATTGGAGGGGCGGGTTTTTAAGGAGTGGGACTTTGAGGAGTTGAGGGCGGAGTGGAAGGGGATGCGGGGGATTGATGAGATTTTGGAGGAGGAGCGGGCGGCGAGGAGAAGTTGGGGGTAGGGAGTGATAGGACGAATACGGAGTTCGGGGACGCGCACAAAACTGTTTCGACTATGCAGGCGTTGATTTACCGCCCCATGCGACTAAGATTAGTCCAAAGTTCGCAGTTCGCAAAAAAGGAACCCGTTGCCCAAGCTTTTCAGAACCATGCTTCCGGACCCCAGCGGCGCAAAACCCAAGCTGGGTTCCGCGACCTTCGCACCTGGACTCGGGGTGCGTGTGGCGCCGGACCCGTGCCCCGACGTCTTTCCAGATGCCAACGGAAATGTCGGACCGGTGAATCCAGCGCGAGGCATGTCGGTGGCGCCAATGGTCGAAGCCTTGCCAGCGCGTTTGATTCCCCGGCGTTTGCAAAACCGCTTTCGAAAAGCGCAAGGCGACGATAATCAAATCGTGTGGAGTTTGGGTGAAGGGCCATTTGTGGGCGGACCCGTTGCGGAATCGCTAATAATGCGAGTCACTTCTTCGAAGCATGGAGTCGTCGAACCGGAATCGAAGATGCAATTGGACGAATTTCAAAAGCGTTTGGCCGATACACAAAGCCTCTGGCGCAAGGATGAACAATAACATGGCGCGCGAACATTACGAAGCCTACAAACGCATGCTGTTGAAGCTCCACGAGCTGGATGCTCAAGGCAAGGGTCAGACAGCGGAAGCAAACAAAATCCGCGCCGAGATGGAATTGCCGGAGCGGCATCTTTCGCCGTTAGAGCAAGAGCGTCTCGACGGACTTTCCGGCGATCTTTACATGTTGGTTGGTGAGGAAGTGAAAGAGCCAGCCGACGACACTGCAACGCCGTTTGCGTTCCGCGATCTCCTGCGTTCCAAACAGTGGGATGACTTGCTTTCGATTCTACGCAAAAGCAACGTTCCAGTTCAGGAAGACATACTGGCGTGCTTGAGAGCCGTATGCTGGGAAGCGCTGGGCGACTGCGACGTGTCACTGCTGTTCGTGCAACACGCACTTAAGCTTCAGCCGAATAACAGAAATTACCGCGTGCTTTCGGTCTTGAACCGATTGAAACTTGGCGTGCAAGTTGATGCGACGGAGCTTGCTGACATATTCATTCAAGGTGAGCAATCTGAGATACGGCAAATTCTAAACGAATCCGTGCAGGAGATTGATTTCCTCCAACCCGCATGAAAACCCTCTTCCTCGTCCTCGACACCCTCCGCCGCGACTTCCTCTCCGCGTACGACAACGCCTGGGTTAAAGCCCCCGCCATCCAGCGCCTCGCCGACAACGGCATCGTCTTCGACAACCATTGGGCCGGCTCGCTCCCCTGCATGCCCGCGCGCCGCGAATTCATGACCGGCCGCCACAATTTCTTCTTCCGCGGCTGGGGGCCCATCGAACCCTTCGACGACGTGCTGCCGGCGGAACTCGCCAAGAAAAAAATCTTCTCGCACCTCATCACCGACCACATGCACTACTTCGAGCTCGGCGGCGAAAATTACCACACCGCTTTTTCGACCTGGGATTTCCACCGCGGACAGGAACACGACGGCTGCGTCTCGCTCGTGGACCGCGCCGCGATGCCCGAACATTTGGGCAAGCTCAGCGAACAGAATTGGAAGAACCGCAGCGTCATGCAGCGCGAAGAAGATTTCTGCACGCCGCGCGTCTGCAACGCGGCGGTCAAGTGGCTCGACGCCAACAAATCCGCCGACAACTGGTTCCTCCAAGTCGAACTCTTCGATCCGCACGAACCGTTCCAATGCCCCGATGAGTATCGCGCGCTCTACGGCGATACCTGGGACGGCCCGCTCTTCGACTGGCCGCCCTACGCGCGCGTGACCGAATCCAAAGCCGCCGTCGAACACATCAAAAAATGCTACGCCGGCCTGATTACGATGTGCGACCGTTGGATCGGCAAAATCTTCGCGAAGCTCGACGAACTCGATGCGTGGAAAGACACGCTCGTCATCTTCACGACCGATCACGGCACGCTGCTTAGCGAGCACGGGATGTGGATGAAAAACTACATGCCGATGTACAACGAAATCGTGCGCCTCCCGCTGCTCGTGCATCTCCCCGGCGGCCAAAAAGCCGGCTCGCGTATTTCGGCGCTCACGCAAAGCATCGACATCATGCCCACGATTTTGGATTGGTTCGGCTGCGAAGCCCCGCCGCACGTCCACGGCAAATCCCTGCGCGCCGCGCTCGCCGGCAACGCGCTGCGCCGCGACGGCCTCTTCGGCTACTTCGGCAAAGCCATGAACATCACCGACGGCCGCCGCGTTTATTTCCGCAATCCGGTGAACGACGACTGCGGCCCGCTCTTCGAATACACAGCCATGCCCACCGGCGGGATGAAGAAGTGGTACCCGCGCGACCTGTACGAAAAAATCGAAATGGGCCGCTACTTCGGCCATACCTACAACCTGCCCCTGTACAAAATCCCCGCCCAAGCCAAGCCGCCCGAAGCCGCGCCCGGCGAACCGAGTTTCGTCGGGCGCCACCAACTCTTCGACGTAGTCTCCGACCCGAAGCAATTGAAGCCGCTCAACAATCCGTCTCTCGAATCCCATTTCGCCCAACGCATCGCCGAAAGCCTCCGCGCGTACGGCGCGCCGGAGGAACAACTCACGCGGTTGGGGTTGTAAAATATGACTGGACTGTTTCATTGTTAGCGAGGAAATTGTGGCGCAGGTTTCCACTTTGGGACGAAGACCTAAACGCGTTTGCGGACGGAAAACTCGAATGGTTTCTGCCGTCAATGACGCTCCGAAACGTAAGTGATGAATCAAAGGTATTCAGCGGATCTGGCATTATTCGCCACAACCGCGAGTCGCATCTTGAGTTTGTAATGTTCAGTCCGTATACAGTGGCAAATATCTTTACCAGCCCTTTTGAATTCTCAACAAAAGCCGGCGACCAGCGTCGCGTTGCTATGATAGCCTTTGTCCAGCACCGCTTCGCTCAACCAGTCGGGATGAATTTTGTCTTTTGCTTCCGGTTCCTGTTGCAGCGACTCCATGTTCTCAGCCGCTTCATTGAATGTCTCAAGCACTGTCGTGGTATCGCCCAAGTCCGCGGCTTGCAGCGTCACACCCAGAATCGCTCCGGTGTCCATGTCCACCGCGTGCTCGACCAGATCGTGCTGCGCCAGAATCTTCAGCACGAACGCAAATACCTCCTGATGCGTTTCAAAGTCGATGCGCTGCCGGATGCGCGAGAGCGACGAATGGTCGGACGCGTCTTTGTCCAAGGTGCAGCCCAGAAAATCGCGCAGCGACAGCGAGTCTTGGCAGCGCCACGCGATCCCGCGTTCCGAATCAAGATTCTCAAAGTAACCGATCAGCAGCATTCGAAAGTAGATACCTGGCGGAATGCCCGGCCGCCCTTCTTCGGAATAAAACCTGCGGCGCAGTCCTTCGATCCACGCATCGAACTTCTGTTCGGCAACAAGCCGTTCAACCAGCGATAAAACGGATGGCCGGGCGCCTTCGCAAGCGACTGCGTGGCGATCCAGAATTCCGGTTGAGGGGTCTGCTTTTCGCCGAGCCATTCATTCTCCTCGAAAAAACAAACAGGGTTGGATACATTATTGTCGTCGCAACTCGGCTCATCCGGACAGGCTTTTTCAACGGGCTGCTATCTCTTCTTATTCCTCACCACCAGCATCCCCTCGTTCGCAAACACAAACTCAAACAGCGGATTCTCCGGCAGCCGCGCGGCGACGTTCTCCGCCGTGATTCCCAGCGCCGCGGCTTTGCCGCCGAAAAGGCGCGTGTAATAACGCTTGTCGATGAACAGCGCCCACGTCGCGCCCTCCACTTTCTTCTCCCGCAACAGCTTGCTCACAAACTCCACGCCCTGTTCGCTCCCCGTGCGTTTCGAATTCGCTTCGATCACTGTGTGATCGAGATAATACGTCAAACTCTCCGGCGCCACACCCAGCGAGACAAACACCGAGCAGTCCGCCAGCTTGCTCCGAACCTGTTCCGACACGGTTTTCATCGAACGCGAATTCAAGCCTTCGATCGCCGGTCCGGAGGCCAGCAGTATGATCGCCAGCGTCGCGCCGCACAGCAGCGCCGTCGCAACGCGCGCAAACCCGCGCAGCGCGAGCAGCCACGCGCCTGGAAACAAAAGCGCCGCGCCAAGTGCCGCCGGCCAGAGCAAGCGCTTGTTCGCCAGCAGTCCGCTGCTGAACGACGACGCGCTGTTTTTCGAAAAGCTCCCCGCAAAAAATGGAAGCGCCAGCACGCCCAGCGCCATGACGCCCCCCAGCGCGGCCATGGCTGTGCGCGCCGCGCGCGGGACGCTCTCGCGCGCCTCCCACAGCCGCACCAGCAAGCGCGCCGTCAGCAGCGCGAATGCCGGCATCGCGGGCATCAAATACGTGGACAACTTCGCGCCAGGTATGCTGAAGAAAAACACGATACCCGCAATCCATGCCAGCAGAAACGAATCCGCGCGCCCTCGCCGGCCGGACTCGGCGTTCGGTTCAGGCGGACCGCCGGAACCGCAAAGACCGCGCGGCCATGCGCGCGCAATCGCGCCGGGCAGTCCGAGCGACCACGGAAAGGTAAGCGCCGGCAGCATCCACAAAAAATAATGCATCGGCTCGCGATGCACCGCACCGACCAGCCGCTGGCTGAATTCGAAATCCAGCAGCGCGCGAAAGCGCGTCCAGCCCTGATTGCCAACCAGCACGATGTACCACCACAGCGCCATCAGCACCGCCGCCGCCAGCCCGGCAATCCACATGCGCGGCAAAGCCGGTGAACGCCGCTCCGCGAGGTATGCCAGCGTGAACACGATCAGCGCCGCGCCGATCGCCAGGGTTAGCGCGATCGGGTTCAGCACGCGGTCAAGCAGCGGCCGGCGCGACGGCGCGCTCTCCGCAACCGAATTCTCTGCCGATTCGTCGGAATCCGCGCTCGCCACGGCCGGATTCTTCGCACCTTTCGGCGCATGCCGCCGCTTTACCCCCGCTTGCAGCGCCGCTGCGGAAAACAGCAGCGCCGCTGCAAAGATCCACGGCAGCCAGCGCGCCGCGGCCGGCCGCGCCGCGCGCGGCAGCGCCATCGCGCGCGCAATCGCCACCACAAACACCACCGGCATCAGCGCCGTCGTGGCTTTCGTCAACATTGCCAGTCCCAGCAGAATCGCCGCAATCCAGCCCGCCATTTTCGGCGCAGTATATCCGCACATCCCCAGCAACAAACAGCCCATTGAACCGGCCATGAACGCCGAAAGCGTCATGTCCGTGATGCACGTCCGCGAGAGCGCAATGAACAGCGGCGTGCTGATCAACACCGCGCCCGCGATCAATGCCGTCGCCGCGCCAAACACGCGCCGCCCCAGCGCCAGCGTGCCCCACAGCATCAGCAGCCCCATCGCCACCGACGGCAGCCGCGCCGACGTTTCGCTCGCGCCGCCGCACAGCCAGTCGCTTAGTGCCACCAGCCAGTAGAACAAAGGCGGCTTGTTGATGCGCGCCTCGCCGTTGAAATACGGCATCAACAGCGACCCGCCCTGCGCCATCGTGCGCCCCGCGCCCGCATAGCGCGGCTCGTCCGGCGCGATGAAGGCCAGATTGGAAATGCGATAGAGCGCCACCGTCAGATACAGCACCGTGAGCAGCGCGCTCATCATCCAATAATACGGAGGGGCGGCACGCTTGCCGCCCTCCGCGTGCGATGGAGCGGCGGCACTCTTGCCGCCGTCTGTGCATGAGGAATCGCCGGTGCCGGCTTCTGTATGAGATGCACCGCCAGCGTGCTCGCCGCCATCGCGTGCGCCGGCCTCGTCAGGATTTGCCATGTCCGCCTTTGTTCCACTGTCCTTCAAACGCGCCGTCGGCGCCGACTCGAATCGACTTGTGATCCTCCGCCGAATGAAGCACCACCTCGCGCACGCCCGGCACCGACGCCAATTTTTCGCGCACCAGCGCGCTCACCGCCTGCCGCGCCGCCACGTCGTCGCGCGCTTCCAAATCGAGCAGCACTTTTAACACGTACTTCATCCGCGCTCTCCATCCCCGCCGCGCCAATTTCAAAAATGAGCGCGTATAATAATCAAGATTGCGCGGCACGCAGCAGCGTTTTCAAAGAATTAGAGCGCGTTAAGTGTGCGCCGCCGATTTGTCGTACCGCCGGCGTCCCCGCTGGAAAGATTCCGTGGTGCAGGCCTCCCGCCGGCACATGTTTCGCAAAGCGAAACGCCGCCGTTCACATTTGTGAAAAATCCTCCAATGATTCGTGCAGGCGAGACGCCTGCATCACGGTGTCCACTGGCACCCCGTCCCCGATTTCGTACAATCGCCCCATCATGTTCCTCGTCACCGGAGCCAGCGGATTCGTTGGCAATCACGTTGCGCGCGCGCTGCTCAAACGCGGCTTCCCCGTCCGTCTGCTCGTGCGCAAAACAAGCAACCTCGCGTTTCTCAGTGATCTCTCCGGATTCGAAACCGTCGAAGGCGATCTGCGCGACCGCGCCTCGCTGGATCGCGCAGTTGCCGGCTGCGAAATGCTTTTTCACGTCGCCGCCGATTACCGCTTCGATGTCGCCGATCCGCACGACACGTACAAATCCAATGTCGAAGGCACCGCGCACTTGCTCGAAGCCGCCGGCAACGCGGGCCTCAAGCGCATCGTCTACACCTCCACCGTCGGCTGCATCGGTTTTTTGAAAGACGCGCTCGCCAACGAAGCCACGCCCGTCACGCTCGAGATGATGATCGGCACGTACAAGCGCACGAAATTTCAAGCCGAACAAAGAGCGCTCGAACTCGCGCGCCGCGGCCTGCCGGTCGTGATCGTCAACCCGACCACCCCAGTCGGAGAATTCGACGCCAAGCCCACGCCGACCGGCGACATGATCGTGCGTTTTTTAAAACGCAAAATGCCTGCGGTGATCGACACCGGCTTGAACCTGATCGACGTGCGAGACTGCGCCGAAGGCCATCTGCTCGCCGCCGAAAAAGGGCGCGTCGGCGAACGCTACATTCTCGGCAACAAAAACATGACTTTGATGGAAATCGGCCAGGCGCTCGCCAAAATCTCCGGCCTGCCCGCGCCGGCGATGCATCTCCCGTATTTTGTCGCGTTCACCGCCGGCTGGCTGAACACAAAATTCGCCTTGATGCGCGGCAAGACGCCCACTATTTCGCTCGAAAGCGTCAAGATGGCTCGCAAGAAAATGTGGGTCTCATGTGAGAAAGCGATCAAAGAATTGGGACTGCCGCAGACGCCGCCCGAAGAAGCGCTGTCGCGCGCCATGGCGTGGTATCGCGAAAATAAATACGCGTGATGGCGTTCTCTCCCCTTGGGGAGAGGGGCGGGGGTGAGGGGTGGGGTGCGATTAGGCGTTTGATGCAGTGTCTAAGGAGTTGAATTCCCCACCGTTGCCAATACCACATGCGCAGCGTCCCCCAGCGACACAGTTCCGGCAAGAAACGATTCGGTGAGCGCTTCGAGCTTGCCCGCCGCCAATTCTTGCGCATGGCGGCTGCGCAACAGCGCCTCCGCGCGCGTCAAAATCTCCCGCCCCGCGCGGTATCGCGCCAGCGCGTCGCGCAAACCCGGCTGATCCAGCCACGCGCGGTGCGCCAAACAGGCATCCAACAATGCGCGTCCATTTTCACGCTTTGTCGCGCTGACTAAAATCACCGGCGGAGTCCAGGCGGAGTAGGCAGTGGGGAGTGGGGAGTGGGGAGTATGAAAGATCTGCTTCAACACGCGGCATACCGAATCCGGATGCTCGGCAATCGCCAGTTCTAGCCGCGCTTTCACGTCGTCGGCTTCGGGTTTGTCGGATTTGTTGACGGCAAACACATCGGCGGCTTCGAGCAGGCCCATTTTCATGAATTGAACGTCATCGCCGAGTCCGGGGACTTGCACGACGCAGACGGTGTGCGCGAGGTTTGCGATTTTGGTTTCGGCCTGTCCCGCGCCGACGGTTTCGAGAAAAACGAGATCAAATCCGGCGGCGCCGAGCGCGCGCAAAGCTCCGCCGGCGGCGGCGGCCACGCCGCCGCTGGCGCCGCGGCTGCCCATTGAGCGGATAAACACGCGCGGATCGTTGCGCAATTCGCCCATGCGGATGCGGTCGCCGAGCAGCGCGCCGCCGGTGAACGGGCTGCTCGGATCGATGGCAAGAATCGCGACTTTTTTTCCGGGCGGTTGCAGCGCCAATTCCGCGAGGTACGCGACCAGCGTCGATTTTCCCGCGCCAGGCGGGCCGGTGATGCCGATGACATGCTGCGGATAATCGAAGCGCGCGACGGCGTCGAAGGCGGCGGCGGACTGAGCGGAGTCGTTCGATTCCAGCAGCGAAATCAAGCGCGATAGAGCGCGGAGGTCGCCCGCGCAGCAGGCGGCAGCGAGTACGGTGGAGGATTCGGAGGCGGGCATGAGCTTAATTTACATCGGGACGGCGCGGACGCATTCTATTTTCCATTGTCCATCATTCATTTTCCACTTTGGTTGAAATGCGTGGAGTCAAGGAAATGGAAAATGGCAATTGGTAAATGGACAATAAAAAAATTTGTCTTTACATCGCCATTCCGCCATCGACGCTCAACACCTGGCCAGTGATGTAGGCCGCATCATCCGAAGCGAGGAAGCACACCGCGCCGGCAATGTCGGCGACAGTTCCCGCTCGGCCGAGCGGCACGCCGGCGAGAAGGAGTTTCCTCTGGTCGTCATTGAGCTTAGCGGTCATGTCGGTTTCGACGAGGCCGGGCGCGACGGCGTTGACGCGCACGCCGCGGCCGGCGAATTCGCGTGCGGCGGATTTGGTCAGGCCGAGCAGGCCCGCTTTGGCCGCGCAATAATTGGCCTGGCCCGCGTTGCCGATCAAGCCCACGACGCTGGAGACGTTGACGATGCAGCCGCTGCGCGCGCGAAGCATGAAACGCGCGGCGGCGCGGAGCAGTTGAAACGCGCCGGTCAAATTCGTGTTGATCACGTTGCTCCACGCTTCATCGGTCATGCGCACGACCAGACCGTCCTGCGTGACGCCGGCGTTGTTGACGAGAATGTCGAGCTTGCCGAAATCCTTGAGCACGGATTCGACGGTCGCGTCGATCTGCGCGCCGTGGGCCACGTCGCAGCCGTAGCCAATGCATTTTGCGCCGCGCGCGCTGAGTTCGGACGCGAGCGCGGTCGCAGCTTCGGCGTTGCGCCCAACGATAGCGACGGATGCGCCGCCGGCGTGGAAGCGTTCGGTGATGGCTTTGCCGATGCCGCGCGCGCCGCCCGTGACGAGGACGATTTTGTTGGCGAAAGACATTTGGTTTACTCCGTTAGAAAATCGTTTTATAGGGCCTATAAGCCCCATAAGGCGAATGCTTCCACGTCCGCGAGATTCGACACATTGCGGCATTCCGCGTCGGGGACGATGCGCTTGATCATGCCGCTGAGGGTGCTGCCGGGACCAAGTTCGACAAATGTCTTCAATCCGGACGCGCCGAGATTTTTCACGGTCTGCTCCCACAACACCGGGCTGACGATTTGGCGCTTGAGCGCGTCGCGGATTTCGGTGGGCGTTTTCACGGGACTGGCCGAGACGTTCGCGTACACCGGCGCTTGCGCTTCGTTGATCTGCACGGCGTCCAGCACGCTTGCGAATTCATCGGCGGCGGGGCGCATCAATTCCGTGTGAAATGCGCCGGCGACGGCCAGGCGCATCACGCGGCGCGCGCCGGCGGCTTTGATCAGCTCTCCGGCTTTGGTCAGCGCGTCGATCGCGCCGCCGATCACGATCTGCCCGCCGCCGTTGAAATTCGACGCGGAGACGATTCCGCCCGTTTCCTGAGCGGCTTGCGCGCACGCGGCGCGGATTTTGTCGGCGTCTAATCCGACGATCACCGACATGCCGCACGGCACTTTTTCGGAAGCCATTTTCATCAGTTCGCCACGCTTGCGCACGAGCTTGATTGCATCTTCAAAACTCAGCGCGCCGACAGAAGCCAGCGCCGCGTATTCACCGAGCGAAAGCCCCGCGGCGGCGGCACAAGTCAGCGGCTTGCCGAGTTTGGTTTCGAGCGCAGTCTTGACCGCGAGTCCGGCCAGCACCAGCGCCGGTTGTTGCACGCTCGTATCGACCAGCGCGGTGTCCGGTCCTTCGAAGATTGTTTTTGAAAGCGCGAAGCCAAGCAGTTCGTCGGCGCGGTCGAAGAGCGCACGGACAGAGGGGAACGCGCCGGCGAGGTCTTTGCCCATGCCGACAGCCTGCGCGCCTTGTCCGGGGAAAACGAGAACGGTGTCTTTCATTTTTGGATTACCATTGCAGCACGGTCGAAGACCACGTCAGCCCCGCGCCGAAAGCGACCAGGATCACGTACTTTCCCTTGGTCAGGCGGCCGGCGCGGCTGGCTTCGTCCAGCGCCATGGGGATCGATGCGGCGGAGGTGTTGCCGTATTCGTGCAGGTTCATCACGAACAAATCCATCGGAATTTTCAGGCGTTCGATTGCCGATTCGATGATCCGAATGTTGGCTTGATGCGGAATGATCGCGCCGATGTCCTCAACCGAGAGTTTGTGGCGCTCCATCACGTCGCTGAGCATGTCGATCACCGCGGTGACGCCGAAGCGGAAAACCTCGCGGCCGCCCATGCGCAGATAATGCATTTTCTCCGCGACCGTCGCGGCGCTGGTTGGGCGCGCGGAACCGCCCGCGGGAACGGAGAGCAGCATCGCGCGGCTGCCGTCGGCGTGCATGCGCGTGGAAAGAATCGTGTGGCTTGCGCCGTCATTGCGCGCCGGCCCGACGACCGCCGCCCCCGCGCCGTCGCCGAAGAGAATACAAGTAGTGCGGTCGGACCAATCCAGGAGGCGCGAGAGAATTTCCGCGCCGACAACGAGCACGCGTTTGGCCATGCCGCTGCCAATGTAAGCTTGCGCCGTGGCAAGGCCGTAGCCGAAGCCGGAGCAGGCAGCGGAGAGATCGAACGCGCCAATATGCGTATGCGAGAGGCCCAGTTTGTCTTGCAGAAGGCACGCCGTGGAGGGAAATTCGTAATCGGGTGTGATCGTGCCGACGAGGATCAGATCCAATTCGCCGGCGGGAACTTTTGAATCGTCGAGCGCGGCTTTGGCGGCGTGCAGGCACAAGTCGCTGGTCGCCTGATCGTCCGCCGCGATGTGGCGCCGCCGAATGCCGGTGCGGGTGGTGATCCACTCGTCACTGGTATCCAGCGTCTTGGCGAAATACTCGTTGGGAAGGACTTTCTTCGGCACATACGCGCCCGTGCCGTAGATTGCCGATTGCAGCACCGCGCTCATGCCTTTGCTCCTACTTCTTCTCACCCGTTTCTTCCGCTTCCATCTTGATCACGTCCACGCCGCGGTAGTGTCCGCAATAGCCGCAGACCTGGTGCGAGCGCGAGCGGCTGCCGCATTTTGGACACTGCCCCAGAAGGGGACTGCTGAGAAAATCGTGGGCCCGGCGCATGTGCTTGCGCGAGACCGAATGCCTGCGTTTTGGATGTGCCATATCGAAAACCCTGCCCTCGAAAAAACAGAACGTGTCCAACAACAAAAGAGCGGCCGCGCGGGCCGCTTTCTAAACGGAAGCAAAAAGTATAGGAAAATTGCGCGGAGAGTCAAGTCGAAAGCATCCGCGCAAACGATTTTTCGACTTTCGGCTGCTTCGACCTTCGACTGTTTTTCAGAACTGCACCTGATAATTCAGCACAAACATGTTGTTCTTGACTTCGTGCAAGCCGCTGCGCGGTTCGTTCGGATCGTCCACGATGACGTAGTTGGCTTGCAAGCGCGCGCGATAGGCGTCGATGTAATAATTGTAGCCCAGCGTCCAGGCTTTGGTGCTGAACAAGTTGGTCTTCCGGTCTGGCGCGGCCAGATTTTCAAGCGCAATGTTCGCGTACTCTTCGTAGCGGAAGGTGAATTCGGAATTCTTCAGCGCTTTGCAGAAGAGCCCCTTGTCCATGTCTTTCGCATAAATCGACTGCGACAATTTGTAACCGGTCGAAATATAATAGCCCGATGCGCTCACCGGCATCGGGTTGATCGGCGCGCCACCCGGACCGCTGCCCAAGCCCAGCAGATCGGTGAAGCCCGCCGAGTTGTCGAAGTCATGCCCCGAACCCCATTCGCCGCGGAACCACCAGCCGATCACCGGCCCGCCCGGCCGATACCACAGCCACGCCGCCATGCGGTCGATCGCCACACGCTGGCGGTTGATCGCATTGATCGCCTTCGACGGATCGAACTGATTGCCCGACGAGCCGCGGAATCCGTCGGTGCGCGCTGTTCCGACTTCCAGCCGCCCGGTCCATTTCTTGGTGCTCCAAATCGGCTGCGCGAGAATGCGCCAGCAGATGTCCTTGTCGTTGTTGTCGTCGGTGCGGTTGCCGCCTTCGACGATTTCCGGATCGGTCAGCACCGTGCCGTTCGGGCCGTTGAAGACGCCAAACCAGTATTGAAGGCGCCCTGAATCCAAATCTCCTTTGTCCTTCAAATACCAGCCGCCGTGTGCCATCACGCCGATGTCGCGGACGTTGTTGATCGCCGTCACCATCGAGCGGTCCACGAAATCCAGCAGCCCGCTGCCGCGCCACGCTTCTTCGCCCGACGGCGGCTTGAACTGCCCGATCTGAAATTCATGATGCGGAACAATGTCATGAAAAACAATGAACCCATCCTGCAGCACTTGCGGCACAATCGAATTGCGCACCGTGTTTTCCTGCCCCAGTCCCGTGCGCAGGTTGACGTTGTTGAAGATGTGGTTGTGATCGGGATTGGCCGGGAATGGCGAAAAAGTCAAGTTCGCCTCGCGGCTCGGATCGATCATGACGTAGCTGGAAATGTTTTCGGTCAAATCGAGATAGAAGCGCAACTCCGTGCGCCGCACGCGGAAGGTATCGTTGTCGCGCACGTCATTGGGTTCGGGAATCGGCGTGCCGGGAACCGCGCCCGCGCCGGGCGTTGGGTCGAGGTTGTTGAATGGCGTGGGCCGGACGATGCCGATCTTGTCGTTCTGAATGTACTGGTACCATACCTGCACCAATCCGCCTACGTTCAACGCTCCTTTGCGCGTTGTCACCGCGTCGTAGGGGCCATACGTCGTGAAAATTCGGTCATCGACTTTGCTGACGGGTGAGAGCTTCGGATCGTCCTGATGCGCGATTTCATCCCGGATTTGCTGAACCTGCTTCTTCAAATCCTCGACGTCCACCGCAACGCAGCGATAGCTTGCCAGCAGCATGGCAACAAGCAATCCCCCTGCAAGGCGTGAACGCGGCATCCGCACTCCCTTCGTCCCCCAGCAAAAAAACACATGCGTTGAATGCCGCGACTTTAGCCTGCCATGTTTTGGTGTCAAACGTCTTTATGAAAAAAGAGTGCTGAGTGTGCTCGTAGTCCCGGCATTAGGCGGCTGGTCCCGCGGCAGCGATCCGCCCTTCCGCCTAATAGGCGGGACTGCAAACTGAGCACTCAGGACTCATCGCTCGGCACTCAGCACTTGAAATTGCGTAAATTGTTGCATGGATAGTCTTGCGTTTGGAGTCGATTGGATGTACGCTTCTCAGAAGATGTTAGGGCGCGGCGGGCACAATGGCTGATTCCACAAAAAACGACGACGTGTTTGCCAGCGGCGGCGGTGGCGCCGTGGACGATTTGACGCCGCCCACCATGAAATACGCCGACGGCGGCGTGCCTACGCAAAATATTCCGCCGCCTTCCAGCGCCGATTCAACTCCCGACGCCAATAAGAAAAGCGGCGAGCTCGACGCGACCATGGTCGGGCCCGCCAGCCCGCAATCGCCCAAGGCGCGCCCAGGCCGCACCTCCGAAGCGCTGAAAGTCCCCGCCCGCTCCGGTTTTACAGCCAGCGGCACTGTGGCCGGGCACGGCGTTGGCACGATCGTCGGCGACCTCATCCAGCAGGATTTGTCGAGCGAAAAGCTGCTGCGCGACGCCCCGCGCCTTGAATCCAGCGGCAAAATCTGCCCGTCGCTCAACGGCATCCCCCTTCTAGCGAAACTCGGACAAGGCGGCATGGGCGCGGTCTACTACGGCATCCATCCGCGCCTGCGCAGCGAAGTGGCGGTGAAAGTGCTGCCGTTTCATCTCGCCGCGCAAGATCCCGGCATGGTCCAGCGCTTCTTCCGCGAAGCGCAGATCGCCGCGAAAGTCCGCTCGCCGCACCTCGTCAGCGTCATCGACGTCAATGAAGAATCGGGCCTGTTCTTCCTGGTGATGGAATACGTCGCCGGCATCACCATGGGCCAGTACATCAAGCAGCTTGCCGAGCGCGGTACGATCGGCATGGACGAACTCGACGCCATCGACGTGTGCCTCGCCGCCAGCACGGGCCTCGATGCCGCCCATCAGCATGGCATCGTGCACCGCGATTTGAAGCCCGAAAACATCATGGTGCCGTACAAATCGCGACAGAACAAAACCTTCGACTTAAAAGGCTCCAAGCTGATGGACTTGGGCCTCGCGCGCAGCGAGGAAGGCAACCAATCGCTCACTGGCGTCCAAGCCGCGATGGGCACGCCCGGCTATATGGCGCCCGAACAGGCGCTCGACGCCAAGACCGCCGACAAGCGCTCCGATGTCTTCGGCATGGGCGCGACGCTCTACGCGCTGCTGACGGGCCGCCCGCCCTTCCGCGGTGAAGCTGTGATGAAAGTGATCATGGCCACCATGCACGAGCCGCACGAGCCGATCACGAATCACCGCCCCGATCTCTCGCCGGCGCTGGTGGACGTGATCGAACGCTGCCTCGACAAACGCCCCGAAAACCGTTTCTCCGACGCGCACCAGTTGATCCGCGCACTGCGCAATTGCCGCAAACTGCTCGCGCCCGACAGCGTCTTCGCCGAAGACGAACGCGACGTGGAAGGCTCCGAATTGGCTCAGACTGCCCCGCGCCTGCGCGGCACGGCCACGCCCGGCGTGAATCCGCAACTGCGCCTCAGCGGCACCGGCCAGCGCAACGCGGTGAACGTGCCGAAAAAGAAATGGCCGCTCTACGCGGGCTTGGGCGCGGCGGTGGTGGTGATTGCCGCGGTGGTGGCGTTTGCGCTTAAGGGCGGGGGGACCGTTGGGCCGGACGATCAGAAAAACAAGCAAGTCATCAGACCGCTGAGCGACTCTGAGAAGAAGTTTGCGATTGAAGACCACAACGCGGCAATCCAGGCGGTGCGCGGTTATCTCAGCGCCAACGACATCGATCGCGCCGAAAACAAATTGAACCGCGCGCTGAAAGCGGACATGGATTTCCCGCAGCTTCCGGCCCTTGCCAAGGAATGGGATGCCGTTCGCCAGGAGATCAAAACAAGAAAACTAAAGAATGAATTCGATAAAGGGCAAAGCGATTTGGCGGTGCTGCTTGCAAACGGACAGTTGGGCGAAGCCAACCAACTCTACGATACGCTGCAGCCGGCTGATGCAGGCCAGGCGAAAACAAAGGAAAAACTTAAGCAGCAGATCAACGAATCCGAGCAGTTGTTGAAAAACAAAGAGGAATGCAACCGCCTTCTTGCCGAAGCTGCCAAGCCCGGCGGCTTGCTCAAGGATAAGCTGGCGCTGGTTGAACGGGCGCTGGAAAAAGTCAAAGACGATAAAGTTGCGCTGGATCGGCGCGACGAATTAAAGCGACAGATCAAGCGCGAAGCCGATCGCGATCAGGTCAAGACGCTGCTGGACGGAGCGACCGACGACTTCAACCGGAAACTTTACGATTCCGCAGCCGACAAGATCGCGCAGATCAAAGAGATCGATTCCGGCAACGAACAAATGTTGAGTCTGGATCAACAGCTTACGCCGCTGCTCACCGCGTCCAAGCTGGCGCAAAAAAAGAACAACGACACAAGGGCCGCGTTGAAGGCCTATACGGAAGCCACACAGTTTTATGCCGACAACGACGCCGTTCAAGCAATGCAGCGGATCAAAACGGCGATCGGGTTCGATTCGAAAAACGCCGCGTACGATTTGCTCAAAACACAGATCGAAGTTCTGCGCGACGATCTGGCCAGCATCCATGAAGTTGAACAAAAGCGCAGCCAGGCTATGGAGACGTTGGACGGAGCCGCAAAACTGATCGACATCGTGGACGATCCGTTGAAGGCGAAGGCGTTGGATGACGCGGCAACGAAAATCGCCGGCGCAGCGCAATTCAAGCTGGACGACGCCGCCGGGAAATTGAGCATCGACAACAAGAACCTCGTCAAAAAACTTGACGACCTCAAACAGCAGATTGCCGCCGTTAAGATGCGCGCGGAAGATTTGAAACAGCAGATCGTCGCGAAGCGCGCCATGCTCGCCGAAATGCAGCGCTACGACACGCTCACCAACGAGGCCAGCACCATTTTGGTCGATAACAACAAAGATGGCACGGTCGAGGCAATTAGTACCGGCCTTGCCAAAATCACCGATGCGCTGAAGATCGTCGAAGCCGGAACGAGCGTTAAGGACGGCTCGCGCGCGAAGGATTTGGAAACCAAGCTCAAAGCCAAGCTCCAGGAATTCAAAGCCCGGGACGACAAGCGCAAGGAAGTCGGCGCGCTGATTACCACGGGCGATGGCGCGCTCGCCGAAGGCCGATTCGCCGACGCGCTCAAGACGTACAAAGACGCCGAAGAAAAAGCCAAGGGGCTGCCCACGACCGACACTGACGCTGTCGCCCAAAAGATTTCCGACGCGTCGAAGGTCTCGAGCAGCATAGGAAAAATCGATTCGCTCGCCGGCGATGAACGATTCGCCGAAGCGCTCGCCTCGTTGAACGATCTTGGAAAAAGCGTCGGCGATAAACCGCTCGCCGCGAAGAGGGCGGAGCTTGAAAAGAAAAAGGCCGAACTCGACGGCATCGTAAACACCGCCTTCGATCAATCGCTTGAGAAGCTGAAAGCGCAAAACTTCGCCGACGCAATCAAGGCCCTCGAACCCGCCGCGCAGGCCCACAAAAGCCGCGACGACCTTTCCGGTGCGATCAGCGGCTTGAAGCAGATTCAGCAATTGGACGCGGAAGCGCAGAGAAAGTACAGCCAATATCATTCGACGTATACTACCGCCGAATTGAAACTGAGCTCAAGCCAGCTGCCGGCCTCGGCCAAATCGACGCTTGATTCGCTCAAGAATCTTACTAGCGATACATTGGGCCGCATCGCTAAAAACGGAATGAACTCCGTTGCAGCGGAGGTTCAAATCATGGCAAGCACACAGCGCGCGCTCCTTGACGCCGCGTCCATCAACAACGACACAATGAACTCGCGAATCGCGGACCAAGCTCGAGCCGCTCAAAGAGTTGAACCGCCGCCGAGACAAAACAATTCCGGGAACGGGGGCGGCAGCGGGCGAGGCGAGAGTCGCCCCGATCTTTAGTTCAAATAGCCGTTTTTACGTAGGATTTCCCCTCTGATTCCTGACCTTGCACCATGAGTGCATTCGCGCGTTTCTGTATAATATATCTTTCATTTTTCGCGCCGTTTTCCTTCGCCGCGAACACTTACTACGTCGCCCCCACAGGCAGCGACAACGCGCCGAATGACGGCTCGTCCAATCTCCCCTTCCGCGAAATCCGCCAAGCGCTCACCAAAGTCGCTGCGGGCGACACCGTCCTCGTCGCCGACGGCCAATACCTCGGCTTCGACGTGGACTCCACTAATGGTAGCGCGGCCAGTCCCATCACCATCCAAGCGCAAGGCGCCGGCGCCGTCGTCAACGTCACCACCGACCGCAACGACAACCGCGACACGATCTTCGTCACCTACTCGTCGTACATCGTGATTGACGGCCTGCGCTCGTCGAACGCCAACCGCGCGGCCATGCGCATCGACAACAGCCCGCACATCACCGCGCGCAACTGCGTCTTCGGCAACAACGCTACCTGGGGCCTCTTCACCGATTTTTGCGACGACCTGCTGCTCGAAAACAACGAATGCTTCGGCAGCGTTTCGCAGCACGGGATCTACGTCTCCAATTCCTGCACGCGCCCGACCGTCCGCGGCAACCGCCTCCACGACAATCACGCCAACGGTCTGCACATGAACGGCGATTTGAGTCAAGGTCCGCCGGGACTCATCACCAACGCGCTCGTCGAAAACAACGTCATCTACAACAACGGCCTCAATGGCGGCGGCGGTTCCGGCATCAACTGCGACGGCGTCCAAAACAGCGTCTTCCTCAACAACCTGATCTACGCCGCGCACGGCGCCGGCATTACGCTCTATCAAACCGACGCCGCCGCGCCCTCGATCAACGCGACCGTTGTCAACAACACCATTGACGTCGCCAGCGACGGCAAATGGGCGATTCAGATTCACAACGGCAGTAGCGGCGCGACGGTCTTCAACAATATCTTCGTCACGCATCACTCGTTTCATGGCAGCATCCACCTCACCGTCCCCGCCGACCAAACCGGCCTCGTCTGCGACTACAATATTCTGACGACGTCCAACAACGTCGCCACGCCCGACGACGACAACTCCTATTTAACGTTCGCGCAGTGGCAGGCGCTTGGCTTCGATCTCCACTCCACGCGCCACACGCAAGACGAACTGTTCGTGAATTGGAACGCCGGCGATTATCATCTTTCAACAACCAGTCCCGCGCTCAACATCGGCGTCGCGACGCTCAATTCGAAGAGCGCGCCCACCAGCGATCTCGAATCCCACGCGCGCCCGCAAGGAACCGGCTACGACATCGGCGCGTACGAGACCGTCGTCAGTAGCGGCGGCACGAATTCCCCGCCGCAAATCGCTTCCGGCCCCAGCGCCGCGCCCAATCCCGCCGCGCCGGGCCAGACGGTGAGTTTCTCAGTCGCCGCCAGCGACCCCGACGGCGACGCGCTTACATTTTCGTGGGAATTCGGCGACGGATCGCAAGCCGCCGGCGCGTCGCCGCAACACGCGTACGCGGCCGCAGGAATTTTCACGGTGATGGTGACCGTCAGCGACGGCTCGCTGACTGCAACCGGCTCCGTACAAGTAACCGTCAGCGGAAGCAATGGTGGCGGGGGTGGTGGCGGCGGCGGTGGAACACCGCTCGTCGGAACCGGCCCCGATAGCGACGGCGACGGCTTCTCCGACGGCTTCGAAACCGCCGCCGGCACCAATCCCAACGATCCCGCCAGCACGCCGCTCAACGGCCAGCCCGCGACGCTCGCCGCGATCAAGCCGCTCACGATTTCAAAAGTCTCGATTAAATTGAACTTCGCGAAAACCGGTTTCGATTCGATTTCATTTTACGGCAGCGTGGATGTTCCCGCGGGTTTCAATGCCTTTGGACAAAAAGCGCCGTTGGACGCCGGCGGCGTCTCGCAAGGCTTCACGCTCGACAGCAAAGGCGCCGCTCGGAACGGCAGCGCCTCGCTGAAAATTTCGATCAAATTCCGGCGTGGTGCCGTGCCCGCGCAATCCGCAAAATTCACCGCATCCCTCAAGAAGGGAACATTCGCTGCAACGCTCGCCCCGCTCGGCTTGACCGGCGACGCCACCGTCCGCAACGCCGCGCGTTCGATTGTGCTGACAGTGATCTTCAACAACACGATTCTGCAAACCAACCGCCCGCTGAGCTACTCCGCGCGAAAAGGCCTTACCGGCTCCGCGAGATAAGTAGAACGGAGCTCCGCTCCGTTCGCTCCGCGAATTCATTCACCGCTTCAAAATTCTCCCCACGCTTCCCCCGCGCACCGGTGTAAAACTCAATTCAGACACGTTCATTCGAGGAACCTAGATTTATGTTTCGATATTCCGTTCTGCTCGTGACCATTCTTCTCGCCGCGCCGTTGTTCGCCGCGGATGAAACCGACGTCACCGCCAAAGTCGCCGCGGCCGTCAAGAACAATAAGCTCTCCATCGCCGCGAGCAACGAGACGTTCGGCGACACCGCGCCGCAAGTTCCAAAGTCGCTCCGCGTCGAATACAGCGTTGGCACCGAAACTATGAAGCGCGAAGTCCCCGAAAACGGCCAAATGGAAATCGCCGCTCCCGCGGGAAAGACGCTCCTCATCAAAAAAGCCATCTACGGCCCTTCCGACGGTTCCGCGGCCCCCGCTCGAAACAACGCAGCCGCGTTCAACGGCGATCCCGCATCGCTGCTCGACACGCTGCCCGGTTTCAAAGTCGAACACATCCTCAAAGCCGACCGCGCCAAAAACGGCTCGTGGATTTGCATGGCCAAAGACCCCAAAGGCCGCTTGCTCCTCGGCGGCCAAAACGGCCAGCCCATCACGCGCGTCACAATTGAAGACGGCAAAGTCGCGAAGCAGGAAATCCTCACGATCCCCGTCAGCGAGACGATGGGCATGCTCTTCGTCGGCAACACGCTCTACTTGAACGGCCACGGCAAAAACGACAAAGGCCAGCGCGTCTTCGGCCTCTTCCGCTGCACCGATCCGAAAGGCAACGACAGTTACGACAGCGTCGAATACCTGCGCGAATGGCACAACGGCTCCGGCGAACACGGCGCGCATGGCATCGTGCTTGGACCCGATAAGATGCTCTACATGGTCTGCGGAAATTTCACGACGCTGCCCGATGGACTCTCGCCCACTTCGCCGCACCGCAACTACGCCGACGATCTCGTCCTTCCCCGCACTGAAGACGGCAACGGCTTCGGCGCCGGCAAAGTGCCGCCCGGCGGATTCATCGCGCGCATGGATCTCGACGGCAAAAATCCCGAACTCTTCGCCTCCGGCCAGCGCAACACCTACGACATCGCCTTAAACGCCGACGGCGAACTTTTCGGTTTCGACAGCGACATGGAATGGGATTGGGGCACGCCGTGGTATCGCCCGATTCGCGTCTTCCACGCCGTGCGCGGCGGCGACACCGGTTTCCGCGAAGGCAGCGCCAAGTGGCCCGAATATTATCACGACAGTGTTCCCTGCGCCGTGACTATCGGCATTGGCTGCCCCACCGGCGTAGGCTTCGGCACCGGCGCAAAATTTCCGGTCAAATATCAGAAAGCATTTTATATTCTCGATTGGACCTACGGCCGCCTTATCGCCGCGCATCTCACGCCCAACGGCGCCAGCTACACCGGCACGTGGGAAAATTTCGTCGCGCCCATGGGCCTGCACGGCGGCGCGAAAACCCCGCTCAATTTGACCGACGTCGTGATCGGCGACGACGGCGCGATGTACTTCACCATTGGAGGCCGCGGCACGCAAGCCAGTCTCTTCCGCGTTTCGTACATCGGCAACGAACTCGCAACGCCCGTCGCGCCCGAAGCGCTGCGCGATAAAGAAGGCAACGACGCCCGCGCGCTGCGCCACAAGCTCGAAGCCTTCAACGTCAAACCCGATCCCGCCGCCGTCGAATTCGCCTGGCCGCACCTCAACAGTCCCGACCGCTTCATCCGCTACGCCGCGCGCTTGGCCATCGAACGCAATCCCATCGAACAATGGCAATCGAAAGCGCTCGCCGAGAAACAACCCAACGCCGCATTCACCGCGCTGTTGGCGCTCGCACGGCTTGGCACGAAAGAAACTCAGAACGAAATTTTCAAGTCGCTCGAAGCCATCCCCTTCGGCCAGCTCAGCGACGATCAGAAGCTTGAAAAGCTGCGTACGATCGAAGTCTCCATTGCACGTCAAGGCGTGCCGGCCGGCGACGTCGCGAAGCAACTCATCGCGGACGTTGATCCGCTTTTCCCGGCGAAGACCGAATTTCTGAATCGTGAATTGTGCCAGATTCTGCTCGCGCTCAATGCGCCGAAGGCCGTCGCGAAAACCGTCGGCCTGCTCGTTTCCGCGCCGACCCAGGAAGAACAGCTCACCTACATCCTTCATCTGCGCAGCATAAAATCGCAATGGACCCTTGATCTGTCCCGCAAATACATGCAATGGTGGAACGACCGTTCACAACAGCATCCGCCGTTCGTCGTGAAGTGGTTCGAAGACGCCGGCATCAAATTCAACAACGGCTCCAGCTTCGCGAATTTCATCTCGCACATCCACGAAGAAGCCAAATTCTCCGTCACATCCGCCATAAAGCCCGACGAAATGGCCGCGCTCGCCGACATTTTCGCCGCGTACAGTCCCGCGCCGCCCAAAAAGGTCAAATCCGCCGCAGCCGCCGCGCGAAAATTCGTGAAAGAATGGACCACCGCCGACATTCAGCCGCTGCTCGATCAAGTCGGCCACGGCCGCAATTTCGCGCGCGGAAAAGCGATTTTCGAAGAAGCGCAGTGCCTCGCCTGCCACCGCTACGGCGATCAAGGCGGCGCGATTGGCCCGGACTTGACCGCGCTCGCCGCGCGCTACAAGCGGCAGGATATGCTCGAATCGATCACCGAGCCGTCAAAGGTGCTCTCCGAGCAATTCATGAACACCGCGATCAAAACCACCGACGGCAAAGTCGTGGTCGGTCGCATTGTTGACGAAACCGCCGACAAAATTGTGCTCCGCCCCAATCCGCTCGAAACCGCCACCGAGACCATCAAGCAATCGGACATCAAAGCGCGAGAGCTCTCCAAAATTTCCCCCATGCCCGTCGGCCTGCTCAACAATTTCACGAAGGAAGAATTCCTCGACCTGCTCGCCTACCTGGAATCGCTCGGCGATCCGAAGCATCCAAATTTCAAATAACCCCGTGGTGCATGCGTCTCGCCTGCACGCCGTACCGCCGGCCGTTGTGGTGCAGGCGGCCGCCTGCACGTGTTTCGCGAAGCGAAACGCCGCTGTTCAGCGCCAACGGCGCAAACTACGATAGCCCAGCCCGGAGCGGAGCGAAGGGCTGGGTAAAGCGTCGCAACGATCCCAAAAGCAACAAAGGGGCGAGCTAAATTCACTCGTCCGCAGTGTAAACAAATGTACTGACGCACTGCATCACGGAGCCGGATAATGTCTTCGTTTCGCGCACCATTTATTATCGCCCTGCTTGCTTCGATTGCATTCCGCGCCCACGCCTCCGATCTCGACGAATTCAAAATCAAGCGCCAGGAGATTTTTGAATTCACCCAAAAACCATCCATCGCGCGCAACGGCGACCGCGTCGAAATCTCCTTTGCCGCGAAAGGATTCTGCGACGCCACCATCGCCATCGAAACCGGCGGTGCCGGAGCCGGAAACGCCGGAAAAATCATCCGGCATCTTGTCAGCGGCGTGCTCGGCCCAAACGCGCCCGCACCTTTCCCAAAAAATGCGCTCGAACAAAAGATCGTCTGGGACAGCAAGGACGATCACGGCAACTACATCGACGACAAAGACAGCCTGACCGTGCGCGTGTCGCTTGGATTGAAACCCGAATTCGAGCGCGTGCTGTACTACTCGCCGAAGAAGCGCATTGGCGAAGCCGCGCCGCTGATTCAGGCCGATGCCGATGGCGTCTACGTCTTCGACACGCGCGGCATCGATCATCTCCGCGCATTCGATCGCGATGGAAATTACCTGCGCACCGTTTATCCGTTTCCCGCCGACAATCTCCCCAAAGTCGAAGGCCTCGATTGGTACGATTTTCCGCAGGGGCTGCATCTGCCGCTGAAAAAAAGTTTGTATCAGCAGACGCTGCTGACCTCCGGCGACAATTGCAGCAACGACGACAAGCTCGGCATGGACGGCACGGCGGCCAGTGCACTGGCGACTCGAAATGGGCGCATCGCGATTGCCAAGCTGCGCCTCAATCGTCTGCAAACCGACGGCACGACCGGCGGCAAGCCGCTCAACGGCCCGCGCACGTGTCTGCCGTTCAAAAATTTTCGCATCCGCGACGGCAGTGTTCCCGGTGTGAACGTCACCCCGACGAGTGCCGCAATTTCGCCCGACGGCAAGTGGCTCTACCTCGCCGGCTATTCGTGGCGCTACCCGTACAATTTCAATTGCATGCACGGCGTCATGCGCATGGCCCTCGACGGCGACGAGGAGCCGCAGGTCTTCGCCGGCAACATGGGCCTCGAAGAAGAGAAGGCTCCGATACCATGCGGCTCGGACAACGCGCATTTCAAATGCGCGACGAGTGTCGATTGCGACTCCCGAGGCCGCGTATACGTTTCCGATTACATGAACGACCGCATTCAGGTCTTTTCGCCCGATGGAAAATTCCTGCAGAGCATTCCGGCGATCAAACCCGCGCTCGTGCGACTGCATCGCAAAACAAACGACATCTACGTTTTTTCGTGGGTCTTTTGCAATAAACTTCTCGAATCCAGCAAACCGCCGCTCGAAATTCAGCCGGCGCTTACGCATTTCGGCCCGCTCGAAAATCCAAGACTAATCGCAAGGTACGACCTGCCGCTCCCGCCCTTCAAAGGCCGCTATGGCACGTACATTGGCGTTGAGCACGCGCTGGTGTATTCTGCTGAAATCGACTCGTGGAGCGAGCCGCTCACCATTTGGCTCGGCCAGGAAAGCCGCCACAACATCGAACGCGGCGTGCATCCCGGCGACGGCGGCGTGGCCATGCCGTGGGAAAAGTCCGGCATCCGCCTTTTGCGCGAAAAGAATGGCAAGCTAGAAGTTATTCGCGATTTCGGATCGGACACCGTCGCCGAAGCCACGCGCGCGCGCCCGCCGACCAACTCGCTCCAGCGGCTCGAAGTCAATCCAACCAATGGCATGCTCTACGTCGGCGAAGCCGACAGCGGCCCGACGGGCAAATCGTCGAAGCAATTATTAAAAATCGATCCTGAAACGGGGAAAATCGAAATTGTCGACGTGCCGTTCAATGCGATGGAATTCACGTTCGACATCAACGGCCTCATCTACATGCGCAGCACGGATGTCGTCGCGCGCTACGATCCGAACACGTGGCGCGAAGTGCCGTGGGATTACGGCGAGAGTTTGCCCGCGGTCGGCGACACCATTAATGGCAAATACGCGCCCACAATATCTGGCCTCGTGCTGCCCGCAAAATCACCGGTCTGTTTTCATCAAGGCGGCATGTACGTGTCGCCCAACGGGCATCTCGTCGTCTCGTGCGCGCATCGCTATTCCGAGCCGAGCCAGAAATCGTGGCAGAACGAGAAGCCGATTTTTTATTCGCGGCCCTACGCGCCGAAGATGTACCCCGGCCGCATCGTCTCGTCCACGTCCGCGTGCATTCACGTCTGGGACAAATACGGCAAGCTTTTCTACGAAGATTACGTCCCCGGCGTCGGGCAGGTTGACGGCGTCGCGCTTGATCGCGACGACAATCTCTATTCGATGGAAACCGCATCCCGCATGCTCGACGGAAAAAAATATTTCAACGACATGTCTTCAACATTGATTAAATTCAAACCGCCCGGCGCAGCCGGCACCGGCGGCGGTAAAGTCACCTGCTCGTCGCAGAACGCGCCGATTCCTCTTCCCGCGGACGCGCGTCCGAATGGAAATCCGGCTGTCTACAATGGCACGCTAGGCAGCGCGTGGGTCGAAGGCGCCGAATGGTTTTACGGCGGCGTCGGCTTCGCTGGCTTCAACGCCTCGCGCGCCGGCGGCGGCTGCGCCTGCTGGTTCTCGCGCTTTACGCTCGATTATTTCGCGCGCTCATTCGCGCCAGAGCCGTATCAATTCAACGTCGCGGTGCTCGACACCGCCGGTAACTTGATTGTACGAGTCGGCAAATACGGCAACGAAGACAGCGCCGGCGCGAAAAGCCTTGTGCCGCTCGGCGGCGACGAAGTCGGCCTCTTCCACGCCTGCTTTGTCGGCACGCACACCGACCGCCGCCTCTTTATCTCAGACGTTGGCAACGGAAGAATTCTCAGCGTCCGCCTGAATTACCACAGTACCGAATCCGTCCCGCTCAAATCCGTCCCCGACGCCGCACGCAAACGATGAACGATGAACCCTTGAACGTTGAATCTTGAACCTTGAATTCGCTTTTCACAAACCCCTGGATGCTCAGCGCGCTAGCCGCGGTCACGCTGCCGTGGCTGATCGAATGGCTTTTTCGCCGCCGCAAGAAGCAAGTCCAGCTTCCAACGCTGCGCTATTTGCTGCGAAACAAAGAGCAGCAGCAGATCAAGCGCCAGGACCGCATCCTGCTCATTCTGCGCACGCTCGCCGTCTTTTTTCTTGTGCTCTCTCTCGCACGCCCGCTGCTTCAACAGCGCTGGCTCAAAGCTGGCCAAGCGCGCCACGTCATCGTGCTGCTCGATGCAACGTCGAGCATGAATCAACGCGTCGGCGTGACGGCCGCATTCGGACTCGCGCAGAAAAAAGCCGCGAATCTCATTCGCGGTTTGCCCAAAGAATCGGACGTAACCGTCGGCGTGCTCAGCGACAATGTTGAAACGCTGCTAAGCGGCGAGCGCGACATGCTCACCGCGGCTGGACGCATTGAAGCGCTGCGCGCGCCGTGTGGAGCCGCGCCAATGAGCAGCGCGATGGCGTGGGCAAAAGAAGTTGCCGCGAAAATGAACGCGTCGTCCGACGCACCGCCGGAGCTTTACGTCTTCTCCGATTTTCAGCAATACACGTGGAAGCGCAGTGGAACGAGCGCTGCGAACGATGCACAGTCTTTTCGCGATATCGCCGCCTCGTGCGAAACGTTTTTAATCGATGTCGGCGGCACGCCCGCGTTCAATTATCTCGTCACGGACCTGCGCCCCGCCGAGCCGCTAATCACCACGGGAATGCCCGTTAAATTCACCGCCACTGTCGAGTTGCGCGGGCACGCGCCGGAACTCGCTCGCGCCAAGGTCACTTTTTTGGTCGATGGCATTAAAAAAGATGTGCGCGAGATTTCTCCTATGGAGAAACCGCTGCCGATCGAATTCGAATATCGTTTTCATAAAGCCGGCGAGTACGTTGTCGAAACGCTGCTCGAAGGCGACGATCATCCCATCGACAACCGCCGCTTGTATCTCTGCACAGTCCTCGAAGACGCGAAAATTCTAGTGCTCGACGAAAGCGCGCCTGCCGCAAACGGAACGGAGCAGGAGCTCCGTTCTACGGAGGCGCCCGAAAGCCTGTTTCTCTCGCGTGCCATCGCGCCGCCTGTTCGCCCCGGCGCCGATAAAGTCTCGCAATTCTCCGTAAAGACCATCGCGCCCGCGCAGCTCGCCTATGAGAACACGGACATTTACGCGGCAATCATTCTCGTCGCGGCGAGCGCGCTCACGCCCGCCATCGCCGCGCGGATCGAGCGCTACGTCGCCGACGGTGGAAGCGCGTGGTTTTTTCTCGGCCCTCAAGCCAACGCCTACGATTACAACAAACTCCTTTATAAGGAAGGCAATGGCGTGCTGCCGTGCCGCCTGCTAACGGATCAAAGCGCAAAGCCGGAATCCTCCGCGTACGTTGATTTCAGCGGCGCACATCCGGCGCTATTTGCACTCGCGCGGAGCGGTGGAAACACCGCGGCACAAGTCACGCACTACGTTTCATTCGATGAAACCGCGGCGAAGAATTTTGGCGCGCTAGTCGTTCTTTCGCTCTCAAACGGCGCGCCCGCAATTATTGAGCGCGTATTCGGACGCGGGCGCGCGCTGCTGTTCAACATGACCGCCGGCCCTGCGTGGACGCGCCTGCCCGCGCTGCCAGAATTTCCGATCCTCATTCAATCGCTGCTGACGCATTCCGTCGGCAATCCCGACGCGCGCGTGAATCTCAACGGCGGCGGCCGTTTCGAATCGCCGGTCTTCGTCTCGTCGCAGCACCTCTTATTGAAGTGCCCCGACGGCCGCAAAGAACGCCTCACGCCGCAAGAACCGCGCAACGAGCCGCGACGTCAAAACGAGCCGCGACCGCAAAACGAGCCGCGACCGCAACACGAGCCGCGACCGCAAGGGAGCGGCCCCGCCAGTTGGTTCATCGCCTTCGACAAAACAAGCCAGCCCGGCGTGTACGAATTCGCCGACGTTCAAAAAGAAGTCCTGCCGCGCCGCAGATTCGTCGTCAATCCAAGCGCCGAAGAAGGCGACCTCACGCGTTTCAGCGAGCGCGAATTCCGCGATTTCGCCGGCGTATCGAATTACAACTGGTCCGGCCCCGACCAGCCCATCGAAGATTTCGCCGCCAAGCTCCACTCCGTCACCGAACTCTCGCCTTGGATTCTCGCGCTTCTGACCGCCGTACTCGCCATTGAATCCCTGCTCGCCGCAAAATTCGGAAAACGCCGCGCCCAAGAACCGCGACCGCAAGGGAGCGGCAATCGCGACCACAAGGAGCGCCCATGAAGCCCACGCTCCTCACCTCCGAATCCCTCTGGATGCTCCTCGCGCCGCTCGCCGCCGCCCTCGTCATTTTTTACATCTACATTTATCGCAA
>Ga0070731_10000507_pt1 | contig 51296 bp, 37 predicted proteins | sample Coa_R1_2_FD_66448 | JGI IMG/M metagenome (GOLD analysis project Ga0070731, IMG submission 66448) | Surface soil microbial communities from Centralia Pennsylvania, which are recovering from an underground coalmine fire - Coalmine... | ecosystem: Environmental > Terrestrial > Soil > Unclassified ... | reverse complement strand
AAGCGGAGCGAACTGCGGCTGCCGAAGGAGTTCCATCCCCCCACCTTCATCCCGCTGGGAGGCTGCGTCGCGCTCGCGATCGCCCGGCGGCGGAAGGTGTCGCGATGAAGGGATTCCTGGACCTCCCATACCGGCTTCCGTTCGCCCGGCATTACAAGGAGTTCGACCGGGGGTTCTATGTCGATTTTCCCGCCCAACTGAAGCAAATGGGCCGATGGTTCCAGGAACACGGATGCCGGAAGACGCTGGACATCGGCGCCATGACCGGCGGATGCATCGAGTACATTTCCCGGCTCGGCATCCGGATGGACGGCGTCCAGTTCAGCACCGACCTCAAGCGGCTGGCGGAAGTCCAGCTTCGACAGGCCGGCATCACGTCTACCCTCTATGTGTCGCCGGTCCACGATCCGGTTCGCCTCCCCTCGGGACTAAGATACGACGGCATCGTCACGCTCGGATGGCTGAATCTGCCCTTTTCCCACCGACGACTCCACCGCATGTTGGCGCGGATTCGAAGGCTGCTCGTTCCCGGCGGCGTCTTCATGTTTGACTTCTTCGACTTCAAGAAGGTCATCATCGATCCTCCCGTAGCCCTCCGCCTCGATGATCGCATCGTCCATGTCGCGCACACGGAGCGGCTGGGAAGCGTGCTGCGTCGCTATCATCTCTGGATCTCGAAGGGTGTCGACCTGCGCGCGGAGTTCAGCGACCTCGTCGACCGGCGCCCCGAGACCGTCCGCTCGCTCCTGACGGAGGTTGGGCTGAAGGTGATCCAGGCGGAGTTCCTGAATCTGAACTACCCTCGGCACTTCTGGCTCGTGCGGAAGCCTTGATCGGGAGAGACCGTGGCTGCGACCCCCTCAAAAGCCGCAGGATTCCTATAATGAGGTCTCGTCAAGGTGACGGAGAGGCGGTCCGCCGACTATGTGCACCCAGCTCAAGACCCTCGTCCTGGCGCTGATGGGGCTCGCGTTCGTCCAGAGGCCGTCCATGGCCGACGACTGGCCCCGCTGGAGAGGACCCGATGGAAACGGCGTTTCCAGCGAGGCGTGGAAGCCGGAGAGCCTGACCCGTCCCAAGATGCTCTTTCACGTCCAAGTGGGGGAGGGAGTCTGCTCCATGGCCATCGTAGCCGGTCGCCTGTACACGGCCGGCAATCAAGGCGGCCAGGATGTCATCTCCTGCCTGGACGCGAAGACGGGGAAGCCCCTCTGGCGTCATGTCTATCGTTGTCCCGTGGGAAACTTCTGGGGACCGAGGGCGACGCCCACCGTGGACGGCGGGATCGTCTTTACGTTGAGCCGGAACGGCCAGGCGTTCGCCTTGGACGCAGGGACCGGGGAAGTGCGATGGCAGACGGATCTGATCGCCGAATTGGGCGCGAAGAACACCGACTACGGGATCACCGGGTCGCCGCTCGTCTTGACCGATCGGGTGGTCTACAACGCGAACACGCGCGGTCTCGCTCTCGACAAGAATACCGGCAAGAAGCTCTGGTCGAGCCCCTCGGGGTTCGGCGGCTTTGCCTCCCCGGTCGGCTTCGACCATCAGGGCAAGCCCGCCGTGGCCCTATTCTGCGCCACGGAACTCAGCCTGGTCGATGCCGGCACGGGCCAGTCGTTTGCGTCCTATCCCTGGAAGACGTCGTTTGACGCGAATGCCGCGGACCCGGTGTTCTTCGACGGGAAGATCTTCATCACGTCGGGTTGGGACCACGGATGTGCCCTTCTGTCTCTGAGCGGCGACAAGTTGACCTCCGTCTGGCAGAACACCGAGATGAGAAGCCAGCTGGCCACTCCGGTCTACCATGAGGGGCACCTGTACGGGATCGACGACAACACCCCCAACGGTCAACTCCGCTGCTTGGACGCCGCCACGGGCCGGACCAAGTGGACCAAGAAGGGCGGATTTGGCAATGTCGTCGTGGCCGAGGGTCGGATTCTCACGATCGACAAGCAGGGAGTGCTGGTGGTCGTCGCGGCCGATCCGGCCGCTTACAAGGAGCTGGCCAGGCTTCCGATCCTCGGATCGAAGGCGAGGAATTGGATCGCCCCCGTGCTGTCCGACGGCCTTCTTTGCTGCCGGGACAGTGAAGGGACGCTCATTGGCCTCGACGTCCGCTGAGCCCGAGGAAGCGTGCCGGCGCGTTTCCCTCTCGCGTGCAGGCCCGGTCTTGCAGCACAGGCCTGAAGAACCGCTCGAACGCGGCACGCTCCGCTGGACCGAGGCTCAACGAGGGCCCATCCGTTCGTGGGCTCCGCTTACCGGCCCTTCGGGAGCGGCGGCGGCGTGACTTCCTTCAACGTGGTCGCCTCGATGACATGGTCGATGATGATCGACTCCGGCACCTCGCTCGTTTCGCGCATCAGGCCGATCTGAAAGAAGGCGACGTTTTCATCTCGGAGGGTCGCTGTTTTGGCCAGCGGCACTACGTTCTCTCCGTCGAACCAGACCTCGACGAGGCCCTTCGCCGGATCTCGCGACCACAGGACGTGGAGGGCGAAGTCGTGCCAGCGGCCCGGCGTGAGCTTTCCGTTGCCGGTCCAGTGGAGCTTGTACGGAACCCGGGTGCTGAACTTGAGGTCCTCGCCCTTGGCCTCGAACGACATCAGCTGGCTCCAGCTATTGCGGGTCTCGAAGTAGCCGACATTATGGACCACGTCAATGAAGGGCTTGGGCAGGTAGACGCTCCAGCCGAAGTAGCGTTCCGTGCCTTCCGCCGTCCCTGGAGGCTGGGGTTGATGCTGAAACTCAATGCGATCCAGGGTTCCTCTCCGGGCGGCGTTGGTCCCGTCGATCCTCAACGCGTACTTTCCTTCGCGCACGGGCTCTTGGACGACCTTGACGCCGTCGGACTTGGGCGCCCCTTTCCACTGTTCCAGGTTTCCCGTCTCGAAGTCTCCGCGCCAAAGAACTTCCGCCGGCGCAGCGCTCCCCAGCAGCGGAACGGCCAGCAGTAGGCTGACCAGACGTCGAATTCCCGTCGCGGCAATCATGGTCCAGGTCTCCAGAAGAAGGCTACCTCGACACCGGTGGACATTATAGCTGGCCCATTCCGGCCTGTCATCGCGATCCCAGGAGCGACGGCCTCTTGAGGGAGCGCCGATCTCGGGAACACGCCCGAACTCCGGCTCGATTTCCAGGAGCTGATCCACGGACGGAGTTCTAGCGCTGGGGCGGGTCCTCCAGAGTCGTGCGTTTCTCGACCCCCCCCATTCCCATCGAAGGCCGAAAGCCGGGAGGGTAGGTCCAGGAGTGAAATCCCCGTGTCGTTCCGGTCCCCCGCGGGGTAGTCTTGTTTCGTCGGAGGGTGGGTGTCCGCTCGAGGCGGACACGGGGCAGAATTCGTCGGGGATGGTCCCGATTTCTGTCCCGGCCGACCCTTTGGCGGGCACTTAGAGGCGGAACCGGGTGGAGAACGTGAGCGCGCACTTGGCCGGGACCTCGGGCGACGAAGATTCCGCGCTGCTACAAGGCTTCGTGGAGCGCGGGGACCGAGCCGCTCTGGGCGCGCTTTTTACACGGCACGGCGACACGGCCTACCGGTTTGCCCTCCGCCTTTGCCGGAACCCTGCCGACGCGGAGGACGTGCTCCAGTCGGCGTTCCTGGAGGTGTTCCGACGTGCGTCCGCCTTTCGAGGAGGGTCGTCCGTGAGGACCTGGATCCTGGGCTTCGTTCTGAACCTGTCGAGAAACAAAGCGCGGGAGGAAGCGCGCCGGAAGGTTCGCCAGGAGCGGGCAGCGGCGGCGGGATCCCTGTCCGCGTCCCCCGAGACGGCCGTGGACCCCGACATCGCGGCCCGGGTCCGGCGAGCCGTCGACGAACTTCCGGAACATTACCGCGCGCCCGTCTGGCTCCACTACGGCGAAGGGCTTTCCCCGGCCGAGGTTGCGGCAGCCCTCGATCTCCCCGACGATACGGTGCGCAAACAACTCTCGCGGGGGATCGACCAGCTCCGAGCGGAACTCTTGCCCTACGGCGCCGCGCTGAGTGTCGCGGCGATCCTCCCCACCCTGGCGGTCGAGACCGCGCCTCCTTCCGTGGCCGCGTCCGTCGCCGCGATGGCGCCCGGGGCGCTGCCGGCGGCATCGACGGGAGTCGGAGTGGCGTCGAAAGTCGTCGCGACGGTTACGGCCGCCATCGCACTGGCGACGTCGGCGACGTTCCTCTGGTGGGGAGGGGGAGTCGAGGAACGACCCCGCGACCTGGCGGAGATCGAACGCCGGGTGCGGGAATGGCAGCCGACTCCGGAGGAGCGGCGTTTCGACGAGATCGGCTGGGTGGGGTCCATCGCCGGGTCCCTCCGCCTTTCGAGGGAGAGCGGCCGGCCGGTCGTCCTCCTGACCCAGAGCGGAAGGATCAACCTCGGGCGGAGCGATGGAGGTTCCCAGTTTCTGCGGGCCCGCGCGCTCTCCGACCCGCGGGTGATCGAGCTCCTGAACTCCTGCTTCGTTCCCGCGTACATTTCCAACGCGGACTACGGCGAGCTGGGCGGCGCATCCCCGGAGGAGAAAAAGCTGGCGACGCGGATCTGGGCGACGTCGGAACAGGCGAAGCTCCCGTGGGGGATGGACTGCCTCTACCTCCTGGAGCCTGCGGACGGTCGCGTGAAAGAGACGCTTCCTCTGTCGAAGGCGACCCCGGACGCGACCTGGCAATGGCTGGAGGCGAATCGACGGACTCCGCCGGGGGCGCCGCTCGTCAAGCCTTCCCGCCAGTCGGTGCCCCCGCCGGCGCCGCCCGGGGCGCTCGTCCTTCACCTGACGGCGCGATACCTGGATGCCCAGGGGCACGTCGAGACGCACCGACCGGACTTCCACGAGGTCCCCGGGGAGGATTGGATCGTTCTGAGCCCCGACGAGGCGGGGCAGCTCGCGCCGCGACCGGGGGAGCCGCGCCTGCTGGGGTCCGCGCTCGCGGAGCGGCTCCTCACCTGCGCTCACCCCGCCGACATCAGCGTCGACAGCGACCCCGATGGCCGGAACCAGATCGAGATCGCCGAGTTGACGGCGACGCGCGTGTCCCGCTCCTACGTCCGGGTCGAGGGACGTCTTGAGATGCGTCGCACGTTCACGCAACTGACACCCTCCCGGGATCGGACGGTGACGGCGCGCTTGAAGGGCTACGTCGAGTTCGAGGCGGACGGGTCGCGCATTCGGTCGCTTCGGATGGCCAGCCTGTCGGCGACGTGCGGCGAGCACAACTTCGGTGTCGCGATCCGCTCCCGGGGGAGCAGTCTGGATTAGATCGCGGCTCCCCTACTTCTTCCCGACACAGTAGAGATACTGTTCGCCGCGGAGGTAGATGCGGCTGCCGTCGAAGGTCAGGGCGGCTTCGGTCTGCTCGTGATGCGGCCCCATCCAGTATCGTTCTTCCCAGCCTTCGGGCACGATCTCGTCGATGTTATTCTTCGCGACCTGCTTGTATTCCCGGCCGGGGTCGAGCACGAGCACGCAGCCGGCGGAATCGATCATGTAGATGTATTTCCCTGCCAGGGCCGGGCTCGCGCAAATGCCCATGCCGGTGGTCTTCCGGCCGGACGGGTTTTTCAGATCGAAGGGGAGAAAGGACGTATAGACGACGGCATCGGACGACTTGTACTTCTGGGCATCGACCACCACCAACCGGCCCCAGTTGCTCAGACAGTAGAGCAGCCCGTCGTGATGGAGCGGCGAGGCCGTATAGAAGTCCGAGATCGAGGTGTCGATCTTGTACTTGGGGTTGTCGCCTTTGGGGAACGTGAGGCGGTTATATTCTTCCTTGATCAGGGGAGTGGAGGCGAGCCCGCCGTTCGACTTGGGCTCCAGCCGGTAATAGCCCGCGGTGCCGCTGGTGAAGTAGACCATGGTTCCGGTCGTCACGACTAAGTTGCCGGCGAGGTCCCCGGGCCTGGGCACAGCGATCTTGCCGTCCGAGGCGCGATAGATCGTCCCCGCCACGATGACGTAGGAGACCCCCCCGATCTCGAGCGGCGTGATCGCGAACGGCCCCCACCCCGCGGCGCCCTCGAGCGCGAAGAGCTCCTTACCGGTCGCCTTGTTCAGGGCGTGCAGCCCGACGGTATGGACGAACAGCTTGTCGCCGGAGACCCACGGCGAGCAGGCGACGCCGTGCTCGCCCCAGACGGGCGTCACGTTCTCGAAGCGCTCCCATTTGCGGGTGCCGTTCAGGTCGTAACAGGCGGTGATCCCGCATCCGGAGGAGACGAAGATGGACTGGCCGTCCGAGACCGGCGTCGCCCCGGTGTATCCCGACCAGCTCTCGACGTACATGTCGGGAGGAAGCTTGTATTTACGGTCGGCCTTGGCCGTGAGGGCATCGATCTGCTTCTGGAGGTCGTGCTTCTGCTTGCAGAGCTCCTTGCTCCACCCCTGGGACGCGAAGGCGTCGTTGAGCTTCTGGAGCTCGGCGACGAGCGGATCAATCTCCCTGAAGGCGGGGTTTGCTTTTTTCTCGTCCGCCGTCACGGCGATGACCGGCGGGTGCGACCGCATCCAGAGGACCTTGCCCGTGTTCTTGTCGAGGCAGATCAGGTCATAAGGTTCCGAGCGGGTAATGACCTTGTTGCCGACCACGATGGGCGTCGCCCACGAGTAGCAGGGGAGCTTGGTTTCCCAGAGGATGTTCTTCCGCTCGCCGTTCCCGCCCCGGGACCAGCTGGTCGGCGGCGTCGCGCCGGGAAACTGGCCCGTTCCGTCGCCGCGCCAGCCCACCGGGTGCGCGGGACTCGGATAGAAGTCCGGCGAGCCCAGGGGAGCCTTGTCGCTGCCCTGGACGGGTGCGTGTTGGGCGGTCAGGGCCGGCGGAGCTCCGCAGACCAGCGCTGCCGCGACGGCCAGACTCAAGGAATGATTTTTCATGGGATCGATACCCTCCTGCCCACGGTCCTCGGTCTGTGTCCGTGGACGCACCCGAGGGGACAGGAAAATGAACGACGCGTCGTATGTTGTCCCGGATTTCGGGTCGGCGGTCACCCATCGGTGGAGCTCATGGTAGGACCTTCCGGGAGGACACCGATGACGAAACCGATCGCTCTCGAAGGCGCGGACCATCCGGGACCTGCGGGCCCGCCCGGCCCTCTCTCTCGAGTGGCTCGGGGACCCTGGGCCTGGCTCACCGTGATGGTGTGTCTCGCCTGGACGGTTTCTTCGGCCTCCGCCGTTCTCTTGCCCCACCCGGCCGGGTTCCGGGGCGACGGCAGCGGGCTTTACCCGGAATCCCGTCCGCCGGCCGAATGGGGGGAGAAAAAGAACGTCAAATGGCGGACTCGGGTCGGAAAGGGGTACTCCTCGCCGGTGTTCTCCGACGGCTGCCTGTACGTCACGTCCGATCCGCCGGAACTGGCGTGTCTCGACTCGACGACGGGCGCGATCCGCTGGAGGGTCTCGCTCCAGTCCGCCGATCTCCCTCCTGATCTCCAGGCGAAGGCCAAGGCGATCGAGAAAGCCCCGACGTCCTGCGGTACCGCTGCGCCGACCCCCGTCGCCGACGCATCGAACGTCTACGCCCTGTTCGGGAATGGACTGGTCGCCTGTTTCTCCCACGATGGGCACCGCAAATGGCTGCACTTGCTGGATCCGGCCAAACGGAACTACGGTCACAGCTCTTCACCACTCCTGGTCGCCGACAGGCTCCTGGTCAACGTCCGACATCTGGTCGCGCTGGATCCTGAGACCGGGGCGGTCCGCTGGGAGTGTCCGGAGGCCGGGGAAGCCTATGGAACCCCGGTCCGGATGACCCTGAACGACACTCCGATCGTGGTCACGCCTCTGGGCGTCGCGGTCCGGGCCCGCGACGGTGCCGTGCTGGCCAAGGAGATCGCGGAGGAGCTTGGCGGGGATGAATATGGGATCAGTCCTGTCGCCTCTGGAGACGTCGTCTATCTGGGTGATCGGAACACCAGCGCGGTCCGGCTTGAACTGAGCGGGGACCGGATCCTGACGAAGAAGCTCTGGTCCGCGGAGCTGTCCAGCGCCTCGTACGCCTCCCCGGTCGTCTGGTCGGGGCTGTACTTCTACGCCGGCAAATCGGCGGAATACTCGGTGCTGGACGCCGCCACCGGAGCCGTGCTGCTGGAGCGCCTGCTGACCCTCGCGCCCGCGGGCGGAGAGGACAAGGAGCGCGAAAACGCCAACATGTACCCCAGCCTGTCCGTGGCCGATGGAAAGCTGTTCATCAGCGACGACAAGGGTCAGACGCTCGTCCTCGAGGCGACCCGCGAGTTCCGGGAGGTAGCCCGGAACCGCCTTCCGGAAGGATCCGGTGCGACCCCGACGCTCTCGGGATCCTCGATGTACATCCGGGCGGGCGAATATCTCTACTGCATCCAGAAGTAAGCTCCGGACCCGGCAAGCGGATGACGGCATCCCGATCCCAGCCCGCGGATCGCGGTCACCGGTCAGAGCCCCCCTTGAAAGCCGGGACGCGGCTCATTCGCCGCCGGCTCGGAGGCTGAGCCCTCGCCCCCTCCGACAAGCCCAGCCGTCCCGGATTCCGTGATCGGAAAGGTCTTGACAGGAAGAACTGATGTATACACTGTATACAACTATGACGAAGAAAGATCACGCCTATCGTCAGCTTCGGGGGAGTCTTCTGGGCGGCGAACTCCGGCCGGGGGCGCGCCTGCGGGAGATTCCGCTCGCCCGGCAGCTGGGGGTGAGCAGAATCCCGCTCCGCGAAGCCATCGATCAGCTGGCGGGGGAAGGGTTGATCGATCGCCAGCCAGGGCTGGGCAGTTATGTCCGCCGCCTCACCCCCGGGCAGCTGGAGCAGATGTACGAGATGCGCGAAGTCCTCGAGTGCTTCGCGGCGGAGAAGGCCGCCGAACGAATGTCGGGCGCGCAGATCGGCCGCCTCGACGATCTCACCCGCGAGATCTCAGGCGCGCTCCGGGACTACCGCAGGACCGGGAAGTGGACGTCGGCGGTGCGCGACCAGCTCGTCCAAGCAGACGTCTCCTTCCACCAGACGATCGCGGAGGCCGCGGGAAATGAGCCCATCCGCAGGGAGATCGAGCGCCTCCAAGCCGTCGCCGCCTTGGTCTCCTACCGGCCTGAAGTGGCGGCGGATGAGATGGCCGCCATGACCCGCTCGGCGTCGCAACACATTGGAATCCTTCGGGCGCTCCGGTCCCATCGCGGAGCGGAAGCGAGAAGGCTCATGGCCGAACATCTGCGCCATGCCCGGGATCGGGCACTGCTGGTTGTCCAAGCGGTAACCCAGGAACTGCATTGAGAGGTCTTTATGCCGAAATCGATGTGGATTGGAGGCGCGGTGCTGATGGTCCTCACCGGATGCCAGACGGCCGGCAGCCAGTCCCCCGAACAGAAGCCCGCCAGGGCCGAACGACTGAAGGACGTCCTCGTCTTTCTCAAGCCGGCCTGGTACCGTCATGCCTCGCTCGACTCCCTCGCCCACTGGTTCCAGCATTTCGGCTGGGACCACGGGATCAACGTGGATACGACCGATCATCCCGAGATCTTCAACCTGGACGACCTGGAACGGTATGACGTGGTCGTGTTCATCAGCACCACGGACTTGGGCAACGCCCTGAACGACGAGCAGAAGTCGGCGCTCATCGAATGGCACCGGAAGGGGCACGGCATCGTCGCGCTGCACGCCGCGGCGGTCCATCACCATACATGGGACTGGTGGTCGCAGATGGTCGGCTGCGATTTCAACAGCGATTCGCTGCGGACCCGGGCCCGCCTCGCCATCGATCCGGAGAACGCCGATCACCCGGCGGTCCGGGGTGCTGCACCGGAGCTCTGGGTGGAAGAGGAATGGCTGTGTTACGACCGGAGCGTCACCGGTCAGGCCGGCGTCAAAGTGCTGATGCGGCTGGATGAGTCGACGTATGAGCCCGTCCGGAAGAAGTTCGACACTCTGGGCGGGAAGCCGATGGGGAAGGACCATCCCGCCGCCTGGTGCCGGGAGAGGGACGGCGGGCGCTTTTTCTACTCGGCGCTCGGCCACGACTGCCGGGCCTTGAACACCCCGTTCGGCCGCCAGCATCTTCTCGGGGCCCTCCGCTGGGCCGCCGGAGAAGAGGAATCCGAACGTGTCCCGTAGGAGGTCTAGGGCGTCGAGGGACCTGGCGTCAAGGTGGCGCTAGAGGCATTCCTGGCGTTCGGACCAGGGGTTCTTGAAACCCTTGATAATCGTCGGGGCCGCAGCGGCTTACTTGACCGTCAGGGTGAAGACTTCATTGGGGATTTCCACATTGACCGCGAAGGTCTCGTACGTCTCCGTCACCGTCGCTGGTCGTTGCGGACCTTGAGCCGGAATCGTGAAGACGCGCTTCCGAGGAAGCCACGTCTTGGGATCCACCCATACCCTCATCTCTCCCCGGCCTGAGCCTTCCTGAAGCGTGTAGACGAGAGTCATCAGACCCGAATCATCGTCTCCCTTCCGTAGCTCCGATACGACGAGCGAGTCTTTCGGATTCGTCTCGTGATCGCGCATGCGCCCGGGTAGCCGATGGAGTTCGAAACACCCTGATCTAAGGAGGGAAACAGTTACGCGTTCATTCAAGGTCTTTGGCGTAATCCACTCCGTCTCATTCGATCCGGGGCGCTTTGGCAGCGAGCGTACGGTCGAGCCGTCAGACACGGCTGAGGCATCCTGTTTGACGGCACCCGCGCCTCCTGAGCTCAGGGTGACCTTCAGCCTGTTGCCTTCCTTCAGAAAGACCGTGCCTGACGCAGTCATGTTCTGGCCGCCCATCGCCAGTTCGACCCGGTACTTGATGCTCAGGCTCTTGGCCTTCTCGAGAGTTTCCTCGATTCGACGGTAGGCGTCTTCTGCGGTCCCTTCCTGCAGCGAAATCGCCAGCACCATGAGCCTGATCATGTCCTTGTGACACAGCAACAGGATCAAGGTCCCCAGTTTTCTTCCCCTCTAGCTTCAGTCCGGGGACTCGATGCTCCGGCCACCCGTTCGAACTTGGACAGGACTTTTCCCTGGAACTGGAGGAGGGGAGTGAAGCGGTACCCCATCGATGGCGCGGGCGGAGGGAGATGCACCCTCACGGCCCTTGCGGACCAAGGTACCCGGAACGATCGGCTCCAAGGCAGCGGAAATGCAGCCGATCGGGATTCCTGAGAACCTGGACGGTCGACGACGTCCTTGTGACCTTCAACGGAAAGGGACAGCGCCGCTATCCGGGAGCCGGCGTGGGAGAGGATCCGAAGGTGGGCAACATCCGGCTCCTGTCCGAATACTGGGACAACGACGCGCCGCTCACACTCGCCGACTCGTGCGGCTACTCCCCCGTTCAACACCTTCAAGAAGGACGTTTAGTCTTTCTTCGCCGGCGGCAGATTGGGGACGAGACTGGGATCGTACTTCGATCCCGCCGCGACCTGCACCATCGTGACGCGGACCTTCGTCGGAAAGAACTTCTCGGGATCCGGCCGCTTGTGGGCGTGGAGGTTCTTGTCGTCCTTGTAGACGAGATGCATCTCCTTGACGCCCTCGGACCAGACGATCGAGTCGTTCTCCCAGAACTTTGTCATCAACTCGTCGCGTTCGAAGACGCCCTTCTCCTTGTAGATCCCGGTGTGCGTGCAGCCGTAGCCGTTCTTCTGTCCCTTGTTCGGGATGTAGCAGAGGCTCCAGGTGCACGGCTGTCCGCCCTCAGGCTTTTCGAGGACTTCCGTGCGGATGTGGATGGTGCCGTTCCGGTAGTCCACGGGAGCGGTCCAGTCCTTTGGCCGGTCCTGGTTGACCTTGTCGCCGCGGCAGTAAAAGTGCGACTTGCTGGGCGTCGAGTTCTCCGCGTCCTCCTGGGTGAAGGTGAACGTGACGTCGATGAGGACGAACTGGTTTGCCGCTCGCGGGGCGAGCTTGGGGATCGCAAAGACCGCAGTACCGCTCATCAGAACGAAGAGCGCCAGGACTCGGGCGAGGTTCGACATGGACCGGCTCCTAAGGAAAGAGTTGGTTCCCGTGTGAAATGATACGCTCCTCGGCGCCTGGGAGGGCCTGCCCTTCGAAGCGTTGGGCAAGCACCTGGGACCGGTCGAGATATTCCGCAAGGGCCGCTCCTGGGTGTCTGATATCGCAAAGTCCACGACGGGGCCGCTTTATCTCCGGTCGAACAGGTTTCTCCATCTTGTCGGTGACGGTAATACCCTGATTCGGGTCACCAGTATTGAATCTTTCCAGCGTACACACGACCTCCTCGAGTCCGTCGGCCCGAGGTTCTGTGTCCCGGTCCGACGTCTTCCCTGGCGCGGACTCGGACAAGTTTATCTTGAAGGCACGCGCCTCCCGGTTCATAATCTCTACTGTTGCGGTGTATGAATAGAGGTTGCATAGTATGCAACATCACTCGAACCGCGCGGATCTCTCGGGGCGAGCAGGAAACGGCACCTTTTCATGAAGGAGGTCGACCCATGAGCATCCCCACGATCGCGCTGCTCTTCGCCGCCGCCGCGTCCCAATCATCGACGGTCAGCCTGTGGCCGGATTCTACGACGCCGGGGACGGCAGCCGCCAGCGACAATCTTTCGGTGGAAGTCGGCGTCAAGTTCACGTCGGACGTCGATGGGTCGGTCATGGGGGTCCGCTTCTACAAAGGTGTAGGGAATACGGGGACGCACATCGGCAACCTGTGGAGCGCCGCGGGCGCGAACCTGGCCACGGTGGCCTTCACCGGTGAGACCGCCTCGGGATGGCAGAATGTGAACTTTGCCAACCCGGTCCCCATCCTGGCCAACACGACGTATCTCGCCTCCTACTTCTGCCCGGCCGGCCACTACGCGGCCGACTCGGGCTATTTCAACGCCGCGTACAATAACCCGCCGCTCCACGCACTCCAGGACGGTGCCCAGGGGGGCAACGGCGTCTACGTGTACGGGGGGACGAGCGCGTTCCCGAACCAGACGTACCTGGCATCAAACTACTACGTCGATGTGATCTTCAGCCCGTCCTCGTCGTCCCCTCCTCCGACGCCGTCGCCGTCACCGAGCTCGGCGACATCGTCCACGGGGTCGAAGAGCGAGATGAATCCCTGCGGCTCCGGCGTGGCCGGTGCCGGGCACGACGGGTGGCTGTTCGCCGCGGTCGCGCTGGCCGCGGCTCTGCTCTGGGCCGGCGCGGGACGCCGATAGCGACGAGGAAGAGCGCGGTCTTCGGCGCCGTCAGGAACCCGAGGACGATCGCGAGGGATCGTATCGGGGAGGCTTGGCCTTGTCTCGCCCCTCCCGGGGACGGGGGAGGCGGGCAACGAGGGCCATTCGCGAATGTCACCCATAACAGAGGGCGGGGGGATTCAGGGGCTTACTTGGGAGGGTGCTGCCTTTCCACGATCTGACGGCTTGCTTGATCCATATACGGGGGATGGTCGAACGCCGGAAGGATCTGATAGGCGTTCTGAGGATCCACCAGGCTGGGCAGCGCGTGAGTGAAGGCCTGGATCCGGTAAGCATCCCCATCGAACGTCTCGCAGATTGTCTTGAGCTCCGCGCTGGTGTAGCGGCAGTCCGTCCCCGCGGCCTTCAAAAGGGCGAGGCGCTCGGAGTCAAAATCCTGGTCCGCCAGCAATTCCAAGAGCGACGAGACCGGAGCCCTCAGCACGGCCGTCAGCGAGATCTCCTTCTCTCCCCGGCGAACCTCTAACGCGACCTGCGCCGCCGGCTTGAGCCCGGCGATGACTTGGGCGTACGCCTCTCCCTGGATGCAGGCCACGCCGTCCATCCTTAGGATCCGGTCTCCGGCCTGGAGTCCCGCCACCTCCGCTGGGCTATTGGGAATCACGCGAGAGATGGGAACGCCGTCCGAGTGAAGGCCAGGGTCGAACTCCACGCCGAGGTACCCCCGGGAGAGATCGGACGATCCTTTGATCCACCCCCGGACCCGCGACACGGCGGAGCTCGATGCCCACGACGCAGGATTCAGGACCTTGGCGTCGAGGACGATCATCCCGGTCACCAGGGCGAGAAGGATGCCCGTCCGGTAGAGCGGGCGCCCCCGCATCGAGCGGCTTTCCGAGATGGCCGCGCGTGCGGTCAGCGCGAAGGCGATCGCCCCCACGGCGGGGAGCAGGCTCGCGTAAAGGGCGACCTTGGCGGCCAGCTCGACGGCCGTGTGCGCCAGGGAAGGAATCTGCGTCACCTCGCTCATCGACACGCACATCGTCGTGATCGCGGATGCCGTCACCAGACAGGCCGCGGCGAGGCCGCATAGGAAGCTGAGACCCGCCAGCGCACTGACGGACGAGGGGTGTGCCTGAGCTGGGACCGGCGTAGCGGCGCCGCTTGAGGGACCATCGGGCTTCTTATCCTTGTCGTGATACATCTTCACGATGGAAACGGCCTGCATCGCGAGCATCAACGTGCATCCTACAAGCGCCATGATAATCGGGACGTTGCTGAAGAGTTCTTGCAGGAACGCGGTCATCAGGTCAATCTCCGAGGCTCTCGAGGAACGACTTCAGATCGGTCACCCGCCAGGTGCCCTGGCGCTCCAGGACGAGTTCGCCGGTACGTCGGTGGTCCGGCAACCGATGCACCCGCCATTCGACGCGCGCCGCCGATCCGCCCGCCAGCAGCGAGGTTCGTTGGTACTGGAGCTCCTTCCACCGGTCCGGATGGTGGTCGATGCTCTTCTCGACGCGACCCTGGAACTCGGCTTCCGTCAGGCTCGCCTGGAGATTCTCGGAGAGGAGCGCGCGAGCCGAGGTGAATCTCCGGTCGCGGAGTTCCTGGACGAAGCGTTTCGCGACGGCGCCCGACTCCCTTGCCTCCCGGTTGAGGTGTTCCAGGCGGGGTTTCACATACCCCAGGGCCGACGCGATGGACAGAATGGAGAAGAAGACCGCCACATGGGCCGCTCCCTTTCCTTTGAGGAGCCCGCGGGATTCGCGCACGTGAGATGAGGCGGCCATCCCCAGGATCAGGCCGGGGATCGCCAGAAAGAAAGCGGCGGCGGAGGAGGCGAACGCGCCGAGCCGCACGCCGTCCAGATCCGCCTGGCTCAGCGGCATCCCGGCCGCCGCTCCTTCGACCATCGTCGTGATCACCGAGCCTGCGGCCGACAGGAGGGCCAGGAGGGAGGTCATCAGGGCCAAAACCGCCAGGAGGCTTGGACGAGCCGGCGGCGAAGCCACGGGCGCGTCGGGGAGCGGCGTCGGCACATACTTGAAGACCTTTTCCATGAACGGCCGTCCGTCCGCGGGAGTCCGGCGCACGTACGACTTCCAGATCTCCAGCCCCAGCGAAATGCCCCAGAAGATGGCGACCATGAGGGCGGGGACCGCCGTGCCCGCGACGAAGATGAAAAAGAGGAAGAGACCGATGTTGACGATCACGTATTTCCCCAGCTTCTCCAGCTGCTGGGGCGTCAGCGTCTGGCGCAGGAAGCCGAGCCAGCCCAAGGGCATCAGGCGGGTCGTCTCCATCCTGATGCCGCCCGCGCCGGTGCGGACGGTAAGCCAGCCCGTGCCCGCCCCCACCTGGCCCGTGGCCGGACCGATGATGACTCCCGAACGGGTATCGAAGTAGAAGCGGAAGGAGGAGGAAGCCCCCGCGACGATCGACACCTCGCCGGCATCGGTCTCGACCTGCCCGCGTCCCCGGGAGAGTTCCACGTCGGCGAGATCCACGGCTCCGTTCCGGGTCCTCACTTCGAAGTACTCGCTCTTCAGTCCGTGGATCGTCACCTTCCCCTGGCCCGCATGAACCCGGAGCACTCCCTCGTGGCGGTCCACGCGAAGAGCGCCGTCGGAGATCTTGACGATCAAATGTCCTGAGACGTCGCCGATGTCAGCCTTCCCCTCGTCGACGGAGGCGTCCAGCTCGATCCGGCGGGGAACGAACAGGGTGATCGAGCGGGTGTCGACCTGAGACTGGAGCAGCGGCGTGGAAGCCTGTCCGTCGAACTGGTAATCGCCCTCGATCTGTACTCCGATGTCCGGTTTGTCCCAGCCCCGGACGGACAAGGGGCAGGCGATCGCCCGGACCGCAAGCCGGAGCCCCGGCGACGTTCCAATCCGCTGGCCCGTGCCCAGATCCACGACGGCGCATTCCGCCGGCGCCACCGTGGACGAAGTGATGATCCGCTCGACCTCCCGCCCCAGGTGGCTGGCCCGCTGGTAACGGCGGTCGGGGTCCTTTTCCAGGGCGCGGAGGACGACGTCGTCGAGTCGGGCATCCATTGGCCTGCGTCGCGTCGGCGGATCGAACCGGCCCACGGGGAGTTCGCCCGTCAGGAGTTCGTACAGGACGACGCCCAGCGAGTAGATGTCCGCTCGGTGATCGGCGGCCTTCGTCTTATCGCGCTGCTCGGGCGCCATGTAATCGGCAGTGCCCATCACCACGCTGGTCTGGGTGATGGACGTCTGCGCATTGTCATCATTGACGATCTTGGCCAAGCCGAAGTCCGCGATCTTCGCCGTGCCCGAGCGGGAGAGGATGATGTTCTCCGGCTTGATGTCTCGGTGGATCACGCCCCGCGAGTGGGCGTACTCCAGCGCGTCGCAGAGCTGCGGGACCACTCGGAGCGCCTGCTCCGGCGAAAGCTTCTTCTGGACGAGGAGGTCGCGCAGGGTCATCCCATCCACGTACTCCATCACGATGAAGTAGAGCTCGCCCTCGCGTCCGACGTCGTGGATGCGCACGATATTGGAGTGGTCCAGCGATGCGAGCGCCTGCGCCTCGCGGTTGAAGCGCCGGGGAAACTCGGGATCTGCCGCGAGCCGCGGCGACAGGATCTTGAGCGCGACGATGCGGTTGAGCTCGATCTGGCGCGCCTTGTAGACCACGCCCATGCCGCCTTGGCCGATCAGCTCCAGGAGTTCCATGCCATGGAACGTGGCTCCGCGCTTGAGGGGCGGAGGATCCTTTGCGGCGAGCTTGAGCGGGTCCTCGGAGATCGCGCTGGGTACAACATCCGATTCCTTATCCACCGCCAGGAACGCCAGGCAGTTGGGGCAGATTCCCTCGAAGTCCCGGGGCTCAAGTCCGTCGGGAAAGGCATCCCCGCAGCGGGGGCAGCGTACGGTCTGGGTGGCCATTGTGGTCTGTTCTTCCTCCCACTTCCTAGAGAGGAGCCTTCCGGACCCGCTTTAATAGAATCCGTTCCTGGCAATCCCTTTTGCGCGGCCTCGATGCGGCTATCTCTAACTCCATGAGCTCCAGGAACCTACTGACGGTTGGCCCTCGCGTTCGTTTCCGTGAATGAGGAAGATCTTCTAGGCAAAGGCCGAGAAGAGATCTCGCAGTTCCTCCTGCGATTCCTCCTCGCTCTCGGAATAGGAGCGGATCTCCTCGAGGATCAGCTCTCGGTATCGCCGGCGGAGCCGGTGCACCCGATTGTTGACATCGCTCTCCGAGATGCCCAGCCGGCGAGAGAGGAGGGCATGCGAGGGGGCTTCTTTCCCTCCGGCGCTCAGGTAGAGGCTGATCGCCTCGAACTCGGCAAGCCGGTCCGACGCCTGGAATTCGGCACGGAGAGCTTGGAGCGACCGTTTGATGACCTCGAGCGCCCACTGCCGTTGGAACATCTTGTCGGGGTTGTCCTTCGCCGCCGGCTCTCGGGAAATCTCCGTCTCCGCCCGACTGAAATCCAGAGTAAGCGGCAGTCGCCCTCCGCCCCGCTTCTGAGCGCGCGCACGGTCGTTCTCATCCGCCATGTAGTGGCGGAGAGCGACGCAGAGGAACGTCCGGAACTTTCCTTTGTCTCGCTCAACGGTCCTCAAGAAATCCTTCTCGAGGAAGGCGGTGAAGAAGCCCTGGGCGATGTCCTGCGCGGTCTCGGGATCGTGCGTCCGCCGAATGAGAAAGTAGACGGGCTTCCAATACGTCTGGAACAGGCGCTCGAGAGCCTCGCGGCGGTCGGGCGCGGACGGATCCTTGGCGCGCAGAACGACCGTCCAGAGAGTGGGCTGGAATTTCCGGGGTGCCGCATCGGTCTCGGCAGCGAACTCGGACGTGGACATATGCCGACAATATATCCCAACCGAAGCATCCAGGGGAAACCCAAACTCTGGCCAGTCTTCATAGGGAGGGGATGTCCCGATCGGTGGCGCCAGGGGAGGACGTGAACCCTCACGGCCCTTGCGAGCCAGGGGTTTTCCAAACCACCAATTATTTCTACTTACTCCCGCTAGATTCCCGGATGTCGTATTCTTGTGACGTGGTCAGGGCGCTAGAAGCAGCCATCCTCATCGGATCCTATCTTTTGGCTTTTCAGGATCCTCCCCCCTCCGCTCCCGGCCAAGGGGCGAAACCTGAATTTCCATCTCGTGACGAGCTGAAGATCGTCGTCATCCATGACGATCAGGCGAGTTGTTCCGACTACCCCAAGACATTCCGATGCCCCAATGTGAAGCACTGGGTGCTATCCGTCAATGAAGTCAAGTGTGCGAACCAGGCGCGCGTCGAGGCATTCATCAAGAGCGAGGCAGAACGCCGCCGGACTACAGATCCCAAGCTTCCCAGGTTTACGGACCTCCAGGTCAAGATTCTTGCAGAGTCGGGAGCCCCTTACTCAGAGGCCGGGAGCCTCCTGACGAAGTGCGCAAAAATGGGCATTTACAAACTGGAGCTGGGCGAAAAGAAAACTGAAGGACATGATGGCACGATCAAGGCCGCCCTCGGAGTGGGCGTGGGATATATCGGGGACAGACCTGAATTGGTTGTCCTGATCGGGAAACAGGAATCTCAAGATAAGGTTCGATGGGTCGAAGCGGCCGGACTGAAGGAAGCCGTCGACGACGCCGCAAAAGACCTCGGCCCCCGAGACAAACTCTCGGTCGTGCTTAATCCAATCCCATCGACTCCATGGACGGAAGTGATTCAGCTCTTGGCTGCTTGCAAGAATATGGGATTCGAGCGAACAGAGTTTGCCGCTGACTTTAAGGTGAGCGATGTTCCGAAGAAGTAGATCTTACGACTCGGCTGGTGGAAGGTAGGGCTTGGACTTGGGACCTTGCGCCCGTTACGCGGGCACCCCTCCATCCGTGATCCGTGATTCTTGAGTCGATCGTTTGCCGCAGCCCCCGAAGGCGGCGATCAATGGGGTGGGTGCCCGAGGAGGGACTTGAACCCTCACGGCCCTTGCGAGCCAGGGGTTTTTAAGACCATCGATTATCAGTCGCGAACATTCCCAAGAACTATGTCATCGAAAATTGAATGCAGTCCAAAGAAGTCTGAATTGGTTTTGTTAAAGGAGGAAGCAGCAGCAAATTGGGGGACGCGTCATGCCGGAAGACTATCGCGAGCGCATCGATCGCACGGTGCAGAAGATCCGTGATTTTTACGCCAGGTATCCAAAGGGTCATGCCATCGCCGAGTTGGTGTCTCCCGAACAGGCCAAAGTCGTCGTGGGAGGACTCGAAGCGCCGGGCTGGGTTGCCCACATCGTGTCCACCAACGAGAACAAATTCGGGCGCTGGCTTCCGCCCAAGGAGGCCGAGCCGGAAGACCCCGAGGACGACTACCCTCGCTCCTATCGCTACTTCCTCGATCGATACGAAAGTTTGACCTGGCTCGTGGGCGACAAGGTGCAGGCGTCCAACCGAATCTCCTATTTCCAGATCGACAACGTCAGCGGCGGCGGCTATGCGGCGCTAGAGGTCGGCCTCGGCTCAGGCGCAGCGGCCTGCATCGAGGACTTGAACGATAGCTACGAGGGCCATGGGTTTGATCGAGCAGTTCTTTTCACTGGCGGCTGGGGGGATCCCGCGATGGGCGGATTTGTATTCGATTTGCGACAGCGCTCTCCGGAGGGGGAATGTCGGATATACCCCTTTCACATGGACGAACCCGAAACCGCCCTGCCTCACGAAGATGAGCTGGGGTCCGGTGGGGCGCGTAGCGTTGAGGGGTTCGATCTTTGGTTGGAGAAGTGCGTCGATCGGGTGATCGCCTCCCTCAAGCCGATTGTGGTTGAGATCAATTGAAGTGCCCCTCTGACGGCCTATCATTTGAGCGCAGGCAAGGAGCGCCGAAAGAGTTGAGGATTCTGCTGCGTGCGCGGTCCGTCTGCTGTGTCGGCTATGGCTTTGGCTTCTGCGTCGCAGGATCCGCCGGTTGTTTTCCCTGCGAACGAAGGATTTTGTCGCGATCCTGGATGAACCAGGGATAGCTTTTGCCGTCCAACCCGATCGACGTGTCATAGTCCGCCAGAGCCAGGTCATCTTGGCCTAAGGCGTGATATGCCTCAGCCCGATTTCCATAGGCTCGACTGAAGTTGGGCTTCAGTTTAATGGCGGTGTTGTAGTCGGAGATCGCCCCGTCGTAGTCCTGCATGCGAGCCTTCACTTGTCCCCGGATGCGGATGCAATCCGCATACTCCGGAGCAAGCTGAACGGCTCTGTTCATGTCCTCGAGCGCGCCGGCGTAGTCCTTCTTGTTGTTGCGCGAGATCCCGCGCTCCAGCCATGCCTTCGCGTTGTTGGGATCCGCCTTGATCGCCTCGGTGGCGTCGGCAATGGCGCCGTCCTCATCGTGGGCATGACGCTTGTCATAGGCGCTTTGATACCATTCCGCCGAGGTGCGCGGGGCTTTCACCTCGTCGTTTGCTGCTGGGCCGCAGCCTTGACTAAGCGCGGTGGCGGCGAAGAGCATTGAAAGGAGCACCGCGAGCTGAGACACGCTGAAAGATCCTCCGAAAGCAGCTTTCCGCAGTTGGGCTGACGCCATCAGTGTTGGATGTGACGCAATTGGATTCATGGCCGTTCCTCCTCCTCGCGACGGACCCCCCTTCGGTCGTCCAAATCCAGTAGGGCCCCACGATCTGATTCCTGAAAAGCCCCTTCGCTTCTACACCAGCGAGATGGAAAAAGTGGTGCCGCGCGAGGGCACTGGAGCCCTCACGGCCTTTGCGGGCCTGGGATTTGTAAAACCATCGAGTGGTGAATGGACTGAGAGTTCGGCGTCGAATGAGCAGAGGAACTTGGTTGAAAGTCGCAGGCTTCGTCTTGCTTGGTCTCGGAACTGTCACGCTGCTGCTCTCTGCCGAGGATGAGTACTCGAGGTGGGCAAGAGATGCAACGGATGAGGTATTAAGAGAATCCCTTCTCCAAAAGCTATTGTTGCCTGACCCAAATCTCGGCAAGGCTCCTTCGCCGGAAGCAATCAGGAGATGGTCACGCCACAGGGAGTTAGGGGGATTCTGTATTCTCCGGGCGGTTCCACGGTCGGGATTGGCCTTGGTTCTCAGCGGACTGATTCTTGCCATCGCTGCATCATCTCGACGGGCTAGTCTCGGTTCTAGTTGAGGCTGGTGGGAGTTGGGGTTTGGGGGTTCATCGGGATTCGGGCATTTGGATTGTGGAGCTCCGCCCGCCTCGGACGGGAATGGTGCTGGGGAAGGGACGTGAACCCTCCCGGCCCTTGCGGACCTGGGAGTTCTAGAACCCGCGCTCCTTGTTGTACTTCTCGATGCTCCTCAGCGCGGTTTTGAGCATCTTCGTGTCGGGCGAGTTCGCCTCCCCCTTCGACAGAAGTTGATCCAGCCAGGCCAGAGTGTCCTTGTGGTCGGTGAAGTGCCAGGCGTGAGGCGCGAGGTCTCGGATCATCAATGCCACCAGCACCCCGTCCGCCCCATCCAGGATCGTCTTTAGCTGAGCCAGGGCGACCTCCCGGACCTCATGACCCTTGTCTCGCAAGAGCCGCGCCGCTTCCAGGTACTGGTAGACCTGGGGATAGCTCCCCAGCTCCTTCAGCGCTTCCGCCCGGATCCGGGCGGAGGCGTGCCGCAGCCCGTGGATCGGATCCTTCTTCGGCCCCTCGTAACGGATGGTGTCGTCGACCTGGATCTCGACCGACCCCTTGACGTGCCGGCGGCCGTCGAAGACGTCGATCTGGATGTTCGGGTAGCGCCCCGAGGCGTGCGCGTCCGGCTTCCAGCGGATCACGCCGTCGTAGACGTCCAGCTCCGCGCCCTCCGGCAGATTGGCCGACGTGAACACCAGGTTGTCGCCGTCGACGTCGACCACGTCCAGGGGCAGCTCCAGCGGCTCCCCTTCGTTGATCACCACGGGATCCATGGGCGAGAAGATCGGCTCGAAATTCTTCTCCGAGGTGTCCAGGACCGCGATCTCGACCGCACGTTCCACCGTGCGCAGCCCGTCCGTCAGAATGAAGCGCGGCCGCCAACCGCCCTGGTGGGCCTTATCCGGAGTCCAGGTGAACCGTCCATTCTCGTAGACCGCGCCTTCCGGAAGATCCTTGACCTCGATCTTGAATGCGACCGGATCGGGAAGCTCAATCTTCAGGTCGAACGCGAGGGGCTGGCCGACCTTCGCCTGCGCTTTGTCGGGCCCGTCCCACTTCGGCTTCTTGTATTTGAGCACGTCGATCTTCCAGCCTGCGGAGCTCGACAGCCAGCCGTCGTCGCGCCGAACCCGGCGGTTCGAGAAGTCGACCCGCAGCCCCGCCTCGTGCGTCCCGGCGCCGAGATCCGACGCCTTGAGCGACATGATCGTCGTCAGGTCCTTGGAGTTGGCGTTTTTCGGCTTGGAGTCGACGTACCAGAGCCCCTCGAACTTACCGATTCGTTCGCTGCCGGTCGCCGCGGTCCGGATGGCATCCGCCTCCAGCACGACCGTGTCGTCCAGCCAAGCCCCCACCAGGGGTTTTCTCGGACGGGCGTCGTCGATCGGCTGGATCAGCCGGTAAAACTTCTTCTCGACCTGCTCGAAGCAGACGACGCAGTACTTGTCGCCGTGCTGCATCAGGCACTTCTCCTCCGGACGGAAGACGCCTTTGGCCTTATAGGCGGCGCCTTCGAAGCACCCGACTTTATGGCCCGGGGGCAGCTTGTTCAGGTCGTGGGCCGCCGGCCAGAGGTCTTGCAGCCAGTAGTGCCAGCGGGAAAGCTTGGGATTGCTCGTTGCCGTGACATTCGTCACCCAATCGTCTTCGGGGTCCTCCTTGAAGGGCTCGGCGGCGAGCTGGGCATCCACGTACTCGTCGTTGAGCGATGCGAACGCATGGCCCATCTCGTGGAGAAAGGTGCGGCCCAGGTCGAGGTCCGAATCGATGGTGATCACCGGCGGGCCGCCGGTCGAGCGGACGTTCTTCACGTTGCACAGGACGACGACCAGATCGTAGCTGGGAGCGACTTTGGCGTACTCCACGGCCTTGTCGATGTCGCAGGTCAGGATGTTGTTCTGGACCGTGAGCCGGATGTGCGAGGCCTGCGCGGACGCATCATCGACGTTGACCCGGTGAAAGTTGATGTATTCAGGATAGTTCTGGAAGGGGTCGACTTTCAGGAGGGCGGCTCTGAGCTGGTCGGCCATGGCATTGACCTTCTTCGCGTCCGCCTTGGGGAATCCGGCGGAGACGATGACGATGTCGACGCGCTTGTCGACATCGCCCTTGTCGACGATCGTGGCGACATCGTAGATGCCCTTCTCCTTCTCAAGCTTGGCGAGCCACTCCGCGCGCTTGGCGGCCGCCGCTTTCTTGGCGCCCTGCTTCTCTTTCTTCGCGGCGGCGCCGAGTTCGGACTGTTTCTTCTGCTTCTCCTCGTCGCTCAGGCCGCCGGGCTGGTAGGGACCCTTGCGCGGCGGGCGGGACGACACGGTCATCCCGGGCCCGGCCGCCTTGGTCTCGCTTTTCGCCGCCGGCGTGGGCTCCGGCGCTTTCTTGTCCGCCGCCGGTGCCGGGGCGGGACCCTTCTTCTCGGGTTCGGGATCGGGAGCCGGATCAGCCTTCGGCGCCGGCTCGCGGGGATCCGGCTTCTGCTCCGCCTTCGCGACGGCGGCGACCGAAAGCCCGTCGGCGTCCTTCTTCGCGCGCTCGGCCAGCTCGGGAAGGTCCCACTGCAGCGTCTTGAGCAGGTGGCCCTTCGCGTCGTCCACGTTTCCCCGCGCCACGAGGACTTTCGCGTCCCGGAGCATGGTCGCGTACTTGGCTTCCGCCGCTGCGGTGAACTTCGGGAGGACCTTCTCGCGCGAGGCAGGAGGGAGGGTCTTCATCGCGGCTCCCGCGCCTTTGAAGTCGCCCCACTCGATCAGATCGAGGATGGTCTTTTCCGCGTCGGTGTCGAGGGGCCTGGTCTCCGCCGCCGCGACGTTCTTGGTCGGTGCCGGGATCGCCCGTGGGCTCTCGTCCGTGACGTCAGGGCGCTTCGTCGGCGTCTTGCCGCCCGACAGGACGACCAGGAGCACGACGAAGAGGAGAAGGGCGGCGACGCCCGCGGCGGCAGCGATCAGGAGGATGGGTTTCTTCTTCGGAGCCTCGCCGGCGGCAGGCGTGGGAGTGCTAGCAGGCGGGCGGACGGGAGGCTGGGCCGGCCCTTTGGCCCCCGGTCGGATGGGGGGCTTCGCTGCCGGCCCCTTGCCCGGCAACGGCTTGGGACGGCCTGGAAGTCTTCCCGGCTCGCTCATGACTCACTCCGCTTAGTCCTGACACCGCCAGACGTCTGGAAGATTCAGGAAAGATGATACACAACGGCAAGCTCCGGATGAGGAGGAATTGCCTCGAGGGGATGGCTCGAATGCTACTCCGGCTCGACTCCGCCCGGCTCGCAAGTCCCGGTGCAGCATCGTGAAGCCGGGGCCGGGCCTGGCGTGTTACACTGGCGTGATCGTGAAGACCGTCCTCCTCCTCCTGGCCCTTGCCCAGGATCCCAAGGATTCCGGCAAGGGCGCGGACATGGACTACGGTCCCTTCCTGTCCTCCACCGTCGCCCGAACCAAATCGGAGAAGGACGCGGATATCCTCGCCTTCAAGGGCCTCACGATCAAAGTCGGGAAGGACGCGGCGGTCTGCTACGACACCGACCTCCTGCGCATGGCCGGGGCCTGGACCGGCGGGTTTCTCGACCTCAGCTTTACCCACATGGCGACGTCGAAAGGCCTTTTTCCTCCGCGGCCCGGCGCGGCCCTCAAGGTGGGGACGAAGGCGGGGCCCGGCTGGGGGAAAGGCGACGACTTCAAGGATCCCCGACCCCAGAATCGCGGACCTCTGCCCAAGGAGTGGGCCCAGTACAAGGGACTCTTCGTCGATGGCGACAAGGTCGTCCTTTCCTACACGGTCGGCTCCGTCCCGGTTCTGGAGATGCCCGGTTACTTCGAGGCCGGGTCCGCCACGGCCTTTACACGCACCTTCAACCTCGGACCCTCCGACGCGCCGCTCAAGCTGTTGCTGCACGACGACGACGCTCCCGGCCATGTCGAGATCGGCCTCGCCGCGGCGCCCGGCACCGCGAAGCTCGAGACGTCCGGCCCCTCGACGATCCTCCTCAGCGTCCCGGCCCACCAGGCTCCGGTGCGGTTCATGGCGATCCTGTGGATGGGGGCGAAGGGCGACCTGTCGAGCGTGAAGCAGATCCCCGACCTCGCGACACACTGCAAAGGCGGCCCGGCGCGCTGGACGGCGCCCTTAGTGACCAAGGGGGTGCTCGGGAAGGACGAGGGGCCGCTCGCCATCGACACCCTAACGCTGCCGGACGACAATCCATGGAAGTCCTGGCTGAGGACCTCCGCCCTCGACTTCTTCTCCGACGGCCGCGCGGCCGTGGCGACCTGGAGCGGCGACATCTGGATCTGCTCCGGCATTGACGCGTCCCTCGAGAAGTTGACGTGGAAACGCTTCGCGTCGGGCCTCTATGAGCCGCTGGGGCTGAAGATTGTCGAGGACACGATCTACGTCCTGGGCCGGGACCAGATCACGCGGCTGCGCGACCTGAACGGCGACGGCGAGGCGGATTCCTATGAGAGCTTCTGCCATCTCGGCGTGACGATGGCGAGCTACCACGCGTTCCACTACGACCTCCAGACGGACAGCGCGGGGAACTTCTACTACCTCGTGGGCGGCAACCATGTCGAGCCGGAAGTCCTGCTTCACAACTGCCTGCTGAAGGTGTCCAAGGACGGATCGACCATCGAGCCCATTGCGACGGGCTTTCGCGCGACGAACGGGATGGCGATCGGCCCGAATGACGAGATCGTCTGCGCGGACAACGAGGGGAACTGGATGCCGGCGGAGCGCTTCGACTGGATCAAGAAGGGCGGCTTTTACGGCTTCGTCAGCGATCCCGCCCATACGAACGCCACGCATCCGGCGCCGAAGCGCGGCGAGCCCGAGCCGCCCCTGTGCTGGATCCCCCATCCGCAGGACAATTCGTCGGGCGGCCAGGTCTGGGTGACAAGCGACAAGTGGGGCCCTCTCAAGGGGCACATCCTCCACACGTCCTACGGCACCGCGAGCCTCTTCCACGTCCTGATGCAGAACGCGGGGGGCATCCTGCAGGGCGGCGTCGTGCAGTTTCCGAACAAGTTCGCGACGGGCATCATGCGGGCCCGCTTCAACCCGGTCGATGCCGAACTCTACGTCACCGGCCTGCGCGGCTGGCAGACGGCCGGAGTCCGGGACGGCGCGCTGCAGCGGGTCCGTGTGACCGGCAAGCCCTTCCGCACGGTGGTCGACGTGAAGGTGACCCGGGCGGGCATCGCTCTGGCCTGGACCGACCCCCTGGACCGGGAGACGGCGACGGATGCGGGGAACTACGCCGTCCAGCAGTGGAACTATGAAATCTCCGCGAAGTACGGGTCCCCGGATTTTTCGGTGGCGGACCCGAAGAAGAAAGGACGGGATACAATCGAGGTGTCGTCGGCGACCCTGTCCGAGGACGGGAGGACGCTGTTCCTGGGGATCCCCGGTCTCAAGCCGGTGATGCAGATGGGAATCAAGATGCGGGTGCGCGGCGCCGACGGGGTCCCCTTGCCGGTGGACGTCTATCTGACGATCAATAAGGTGCCGGAGTGAGAATCCTGATCGCCGCCGCTTTCCTGGTTGCCGGCGTGAGACCCTGGCTTTCTTCCGTGCCGTTCGACGACGCGCCGCAGAAGCTCAAGTTCTCGGTCGAGCATCTCAACCTCCAGACGCTGAAAAGCGCCCCGCTCAAGGCCGACGAGGCCAAGTCCTTCGGCGCCGAGCTGAAGGAGCTCGAGGCCGTCCAGGACGCGGGCTGCACGGAGACGACGGGCACCGTGACGCTGAAGCCCGGCGCGACGCTGAAGTGGACGGAGATCAAGGCGACGGGGAAGAAGACCCTGAGCTATGACGGCGGGAAGCCGGTCATCGTGCTCAACACCCTGAAGCTTCAGGGCAGCGTGACGGTGACCTTGCACGTGGAGAAGAATCCGGACAAGATTCCGGACGCGCTGAAGAGTCTGGGCTTCAAGGACGTGATGGCCGACGGGGACAACTTCAAGGGCGTCGCGGGCACGCCGGTGGATATCGTCACGATGCTGAAGGTCGTGGCGAAGAAGACGGGCAACGACTACAAGCTCGAGATCTTCAAGGACGCCGCCTGGCACGCTCCGGAGGCGAAATAAGGAGGACGGGTCCTCCATGATCCTTTTCGTCCCGCTGCTGGTCGCCTTCTTCGGGACGGCGTATTTCGTGTTCAACACCGAAGAGGACTGGAAGTGGAAGCTTCTCGCGGCGGGAGTCCTCCTATCCTCCCTGGCGCTCCAGTTCGTGCCCGATCTTCACGTGCACTTCCTGGTACCGTTCCTGATGCAGGCTGCCGTGGCGATCGTGATGGCCATCTATTGGCAGGTCCACCGGTAGCCGTCCCGGTTCCGGCTACCGGAATCGGGGGACGGGGGAAATTAGGGGGAGCCGAGTTGTATGGATTAGTGGGGTTGGAGCGGCCCGGTCCCTGGACCGAATGACGCAATGAAGATCCGGCTCTCCTTCGGCACGCTGCTTGCCGCCGCCTTCCTGTTCCCCGATCTGGCCGCCCAGGAATCTCGGCCGAGGCTCGGCGTTCCCGACCGCGTCGAATTCAACCGCGACATCCGCCCTCTGCTCTCCGAGAACTGCTTCAAGTGTCACGGTCCGGATTCCCGGAGCCGCAAGGGCAACGTTCGGCTGGACACCCGGGACGGGGCCTTTGCCGAATTCGACAAAGGCAAGATCGCCGTCGTCCCGGGAAACCTCGACAAGAGCGAGCTCTGGAAGCGGATCTCCACGGCCGATCACGACGACCTCATGCCGCCGGCGAAATCGGGCAAGAAGCTGACCCGCCCGCAGATCGACCTCCTCAAGCGCTGGATCCAGCAGGGGGCCGACTGGCAGGGGCACTGGGCCTTCCTGTCCGTCAAGAAGCCCGCGGCCCCGCCGACCCGCACGGCCGGCTGGGCGCGGACTTCGGTCGACCCCTATATCCTGGCCCGGCTGGAGGCCGAGGGCCTGGCCCCGTCCGCCGAGGCGGACCGCGGCACCCTCGCCCGCCGGGTGACGCTCGACCTGACCGGCCTGCCGCCGACGACCGCGGAGGTCGACCGGTTCGTCCAGGACCCGGCTTCCGATGCGTACGAGAAACTGGTCGACCGCCTGATCGCGTCGCCGCGCTACGGCGAGCACATGACCCGGTTCTGGCTGGACCTCGCCCGCTACGGCGACACGCACGGGCTCCACCTCGACAACTACCGGGAGATGTGGCCCTACCGCGACTGGGTGATCCGGGCCTTCAACGACAACCTGCCCTTTAACCGCTTCGTGACCGAGCAGCTGGCCGGCGATCTCCTCGACCATCCCACGATCGATCAAGAAGTGGCCAGCGGCTTCAACCGCTGCCACGTCTCCACCAACGAGGGCGGCTCGATCGAGGAGGAGGTCTACTGCCGCAACGTCTTCGACCGCACGGAAACCTTCGCCCAGGTCTTCCTCGCCCTGACCTTCACCTGCTGCCGCTGCCACGACCACAAGTTCGATCCGGTGACGCAAAAGGAGTACTACCAGCTGTTCTCGTTCTTCAACAGCCTGGACGGCCAGGAGATGGACGGGAACAAGAAGGATCCGGCACCGGTGACGAAGGTGCCGTCCCCGACCCAGGGAGACGAACTGGCGAAACTGCGCGACGCGGCGTCGAAAGTCGAGGCGACACTCGACGGCCCGAACGAGGCGCTCGACGCCGGCCAGGCCGCGTGGGAAAAGGACCTCGCCTCCCGCCTCGCCGCGCAGTGGTCTGTCATGGAGCCGAAGGGCTTTAAGGCGGTCGGCGAGGCGGCGCTCAAGGAAGCGCCGGACAAGTCCGTCCAGGCAGCCGATACGAAGCTGGCCTACGAACTCAGCGCGCGGTTGGCCGGCGAACCGGTCAACGGACTGCTGCTGGAGATCCTGCCTCCGAATCCCGAGCCGGCACCCGACGTCCCGCTGACCTTCCTCCTGAGCGCCGTCGAGGCGGACTATAAGGGGGAGAAGATCGAGTTCAGCGCCGCTCACGCCTGGGGACTGACGCCCGACGCCACCACCAAGAACTTGATCGACGGCAAGGGCGAGACGGCCTGGGCCGGCGACGCGCGGAAGAAGCCTTCGGTCGTCCTCGTCCCGTCGAAGCCCTTCGGCTCCAAGGACGGGGGCGAACTGCGGGTGCGGCTGATCCACGAGGGCCCCCACCTGAAGCAGCCGGTCCAGCGCTTCCGCGTGTCCACCACGACGGACGCGGACCTCATGAGGGGGGTCCAACCGGTGGCGTCCGGCCCCTGGCACACGCTCGGCCGCATCCCGGCGGCGGACGGCAACGTCGCCTTCACGACGGAGTTCGGGCCCGAGAAGGGCGCGGACCTGTCGAAGGGGGTAGGCGACCTGGCCTGGACCCGTCGCGAGGACTACGTCGAGGGCAAGGATCATCCCTATCCTCCCGGCGTGGGCGCCTCGTTCGCCTATCACTCGATCAGTTCGCCCTCCGCGCGCAAGGCGACGATCGCCGTCAGTTCGGACGACGCGATCCAGATGTGGCTGAACGGCTCGGTCGTGCTGGCGCGCAACGTCAAGCGGACGTTCCGGAAGTACGACGCGGACAAGGTCGCCGTCGAGCTGGAAAAGGGCGAGAACCGCGTCCTCCTGAAGTTCTCGAACTACGGCACCTCGAAGGACCACAAGTTCTCCTTCGAGCTCCTGGATGACCAGGCGGCCGACCTGGCGCGCGACGCGGCCGACGCGCTCGCGCAGACCCCGGAGAAGCGCACGGACGCGCAGAAGGCCGCCCTCCGGACGCGGTACCGCCGCGATCACTGGCCGGAGTGGACGTCGCTCAACCGGCAGCGGGCGGACCTTCGGGGGAAGGAAAAAGTCCTGCTCGACCAGGTCCCCACGACGCTGATCTTCAAGGAGCGCACCACGCCGCGGGAGGCGTTCATCCTCAAGCGCGGCGAGTACGACAAGCGCGGAGACAAGGTGAGCCGCGGCTTGCCCGGAGCGCTTCCGGCGCTGCCGAAGGATCTCCCGATGAACCGGCTCGGGCTGGCGGCCTGGCTGCTCGATCCGAGCCATCCGCTGACGGCCCGCGTCGCGGTCAACCGCTTCTGGCAGCAGGTCTTCGGCACCGGCATCGTGAAGACGTCGGAGGACTTCGGCCTGCAGAGCCAGCCGCCCTCGCATCCCGAACTGCTCGACCATCTGGCGACGCAATTCATCGAAGACGGCTGGGACGTGAAGAAGTTCATGAAGCGGCTGGTGCTGTCGGCCACCTATCGCCAAAGCTCGAAGATGACGCCGGAGCTCGTGCGGCGCGACCCGGACAATCGTCTCTACGCGCGCGGGCCGCGCTACCGGCTCGACGCCGAGATGGTCCGAGATCAGATTCTCTCGGTGAGCGGCCTGCTGGTGGAGCAGGTGGGCGGGCCGAGCGTCAAGCCGCCGCAGCCGGAAGGGCTCTGGGAAGCGGTGGGCTACACCGGGTCCAATACGTATCGCTTCGTGCGCGACCCGGAGCCTCAAAAGGTCTTCCGCCGCAGCATGTACATCTTCTGGAAGCGGACTTCGGCGCCGCCGCAGATGACGCTCTTCGACGCCCCGTCCCGAGAATCCTGCACCGCCCGGCGCGAGCGGACGAATACCCCGCTCCAGGCGCTCTTCCTGATGAACGAGCCTCAGTGCTTCGAAGCCGCCCGCCACTTCGCCCAGAAGGCGCTGAAGGAAGGCGGGGCGACGCCCGAGGAGCGCGCCACGTGGATGTTCCTCCGCGCGGTGCTGCGAGCGCCGAGCCCCCAGGACGTCGCGGACCTGGCCGGCGTGTATCGGGCCCAGCGCGAGGTCTACGACAAGGATCCGGAGAGCGCCAAGAAGGCGATCTCCTTCGGAGACCTGCCGCCCGACGCGTCGATTCCGCCTCCCGAGCTCGCGGCCTGGACGCTGACCGCGAACGTGATCCTGAACCTGGACGAGTTCCTCAACAAGAGGTAGCGATGGAGCCGATCGAGCACCTCACGCGCCGGAAGTTCTTCCAGCTCTCGACCGCGGGGCTGGGCTCGGCCGCGCTCGGCACGCTGCTTTCCCGCGACGTCTTGGGCCAGCAGATCGCCCCGCACTTCGCCCCCAAGGCGAAGCACCTGATCTACCTGTTCATGAACGGCGGCGCCTCGCAGATGGACCTCTACGACCACAAGCCGAAGCTCGACGATCAGTTCGACAAGGACCTGCCGCCATCGATCATCAACGGTCAGCGCCTGACGACCATGACGTCGGGCCAGTCGCGCTTTCCGGTCGCCCCGTCGGCGTTCAAGTTCAAGCAGCACGGTCAGTCGGGGGCCTGGGTCAGCGAACTGTTGCCCAACATCGCCAAGCACGTCGACAAGATCTCGTTCGTCAAGTCGGTGTTCACGGAGGCGATCAACCACGATCCCGCGGTGACGTACATCTGCACGGGCGCTCAGATCCCGGGCAAGGCGAGCCTGGGCTCGTGGCTCTCGTACGGCCTGGGAAGCGAGAACGAAAACCTGCCGTCGTTCATCGTGATGACCCCGTCCTGGAGCGCGAAGCGGGAAGCGCAGGCGCTGTACAACCGGCTCTGGGGCTCGGGCTTCCTGCCGACCCGCTATCAGGGCGTGTGGTTCCGGCTGAAGGGCGATCCGGTGCTGTACCTGTCGGATCCGCCGGGAGTCGATCGCGAGTCCCGCCGGCGCATGCTGGAAGCGGTCGTGCGGATGAACAACCGGGAGTACGAGGCCGATGGCGACCCCGAGACGCAGGGCCGGATCGCCCAGTACGAGATGGCGTTCCGGATGCAGGCGTCGGTGCCGGACCTGGTCAATTTCTCGAACGAACCCAAAGAGATCCTCGACCTGTATGGCCCCGACCTGCAGAAGCCGGGGACCTTCGCTCAGTCGGCGCTTCTGGCGCGGCGGATGATCGAGCGCGGCGTGCGTCAGGTGCAAATCTTCCACCGCGAGTGGGACCATCACGGAAACCTTCCGACGGACCTGAGGCACCAGTGCAGCGACGTGGACCAGCCGATCGGGGCGCTCTTGACGGATCTGGAGATGCGCGGCCTGCTGGACGAAACCCTGGTCGTGTGGGGGAGCGAGTTCGGGCGGACGACGTACTGCCAGGGCAAGCTGACCCGAGGCGATTATGGGCGCGACCATCACCCGCGCTGCTTCGTCTACTGGTTCGCGGGCGCCGGGATCAAGCCGGGCGTGACCCACGGCGAGACGGACGACTTCAGCTACAACATCGTCAAGGACCCGGTGCACATCCGGGACATCAACGCGACGATCCTCCACCTGCTCGGCCTCGACCACAAGCGACTGATCTACAAGTTCCAGGGACTGGACCAGCGCCTGACGGGCGTCGAGGAAGAGGCCAAGGTCGTCCGGTCGATCCTGGCCTGAGCCGGGTCCGCGACGGGGCTCCAGGACCCCGGCCACCGGAGGGATCCGGGCTCCGAGGGATCGGGAGCCCTGGGCCTTTGCCGGCGGGAGTCCACGCGTCGGGATGCGGTTCAGATGGCGCACCCAAAACGGCGGCGCCTTCCGCGGGCTATCGAAGCGGCTTGCCCTGTCCGGACACCGGGGTCAGCGTGTATTTCGTGATGACGTAGACCGAGTCGTAGGAGACGACGTAGAGGGACTTCGCGTTGGGCATCGTCAGATTGCCCAGGTTGCCGAGGCGGTCGAAGCTTCCCTTGTACTCGGTGATCTTCTTGCCGTCGGCCGTCATGGTCACTCCGTCCTTGCGGACCGTGCAGACGAGGGTGCTGACCTTGCCGTTCGTCAGGACCTGACCTCGGTGGGTGGTTTCGTTCCCGTCGCCCATGCGGCCGTCGACCGTGGAAATGCCGGTGGCGCCGGCGCCCCAGCCGTCGATTGCGATGATCCACTGGGTCGACCCCCGGGCAAACCCGATGCCCAGAGCCTCCATGCCCTCCTTGCGTTCGACGACCATCGTCAGGTCGTACTCGTCGGGGGGGATGTAGGGGATCTGGATTCTGGCATTGATCGTGCGGCGGGTGCACGTCAGGGTTTTGCCGTCGCAGGTCCAATCGCCGAGGACCGCGTCCTTGGCGGGATTAACCCCCTTGAGAAGATCCACGCTTCCCGCTGCTGGACCCGCCCCCGAGGTCGGCGCCGGTCCCAGCGTCTCGAGCCGCTTCTCGATCTTCGCTTTCAGCAGTCCCGTCGCGTCGGGGAGAGCGCTTTCATAGATCCCCCGGGCATGGGCCTGCAAGCGGCCCTTCCGGAGGGCGCTCTTCTCCTTGTCCGCCAGGTCGATCCACGCGTCGGCCACCGCCGTCCGTTCGGCGGGCTGCACCGGCAGGGACAGTTCCTTTTCGGCCAGCGGCTTGAGCACCGGATCACTGCCCTTCACGACGAAGCGCAGGCCCAGGTCCCAGCTTCCCTTGACGAAGCACAGGAAGCGGCCGATTTCCAGGTTCGCCGCAGGATCATCCGGGGTCTTGGCCAGCGTCTCCAGGACGCTCTTCATCGCCGTATAAAGCAGCTTTCCCTCGGAAACCTCTCTCGACCGGGCCAGGGTCCGGGTCGCCAGGGCGATGTTGTTGGATTTCCGAGCGTACTGAAGCTCGAGGACCGCCATCTTCTCCGCGGCGTCGAACTCGTCGGCGCGGACGTAGTCGTCGACCAGTTCTCCCGTCGCGGCGGCCAGGATCGCGAAGTCTTCGGGAACCTTGGCGGTCTTCCCGAGCGCTGTCAGCGACGCGTTTCTCAAGACCATCGAGTCAACGTCGAACGAGCGCGCGGTCGCCTCGATGGCCTCGAGCGCGATCTTCGCCTCACCGGCCTGCACCGCCACGTCCTGGGCCTCGCGGTAGAGCACCCAGAGTCCGGCGGGGTCGTCCTGGCTCTTGGCCGCCTGGGCCAGAAGCTGCCGCGCAAGCGCCCTGCGGTCCGCCGGAGCCTTTTTCGCGTACTGGTCCTTGAACAGCTCCTTGAGCAGCTTTTCCGCGTCTTTCTGCTTTGCCGGGTCCGGTACCGGGGCCCGCTTGGTGACGTCCACGTCCGGGGTCGGCGCTACGGGAGCTGCGTCGGGGGCGGGCTCCTTGGCGGGGGCCGGGTCGGCCGGTTTGGGCGTCGACGACTCCACCGGCGTGCCGCTGATCGCGACCGTTCCGTCGTGAATCAGCTTGGCCAGCTGGTTGATCGCGCGAAGGCGGTCGGTGGCGATCTTCTGCTTCTCGGGGGAGCCGATTTCCTGCAGCACGATGTACTTGATGCGGGCCTCTTCGAGCTTGAATCCGGCGTCGACGAAGGCGGAGACGGAACTCTTGGATCTCGCCTCCTCATAGGAGGCCTTGGCCTTCTCGAGCAGCTGGTCCGCCCGTTCCAGGATCCTGTCGAGGTCCTGGGGACCGACTTGCTGGGCGCCGGCGGTGGGAGTCGCGACGAGAAGGACGAAGCCGACGAGGGTCGCCAGGGTCCTGCTCATGGTCAAGTACTATACAATCTGAAGTGGTACCATTTTCTTCGTGCTAAGGGTCATTTCCCGCCCTCTATTCTCCTAGAGACCCAATGGACCCGCGAGAGGAGCTGGAGCGCGTCCGGAGGTCGCAGTCAGGGGACCGGACCGCCTTCGAGGACCTGATCCGCGCCTACGCGCGGCTGGTCTGGGCCTCCGTCTACGGGTGGGTGAAGGACCCGGCATGGACCGAGGACCTGGTCCAGGAGACCTTCCTCAAGGCCTGGGAGTCGCTCGGGGACCTGAAGCAGCCCGAAGCCTTTCGTGGCTGGCTGCTGACCATCGCGCGGCGCCTGGCCTGGCGCCAGTCGGAAATCGCGGGACGCACCGACGCCATGCCGGACTTGCCCGAAAAGCCCGCGCCGGTCGATGTCTCGGATCCCGAGGAGGCCCGGGACGAGGTGCAAAAGGCGCTGGCGCGGCTGCCGGAGCGGTACCGGGTGCCGGTGACGCTGCACTTCCTGAACGGAATGGAGTACGGCGCCATTGAGAAGTCGACCGGGTTGGCCAACGGGGCTCTGCGCGGGCTCGTCGCCCGCGGTGTCGCGAAGTTGCGATCGGAGCTCGCACCCTGGTGGAGGAGTCGCCATGACCACGCATGAGCGGATGGAATCGCTCGCCGACCTGATGATCGCGGGCGGTCTCCGTCCCGAGGAACGGCAGGAGGCCGAGCGTCACGTGGCGGAGTGCCCGGCCTGTCGCGCCCTGGTCCAGGAGGCTCGGGACTTCGCCGCCTGGGCGAAGGGACAGATCGCCCAGGACGCTCCCCCTGCCGATCTCGAAGATCGAGTGATCCAGCGATTCCGCCTCGCCCGTCCGACCAAGAAAAGGAGATTCATCGTGGGAAAGCGCGTGCTCAAGGTGACGGGCTCGATCGCCGCGGCGGTCGGGCTGATCGTTCTGGGCAGCATGGTTCATGTGGAACCCGACGCGACCAGAGGGGATGCGAACGCCCAGCAAATCGAAGTGCCCCGGGGAAATTGGGACTCCGCCCTCCTGGGGGGCTCTCGCTCCCAAATGCACGTCCATTTCACCCTGGACCACGATGCGCACGACCATCCCGCGGATGGCAAGGAGATCGCCACGGCCAAACCCAGCGGGCTCAGCGCCCTTACCTCGGCCGAAGCGGATTTCCGAGCGAATGACCGCGACTGGAACCACCGGAACGACTTCTGGACCGGCGACGTCCGGGGTCTCTATACGATGACCGGCGTGCCGACGGCGTCCTCCCAGAAATACACCGAATTCTTCGGAGGAACCGGCGGCGAGCTCGCGGCCTTAGGGGACAAACCATCCCAGCTCGGCCGTGAACTAGCGAGATCCCAGGGGCTGCCAAGGGAACCGCTTCCTCAGATTGAGGAGCGGAGGAAGGCGGCTTCCGCGGCAGACAAGAATGGCTTGGGGTTTGGGGAGGAGCGAAGCGGCAAAAGCACGGACCTTCCGGACGGAACTGCCAACGCTGCTTCCTATTTCTCGGTTCAGAAAATCACGCCGAGATCCTTAGTCAGCCCTACCCAGGGCGGAGGCCCATTCTCGGCAATGGCATCTCAACCGGAAAACGGGGAGCTCCCAAGATCGACCACCCCCCAACTTCCTCCGTCGACCCAGGACAACCGCAAGGTCATCCGCAACGCCGACGTATCGCTCGAGGTCGATTCCTATGACGCCGCTTATACGAAGCTCTCGGAGTTCGCGGCCGCGGAGAAAGGCTTCGTTTCCGGCGCCAACACCCAGAAGCTAGCCAACGGCAAAGTGCAGGCCACCGTGGTCCTCCGCGTCCCGCCCGACCGCTTCGAAGCGATCATCGCCCGCTTCAAGGAACTCGGTACCGTCCGCCACCAGAGCATCGCTTCGGAAGACGTGACGAAGGCGTACATCGACCTCGAGTCGCGTCTCCTGAGCAAGCAGACCCTCGCCGAGCGGCTTCGCAAGCTGCTCGCGGAGGGCAAGGGTAGCGTCAAGGAGCTGATGGAGGTCGAGGTTCAGCTCGGCTCCACGAACGAGGCGATCGAAAGCATCAAGGGCGAGATCCGGTACTTTGACAACCGCATCGGGCTGTCGACGATCACCCTGCAGATCGCCGAGAAGGACCTCGGCCAGCCGTTCGAGTACGTCCAGACGCTGCAGGCGAACCTCGCGCTAACCGTCGTGGATCCCGACGCCGCCTATGTACAGGCGCAGAAGGCGATCGTCGACGCCGGCGGCCAGGTCGTCGACTCGAAGATGAGCAGGCAAAGCGACAGCTCCTCGACCGGGACGATCCGCGGCCGCGTCGATGCCGACCGATTCCCGGCTCTGCGCGACACTCTCAAGAGGCTCGGCGTGGCGACCAACGACACCGTCAACCAGCAGAAGACCGCCCAAGGCGGCCGGGAGGGGATGCCGAAGGGCGACGCTCCGCTCCGCAAGGAACAGGCGGTTGTCGATCTCAGCATGAGCTCCCCTCCGGTCTTCGTGACACGACGCTCGCAGCTGCTGATCGAGACGGGCGAGGTCGAGAGTGCCTACCAGAACGGCCGAAAATCCGCCGAGGCCATGGGGGGGAAGATCGTCGACGGCTCGCTGACGGGTCGGGGTGAGAAGATGGTGGCGGTGCTTAAGATTCAGGCCGACGCCGACAAATTCAGCGCCCTGCTGGAGTCGCTGAAGACCGCCGGCAAGGTGAAAAACGCGACCGTGAACTCGGTGCTGCCGACGGCGGCGGCCGATGGCGGGGCGGCGCTGCTTCGGGAGCGGTCGGAGATCGAACTCACCCTGGTCTCGCCGCCCCAATTGATCGCCGACGAAAACGGCCTTGGCAAATCCATCCGGGACACCTTTGCCAACAGCTGGGCGGGCCTGCTATGGTCGGTGGAAAAGTTCTTCGTGGGGATTTCGCTGGCCGGACCTTGGCTGCTCCTCCTCGGCGCCGGTGTCTATGGCTGGCGTCGCGCCCGCCGAAAGAAGGCTCCCTCGTCCCCCTAAGCGGGTGGAGGCTCGGAACTCCCTCGTTCCCCCCCCGTGAAGGGAGGGAGGTGAGGCCCTCCGACCTTCCCCCGCAGTCCTCGGGATTCCTCCCCCAAAATACTTGGGGAGATTCGTGCTTCCGCCTTGTCGTACTAAGAGTAGGCGGGATCGAGACGCTGGGGGATTCCATGACACACCTGTCCATCGCGCTAGTCCTGTTGGTCGCGGCTCAGGACCCCGCCAAAAGCGGCATCCAGATCACCGACGGCAGCGACTCCGTCAAAATGGGCGACACGCCGGCCACCTTCAAGGGCGACGCCGTCCTCTCGAACGGCCGCATCTCCCTCGTCCTCCCGAAGAGCGGCACGGGAGCCGAGATCCGAGTCGGGACCGCGACTCGCGCCGTCCTGCACCTTTCGGGGGTGTCGAAGCTCGACCATGTCGCCGTCGCCGAGTACGGCAAGGGAGGGGCCATCCTCGAAGTCGGCGGCAAGGGCCCCAAGGGCGCCGTGACCGCCAAGCTCAAACTGAAGAAAGGCGACGTGACCGTCGAGATCCAGCCCGGCGACGGCGCCGAGAAGCTCAAGGTCACCTGCCCCAGCCGCTTCATCGTGCTCCCCGACTTCTTCGCCGACGACATCGTCATCGACGCCCGCAAGCTGCCCCCCGCCTCGGTCGAAATCCCGAGCGAGAATTTCCTGCTGCAGCTGGCCGGTAAGGGCGAAGCCATCGTCATGTCGGTCTTCGAGAACAAGGAACAGGACGTCCGCCTGTCCCTCAGCGGCAGCGGAAACGACCGCGTCGCCACCGGCTCGGAAATCGAGTTCGGCAAGGGCCGGAAGATCTGGGTCTCCGTCCTGGAAGCCCCTCAGATCTGGCACGTCCGCGAGATCGAGGCGTCCGACGCCGGCAAGACCGTGGCCCTGGACTGGAAGATGCCGTTCCCGGCCGCGTGGCGCTGCGACCTCACCCGCTCGAACGACCTCGCCGACAGCTGGGAGATGCTGGTCCAGAAGGAGAAGGACGGCGACTTCATGAAGCCCAGCTGGATGGGCGGCGGTCCCGAAAAGATGCCCAATACCCGCAAGCGGTGGACGACCGTCCTCGGCAGCTTCCTCTACCCCGTCTGGTCGGACGCGGACCACAACGGCTTCATCGCGCCGCTCAAGCACGACCGGGTGACGTTCAAGGGGCCGGCCGTGATCTATCCGGTCAACCGGCTCAACGAGACCCCGCTCGACGTCTTCACGGTCATCGACCTGGTCCGCAACACGCTGGGCGCCGGCCCCTGCGAGTACCTGCTCGACCTCGAGGGGAACCGCTCCGAGTACAAGGGCCGCGCCACCTGCTCGTCCCGGGACGTCCTCACCAAGATCTACAGCGAAGGCCAGCAGAAGGCGAAGCACGCCGACGTCGAGAAGGTCCTCCAGGACGACCTGATCTTCGTGAAACACATCCGTGGCCGGATCACGCGCTACGTCGACTTCGGGCACCAGATCCGCGAGTACCTCGCCACCCAGAAGAAGGCGCATCCGGAGCTGAAGGAGCCGATCGGCGAATTGGAGAAGATCGCCGAGGAGATCGACGCGCGCTTCGCCGCCCGCGAGGAGAAGATGAAGACGCCCGACTATGTTGCTAAGATGAACGATGACTTCCGCCGCGACGTGATGGATTACGAGGGCGGAGACGCCCTCGACCGCTGCAAGAAGTACGCCCGGGCCCTGGTCGAGGTCGGCGACAACCAGGACGAGCTGTCGGGAGAATGCCGATGGGTGGTGAAGGCGCTGCGCCAGAAGGCGGGCCTCTTGATGGCCGCGGAGCCGAAGATGGCGCCGATCGCCGCCGAGATCCGGTCCCGGACCCAGGAAGCGCTCAAGAACCCCGCCGGTCATGAAGGGAACCGTCATTGAAGAAAGCACTCCTCGCGCTGGCCGTCGTCCTGGCCGCCTGTGACGCCAAGCCCTCCGCTCCCCTCGCCGGCGTCACGGCGCTTCCCACGTTCGCGCCGGGGTCCGGCGGCTCCATGGTCCTCGTTCCCGCGGGCGGCTTCGCGATGGGCGACGCCACGGGGAAGCCGGAGGAGAAGCCGCACGCCGTCACGGTGGCGGCCTTCCACATCGACGTCGATCCGGTGACCCAGGAGCTGTACCAGAAGGTCATGGGCGTGAATCCGTCGAAGCAGAAGAACCCGCAGGCTCCGGTGGCCGGGGTCCAGTGGGTGGATGCCGCCCGCTTCTGCAACAAGTGCTCCGAGATGGACGGGCTCCGGCCGTGCTACGACCCGAAGACCTGGGCCTGCGACTTCGAGGCCGACGGCTATCGCCTGCCGACGGAAGCCGAGTGGGAGTATGCCTGCCGCGCGGGGACGACGACGAAATACTATTTCGGCGATGCCGCGTCGGACCTCGCCGCGAACGCGTGGACGAAGCAGAACTCCGAGGGCAAGGTTCGGCCGGTGGGGCAGAAGTCGCCGAATGCCTGGGGCCTTCACGACATGCACGGCAACGTCTGGCAGTGGTGCAACGACTGGTACGACGAGGCCTACTATGCGTCGAGCCCGAAGGAGAGCCCGCGCGGCCCGGCCGAGGGCAAGCAACGGGTGCTCCGGGGCGGCGCCTGGGATTCCGATCCCGACAAGTGCCGCGCCGCCAGCCGGAAGAAGGAGTTCCCGGTCTATACGGACGCCTGTTTCGGCGTCGACTCGAACGGCTTCCGCCGAGTGAAGAATCCGGCCCTGCCTAAGGCGGGCGGGGCCGTCGCCGGGGGCGTGACGATCCAGGCTCCGTCGGAGCCGAAAAAGGATCCGGCTCCGCCGAGTCCCGCTCCCGCGGCGGGGAAGACCCTTCCCGGCCTGAAGGGGACCGTCGTTTTCGTCAGCGACCGCTCGGGCGCCCTCGAAATCTGGCGCATGCACGCGAGCGGCAAGGACCAGAAGCCGCTGACCAAGGAAGGCACGCCTCACGCCGATCCGAAGTTCTCTCCGGACGGATCCTTGGTCCTCTACACCGCGCTCAAGGGAGGCTTCCCCGAGGTGTGGGTCATGAAGCGCGACGGGAGCGGTCCGAAGAAGATCGCCGCGGGCCTCCAGGCCAGCTGGTCGCCGGACGGGACGTCGATCGTGCTGATCCGCGACAACCAGACCTTCATCCGCAGCCTGGAGACGGGCAAGGAGCAGAAGGTGACGCCCGAGCAGTGGGAGCGCTGCGGGGTGCCCGCGTGGAGCCCCGACGGGAAGACCATTGCGGTGGCGAGCCGCCATCTCGAGTCGATCGGGATCTTCCTGGTCGGATTGGACGGGAAGACCCAGTCGCAGCTGAAGGCCCAGGAGGCCTGCTGCACGCCGGCCTGGTCCAAGGACGGGAAACGGCTCCTGTGCCAGACGGTGAAGGGGCACGTCTACCAGCTGGAGTCGGACGGCAAGAACTGGGAACAGGTGACGTTCGGAGCGGACGTGCAGCACGACGCCCGCTATTCGCCCGACGAATCGATGTTCGTCTACTGCCGCGCGCCGAGTCCCGAGGGCCCCTGGCAGATCTGCGTGAAGAAGTTCGACAGCGACGATTTCGATTTCGCTCAGATCACGAGCGAGGGGTCGAACTCGCTGCCCGACTGGACCGCTCGGGAAGACTGACGCGTCTGACCCCGGCCGCCCGTCCCGCGGCGGCCCGGGGGTCCCGGGAGCCGGGCGCCTGCCGCCGGAGGCCTACTTCGTCCAGAAGATGCTCGCCATGTCCATGAAGGACGTGGGGAGCAGCTTGTATTTCTTCTTCTCTTCCTGCGTCTCGCGGATCAGCCCCTTCATGGGGATCACTTCCACCTCCAGGCCGTTGAGGCGGACCATGTGGCCGAACTGGCCGTGGATGACCGCTTCGGCGGCCGCGACGCCGTACCGGGTGCCCAGAATGCGGTCATAGGCGGCGGGGGAGCCGCCGCGCTGAAGGTGGCCGAGGGCGATGGCCCGCGCCTCGAAGCCCGTCCGCTTCTGCAGCTCGGACGCGACGGCCTCGCCCACCTGGCCCGGCTGGAGGATCACGTTCTTGAAGCTGTCGTACTGGGCCTCCGCCGACAGCGTCCAGCGGCCCGTGCCGTCCTTCACGACGTGCGGGGCCACCTCGATCCCGGAGATTTTCGAGCCTTCCGTGACGACGACGATGGCGTGCAGCTTCCCCGAGGCCCGGACGCGCTTGAGGACGTCGCAGATCTCCTGGACGTCCACCGGCTTCTCGGGGACCGCGATGTAGTCCGCGGCGCCGGCGAGCCCGCTGTAGGCGCCGATCCACCCCGCGTGCCGGCCCATGCATTCGACCACCATGACGCGGTGATGGCTCATCGTCGTCGAGCGCAGATCGTCGATCGCGTGCGTGGCCTGCTCGACGCTCGACCAGAACCCGAACGTGAAGTCGGTTCCGTTGACGTCGTTGTCGATGGTCTTGGGGACACCGACGACGTTGAGCTTGTAGTCGCGGTGGAGGTAGTAGCCGATTTCGAGGGTGTCGTCGCCGCCGATGGCGATCAGGGCGTCGAGTTCGTAGCGCTTCCAGACGGCCAGCGCACGGGTGACGTCGGCGGGCGTTTTGTAGAGGTTCGTGCGGGAGGTGCCGAGGATGGTGCCGCCCTCGTAGATGATTTCGCCGACGTTGCTGGAGCTGAGGTCGATCTTATGGTCGTCGCGCAGGCCGGCCCATCCGTCGACGAAGCCGATGCACTTCCATTCGGTGTTCCGGTCGTGCTCGAGGCGCGTGACCGCGCCGCGGATCACGGCGTTGAGGCCGGGGGCGTCGCCGCCGCCGGTGAGAAGGCCCACTTTCTTCATGGCTAGATTGTCCCTTCGCTGGAAAAGAAAACGGGCCGATCCTACCAAAGTTGGGGGGGCTTGCGAATAATTTTAGCGCCGACGCTTCCGCAGGAGGGCCAGGATCAGGACGGCCTCCAGGCCGTTGAGGCCGCAGCCGCCGCCTCCTCCGCCCCCGCCGCCGGAGCTCGCGGGGGTGCCGCCGCCGCCCCCGGAAATGGGCGGCGGAAACGGGTAGTTTCCGAGCGGGTTGGCGGGCGTCGACAGGGCCGAGGTGGGATCCGAATCGAATTGGTATTCCTCGAGATTCGTGTGGCCGTCCCCGTCCTTGTCGAGCAGGGCGTCGGACGGATCATTGGGGTTCAGGCCGTGGGCGAGTTCCCAGGCGTCCGGGATGCCGTCGCCGTCGGTATCGACGGCGTCGCTCGTCGTGAAATCGACCTTCAGATTCTCCCCGGTGAGGTAGCGCTTCTTCTTGATGCTGCTGGGCCAGGCGATGCCGCCTCCGGAGGGAGTGATGGTCACGATCCCCGTCGTGCCGGTGGGAAGAAGACAGGCGTATCCGCCGGAGGTGGAGGTCACGGCGAAGGAGGTGCCCTGGTCCGGAGTGATGGTGACCCCGCTCTTCCCCGTCCCCTTCGCGTAGAAGGCGATGCCGGTATTGTCGTAGACAACCCCGACGAGAAACGGCCCGTTCGCGTCGATCCGGCCGAAGTCCTGGGTCATGAAGGTCCGGTACCCCATGCCATCGGCGGTCGCATTGGTGTAATAGCCGACGCCGATCTCCCGATACGGGGCGAAGGCGGGAGGCGGCGGGAAGACGTCCAGGAGATTGGCCCGGTGCCCCCGTCCCGGAATCGTCGAGTCCACCATCAAGAGATCTTCGAGTCCGCCGGCACTGTCCGAGAACACCGACGACGCCACGATGTTTTCCCCCGCCTTGTTCCAGTTGTACCCGGCGGCCGTCATCCGCTGGAACGGATCCAGGTTGTCCGGATTGATGTGGGCAAAGAAGTTCCGGTCGTGCATGTCCTGGCTGTGAGCCCGCGCGGTTCCGATCAGGATGGAATTGAAGGCCAGAGGAGGCATGGGCTGCACGAAGTTCTGCTCGGTCACCGTCGAGAATCCTTCGCGGATGTCGATCCCGAGGCGGGTGCCCTCGGCGAAGGGATTGGCGCGGGCGCGATTGATCATTTCCAGGACGAGCTGCTCGTCGTCCGTCGGGTCCCCGTGGACATATTGCTGTCCCCAGGCGACGGCGGGGAGAACGAGGAACGGGACCGCCCAGCAGGTGATCTTTCTCATCGGGTGCCGCATAACCTATACACCATCATCCCGGGAATCGCCCTAGGGGAATCTCGGAATCCTCCGGATGAGACCGCCTCGGGGCCCGGGACGTTATGCTTATGGTTCGACCGGCTCCCGGGGGGGACCGGCGCGGGATCGGTACCGGAGACGCTCCCATGCGCATCGCCTTCCTGGCCCTCGCCCTGGTCGCCGCTCCCTCGCGGGAGGGTGAGCTCTGGGAGAGGCTGAAGCCCCTCTTCAGCCCGCCCGCCGAATTCCGGGACCACCTGGCTCCGCTCCGCCCCTTGCTCCGCTTCGACGACGGTCGCGAGGTCCGGACCCCCGAGGACTGGAAGGCCCGCCGCGCCGAAATCCAGAAGCGCTGGAACGACCTCCTGGGTCCCTGGCCGCCGCTCCTGGAGAAGCCCGTCGTTCAGGAGCAGTACAAGGAGGACGTCGCCGGCTTCTCGCGCCTGCGACTGGAAATCGAGATTGCGCCGGGCCGGAAGACCGCCGCCTACCTGCTGCGCCCGGCCGGCCCCGGCCCGTTCCCGGCCGTCATCGACGTGTTCTATTACCCCGAGGACGGCGCCGGCCTCAAGGCGGATCGGCGCCAGCAGAACGACTTCGGATACCAGATGGTCCAGCGCGGCTTCGTGGCCCTCTGCATCGGCCAGAATCCCACGGCCCCCCGGCCCAACGCCGATCTCTACTACCCGACCTGGGACAAGGCCCAGCTGCAGCCGCTGTCCTACCTGGCCTACGTGGCGGCGAACGGGCACACCGTGCTGTCCCAACGGAAGGACGTCGACCCGGCAAGGATCGGCGTGGTGGGGCACTCCTACGGGGGGAAGTGGGCGCTCTTCGCGGGGGCGCTCTACGAAAAGTTCGCGGCGGTCTGCGTCTCCGACCCCGGCATCGTGTTCGACGAGGCCCGCGGCAACGTGAACTACTGGGAGCCCTGGTATCTCGGCTACGAGCCGGGCACGGAGTTCCGGCCCAGGGGCCTGCTCAGCGAGAAGTTCGGCCGGGCCGGCCCCTACAAGAGGATGATGGAGGAGGCGTGGGACCTCCACGAGCTCCACGCGCTGATCGCGCCCAGGCCGTTCTTCGTCGCCGGCGGTTCGGAGGACGGACCCGCGCGCTGGAAGGCGCTCAATGGCACGGTCGCGGTCAACCGGCTGCTCGGCGTCGAGAACCGGATCGGGATGCACAACCGGCCGGAGCACAAGATCACCCCGGAGGCCAGCGAGCGGATCGCCGACTTCTTCGAATATTTCCTGAAGGAAAAAAGATAGAAAGGGCGCTCCGCCGCCGTTTAGTATCTGGGGAGCTTTCCATGTCTCGAGCGGGATGACTCTATGATGCTTCGGACCTTCACGCTGATCCTCGTCGCCGCCGGAACCCTCTGCGCCCAACAGCAGAAGGGGGGCGGCACCAAGGAAGCCGGCGGCCCCGGCGAGTTCCACGGCGAGCTCAAGGACAAGACGGGCGTCATGATGAAGGCGCACCTGTTGGCGCCGAACCAGATGCCCCCCATCCGCTCCCTCGCGCTGCTCCTCGTCTACCACGGCATGAACGGCAACGAGGACAACTACTACGGCGGCACGGTCGAGTGCCTGAAGCGCCTGAAGTGCGAAAGCGAGTTCGTCGTCATCGCCGGCAAGTCCAAGGGCCCCGGCTGGACCTTGGAGGACGACGGCCCGATCACCAAGCGCGTCATCGACTGGGCCAAGGAGCACTATCCCATCGACTCGCGACAGATCTTCATCTGGGGAAGCTCCAACGGCGCCGGCTTCGTGGGCCGCTTCGGCTGGGAGAACCAGGACCTCGTCGCCGCGGCGGTCGGCTACTGCGGCTACTACCAGTTCCAGTCGAAGGAGAAGCTGACGAACGCCGCGGACACCCACACCGAGTGGTACTTCGTCCACGGCGGGAACGACAAGCCCGAGAACGCGTCGAACGCCTGCAAGCAGCTGAAGGAGATGGGCATCCGCTACGTCTTCCGCCAGCTCGACGGCTACGGCCACACGGACATCTGGGACGGCCAGGGACATCCGGACATGAGCACCGTGAACGACTGCCGGGACGACTACGTCACCTGGCTGCGCGGCCTGCGGCACAAGACGATGGAGCTGCCGCCCAAGGACAAGGAACAGATGGGCTGGTTCGAGAACAAGGGCAAGGCGGAGAGCCTGCTCGGCAGCAAGGGCACGTACCTGAATCTCGAGCGGATCGGCGGCGTGACCGCCGGCGCCGCGATCCTGATGGGGCTGCAGTCGAAGAACGGCGGCGTGCGGGCCTCGGCCGCCGAAGCCTGCCTGCACTCGTCGTTCGGGAAGCCGGTCGCCGAAGAGCTGGCGCGGCTCGCGCACGACGAGAACGACCGCGTCGCCTCGCAAGCGCTCCTCTCGCTCGGCGTGTACACCAACTGGCACTATCCCGAGGCGATCGAGGGGCTGCTCGGCGTCGTGGCGGGCGAAAAGGGCGACAGCACGAAGGGCCCGAGCGCCGGCGAGCGCCTGCTCGCGATGGACGGCCTGGCGAAGGCGATGCGGCTGGCAGCCCACGGCAATTTCGAGGACAAGAAGATCTGGTGGGCGCTCGTGCATGGCCTGGACGACGACGACGCGAAGATCCGCGCGACGGCGTTCGCGGCGCTGCAGCGCGCCAACAAGGACGCGTTCGGCTACGTGCCGGGCGCGGTCCCCGCGGCGCGGAAGGACGCGGTCGCCAAGTGGACCGCCTGGGTCACCATGAAGTGCGGCGCGGCTCCGGAGAAGGACGCGAAATAGGGCCGGAGGTCCGGCTCGGGATTCCCCCCTCCATCGGCCCCCCAAGGGTGCCGCTCCCGCTCAAGCGCGTCCCCTGCGCCAGGACCGTGTCCGCTCGCCGTCTGGCCGCTCCCGTCCCGAGCGGTGCCGCACGGCTGGCGCGCCAGCCTGGCCGCAGTCCTCCGACCGCCAATCGGGCCGCGCGACGAAGGGGGGTCCCGCGGCCTTCCGGGGGACCCGCGGGGACGATCCGGACGGGCGGGGTGAGGGTGCCGGCCACCGCGGGCGCGTCAGTCCGGAATCGTCGAGCCGATCCGGAATCTCCCCTCGAGATCCGCTCCGTCGCGATCCTGGTTCCGGAAATACACCAGCTCGTCGCCCGGCCGGAGACGGTAGGTTCCCGGTTTCAACGTAATGCCGGCAAGAATCCACGGGACATCGGGGGAGTGGTCCACGAGTTCATTGTCATCCGGCGCCGGGGATCGGACCGCGTAAAACCCGCAGATTCCGTCCTTGAGCGTTCGGGGCCAGCGCCCGAAACGCGGCGGGAGCGACTCCCAGGCGTGTCGGGCGACGCAGGTGACTTCTGCCTTCCGGATAGGGGGGACCGGCACGACTTCGGTGTGGTAGGCGATCCGTGCGTGGTACCGGATCTGGATGGTGCCCTCGGGATCCACGCCGATCGCGTCGATCGTCAGGTCGCAGGCGCTCCCGTTGAGAAGATAGGGCCGGGCGACGAATAGGCCGACGGACGCGACCACCGAACCGGCTCCGACGATCACCAGAGTGATCGCGACGGCGTTCTTCAGCGGACTCACCGGCCGTTACTCGACCAGCGTCTTCAGCGGGTCGATCGACGGGAGGGCGACGAATCCGAGCCCCGAACAGCGCGGGCAGGGGACCGCGAGGTTGGGCAGAGGGAAGCCCTTGCCGCCGCACGCCGCGCACGGCTGGGCACCGTAGACGTCTTCCACCTTCGCGCGGAACTTGCCGTCCCGCACCCCGTCCCCGCAGTTTTTGCAGGGCGCCAGGCCCGACTCCTTGCACGCCTTGCAGTTCTCCTTGATGACCGCGAAGCCCTTGCAGGCGTCGCAGGTCGCCGTCGGAATCCCCGCCGTGAAGGGCGCGACCCGGCCCTTGCCCCGGCAGGTCGGACAGTTATGTTCCGTCTGCTTGCGGCCGTGGCAAACGGTGCAGATGGTGCACTCCTTGCAGCCCTGGAAGCCGTCGCGCCAGGGCTTGCCCGCGCAGACCGGGCAATTGATGATGCCCGTCTGGGCGCAGCCCGGGCAGCCCGCGTTTTTGAAGGTGCCCTGGCCCGCGCAGCGCCAGCAGCGGATGAGCGTGCTCCCCGCCGCGCCGCCCTTCTGCGCCCAGCCCAGCGTATGGCACTGGGGGCACGGCTGGTCGAACCTCTTCTTTCCCTCGCACTGGTCGCAGGTCACTTTGCCGTCCTTGCAGACCTTGCAGTAGACCGCGTTTTTCAGGCTCTCCGCCAGCGCCTTGTAGTGCTCCGCGACCCTCGCCGAGGCCGGGGGAGCCGCCAGGGCGAGCAGCGCGCGGTGGGCCGCCTCGTAGCCCTGGTTCGCACTAAACACCTTGGCCAGGTCGAAGAGCGCGATCGCATACTTCGGGCCCAGGCCCGAGGCCGAGCGCGCCCGCGACTCCAGGTCGCCGCTCACCGCCGCCTTCTTCGTGATGCCCCCGGCCAGCGCGCAGAGGATCAGGTCGTCCTTGTGGCCCCAGCGGTCGCCTTCCTTCGCGAGGCCGAACTTCGAGACGATGTCCGACGCCCGGTCGCCCAGGACGCTCGTGTGCGCCAGCGCAAAGAGCTTGAGCGCCTCGGCTCCTTCGGACGCGCCGACCTTGCCGACCGCCGTCTCGAGCGCTTCGAGGGCCTTTCGGTGGTCGGCGTCCGACAGCGACGCGCCCGTCCACCAGGCCTTGAGATAGGCGTCGAGCTCGATCCCGGCCGGATCCCGGACGTCCTTTTCGAGGGCGCCGGAGCTGACCGCCACTTTTGTCCCGTTGTAGGCGACGAAGGTGGCGCCGTCGACCGAGCCCAGGAGGACGCCGGACCCCGTCTTGAGGCGGTCATAGGAGAGCTTCCACTGGCGGTCGGTCTTCTCCAGGAAGCGGGCGGCAACCCAGGCGGAGGCGTTGTCCTTGCTTTGGTCGCGGAAGGCCTTGAGGGCGCTCTGCCGGTCGAATTCCTTCGAGCGGCGGGCGGGGTCTTGGAGGATCTTGTAGCTCTCGTCCGGAACGCCGAGGAGGAGACAGAATGCCAGAAGAGCGGCTCGCATGCGCCCCTATCCTTTCGGAGAAACCCCGGGTCCAGCGGGGCTGCCAACTTCTCCAGTACTTATACACGTTCCGGCGTCCAATGTTTGTGAATCGCCGATGGGTCTGGATCGGGGCGTCGGTCGTCAGTTGGCTCCTCCTCCTGTTCTTCGGCGTCCTCCGGCCGCTTTGGGAACGCTCCCTGGCGGGGGCCTGCAGCCTCTGCGCTGCCCCCGCCGCCGTCCCGGGCCGCGAAGACGAGGCGGGATTCCGGAGGCTGGGACCTCCGCAGCCCGGCGAGTGGCGCTGGTCCTCCCACGAAGCCGAGCAGAGCTTCGAGCGTTACATCGGCGGATCCGTGAACCGGAAATGCGAGCACCGGACCACGTTCTATCTGCAGCCGCTGGGCGGGGCCTCCGCTCGGTACCCTGAACTCCTCGAGCGCATGCGCGTCCACGCCGAGGCGTACTTCGGCGTCCCGGCCAGGATCCTCGACCCGATCCCCATGATCGACGAGGCCTACGCGTCCGCGCGCGATCAGTACAACGCCACCCGGATCATCAATGTCCTCGCCGACCGCCATCCCGCCGACGCCCTCGCCTACATGGGCATCACCGAAAAGGATCTCTACTCCGAAGGACTGAACTTCGTGTTCGGGGAAGGAAGCCTGCATTTTCGCTGCGGCGTCTACTCCCTCCGCCGCCTGGAGACCGGGGACGCCTCGCTCTTCCTCCGCCGTTCGCTCGGACTCGTCTGCCATGAAGCCGGCCATATCCTCTCGATCGACCACTGCAGCGCCTGGTTCTGCGTCATGGACGGCGCCAATTCCCTGGAGGAGTCCGACCGCCATCCGCTCCATCTGTGTCCGGTCGATCTCCGCAAAGTCCTCTGGAATACGGGGGCCGACCGCGAGGCGCGCTACCGCCGCCTCTACGACCTGTACCGGGGCTGGGGGCTGAAGTCCGAGTCGGACTGGGTGGCCCATCAGCTGCGGCTCCACTAGGCATGCGGCTTGCTCTTCTTCCCGTCGATGGACGGGATCGACGAAACCGCAGACGGGTGCGCAGCCCGCTGCACAGTTCCGGGAGGAAGAGCATGAAAGCCATCCTGACCTACGGACGGGCCTGGAGCGGGCTGGCGGCGGCGCGGAGCCTCGGAAAGCGGGGCATCGAGGTCGTGGTCGGCGACGAATACGCCTTCGCTCCGGCCGGTCTGTCGAAGTACGCGGTGGACACGTTCCTCTACCCCAATCCGGATCGGGAGCCCGACGCCTTCCTGGAGACGCTGGAGGACGTCATCCGCAAGCACCGGCCCCCGGCCGGCGAGGAGTACGTCCTGATGCCGGTCCACAAGGAGGCCTATCTCATCGCCCGGCACCGGGCGCGCTTCGAACCGCTGATCCAGCTGGCGCTGCCGACGATCGAGCAGATCGAGCAGGTCCACGACAAAGGCACGCTCGCCCGGTACTGCCAGGCGCAGGGCCTCCCGGTTCCCAGGACCGTCGTGCCGGAATGCCTGACGGACTTCGAGGAGGCGGCGCGGCGCTTCCCCTATCCGGCCTTCGTCAAAGTCCGCCAGTCGGCGGCCGCGGTCGGCGTCCGGAAGGTCCACTCGCCCCAGGAGGCGGTCCAGGTCTGCGACCACTTCATGAAGGACCTGGATCTCGGTCCCGAAGGCACGCCGCTCCTCCAGGAGGGCATCCCGGGAGACGACTATTGCGCGACGTTCCTCTTCGACCACGGCGAGCTGCGGGCGGCGATGACCTACCACAACCTGCGGACGTACCCGGTAAAGAGCGGGACCGGGGTGCTTCGGGAGACCGTCCAGGCGCCGGCGATCGAGGCGATCGGCGCCGAACTGCTGAGCCGGCTGAAGTGGCACGGGGTGGCCGAGATCGACTTTCGCTGGGACGGGAAGGAGGATTCGCCCGTGTGGCTGATCGAGGTCAATCCCCGCTTCTGGGGCGGTATGCCGCAGGCGGTCGAGGCGGGCTGGGACTATCCCTACCTCCTCTACCGGCTCGCGGTCGACGGCCGGGTGGACCCGGTCCTGTCCCATGAGACGCAGGTCCGGACCGAGACGCCGCTGATGGGTCTGCTGGCCACCCTTCACGACGTGATCCACGACGAGCCTCGGATGGAGGCGCTGCGCCGCCACGTCGACGCGCTGGAGCGGAGCTACGTGCGGGGGAACCGCCGCCGCGCGCTGCGGACGTTCCTCGGGCGTCTCGGGGAGGCCGTCGACCTCCCCGGGCGCTGGGAGCGCATCCGGGTGCTGTTCCGCGATCACGAGCACGCCGTATCCGACGTGTTCCGGTGGGAAGACCCGCTCCCGGCGCTGGGCTTCCTCTACCCGATGGCCGTCTTCCTGAAGCACGGCAGGATCTCCACCGAGCTCCTGGTGTCCGAGGGCCGGGCGGGGAGGAGGGAGGTCGCGCGAGCGTGATCCGGCTCGTCCGTTCGGGCCTGCTCCTGGCCCTCGCGCTCGGCGTCCTGACGGCCTGGACCCACCATGGTCGCGGGACGCGGGCGCCGCGGATCGGGCTA